>Ga0268290_100265_pt1 | contig 11137 bp, 9 predicted proteins | sample MetspRMADM_FD_191346 | JGI IMG/M metagenome (GOLD analysis project Ga0268290, IMG submission 191346) | Soil microbial communities from San-Diego area, Southern California, United States - Methylocaldum sp. RMAD-M | ecosystem: Environmental > Terrestrial > Soil > Desert | place: USA: California... | reverse complement strand
TGCGCTCCCGCCGGGTCTCGTAGGTGTAGACGAGTGTGCGCCCGCCCTCGCCGATCTGAAGATCGTGCCGGGCGAGGTTGTCGGGCAGAGCGGCGACCGGCTCGCGCAGATGCAGGATGAGCTGCTTCTTGCCGAGCTTGCGCATCAGCTCGACCTTGTCCTCGACGAGGATGATCTCTCCCTTGCGGATCACGCCCACCCGGTCAGCCATCTCCTCGGCCTCCTCGATGTAGTGGGTGGTGAGAATCACCGTGACGCCCTGCTCGCGCAGGCGACGCACGAGGCGCCACATGTCCTGGCGCAGCTCCACATCGACGCCCGCCGTCGGCTCGTCGAGGAACAGCACCTGCGGCTCGTGAGCGAGCGCCTTGGCGATCAGGACCCGGCGCTTCATGCCCCCGGAGAGCTGCATGATGCGGCTCTCGCGCTTGTCGTAGAGGGAGAGATCCTTGAGCACCCGCTCGATATGGGACGGGTCCTTGGCAAGCCCGAACAGGCCGCGGCTGAAGCTCACCGTGTCCCAAACCTTCTCGAAGGCGTCGGTGGTGAGTTCCTGCGGCACCAGCCCGATCATCCGGCGCGCCGCGCGGTACGCGCTGAGAATGTCGTGGCCGCCGACGCGGATCTGGCCCGTGCTCGGCGTGACGATCCCGCAGACGACATTGATGAGGGTCGATTTGCCGGCGCCGTTCGGCCCCAGCAATGCGAAGATCTCGCCCTTGGCGATGTCGAGGCTCACGTCGCGGAGGGCGTGAAGCCCCGAGGCGTAGACCTTCGACAGGTTCGCGATCGAGACGATCGGTGGCATCGGGGCTCGGGGCTGGCGAATGGGCCGCGCGCTATAGCACGGGGAGCGGAGCCGCGAACCCCGCGATAGCCGGTTACATTTCCCGCCGTTTCCCCGCCCTCGGCGCCCGATCCGCGGAACCAGCCAGCGCTCCAGGGTTTGACGGATTGTTCTCCTGCGACAAAACATCTCCTACCCGACCTGCCCTCGATGCGATGGCGGGTCGTTTTTTGTGCTCAGCCCGGCAGTCGTCCGGCGGCCTCGCGCTCGCGCAGGTAGTCCTCGGTCGTGCGCGGCTTGGCCGGCGGCGCCGCGTGCGGGTCGAACCCCTGGGTCAGCGCCGCCTCGACGCGGCAATCGTCGCACATCATCAGCGAGCGGATGCGCTGCTCCCCGGCTTCTCCTGAGAACATCCAGTGCCGCTCGCGCAGCTTGCCGATCACCCGCTCGATGGTGGCGCGGGTGCCGAACGGCTTGGCGCAGGTGATGCAGCAGAACGGCTCCTCCTCCTTCACGATCCGGCGGGGGGCTGCCCAAGCCTCGAAGTCGATCTGCGGCTTCAGGCTGATCACGTCCTCCGGGCAGGTGGCTGCGCACAGGCCGCACTGCACGCACAGGCTCTCCTCGAAGGCGAGCAGCGGCCGGTCGGCGCTGTCCGATAGTGCATGGGTCGGGCAGGCACCGACGCAGGAGAGGCAGAGCGTGCAGTCCTCCGTGCGGAATGCGAGCCCGCCGAACGGTGCCCCGGCCGCCAGCGGCACCGCGGCGACCGGCGTCGGTGCGGCGGCGTGCATCTCGCGGAATGCCAGGCGCAGCATCTCGCGCTTGCCACCGGCGGGCACGAAGCCAGCGGGAGCCGCGGTCGCGCGACCGGGAAGCTGCGAGCGGAGCGCCGCGCCGAGCGCGTCCGGGTCATCGGTCTCGATCAGGGCGACGGTCGGCGCCTCCGTGCCGGTGCCGTAGCCGAGGGCGTCGGCGAGCGTCCGGCTCAAATCGACCGTGCGGTGCAGACTGTCGAGGTCGTGCTTCGGACGTCCCCGGACGAGTACGCGCACCCCGGCCGCGCCGTAGGCGAACAGGGCGGCCAGCACCTCGGGGCCGAGTTGCGTCACCTCGTTGACGCGCACCGGCAGGACGTGCGCCGGCAGGCCGTCATCGTAGCGGCCGAGCGCGTCGATCAGCGGCTCACCATGGTCGCCATCGTGGAACAGCACCACCGCGTCGGCGCCGCCCGCCGCCCGGTAGGCGCGCATCAGGCTGCGCAGGCGGCGCATCAGCGCGTCGGCCGGCGGCAGGGCGTAGTTGGCCGCGCCGGTGGGACAGACGGCGGCGCAGCTTCCGCAGCCGGCACAGACGTAAGGATCGATCGCCACCGTATCGCCGGCGGATGCGATCGCCCCGGTCGGGCAGACGTCGAGGCAGCGCGTGCAGCCGGTGATGCGCGAGCGGGAATGCGCGCAGAGCTCGCCGCGGAAATCGATGAAGCGGGTCTTGTCGAACTCGCCGACGAGATGGGAGGCCGCCATCACCGCGCGCTCGACCGCCGCCGGGTCGCGCGGGTCGGCGCGCAGATAGCCGCTGCGCAGCTCGTGCGCGGGGAAGAGTGGCGTGCCACCGGTCAGATCGAGGATGAGGTCGCAGGTCGAGTTCGCGCCATCGCGCCCCGGGCCGAACGTGAGATGCGTGCGCGAGGACGGTGCCGGCAGGGCGTAGTCGTCGATGCGAAGCTCGAACGCGCCGAGATGGCCGGTCGCGCCGCGCACCGTGCCGCGGACCACCGGGAACTCGTTGCGGTGGAGCGGCGCGATCTCGCCCGGCCGGCTCAAGAGCACTGTGACGTCGAGATGATCGGCCAATCGCCGCCCGGCGTCGATCGCGACCTCGTCGCGGCCGTAGATCAGGGCGACGCCGCGGCTCTCCAGCGGCACCGTGCCAGCGACGGGAACCGCCTCCGCGGCCGCAGCCAGAAGAGCTGCCATTTTCGGGCCCGCTCGATCAGCCTGCGACGACCAGCCGGCGGTCTCGCGGATCTTGGCGAAGGTGATGCGCTCCTCCGCTTCCAGTTCGGCCGCGACCTCCTCGAAGAGCGGCGCCTGAAGCGTGCAAGAGACGGTGATCGGGACACCCGTCGCCACGGCTTCACGGTAGCGGTCGAGTTCACGACCGCAGAGCTGGTCGGCGGTGCGCACGCGACCGCCGCAGCCCTTTTCCAGAGCCGCGACATCGAGCGGCATCGTCTTCTCGCAAGAACAGGCGAACACGAGACGATCGGACACGATTGAACCTGAGACGAGCGGGAGAGCGGGAGACCCCTTCGCGCCGGGGTCTGCCTTCCATATACTCGCATCATTCTAAAACGACGAACGGACATGCGGGCGCAGGCGGCCCGCCCGATACGGCTCATGACCTCCCAACTCGACACTGGCTCATTGGACTTGCGCCCCGCACCGCTCGTCCTGCCGCCGGCCTTCACTGGACTCGTCACGGCAGGCTTTCCGGGCGCGGCCGGGCAGGCCCGCCGGTTGGCGGAGGCAGGCGAGGCGGAGGCCGGCACACTCCTCATGGAGGAGCGCGACGACGTCATCGCGCTCGCCGTAGTGCTGGCGCCAACCGAGCCGCTCGCCACGGCGCGGCGGGCCTTCTTTGTCGGGATGCAGGCGTTGGCCGATGCGGTCGGCACCTTCGGACCGCCCGAAATCCCGGTGACCTTCCTGTGGCCCGACACCCTGACCTTCAATGGTGCCCGTCTCGGCGGCGGCGCGCTGCACTGGCCCGAGAGCTGCAGCGAGATGGAGACGCCGGATTGGCTCGTCTTCTCGGCGATGCTGATCGCCTCCAAGCCAAATGCGGGCGATCCGGGCTTCACGCCCGACTCCACCTCGCTGGCGGAGGAAGGTTTTCCCAAGGAGCTGCGCGAGCCGCTGGTGGAGAGTTTTGCCCGCCACCTCACCAAGGCGTTCGAGATCTGGAGCGAGGACGGCGCCGCGCGCTCGACGGGACGCTACCTCGCCCGCCTCGCGCTGCCGCCGGGCGTGCAGGCGACGATCGAGCCGAGCGGGGACGCCCGGCTCGTCCACGCCGACGGCCGCAGCGAGGCGCTGCCGCTTCGACCGGCGCTGGTCGCGCCCTCGTGGCACGACCCGGCCACCGGCACGGTGCGGCTGTGACTCCGACCCTGACTTCGGGCAAGCTGCCGCGCACCCTGCGGCTCGACCCCTCCGACACCTTCGTCTTCGCGCAGGCCGCCGAGCCCGGCGAGTGGGCGGTAACAGGCTCGTTCCTGTTCTTCGATGTCGACCTGTCCGCCCTGGCGGGAAAGGACCGGGCGGCGTTCCGCTCCGGCTTCGTCGGCGTGCGCAGCCTCGGCTTCTCGACCCTCGTCGTCGTCAGCGAGGCGAGCGACGCGGAACGCGAGGCCGCGATCGAGGACCTCGCCCGCCACATCCACGAGCGCTTCGGCGCACCGGATCGTGAAGCCGCCCGCGCCGCCGCGCGCGAAGAGATCGAAGTCGCGGCGTCCCTCTGCAACCTGCCGGTCGGCAGCGTGGTGGCAATGCATCGAAGCGAGCGCGACGGCGAGATCGCGGAGGAGTTCCGCACGCTGCACCAGCGCGCGCCGGGCGCGGACCCGCTGCACGGACGCGCCTTCCACTTCGTCGAGACGGACGAGGACGGACCGGATGAACAGGCCGACCTCGTGGGACTTCTGAAGGATGCCTCCGCGGGGGCTGAGAGAGCATGACCGAGTTCTGGGTTTCGAGCGGCCACCACCTGACGCAGCGCACCGAAGGCGGTGGGCTTGCCGTCACCGATGAGCTGATCCTCGCCTATCTGGCGCGCCCCGAACTGGTGCCGCCGGAGGAGGCGTGCGCGGCAGAGCGCGCCCTGCACGCGGGCTTGCTCGCCGATCCGCGTCAGTCCGTGACGAGCGACGATATTCGGAAAATCGCGGACGCGGATGCGCGGGAGAACTGGGAGGTGATGCTCGCCTTTCGCGACCGCTTGCTCGCGGCTCGCTCGGTCGAGGCAGCCTATCTCGCGCTGGTCCGCGGTGGATTGCAGGGCGTGCCGGGGCTGTTCCTGACCCAGCTCGTTCACCTGATCCTGCGCAACGCGCTCGATGCATGCGAGGACCCGTTCGTGCTGCGGGCCGCCGAGCTGTTCTTCCGGTCCCAGCGGGTCAGCCTGCACGAGGGTGCGGTGCTGCTCGCCGACGCCGAGGTGATCGAGGCACGCGAAGGCGGCGCGCCGCTCTCGCCCCTGGTCTCCATGCTCGGCAAGGAGGCGGCCAGCGAACTCGACGTGCTCAACGAGGAGAACGCCTGGACCTACTGGAGCCGGTCGGACGCCTTCACCATGGCGCTTAATCTCGGCTCCAGCGGACGAAGCCGGGAAGGGCTGGCGCGGGCAATCGAGGCCTTCGTGCGCCACCTCCTCAACGCCGAGGTCACGGTCGTGCCCCTCGATCGGATGGAGGATCCCGACTGGCGCTGGTTCGTCGGGCTCGACGCCGAGGGCACGCGGATCGGCAATGCGCTCTGGCACGGCGAGGCCCTCGATGATGCCGCCCGCGAGCGGGTGATCGCGGTGTTCAGCCTCACCTTCGCCGATGCCACCCAGGTCGACCCCCGGGTCGGCGATCGGCCGGTCTACCTGCTGCTCGCCATGACCCCTGACATGACCGTGCAGTTCAAGCCCCAAAATCTCGTCGTCGGATTGCCGCTGGTCTCCGACCGAGCCGCTGCGTGAGGCTGACCATGACACTGGACAACACGCCGGACAACACGCTGCAAACGCTGCCGCAAGGATTGCCGGAAGACCGCTTCGAGGTCGGCATCATCGTGGCCCGCCGTCGCCTGAAAGGGCCGTGGGCGAGCCATGCCTGGTTGCCGGTCGCGGCCCTGCCGGCGGTGCCGCAGGCCGCACCCTGGACCCAGCTCTCCGAGACGGAGGAGGAGGCGACCTTCTACGCGGGCGCCCACGAGGTCACGCTGCACATCGCCGAGACATCGCATTACCGCGACAATCTCATCTCCGGCCGCCCCTCCCTCTGGGTGACGCTGCACGCCACGGCGGATGACACCTACGAAGTCGCGAGCGTCACCGCCGATCCCTACGAGGGCGAATCGATGGCGGAGGGCATAGGCGAGATCGTCGAGGCGGTGCCGATGCCGTCCGAGGTGCAGGCCAAGCTGCTCGCCTTCTTCGAGGCGTTCCACATCGAGCGCAGGTTCGAGAAGCGCAAACGCGACCGCGCCGACCCCGAAGCCCTGGCCCGCCGCGCCCCCGGCACGCAGGGGAAGCCGGAATGAGCGACAACTTCCTCTCCCGCTGGGCCCGCCGCAAAGGAGCCGTCCGCGCCGCCGAACGGTCGGAGCCGCCCGCCGCCGCGGACACGGCCGGTGTTGCTGAGGCCCTCGGCACTGCGCAGCCACCGGGCGAAGCCGAGACTCCCCTGCGGACGGAGAAAGCCGACGCCGCCGACCATCCGGAAACCGTGCCGGACGATCTGCTGGCGAGCCTTCCGTCTCTCGAGGCCCTGACGCCGGACACCGACCTGACCGCCTTCCTCCAGGCCGGTGTTCCGACGGCGCTGCGCAATGCGGCCCTGCGGCGGATGTGGTCGCTCGACCCAGCGATCCGGGACTTCGTCAGCGAGGCGCGGGAATACGCCTATGATTGGAACATGCCGGGCGGTGTACCCGGCATGGGGCCGCTTCTGCCGACCGACGACGTGAAGGCGATGCTGAAGCGCGTCATCGACGGCGTCCCTGTCGAGGTCGAGGAGGAGCCCGACGCCGAGCCGCCGGAGGTCGCGGCGGCGCCTCAGGAACGCTCTGCGGATGCGGCCGTTGCCGACGGCCGGGAGCCCGAAGCGGTCACCCGGTTCGAGGAGGCGGCATCGCCGACGGCAGATCCGGGGCTGCAGGTCGCCGGTATGGCGGATGTCCATTTCGAAGCCGCAGAATCGTCACCTCTTCGGCCCCGCCTGCGGCGCCATGGAGGGGCGATGCCCTCATAATTTACGCGCATTTCGATTGCGGCAAAGCCAAACGCTTTTTATTATCGGTCCAAACAAGACGGTCCTGCATGCGGACCCGAGGGACATGATGGGTTCGGTTGCGTCGGTGATGGCACTTCGGGGAGATGAGGTGTCTGGCATCGCCGGTGTGCCGGACGACATCGACCTCCTGCGCGCGCAGCAATACGATCTCCTGGCGGCCCTGCTCGGGCGTGCGCCGGACGCGTCGCTGCTGGCGGCACTCGCCGCACTCAAGAACGGCGACGGTGTTCTCGGCCATCAGGTCGCGACCCTGCGACGCGCAGCGGCCGAGACCGACTCGGAGACGGTCGAACGCGAGTACTTCGCGCTGTTCATCGGCGTTGGCCGCGGCGAACTCCTCCCTTACGCCTCCTACTATCTCACCGGCTTCCTCAACGAGCGTCCGCTCGCCCGGGTGCGCGAGGACTTCGCCGCGCTCGGCATCGAGCGGAACGAATCGATGTGCGAGCCGGAGGATCATCTCGCGATCCTCCTGGAGGTGATGGCGGGCCTGGCAGCGGGCCGGTTCGAGGCGGAGCCCGGCCTGCAGGCCCGCTTCTTCGCCCGCCACATCGAGCCCTGGGCCGAACGGTTCTTCACCGACCTGGAGAACGCGAAAGCGGGGCGGTTCTACCGCGCGGTCGGGGGGCTCGGCCGCGCCTTCATCGAGATCGAGGCAGAGGCCTTCGCCATGGAAGGCTGAAGAGCTTCTCCATCGTGACAAGTGGGATTGGGGCGCGTTGCAGGAGAGCAGGCAGCCGCCGAAGGAGACGAGGGTGATGCGACAGGATCCGAAGACGCTCGGTCGTCGCCAGTTCTTTCGGGCGCTCGGCGGCAGCACGGTGGCCGCCGCAGCGGCGGTCGCCTCGCCGATGGGCGCGACCGAGGCTCAGGCCTACGATCCCGGCAACGACGAGACCAAAGCCCGGTACCGGGAGAGCGACCATGTGAAGGCGTTCTACCGCACCAACGGCTACGAGACCCTCAAGAAGAACACCGATCCGGCGTCGACCGGTCCGAAGTGAGGCTGCCATGCTGATCAAGCGCAAGAGCGGCGACGCTGCTCGCACCAAGCACCAGGCCGTCGCCGCCGGCCTCGCGTCGGGCGTGCTCGACCGCCGCGCCTTCCTCCGCAAGTCCGGGCTGACCGCCGGTGCGCTCGCCGCCGCCGGCACGATCCAACTCGGCTCGGTGCGCAAGGCGCAGGCCGCCGGCTCCTCCGCTGTCGGGCCGGACACGGTCATCAAGAAGAACGTCTGCACCCATTGCTCGGTTGGCTGCACGGTCACGGCCGAAGTCGTGAACGGCGTCTGGGTCGGCCAGGAGCCGTCCTACGCCAGCCCGATCAACCGCGGCACGCACTGCGCCAAGGGCGCGGCCATCCGCGAACTCGTCTCGTCCGACCGCCGCCTCAAGTACCCGATGAAGCTCGAGGGCGGGCAGTGGAAGCGGATCTCGTGGGATCAGGCCTACGAAGAGATCGGCGACAAGCTGATACAGATCCGCGAGAAGAACGGCGCCGACTCGGTCTACTGGCTGGGTTCGGCCAAGTTCACCAATGAGGCCTCCTACCTGATGCGCAAGTTCGCGGCCCTGTGGGGCACGAACTCGGTCGACCATCAGGCGCGGATTTGCCACTCGACCACGGTGGCGGGCGTGGCCAACACCTGGGGCTACGGCGCCCAGACCAATTCCTACAACGACATCCGCAACGCCAAGACGATGATCATCCTCGGCGGCAACCCCGCCGAGGCGCACCCGGTCTCCCTGCAGCACGTGTTGTCGGGCAAGGAGATCAACCGCGCGAACATGATCGTCATCGATCCGCGCTTCACCCGCACGGCGGCGCACGCCACCGAGTATGTGCGCATCCGCTCCGGCACCGACATTCCGGTGGTCTGGGGCATCCTCTGGCACATCTTCCAGAATGGCTGGGAGGACAAGGAGTTCATCGCCCAGCGCGTCTACGCGATGGACGACGTGCGCAAGGAAGTCGCCAAGTGGACGCCCGACGAGGTGGAGCGTGTCTCCGGCGTGCCGGGCGAGCAGCTCAAGCGCGTGGCAGAGAAGTTCGCCAAGGAGAAGCCCGCGACCCTGATCTGGTGCATGGGCGCAACCCAGCACACGGTCGGCACGGCGAACGTGCGCGCGCTCTGCATCCTGTGCCTGGCCACCGGCAACGTCGGCAAGCCGGGAACGGGTGCCAACATCTTCCGCGGCCACACCAACGTGCAGGGCGCGACCGATCTCGGCCTCGATGTGACGTCGCTGCCGCTCTATTACGGTCTCGTCGAGGGCGGCTGGCGCCACTGGGCCCGCGTCTGGGAGGTCGAGTACGAGTGGCTGCAGTCGCGCTTCGATGAGGTTCCGGCGAAGGGCGGCCGCAAGGCACGCACCCGCAAGGAGAACATGGAGGCGCCCGGCATCACCTCGACCCGCTGGTTCGACGCCGTTAACCTGCCGCCGGAGCAGATCGACCAGCGCAGCCCGGTCAAGGCCTTCATGGTGTTCGGGCACGGCGGCAACACCGTCACCCGCATGCCCGAGGCCATCGAGGGCATGAACAAGCTGGAATTGCTCGTCGTCGCCGACCCGCACCCGACGACCTTCGCCGCGCTCGATGCCCGACAGGACAACACCTACCTCCTGCCGATCTGCACCTCGCTCGAGATGGACGGCTGCCGCACGGCCTCGAACCGCTCGCTGCAATGGGGCGAGCAGATCGTGAAGCCGGCCTTCGAGTCCAAGACCGACTACGAAGTGCTCTACCGGCTCGCGCAGAAACTCGGCTTCGCCGATAAGCTCTGCAAGAACATCAAGGTCGTCGATGGCGTCCCCGAGGCGGAAGACATCCTTCGGGAGATCAACCGCGGCGGCTGGTCCACGGGCTATTGCGGCCAGTCGCCGGAGCGGCTGAAGGCGCATATGCGCAACCAGCACAAGTTCGACCTCGTGACGCTGCGCGCGCCCAAGGACGATCCGGAGGTCGGCGGCGACTATTACGGCCTGCCCTGGCCTTGCTGGGGCAAGCCGGAGCTGCGCCATCCGGGCTCAGCGATCCTCTACAACACGAACCTTCACGTGAAGGACGGCGGCGGCGGCTTCCGCGCGCGGTTCGGCACCGAGCGCAACGGCCAGACGCTGCTCGCCGAGAACTCCTTCTCGAAGGGTTCGGACCTGACCGACGGCTATCCCGAATTCACTTTCGGGGTGTTCAAGAAACTCGGCTGGGACAAGGATCTGACCCCGGAGGAACTCGCCACCATCCTGAAAATCGGCGGCGAGAAGCCCGATACCGTAAGTTGGGCGACCGACCTCTCGGGCGGCATCCAGCGCGTCTGCCTCGATCACGGCGTCTCGCCCTTCGGCAACGGCAAGGCCCGGGCCAACGCCTGGAACCTGCCGGATCCGGTGCCGGTCCACCGCGAGCCGATCTACTCGCCGCGGCCCGAACTGGTAGCGAAGTACCCGACCCGTCCCGACGAGCGGCAGCTGCGCATGCCCAATATCGGCTTCTCGGTGCAGAAGTCGGTGGTGGACCGCGGCGTCGCCAAGGACTTCCCGATCATCCTCACCTCCGGTCGCCTCGTCGAGTACGAGGGCGGCGGCGAGGAGACCCGCTCGAATCCGTGGCTCGCCGAGCTCCAGCAGGACATGTTCGTCGAGATCAACACCGGGGATGCGGCCGAGCGCGGCATCAAGGACGGTCAGTGGGTCTGGGTCTCGGGTGCCGAGAACAACGCCAAGACCAAGGTCAAGGCGCTCGTGACCGACCGTGTCGGTAAGGGCGTGGCGTTCATGCCCTTCCACTTCTCCGGTTGGTACCAGGGCAAGGACATGCGCGACTTCTACCCGAAGGGCACCGACCCGGTGGTGCTCGGCGAGAGCGTGAACACCGTGACCACCTACGGCTTCGATCCTGTGACGGGCATGCAGGAAACGAAGTGCACCCTGTGCCAGATCGCAGCGGCCTGAGAGGAGCGACCCGAACTATGGCCCGGATGAAGTTCCTCTGCGACGCGGACCGCTGCATCGAATGCAACGCCTGCGTCACCGCCTGCAAGAACGAGCACGAGGTGCCGTGGGGCATCAATCGCCGCCGCGTTGTCACCCTCAACGACGGCAAGCCCGGCGAGCGCTCGGTATCGATGGCCTGCATGCACTGCACCGACGCGCCCTGCGCGGCGGTGTGCCCCGTGAACTGCTTCTACACCACCGCCGACGCGGTGGTTCTGCACTCCAAGGACATCTGCATCGGCTGCGGCTACTGCTTCTACGCCTGCCCGTTCGGCGCGCCCCAGTACCCG
>Ga0268290_100264_pt1 | contig 11147 bp, 14 predicted proteins | sample MetspRMADM_FD_191346 | JGI IMG/M metagenome (GOLD analysis project Ga0268290, IMG submission 191346) | Soil microbial communities from San-Diego area, Southern California, United States - Methylocaldum sp. RMAD-M | ecosystem: Environmental > Terrestrial > Soil > Desert | place: USA: California... | reverse complement strand
CAGGACATCACGCCCGAGGCGCGCTACGACGCGATCAAGGCCGACATCCTCGCCTATCACCGCACCGCGATCGAGCGTCGGTGGGAATGGCTCGCCGCCAAGGCCGTCATCGACGGTGCGGTGACCATCGAGGGTGACGATTACCCTGCCGTCAGCATCAACTTCGGCCGCGCCGCTGGGCACACCGTCGTTCTCGGTGCCGGTGCTCGCTGGGGCGATGCCGGTGTGTCGGTCCTCGACACCATCCAGGGCTGGATGGACCAGATGCACGCGGCCGAGTTCGGTGGCGCGCCGAACCGGATCACGCTCGGCACGGCGGCCTGGGCGGCGGCTCGGAAGGACGAGGCGCTCCTGAAGGAGATGGACACCACCCGCCGCGGCAACGACGTGGACATCCGCACCGGCCTCTACGGTACGGGCGAGGCCCGCTACGTCGGCACGCTCGGCGCTGGGCTCGAGGTCTGGGTCTACAACGACTACTACAGCCTCGGCGGCACGGTGACGCCATTCATGTCGCCGAAGGACATCGTCCTCACGGGTCCCAACGTCCAGGGCTACCGCTGCTTCGGCGCTATCGTCGACGTCTACGCACAGTTTCAGGCGCTGCCGATCTTCCCGCGCAACTACATCATCCCCGGCGACGTCGCGATCGAGCAGATCGTGACGCAGTCCGCGCCGCTGATGGTGCCGGTCAATCCCAACGCCACCCTGAAGGCGACCGTCGTCGCCTGACGCCCCTAATACCGAGAGGAGAGAGCACGATGGCCCAGGCCTTCGCGATTGCGAGCCTTCATGTCCGCCGCTCTGCGCCTGAGGTGCAGGACGGCAAGGTGGTCGCGCCCGGCAAAGTCGAGGTCGTGCCTGCCGGCGCGATCACCGACCTGTCCGATGAGGACTTCAAGACCTTCGAGGCGGCCGGCGCGGTGCGCCGCCCGTCCAAGATGGACCGGGCGATGGCCGAGGGTGACGATGCGCCCGAGGCCGTCGAGACCGCTGTCGGCCGACCCGTCCCGGCCAAGCAGGCGCGGTGAGCGTCTTCGACCTCGCTGTCGACGCTCAGTTCGAGGATCCGAACCTCGGGCTGGATGCGATCTGGCGCGCGGGCGGTGCCGAGACCGGCCTGCCCGTGCGCGTCCGTCGGCGCTCGCCTGAGGCGATCATCGGCGCGGCCGGCAATCAGTTCGACCTCGACGCCATGCTGATCGACGTGCGCCTCTCCGAGGTGGCGGTGCCGGCCGAGGGCGACGAGATCGACCTCCTCGACGAGGACGGCGAGATCACCGAGACGGTGCAGGTCATTGGCCTCGCACGGATCGACACGCGCCGGCTGGTGCGCACCTGCGAGGTGGCGCCCGTGCTGCCAGACGAGCCCGACGAGGACGACGAGGACGACGAGCCGTGAGGTTCAGTGCCACCGCCGCCGACCCCCGCGCGGCGCTGAGCGGCACGGAGAAGCAGGTCGCGCGCTCGGTCACCGCCGGCATGCGCCAGATCACCGAGGGCCTGAAGGAGGATCTGCGCGCCGACGTGCGCGAGTCCGGCCTTGGCCAACGCCTCGCCAACACCTGGCGCGGCCAGACCTTCCCGCGGACAGGCGAGAGCGCTGAGGCTGCGGCCTACGTCTCCAGCAACGCCCCGAAGCTGATCGACGCCTTCGACCGTGGCGTCACCATCACCGCGCAGGGGCGCAAGTACCTCGCGATCCCGACGCCCGATGCAGGTGTCCGGCAGATCTCCCGGCGCCGCTCCAAGGGCTCGACCGGCAACACGCTGTCGCCCGCCTCCTGGGAGCGGGAGACCGGCGTGAAGCTGCGCTTCGTCCCGAGCAAGTCCGGCGGCGTGCTGGTGGCCGACGCGTTCTATCGGCGGCAGGCAGCCCGCTACCAGGGCCGCAAGTCCTTCCGCGCGATCAAGGAGGCCGGGCCCGACAAGGGTCGCTCCTTCGTCGTGATCTTCGTGCTGGTGAAGCAGGTGAAGCTGCGCAAGCGGCTCGACATCGCCACCACCGCCAAGCGCTGGGCCGACCGCGTGCCGGGCGCCATTGCCGCCAACTGGGAAGCCTAGGTCGCGGACTCATATCCGGAGGACATCTGGCGTTCCCTGATTACCGTGGCGTTCGCCGCAAGAAGGATTCGATGAGCTGGACCCAGCCGCTGAGCATGATGGAACCAAGCGTCGCTGCCGTGACCAGTCCTACCACCGCCCAGCTGTCGAAACTGGCATTGAGCAGTGAAGCGTACTTGTGCTGTATCGCGATTGCCTGTTCGGGCGTCGTCTGGCGATAGAACGGATAGACCATGTGGTTAAGCTTCATCATGCTCATGTACAGCCCGAGAGCTCCGAACCCTATCCAATAATTTCTTATGTAAGCCACCGTCGCCTTGATCGGATAGGTCTCGCTATTCTCGCTTCTGCTATAGTCCCAAAACAATAGAGGCAGGAACGCGGGCGCTCCAAAGCATATAATTGTATTTAGATAGACAGTGTTGATTCCCGATCGCTCGATTAGAAACTGCCGCATGTTCGTCAACGGAACCAGCAACGACCACGAGCTGGCCGCTTCAATAGCTTGCTGCTCGCCGACGGAGAAAAGGTGCAACGAGATCGACGCGACAACGGCCGCACCCGCAAGCAGGCCTCCGATGACATTGGCCCAATGCTTTCGCAGGAGGCCGGGAAAGAGCCTGCAGCAGATGAATACGATCAACCATGCGACCTCGAACCCGTAGGGAAAAGCCAGATAGGCCAAGGCGGGCGGTAGAGTTGCGAAAGCTGCAACGATAACTGTTGATTGCAAGGTTGACATCGTATCCAGTCGCTGCGCCATTCGAAATCTTCGACCCATACTTGAGAGGCCAGCCCTCTCATAGGCGTCGATCACCGCCCACTCCGCATCCGTCAGGTCAAACCGCGCCATCCAGGCCCCTCTCGCTCAGAGGGCTAACGATGCCGCGGCTCAACCGTGCCAGCCATTATGGGTTCGCGACCTAGACAGGGGGAGCCGCGATGCTGCGCCTTGTGTCCGCCGTCCTTGTTCTCGCCCTCAGCATCTCTGCCGTCTCGGCGGAGACGCCGCCCAGCGTCGCGCCGGGCGTGCCGTCTGGCTCTGGGACGCAGCCCGTCGCCGTCTACGGCCCCGACGGACGGATCGTCGACTTTCCTGATCCGGACGGCATCGTCGTCACCACGATGCCATTCCGGCGGCTGCACTCGACGCCGATCCGGCTGAAGGGGCTGACCACCGCTCCGAAGGTCTTCCCGATCAGCCGCCCGGCGGACGCTACCACCTACCGGATCGTGGTGCCGTGCAACGTCAACATCCGCCTGCTCGGGGCGAAGACGGCCGACGAGGTGCTGACCGACGACAACGGTGTGCTCTACCTCGCCGGCACCGACGTCACGATGGGCACGAGCAAGCCCGACTTCATCATAGCCAAGACGACGGCGCCGCCGGACGGCGACTGCACCCCCGAGATGCACTACGGCATGGGAGGCGGCTGATGCGCACGCTCCTCCGCCTTGCCCTCTGCCTCGCGCTCGTCGCACCCTTCGCGGTTGAGGCTCGCCCCGTCGGCTACGGCCTGAAGACCTTGCAAGGGCCGGCTGGTCCCCAGGGCGAGCCAGGCCCGGCCGGACCGCCTGGAGCCGACGGCACGCCCGGATCGCAGGGCGAGCGCGGCCCGCGCGGCAGCACCGGCGCGAAGGGTGAGCCCGGCCAACCTGGCGCCCCGGGTGCGCAAGGGCCGCAGGGTGACCCCGGCCTCCCAGGGGTTCCCGGTACAGCCGGAGCCAAGGGGGACAAGGGCGATGCCGGACCACAGGGACCAAAAAAGGGTGAAGCGGGGGTTCAAGGCCCCCCAGGAACCAACGGAGCGCCAGGACAACCTGGTGAGCGAGGCCAAGCAGGCGCGACAGGAGCGGTCGGACAAGCAGGCCAGAAAGGCGATCCTGGCCCTCAAGGCGTCCCAGGTGCCCCAGGACTGAAGGGCGAACCCGGTTCGGTCGGTCCGCAGGGGCCGGCCGGCACCCCGAAGCGCATCGAGGAATACACGGCGGCGGCCGGGATGGGCGGTGTCGCCAACTTCACATGGCCCGCCTGCGCCGCGATGCCCTTCGTCGACCCTATCATCGGCTGGTCAGGCGACCAGATGATTGCGGGCGGCGTGACGTCAAAATCCCCGTCCGGCGCGACAGTGCTGGTGAAGCGCTCGCGCGCCGTCCTTCTCGCAACGAACTCGGCCTTCGAGACGGCGCCCGTGGGCACGCCGCTCTCCGTCCGCGTCATCTGCAACTGAGCGAGCGCCCATGCCGAGCAAGCGCGAGCAGGTGATCGAGGCTGTGGCTGCTCTGGTGAAAGCCGCGCTGCCGAAGGCCGCCCACTACCGCAACGAGGTCAAGCAGCGGGCCATCTCGGCGAACGGCTACGTCAACGTCGATGACGGAGACCCGGGCGAGCCCGAGGTGACGCTGAACCCGACGACGTGGATCTACGAGCACGAGATGGCCGTCGAGGTCGCGGCGAACGCCTCCGGCACCAAGACAGCCGAGCAGCGTCTGGACACCATGCTGCAGGCGATCGGCACCGCTGTCGCGGCCGACCGCACACTCGGCGGCCTCTGCGACTACCTGCAGGTCAGCGCCGCCAGCACCGAGCCCCTGACCGCCGAGGGCGCCAAGGTCTCCCGCCTCGCCGTCGTCGGCATCGTCGCCGTCTACGGCACCACCGATCCCCTGAACTGAACCAACGCCCGAGGAGAGACCCATGGCCCGAGCCCGCGGCGCGAACGCCATCATGGCGGCTGCCTTCGAGACCACCTACGGCACCCCGCCCGGCACCGGATACCGGAAGCTGCCCTTCGTCTCGTCGAACCTCGGCGAGGAGCAGGGGCTCATCCCGTCCGACCTGCTCGGCTACGGCCGCGAGGCCCTGCCGCCCTCGCGCGACGTCATCAACAACGACGGCGACGTGGTCGTGCCGATCGACCTGCGCAACTTCGGCAACTGGCTGAAGCTGTTCATGGGCCAGCCGGTCACCACCGCCATCACTGACGGCCAGCAGCACGTCTTCTCTTCGGGCGCCACCAACCTGCCGTCCATGACGGTCGAGGTCGGCCTGCCGGAGGTGCCGAGCTACGGGCAGAACTTCGGTGTCCGCGGCAACACGATGCGCGTGCAGATGCAGCGCTCCGGCCTGCTCACGGCCACCCTCGGCCTGATCGCGCAGGGCGAGAACAAGCTGTCCGCTTCCGGCGCCGGCACCCCAGCCGAGGCGTCGATCGAGCGGTTCTCGCCGTTCCAGGGTGCCGTCACCCGCGCCGGCGTGGCACTCGCCTCCGTCACCTCCGCCGACTTCACCTACTCGAACGGGCTGGAGAAGGTGGAGACGATCCGCGGCGACGGCCGGATCGAGGATGCCGACCCGGGCATGGTGATGATGTCGGGCTCCATCACGACCCGCTTCCGCGACACCACCCTCCTCGACCAGGCGACGGCCGGCGAACCGGTCGCGCTCACCTTCGGCTGGGTCACCGATGTCAACCGATCGCTCGTGTTCGAGGTGCCGGCCGTCTACCTGCCCCGCGCCAAGACGCCGGTCACCGGCCCGAACGGCGTGCAGGCCACCTTCAACTGGCAGGCGGCCAAGGACAGCGTGTCCGGCAAGACCGTCATCGCCACCCTGCGCAACAACGTGATGAGCTACTGAGCCCGCTTTGGCCTCGCCGGCTGACTGCTGCGACGCTCGCCGGTCTCCGGATTTACGCAAGAAGTCTCTGTCGCCGCAAAATTACCGGGCGACCCCCGAACTGCTTCCGTCGCGGCGAAGATCAGAGCTTTTTCCGCCTGAAAACAAGCATCTATGCTCGTCGTATCAATAGAACCGCTGGTCAGCGACCCCGAATTGCTGACCGAAAACCATATCAACACCCATTTCATCCACACCTCCGAGGAAACATGATCAAGCTGTCATCCGCCCCGACCGAACCGTTCTGGCTCGACCTCGTTCCGGGCGTGCGCGTTCAGGTTCGTCCGATCACGGTCGCGGCCATGCTCGTCGCCCGCGAGGCCGTCGGCAAGGTCTACCGCGACGAGGACCAGACTGACGTGACGATCCGCGCCGGCATGGCGATGGTGCGCGAACTCGCACAGCGCGGCATCGTGGCATGGGAGGGTGTTGGCGATAGCGCGGGCGAGGCCGTCGCCGTGACCCCGGACGCCATCGACGCGCTGCTCGATCATTGGGCTGCCTACGATGCCCTCGACGCTCTCTACGTGGCCCCGGCCCTGCGGCGGGACCAGGAAAAAAACGGATCCTCGAACTCGCCCGGTGGCACTTCACCGGAGGAGCCGAATACTGCGACGCCTGCGGCGTAGCCTGCCCTGAGTGCCCCTACACCGTCCATGCGCCCGAGACTGACGAGGGCACCGTGGCCTGGGCGGTGATCCAGCGCTGCGCAGGGCAGGTGCGGGCAGGCTTTCGAGCCCCCTACGCGCTCGACTACGGCGCCATCCTGATGATGGCGACCGCTATGGGGGCGGATGCAGCCCTGCTCGCCGACCTGCTGCCGTCGGTCGAGCCGGTCATCGTGAAGGCATACCGGGAGAACGCTGACGATGGCGAATAACATCGCGATCCGCCTCGGCGTCGAGGGCGGCCCCGAGCTGAAGCGCACCTTCGACGATGCCGGCAATGCCGGGCAGGCGGCCTTTCAGAAGGTCGGCGCTGCTGCGGATCAGGCTGCGGCAGCCACCGACCGGCAGACGGCGAAGTATCAGCGCCTCGCTCAGGCCGCACGCGAAGCCGAGGCCCAGGCGCGGGCTCAGGCCAACGTCAACGCCCTGCTCGGCGTCGGCGCTGGCGCGGCCGGATCGGCGCGCGACTCGGCCACGGTGTTCGAGAGCGAGATGGCGCGCCAGGACCAGATCCGGGCAGCGCGTCAGGAGCAGAACGCGCGCACGGCGCAGGCCAGCATCAACACGCTACTCGGCGTCCGGGACGCGCAGGTCGGGGCTGCCCGCGCTTCGGCTTCGGCGTTCGAGGAGGCTTATCGCTCCGAGGCCGAGGCCCTGCGGCGCACGGCCGAGGCGCGCACCGCGATCGTGCGCAACACGGTGACGGGATGGCGCGATCTCGGGACGGCCGGAGCGGCGACGCTCGCCAACATCGAGGCGGGTCGCCGGCTCGGCTCGCTCGGCAATGTGCCGGAGGCGGCCAACCAGAATGTCGCCCGGCGCCTTCGCTCCGACGAGGTCACGAACCTGATGTATCAGGGCGGTGATATTGCCGCGCAGCTCGGGTCAGGCTCGCCGCTCGGCATGATCGCGATGCAGCAGGGCCCGCAGATCGCGCAGATCTTCGCTGGGCCCGGCGGTGCGAGCGTCAAGGGCGCCTTCGGGCAAGCGGGAGAGGCAGTTGCGGGTTTTGTCTCACGGATCGGCTTTGTCGGCGGCGCCATCGGCGGCGTAACGGCGGCCGTCGGTGCTGGCATCGCGGCATTCGTATCCTACCGGAGCAGTCAAGCCGAAGTTGAGAAGGCCCTGGGCGGAGTCGGCCGGGCGTCCGGCGCGACGCAGTCCAGCATCAACGCATTGGCCGAGACACAGTCTCAGGCCGGCACCATGAGCCGACGTTCGGCACGCGACATCGCGGCGACCTATGCCGGCACCGGCCGTATCGACGCGAGCCTTCTCGGCGGCGCGGTCAGTGCCACGCCCGACTTCGCCAAGTTCCTCGGCGTGGACCGTTCGGAGGGCGCGACCGAGCTGGCCGGCGCCCTCGGTGACGTCTCGCGCGGGGCGACCGACCTCGCGCAGCGCTATGGACTGCTGACGGACGCTCAGGCCGAGAGCATCCGCCGCATGGATGCGCAGGGCGACCGGCTAAGTGCGCAGCGGCGCCTCCTCGATGCGGTACGCGACAGCACCCGCGGGCTGGCGGAGGCGACCACCGGTTGGGGCCGGGCCACGGAATGGCTCAGCAACCGGTGGGACGATCTCGGTCGCGTTGTCGATCGCGCCGTCACCGGCGGCGACCTCGATACGCGCCTGAAGACCGCGCGTGACGCGCTGGCCGAGGCTCGGAAGGATGCGGAGGGCGCCAATTCCTTCTACCGGCAGGCGATCCTAGATCCCCGCATCGCCACATACGAGCAGCAGGTCGCCGAGTTGGAGAAGCGGGTCGGCGCGCGCGATGCGGTCTCCGAACAGGTCCAGCGCGCCCGTCGGTCCGTCGAGGTGGGCAACCTCGTCCGCTCCCTGGATCCGGATCGCGCCGAGCTGAAGAAGCTGACCGACGAGGGCATGCTCCTGCGGCGGGCGATCATGGACCCGATCAAGTTCGGGCTGAGCCCCGAGCAGATCGAGGCGGTCAAGCGCGCGTTCGGCGACGTCAGCACCCAGGTCCGGACCCTCGTCGAGGACATCGACCAGTTCGGCAGCCGCGCAGTCGCGGCCCTCAACCGGACGGCCGACTTCAATGCGCGGAACGTCGGTGCAACGCCCTTCGGGCGCTCGGCGGCCGAGATCAACGAGCGGTTCGACCTGCAGCTTCAGAATGCGCGCGAGGCAGAGCGCGCCGGCATTGAGCAGGCGCGGCAGAAGGAACTCGACACCCTGACCCGCACGCAGTCGCTGGAGCAGGTCCAGCGCGGCGGAGCCTTTTCGCGGGCCTCGGCCGATCTGCAAGCCCAGATCCTCGCCGCATCCCGGCGGTTCACGACGGTTCCGCCCGAGATCCTGGCAGGGATGCTGGAACAGGAGGGTGGATTCTACAACACCGGGCCTACACGCATATTGCGCAACGGGCGCCCGGCCTCGACCGCCTGGGGCCGCGGCCAGATCACGGACGGCGCGGAGAAGGACATCCGGGGCATCCCCGGCATGGAAGGCTTCGACAAGTACAACGTCGACACCCAGGTGATGGGCGCTGCGGCCTACCTGAGCCTGCGCCAGCGACGGGCCGGCGGGGACATGATCAAAGCCCTCGACGGCTACGGCACCGGACCCGGCTACGGCATCAGCGTCATGCGACGCGCGGGGCAACTCGGTGACGCCTCGTCGCTCGGCGTCGCCCGCGATCTAGACACGCAGATGCAGGCGGTCGAGCGTAGCCAGGACGCGCTTCGCCGCAACACCGAACTCTACGGCCGGAATGGCGCGGCGCTGGAGGCCTCGACCCGCGCGGCTGACCTCTACCGGGATATGCTCGCCCGCGGCGTGCCGCCGAGCGAGGCCTTGCGCAAGAGCCTGGAAGGCTACGCCATGTCGGCGGAGCAGGCGTCACGCGCGACCCGCCTCGTGCAGTTCGCCCGCGACGACGAGTTCGCCCGCGAGCAGCTGGGGCGCGACCGCATCGATCAGCAGGCCTACGGTATGGCCCGCGCCCGGTTCGGCGACACGACTTCCGCCGAGGCACAGGCGGCGATCGGGCGCGCTCGCGAGACGCTGGATCTGACCGAGACCAAGGCCGTGTTCTCGGACGGGATCACGTCTTTCGTGACCGACCTGCGCCGCAGCGGAGACGCAGCCACAGCGTTCACAAACGCCGCCGGCAACGCGGCTGACCGGCTCATCGCCAAGTTCATGGACGGTGCGATTTCCTCCGCTTTCGGCGCATTCACGAGCGGCGGCTCCGGGGGCGGCATCGGCGGCTTCATCAGCTCCATGATCGGCGGCGGGAAGGCTGGGGGCGGGTATACCGGTCCCGGCGGACGCTACGATCTGGCCGGCTTCGTCCACCGGGGCGAAGTAGTCTATTCGCAGGACGACGTCGCGCGACATGGCGGCGTCGCGGCGGTCGAAGCGTTCCGGCGGGGCGCAGGCATGCGCGGCTACGCAGACGGTGGGATCGTCGGCCGCGACGCCTTCACCATGCCGAGCGCCGCAGCGATGCGGCCCGCCAACGGCAATGCGCTGCCGCCCATCAACTTCATCGACCAGCGCCCGGCGGGATCACCCGAGATGGAGCCGGCTGTGAAGCGCCGCTCCGACGGGGGCATCGACGTCATCGTGCGCACCGTTGAGGGGCGCATGGGGCAGCGTGCGGCCGGCGGCCAGGGCCCCTTCAAGCAGGCGGCGGGCGGCGCCGGCTTCCGGAACGGCTGACGCATGGCGATCCCCTCCTGGCCATCCACGCTGCCGGACCTTCGCGGGCTTGCCTCGTCTGGCGGCACGCGCAGCCTTCATCCGGCCGCGCAGGAAACGCAGTTCGACGACGGGCCCTCGCGCCGCCGTCGTCGGCAGCTCTTCGTCACCACGCCGCTGAGCATGACCCTTCGGCTCTCGCCCGAGGAGTTCGTGATCTTCAAGGCCTTCCACCTCAACGACCTGAACACGGGTGCGCGCCGCTTCACCGCCCCCGTGCTGCTGCCGAACATGAGCATCGGCGAGCGGGTCTGTTGGATCGAAGGCGAGGTCGGGTGGTCGGCGCCGCAGCGGTCCAAGTACGTCGTGACCTTCACCCTCGTCGTTCAGGATTGGTGATCCGCATGCGCTTCATCTCGACCTTCCTGTTCGGTGTTTTTGTAGGCGTTTTCAGCGTGGCACTTTTCATGGTCACGGCCGGCAGCCTGACCGTCGCGATGGGAGTGCGGTAGCCATGACAGTGAGCGCCGCCCTGCGAGAGGCCTATGCCTCGGGCGACGACGAGGGCGTGGTGATCGAGACCCTGGAGGTGGACCACGCCTCGCTCGACGGTCCGATCCGGCTAGTGCGGAACGTGGACGGGCAGCTCGGCGAGCCCGGCGAGACGATGAGCTTGCCGGTTGAGGCCGGGGGCCCGCGGGTGCCGCACTTACTCTGCGCCTTCGAGCTGATCGCGCCCGGTGCCGACAGCGACGGACCGACCGAGGGCAAGCTGCGAATGGACAACGTGTCGGACGTGCTCCACGACCTGCTCAAGAACGTGGTCGGCTACAACGAGGCCATCCGCGTCACCTTCCGGTTCTACCGCGTGCTGCCGGGTCGGCTCGACGAGGTGACCGGACCCGATGACGACAGCTTCAGCGGCCTGGAGATGACGGCGGTCGAGTTGTCGGCCGACAGCGCTGAGGGCGCTATTTCCTGGCCGGACGGCCGGCAGCAGAACGTGCCGAGCGGGCCGGACGCCTTCTTCGACCGCGCCAACTATCCGGCCCTGTTCACGTGATCTG
>Ga0268290_100263_pt1 | contig 11173 bp, 9 predicted proteins | sample MetspRMADM_FD_191346 | JGI IMG/M metagenome (GOLD analysis project Ga0268290, IMG submission 191346) | Soil microbial communities from San-Diego area, Southern California, United States - Methylocaldum sp. RMAD-M | ecosystem: Environmental > Terrestrial > Soil > Desert | place: USA: California... | reverse complement strand
TCTCGCCTGGGTGAGCGTGGCCGCGTGCCTCAACCTCACCATCGTCCGGCTGAATCCGCGCTTCGGGAGCACGTGAGCGATGGCCGACGTCTTCGCCCCGCTCTTCGTCTCCGGGCGCATCGTCGATGGGATTCTCGTGCTGGTCGCCATCGAGGCGCTGGTGCTGCTCGGCGCGCGGGCGCGCTGGGGCCGCGGCCCGGCGCCGATGACCCTCCTGAGCAATCTCGCCTCCGGCGCCGCGCTGATGCTGGCTCTTCGGGCGGCGCTCGTCGGCGCGGCCTGGCCCGGCATCGCGGCCTGGCTGATCGTCGCGCTCGCAGCGCACCTCGCTGAGGTGGCGATCCGCTTCCGCCAAGACGATCCGGCCCCACGCCGGGCTGTGACAAAGCGGCTTGGAGCAACCGAGAGTGACGAACCTTCGGTGCGCGCTCACCGATGACTTAGAACAATTCTTACTGGGGCTCTTCAACATCGGAGATCGGGTTCATGACGCGCCTCACTGCCCTGGGCTCCGGTTGGCTCGCCGTAGCCGCCCTCCTGTCGGCCGGCACGGCCCGTGCGCAGGAGGCCGATGCCGACCTCGTCAAGCGCGGTGAATATCTGGTGACAGCGGGCGACTGTACGGCTTGCCACACCAAGCCCGGCGGCAAGTTCATGGCCGGCAACTACAAGCTCGACACGCCGATCGGGGCGATCAAGACGCCCAATCTCACGCCGGACGACGAGACGGGCATCGGCAAGTGGAGCTACGAGACCTTCGAGAAGGCGTTCCGTCACGGCATCGGCGACGCGGGCGAATATCTCTACCCGGCCTTCCCGTTCGGTTGGTACACCAAGGTCTCCGATGAGGACACGAGGGCGATCTTCGCTTACCTGAAGTCGCTGCCGCCGGTGGCAGAGAAGCGGGAGGAGAACGAGATCCCCTTCCCCTTCAATGTCCGCACTGCCCTGATCACGTGGCGCACCGCCTTCTTCACCGCCGAGCGGTACAAGCCCGATCCGAACGCGAGCGTGGAGGTGAACCGCGGCGGATATCTCGTCGAGGGTCTCGGCCATTGCGGCATGTGCCACAACGAGCGCAAGCTCGTCGGCAATTCCAGCCTTGCCGGACGGTTCGGCGGCGGTGTCATCGACGGCTGGTACGCACCCAACATCACGCCGGATGGGCACCAGGGCATTGGCGCCTGGAGCGATGCGGAGGTCGTCTCCTATCTCAAGACCGGTACCGCGCCGGGCAACCGTCCGGGTGTGGCCGCGGGTCCGATGCGCCAGACCATCGAAGAGTCGCTTTCCAAGATGACCGACGCCGACCTGAAGGCGATGGTCGTCTACCTGCGAACGATCCCCGCCAGGCAGACCTACAAGGAGAAGGATCTCCAGGCCTTCAACCAGCCGGGGGCACCGGGGGCGGACACCTACCTGACCTACTGTTCCTCCTGCCACCGGCCGGACGGCAAGGGCGTCGAAGGCGCGATCCCCGCATTGGCCGGCAACACCTCGATCCAATCCGGCGGCCCCGAGACGATCATCAACGTGATCGTTGGCGGGCTCGCCGCCCAGAGCGGCTACGCGCCGATGCCGGCCATCGGCCAGGAGATGAGCGACGAGCAGATCAAGAACGTCACCGACTACATTCGCAATTCCTGGGGCAACAAGGCCCCGGTGGTCTCCGAGACCGGCGTGGTCGCGACCGCTCGGCAGAAGATCAAGACGATGATGGCCGGCAACGCGGCCTGCTCGACCATCGAGGATGAAGGACTGAAGGCCGAGATCGACCGGGCCGTCGGCGGCGACGCGTTGAAGGGGCTGAAGCCGAATGACTTCGTGCCGGTCCTCGCCCGCGCCGCGCCGAAGGTGAAGGCGGCCACACCCGAGGCTGGCGACGACGCCGTCGTGAATGGGTTGCTCTCGGCATTCTGCAAGGCGAACCGAAGCGAACGGGAGGCGGAGCCGCTGCCCTGGTCGGCGACGATCGGCTCGTTCGGCAACGTCGCCTACAGCCAGGTCAAGAACCCCGAGAAGCGGGTGGATGCCATGCCCGGCCCGGTGCCGGCCTCGGGAGTGACTCCACCCAAGCCTTGATTCCGGTTTTTACGCCCTACCATTGGCGGGTGCAGTCGCCGCTCCGAACCACTCGGTCTGTGATCCGTGATGGATCCCGCGGCGGACACTGATGCGCCCGATGGGGAGTGCGACCGTATGCAACTCGGCATGATCGGCCTCGGCCGGATGGGCGGCAACATCGTCCGCCGTCTCCTGCGCGACGGCCACACGGCAGTCGTCTACGACCGCGATCCGAAGGTGGTCGAGGCTCTGGCCGCCGAGGGCGCGACCGCGGCGTCGAGCCTGGAGGATCTCGTTGCGAAGCTGGAAGCGCCCCGCACGGCCTGGGTGATGCTGCCGGCTGGCCACATCACCGAGGAGACGGTGACCGCACTCGGCGGTCTTTTGAGCGCCGACGACTGCATCATCGATGGCGGCAACTCGTTCTATCAGGACGATGTGCGCCGGGGCCACGATCTCGATGCCAAGGGCATCCACTACGTCGATGTCGGCACCTCCGGCGGCGTCTGGGGGCTAGAGCGCGGCTATTGCATGATGATCGGCGGCCACAGGCAAGCCGTCGACCGGCTCGACCCGATCTTCCGCACGTTGGCACCGGGTATCGGCGAGATCCCGCGTACCCCCGGCCGCGACGGCCGCGATCCGCGCGCCGAGCAGGGCTACATCCACGCGGGGCCGAGCGGGGCCGGCCACTTCGTGAAGATGATCCATAACGGCATCGAGTACGGCCTGATGCAGGCCTATGCCGAAGGGTTCGACATTCTACGTCACGCCAATTCCCCTGAGATCCCGGAGGCGCGTCGCTTCGATCTCAATCTCGGCGACATCGCCGAGGTCTGGCGGCGGGGCAGCGTCGTCTCGTCCTGGCTCCTCGATCTCACCGCCGCGGCCTTGGCCGGCGATGAGCGTCTCGAAGGATTCTCGGGCTACGTCGAGGATTCGGGCGAGGGCCGGTGGACCATCAACGCTGCGATCGAGGAGGCCGTGCCGGCCACGGTTCTCTCCAGCGCCCTTTACCGCCGCTTCCGCTCTCGCGAGGACGAGAGCTACGCCGACAAACTGCTCTCGGCGATGCGCCAGGGCTTCGGTGGCCACAAGGAACCGCCGCGCCGGGGGCCCGCCCCATGATCCCGCTTCCCGCAAACACCGAGCTGATGGCCGATGCGGAGGCGATGGCTCGGGCGGCGGCCGAGCATCTGCTGGCGATGACCGAGCGCGCCGGGAGCGAGCGCGTGGCGGTCTGCCTGTCCGGCGGCTCGACCCCGAAGCGGCTCTACGCGCTGCTGGCCTCGCCCGGTTTCGTCGAACGGGTGCCGTGGTCACGCATCCACTGGTTCTTCGGCGACGACCGCGTCGTGCCGTGGGACGATTCCCTGAGCAATGTGCGCGTGGTCCGTGAGGCCTTCGGCCATGCGGCTCCGGTACCGGCAACGCATCTGCACTTCATTCCCTCTGATCTGGGCGTCGAGGCAGGCGCTCGAGCCTACGAGAGAACGCTGCAGGAGTTTTACGGCAGCGATCGGTTCGACCCGAACCGACCGCTCTTCGATCTCGTGCTCCTTGGCCTCGGCAACGACGGGCACACCGCCTCGCTGTTCCCAGGAAAGCCGGCGCTGGCCGAGCGCGAGGCCTGGGTTGCGCCGGTGCCTGAGGCAGGAATGGAGCCGTTCGTGCCGCGCATCACCCTGACCTTCCCGGCCCTGGCTTCATCGCGGTCCGTGCTCTTCCTCGTCAACGGCGCGAGCAAGCGCGAACCGTTGCGGCGACTCGCCGACGGCGAGGACCTGCCGGCGCGCCAGGTCCGGAGTGCGGGGCGGGTGACGTGGTACGTTGATCGCGAAGCGGCCGAGGCCTGAGCTCCCGTCCTCGAACTTCGCCGCCCCAGTTTCGACGTAGATCTTGCCCGTGTATGAACGGCCCATCCTCGACGAAACCGGAGTACCTCAATGGTATCAGCCGAAGGTGCGGCCGCGTTGGATGCTTGGCCTCGTGCCCATCGACCGCGCTTCGCCCTACGGCGGAGCTGCATACAGCTCGGCCCGCTGAAGCCTCTGGACCGGCGCCGCCGGCCCGTTTTGGCTCTGTGTATGGGATTGGTCGGCCTTTCGCTCGTCACGACCTGGGCGGTCGCGTCACAGATCCGCATGGGTGTTGCCGTTGTGGAGCAGGCCGTCCCGGTGGCGATCGCCGAACCTGTTCAGGAAGTCGTTCAACCGGACCGCGCTGTCGGTGCCGCGCAGGCGCCGCAGGCTGCACCGGCCGGCGAACCACCACTGACGCTCGAGGAGTCCCTTCCAGCATCCGCTGCCGGACTCTCTCCTGAGCCGCACCCTGCCCCTTTTGTCGCGGCCGCGCCGATCATGCCGGTGTCGAAACCGGCCAACGCGCCCGTCGTCGATCTTGGGGCCTTGCCGGTTCTGAACCTCGATGAGACCGCCTTCGACGCCATTCAGGCGCCGGTCTCCGTGGAGCCGCCCCGCGTCCCCACACGGGCTCACGGCCGGCCATGATCTGAGCCGCATCCGATCTCGCGCCGTACTCGGGAGCGGCATCCGATTCCCGGTTCGGTGTCTCTTCGGCGGACCGGCCGGCAGAGCAGCGTGTCCGGAGCCCGGCTCCAGGGAACCGGGTCTCCTTCAAGGCTCCACTCAGGCGGCGAGTGGCAGGTCTTCCTCGGTCTCAGCCGCCATGAACTGGGCCCGGGCGAGCGCCGCGAAGCGCTGGTTGAGGGCGACGAGTTCATCGAAGTTGCCGGCCTCGACGATCTTTCCGTTCTCGAAGACGAGAATGCGGTCGGCGTTGCGGATCGTGGCGAGGCGGTGGGCGATCACGAAGGTGGTGCGCCCCTCCATCACCGTCTCCAGTGCCTGCTGCAGCTTGCGCTCGGTCGCCGCGTCGAGGGCACTGGTGGCCTCGTCGAGGATCAGCATCGGCGGGTTCTTGAGGAGCGCCCGCGCGATCGAGAGGCGCTGACGCTCGCCACCGGAGAGCGACCGGCCGCGCTCGCCGATGATCGTGTCGAGCCCGTCAGGTTGACGCGCCATGAACTCGCTGGCCTGGGCGCGCTCGAGGGCGTCGAGCATCTCGGCATCGGTCGCGTCGGGACGGCCGACCTGAAGGTTCTCGCGGATCGAGCGGTTGAACAGCATCGGCTCCTGGAACACGACACCGATATTGTGGCGCAGGCTGGAGAGGCCGATGTCGCGGATGTCGATGCCGTCGATGCGGATGGCGCCGGCATCCGGATCGAAGGTCCGGTGCAGCAGGCCCAGCGTGGTGGACTTGCCCGAGCCCGTGGTGCCGACGAGCGCCACGGTCTCGCCGGGACGTGCCGCGAAGGACACGCCGTCGAGCGCGCTGCGGCGACCGTCGTAGGAGAAGGCGACATCGTCGAAGGTCACCTCGCCCTCGAACCGGGCGACCTGCTTGGCCTGCGGCCGGTCGCGGACGGTCGGCACGGTGTCGACCACCTCGAAGAACTCGCGCATCTTCGGCGCCTGCATGAACACGCCGTTCACGAAGGTCACGACGTGGTCGAGCTTGGTCACCAGCATGGTGGCGAGGCTCATGAAGGCGACGATCTCGCCGACCGTGGCCGCACCCTTCTGGTGCAGGGCGATGCCGGTGATGAAGATCGCCGTCATGGTCAGCGTGCCGGAGGCGCGGGTGGCGACGTTCGCCAGCGCCCACCACGACAGGACCGGGATCTGAACCCGGAGCAGGTCGTGGATGATGTCGCGCATCGCTTCTTTCTCGGCGCGCGCGCGGGTGAAGGACTGGATCACCGCGACGTTGCCGAGCGCGTCAGAAGCGTGGGCGGCCAGCCCCGACTGGAACTGCTCGACCTCGCCCTGGAGCGTCTCGGTCCGGCGCAGGACGTAGCTCGCGAGAGCCGTGAAGGCGAGAACGAGGACGACGAGGATCGCGCCGAGCCTCCAGTTCACGAACAGCGTCATCGGCAGCAGCACGCCGACGGAAAGCAGAGCGGCGAAGTGCTCGCGGAAGAAGTTGAGCCAGACCCAGGCCATGGCGTTGGTGCCTTCGAGCATCGCCTTCAGCACACGGCCCGAATGGTTGGACGAGTGGAAGGCGATCGGCAGTTCGAGCACGTGCTCAAAGAAGTTCGCCATGGTGGAGAGCCGGTTGCGGTGGGCGAGCCGGTCGGAATGCAGGGCGATCGCGACACCCGCGCCGATGGTGAACAGGCCGAACACCACCCAGGCGACGATCCAGGGTGCGAGCGTGCTCGCGGGCGTATCCTTGGACAGGTGAGTCAGGCCGTCGATGATGCGGCCCATGATCAACGGCTCGGCGAAGGCTGCGACCGCCAGTGCAACGTTGGCCGCGATCAGGCCGGCGGCCAACCGCTTCTCCGCTCCCAGCAGGCCGAGCACCCGCGCATAGAGGCGAATCATCGACATCGTGCTTTCGCTCCCCGCCCCATCGGCCACAGGCCGTGGGGATCTCGACGTTGGAACCGGAACGTCCCGGCGCCGCCTCACCGAGATCCTGCGGTTCTCCGCGCAGGGCCCTTCGGTCAATCGGCACGGGGGCTTATCGCTCGCTGCCCCTGAACGGCACATGACGGGGAATGGCCGTTTCCACCAAGCCCCTTTACCGTTCCTTCAGCCTGTTTTTTTAGAACTTGGGCACGGCCCGGAGGATCGGCCGGGCTTCGGGCATCGGCGTCATGGATCTCGCAACCGGTATCGGGCTCGTCGGCGGCGTCGGCGTCGTCTTCACGCTCATCATGATCGATGGCGGCAACTTCGCAGCCTATTTCGACAAGCACGCCGTAATCGTCATCTTCGGCGGCGCCGTCGCCGCGACGATGATCCGCTTTCCGTTCTCGACCATGCTGCACGGCCTGCCGATGGGCCTGCGCTACGCCTTCACCATGCGCTCGGTGAAACCGCATGAACTGATCGAAGAGATCACCAAGATCGCCGACGTGGTGCGCAAATCCGGCCCGATCGCCCTCGAGAACATGGAGATCTCCGATCCGTTCCTGGCGCAGGGCGCACGCTACATCGCCGACGGGTACGACCGCGACTTCATCCGCGACACGATGGAGCGCGACCGCGACAACTTCCTGATGCATCTCGACGAGGGCTCGAAGATCTATCGCGCCTTCGGCGACTGCGCCCCCGCCTGGGGCATGATCGGCACCATCCTTGGCATGGTGACGATGTTCGCCAACATGTCCGACCCGTCGAAGCTCGGCCCCGCCATGGCGACCGCCCTGCTCGCGACGCTCTACGGCGCGCTGATCGCCAACATGGTCACCCTGCCGATTGCCGACAAGCTGCACGTGAAGCTCGAGGAGGAGGACGTGTCGCGCTCCCTCATCATCGACGGCATCCTGCTGATCCGCGATCAGAAGAGCCCCTCGCTGGTGCGGGAGATGCTGATCGCCTACCTGCCCGCGCACCACCGCGAGGATCTCGCCGCGGAAGCGGCGTGACGGGAGCGTAAGCGGTGGCCAAGAAGAAGCGCGGCGGCGCCCATGGTGGTCACGGCTGGTTCGTGACCTTCGCCGACCTGATGGCGCTCCTGATGAGCTTCTTCGTCATGATCGCCGCCTACTCGACCCAGGACCAGAAGAAGCTCCAGGTCGTCGCTGGCTCGATGCGCGACGCCTTCGGTGTGAACAAGGAATCGAAATTCGCGGGCATCCTGGAAAGCGAAGGAATCCCAACGGCGGACAAGTTCAAGCATCTGCGCGACGTGCCGCCCGAGCGCGCCACCGACCGCACGACGCCGCCGCAGATCGACAGTGGCCTCGACGACGGCGTTCCCGACCGAGGCTATCCGGATGCCTTCGGGCAGGCCGCCGCCTCCCTGCGGCAGGCGATGCAGGACATGCCCGAGGTGGCGGAGCTGTCGAAGAACGTCATCATCGCGCCGACTCGGAAGGGGCTCGACGTCTCGATCGTTGATCAGGACGGCCGCTCGATGTTCCCGGAAGGGTCGAGCCGCCCCAACGATCGCACCCGGCGCCTGCTGGAGCGGCTGGCGCCGACGCTGATGAAGCTGCCGAACCGCATCGCCGTGACCGGCTTCACCGCAGCGACACGTTCCGGCACCCGCGACACCGCCCCGCCCTGGGAGCTCTCGGCCAACCGCGCACTGAGTGTGCGCGACGTTCTGGCCAATGCCGGACTGCCCGACGATCGCTTCGCCTCGGTGACGGGCAAAGCGGATACCGAACCGATGTTTCCCGACAATCCCTATCTCGCGGCCAACCGCCGGGTGACGGTGACGCTTCTCTCCGAGGCGCCGCCGACGCCGAACGGCAAGGTCGTGCCCTGACGGCTAAGTGTCTCTCTCAAAACTCCCGCCGCGCTTTCATTGCCAGAGCGGGAACGGTCCGTGACCGGGAGTTTTGTGAGGCACTCTATTTGGCCACCAGCAGCGCCCAGTAGACCTTGTACTTGGAGCCCGGTGCATAGGCCGTGGCGATGCCCATGCGCTTGGCCTCCGGCGCGAGCATGACGGCCCGGTGAGGAGGGCTATCGCGCCACCCTGAGAAGGCTTCCGCGAGCGTGTGGTAGCCCGCCGAGAGGTTAGCATCCGCGCCGTCGTAGCCGAGGCGGGCCACCGCGGCGCGCACCGTCTGGCTCTTGCTCGGCCGATCTGAGGCGGCCATGGCGGCAGCCTCGGTCTCGGCCAGTCTCTGCAATTCCGGATCGATGACGAGCGGCGCCGCGCCGTTGTTGCGGCGATAGGCCGAGATCATGTCCCGAGCCGCTACCGTATCGACGGCAGTGCTGCCGGTGGTGAGCGGCAGATACATGCTCGGCAGGCCCGTCGCCTCGGGCACGACCTGCCCCGCGCAGCCCTGGAGCAGGGTCACGAGGGCGAGCGCCGCGGGCGCGGCAAGAAGGGTCTGACGTCGGAGCACGACAGCGGGTTTCCCGTGAGCAGACGGTTGAGGTGGGCCCTGACCGCAGGAAACTCAAGTGTAACGCTGCCGCCAGCCCCGATATCCTCAGGGCCGGCGGCGATCTTGCCTCGCTACATCTCGTCCTATCCGTGGCGTCGCAGGTTCACGTCCTGCGACCCGCTTCCGGGCCGGCGAGTCGCCTCGCGCGGGTCGGACGAAGAGGGTTCATCCGCCCCGGCCGAGGCTTTTTCTTCGCCGTCCGTACGAGACGTCGCCAGGGGCGCCAACACATGTGCCGCCGGGCTACCGACCGCATGGGCAATCTGACCGAGCGCATCGCGCACCGGCTCCAGGCCCTGCACGGTGATGAAGCTCGAAGCCGGCCCCATCGGCGGGATGAACTCGGCGTCGGAGAGGGTCTTGAACACCGAGAAGTTCAGGTCGCTCTGCACCTTCTGGCCGAGATTGACGTCGATCACCATGGCGATCAGCTCGAACTCGAGGAAGGGATCGCCGATCTTCTTGAACACCACCCGCGGCGCCGGCTCCTTGAGCACGTCCGGGTGCGCCTTGGCGCAGGCGACCATCATCTCGGCAGCCTCCACCGGATCCTTGCTGCGCAGAACGTTGACCGAGATGATGACCCGGCCGGTGCGGTCGCCGCGCACGCGGTTCTTCACGATGCCGGAGATCAGGTTCGAGTTCGGCACGATGACGGCCGAGCGATCGAAGGTCTGGATCTCGGTGGAGCGCACGGAGATGCGCCGCACGATGCCCTCGCTGTCACCGATCAGCACCTGATCGCCGACGCGGATCGGACGCTCCCAGAGCAGCAGCAGGCCCGAGACGAAGTTGTTGACGATGGATTGCAGGCCGAAACCGATACCGACCGAGAGCGCGCCCGCGACGATCGTGAGCTTCTCCAAGCTCAAGCCGAGATACGAGAAGGCCAGCGCCAGGGCGAGCAGGAAGCCGACATAGCCGGCCACCGTCGAGATCGAGTTGCGCAAGCCTGCATCGAGATCGGTCGCCGGCAGGTAGGTGCTCTCCAGCCAGCGCTGCACGCCGCGGGTGATGAACACGCCGAGCACAAGGATGCCGATGCCGAAGGCGATCGCCGAGAGCGAGATCGTGACGTCGCCGACCTTGAAGCCGAAGAAGGCTGTGCGGATCGAGGAGAAGATGTCCGTCGAGTCGAGCCCCCAGGGCGCCAGCGCGAGGAGCGCGGCGGCCGCAATCAGCAAAACGCGGGCGAAGCCCGTCGTCAGCACCGCGATCTGATTGAGCGAGCGCTTGCGCAGGCCGGTATTGGCCTGGAGCGTCGTCGCGATGCGGGTGTCGTCGCACAGAGAGCCGCCGATGAGCACATCGGCACTGACGACCAGCAGCCAGAGCAGGACGAGGATGCTGGCGGTCCAGATCAACTGATCGACCAGGAAGGCCGAGAGGGCGACATAGCCCACCAGCGGGGCCGCCGCGATCACGGCGACCGCGACCCACCCGAGCAGCCGCAGCGGCCCGCCGATGTTGGACGAGGTCTCGGTGCCGACATAAGGGCCGAAACACTCCTCCTCCTTCTCCGCCGTGTCGGCGAAGCGATGGAGGCCGATGGCGAGCAGCAGCGCCGCGGTGATGGCGCCGACGCCGCGGGTCGCGATCGAGATCGGCAATGCGGCGTAAATCGCCGAGTTGAGCGCCTCCGTCGATTTCGACACCGTGATGACGACGGCGATGCTGACGGCCAGCGCGGTGATGCGCCACGCGGCAGCATCTGAGACCGGTGCGGGACGCCACGCAGGCTTGTTGACGGCGAGCAAGGCGTCGGCCGTCGCCTCGACGAAGGCGATGAAGGCGATGCCGCCGAGGATGGTGCTGGCGACCGGCAGGAAGCGCGCGGGCAGCAACTCGGTCACGTCGAGGGCGTAGTAGACCGCGTAGCTACCCGCGAGAGCCGGAACGGTTCCGAGCAGGAGCACGCGCCATGCACCGAGAAGCTTGGCGCGCTTCGAGGGCGTGGTGACGTTGATGTCCCGGCGCCCGAGTGCCGGAGCGATGTTGCGGCGACCGAAATACAGGGCGAAGGACAGGCCGAAGGCGAGGCCGAGGATCAGCAGGTTCCACAGGCTGGCGTTGCGGCGGAACAGGGAGACGGTGTCGTCGAAACCGCTGCGCAGCGAGCTGATGTCCCGCGGGATGTCCGCACCGACCCGCATCCACAGATCG
>Ga0268290_100262_pt1 | contig 11356 bp, 12 predicted proteins | sample MetspRMADM_FD_191346 | JGI IMG/M metagenome (GOLD analysis project Ga0268290, IMG submission 191346) | Soil microbial communities from San-Diego area, Southern California, United States - Methylocaldum sp. RMAD-M | ecosystem: Environmental > Terrestrial > Soil > Desert | place: USA: California... | reverse complement strand
AGTGCATCCCGGCGGCGGGCCGGGATCTCCTGTGACTTAGCGCCGAGTGCCTCAGTGGCAGACGGTGACCGTCTTCACGATCCAGCCCTCGTCCGCCTGCCAGAGCTTGCGCCGGACGCGGCCGCAATTGGCCGGCTCGGCAGCGGTCCACGCCGTCTGCGGTGCGGTCGGCGGGGTCTTCGTGTCCACCTGCGCGACCTTCGTCTTGACCATCGTTTTGGCCGGGCGCGAGGGGGCCGCCTTACGGGCGGCCATGGCCTCATCGGGAAGCATCAGGCCGAGGCAGAGCAATCCGAGCGAAAAGCGGAGGAGCGAGGCACGCAAGGGAGGAGGTCCGTGGTCGGGGCCGAACGGCTACGCTTGATCTAGGGATGTGCCCCGCCAATGCAATCGCCGCCCGCCACAATCTGCCCCGCGATCCGCACATTTTTTGCGAAATCGTTAAAGCCGCCCGCGGGGCGCATGGCGGGCACGCGTGTAACCTTTCGGACACAATGTTCGCACACTTGCGGGTGCAGGAGCCGTCACGGTCGCGTCCGGTCCTGACGCCCGCGCGCTTCCTTGCTAGGGAACAAGCGGGGCAGTTCAGCCGGCCCGGATGATCGTGACCGTTCTTCCGTATTCCGGAGACGTTTTCCGGCCCGGCCCATTCGATCGAGCGATCCATGTCACTTCAGAACCGCCGTAAGCTTCTTTTCGGAGCCGCGACGAGCCTCGGGCTCGCGATCCTGCCGACGCACGTCCTCGCCCAAACCTTCGATGGCTTCGACGACGACCGCCTCTATCAGGACAGCAACGGCAGTCTCTTCCGCCGCCGCGGCGGGCAGTACATCCCCTATAACGGCCGCGTCAGCAACGGGCGCCCGGTGCCCGATTCGCAGACGGATCTGGACGCCGAGGCCTATGCCCGCCGCCGGGCTGAGCGCTACGGCGAGCCGCCGCCCGCCGCAGAGGCGCCGAACCAGACGCCTCGTCAGCAGCAGGCCGGCTACCCGGTGCCGCCGCAGGAGCCCGATAATGGCCCGATCGACTACACGCGGGCCTACGCGGCGATCGCCAACGAGCCGTTCCCGGTCCAGGCTATTCCCTACAAGAAGTTCAACCCGATCTACCTACGCCAGGAGGTCGATTTCCGCACGAACGAGCCGCCGGGCACGATCGTCGTCGATCCCAAGGCGCATTTCCTCTACCTCGTCCTGCCCAACGGCCGGGCACGGCGCTACGGCGTGGGTGTCGGCAAGCAGGGCTTCTCGTGGTCGGGCAGCGCCACCATCAACTCCAAGCAGGCTTGGCCGGACTGGTATCCGCCCAAGGAGATGATCGCCCGCCGGCCCGACCTCGCCCGCGAGGTCGACAAGCTGCAAAGTGGCCTCGGCGTCCCCGGGGGCACCCGCAACCCGCTCGGGGCGCGGGCCATGTATCTCTGGCAGAACAACAAGGACACGCTGTTCCGCATCCACGGCACGCTGGAGCCGCACTCCATCGGCAAGAGCGTGTCCTCGGGCTGCATCCGCATGATCAATCAGGACGCCATCGACCTGTTCAACCGCGTCGAGGTCGGCGCCAAGGTGGTGGTGCTCGGCTGATCCCGCGATAGTTTCCTCGAAAGCCGAGCGCACCCCCACGAGACAAGCGCCGGATTTCGAGGAGACACCATGGTCGATCTGATCCCGCGCGAGCACCTGTTCGGTAACCCGACGCGCTACGGCCATCAGATCAGCCCCGACGGGCGCCGTCTCGGCTGGGTGGCGCCTCATGAGGGCGTGCTCAACATCTGGACGGCGCCGATCGATGATCTCGACGCGGCCGCGCCCGTCACCGCGGATCGGCGGCGCGGCATCGACGCCTACGCCTTCGCCTATGACGGACGACACCTGCTCTACGTTCAGGATGCGGACGGCGACGAGAACCACCACCTCTACGCCGTCGATCTCACCACGGGCGAGCGGCGCGACCTGACGCCGATCCCCGGCATCGCCGCGGCGATCGTGGGCCTCAGCCGCATCGTCCGCGACCGTGTGCTCGTCGCGATCAACGACCGCGATCCGCGCTTCCACGACCTGCACTGCGTCGATCTCGCCACCGGCGAGCGCAGCTTGGTCGCCGAGAATCCGGGTTTCGCCGGCTTCCTGATCGACGAGCGTTACGCCGTGCGCTTCGCCTTCCGCAACCTTCCGGACGGTTCGAGCCAGTTGATCGCCCCCGACGGCGCGAACTGGAAGCCGTGGCTCACCTTCCCGCCCGAGGATGCCCGCGTCTCTGGCGCGGAAAACCTCGACGCTGCCGGCACGGCCCTGTTCTGCCGCGACAGCCGTGGGCGCGACACCGCCGCGCTGACCCGGATCGATCTCGCGAGCGGCGAGACGCGTGTGCTCGCTTCGCGCGAGGAGGCGGATATCGGTGCGGTGCTGCAGGATGTCGAGACGCACGAGCCGGTGGCCTACTCGGTGACGCACGCCCGCAAGTCCTGGCACGTGCTCGACCCGCGCTTTGCCGACGACTTCGCGTTCCTCGAAACCCAGGGACTGGGCGACTGGTATCCGGCGAGCCGAACCGAGGACGATTCCCGCTGGATCGTCGTCGCCCGCGCCGACACCCGCGTCGGCGAGGCCGCGATCTACGATCGGCGGGCGAAGACGCTGCGCTCGCTCGGCAGTGCCCGACCGGAACTGGAGGGCGCGCCACTCGCACCGATGAGCCCGGTGATCATCCGTTCCCGCGACGGCCTCGACCTCGTCTCGTATTTGACCCGTCCGCTCGATGCCGACGGCCCCGGCCCGCTGGTGCTGCTCGTCCATGGCGGCCCGTGGGCGCGCGACAGCTTCGGCTTCGACGGCATTCACCAGTGGCTGGCCAATCGCGGATACGCCGCGCTCAGCGTCAACTTCCGCTCCTCGACCGGCTTCGGGAAGGCCTTCCTCAACGCGGGGGACCGCGAATGGGGCCGGCGGATGGATGACGACCTCAGCGACGCCGTCGCCTGGGCGGTGTCGCAGGGCGCGGCCGACCCCGCCCGTGTCGCGATCATGGGCGGCAGCTACGGTGGCTACGCCACCCTGATGGCGCTGACCCGCAATCCGGAGGCTTACGCCTGCGGCATCGATCTCGTTGGCCCGGCCAACCTCGAAACCCTCGTGCGGACGATCCCGCCCTACTGGGAAGCGATGCGAGCGCAGCTTCACCGCGCCATCGGCGATCCGGATACCGAGGAGGGCATGGCGCTGATCCGCGAGCGCTCGCCGGTCTACTTCGCCGACCGGATCAAGGCGCCGCTACTGATCGTCCAGGGCGCCAACGACCCCCGGGTCCGCCAAGCGGAATCCGATCAGATGGTCGCCGCGATGGAGCGGGGTGGCATCCCGGTGACCTATCTGCTCTTCCCGGACGAGGGCCACGGACTCGTACGCCCGGCCAACCGGCTGGCCTTCTTCGCGCGTGCGGAAACGTTCCTGGCACGCCATCTCGGCGGACGCTGCGAGCCGATCCGCGAGGACGAGTCGACGGGGACGTCGATGCAGGTGGTGCGAGAGGGATAGTCCGGCGCAGCCCGATGATCGGCCAGCGCCACCCTTCCGGATCATGCATGCCATGCCGGCGACTTCGCCGGCATGGTCTGTCCTGATGCGGAGGTCCGCACTCGGTCGGTTAGGCGTCGAGCGGCTGATCCTCGTCCCCGTCGTCGATGTCGACGAGGAACACGATATCGGCCTCATCCTCGTCGTCCGAGCCGTCGCCTTCCGCGGCGTGCTGCGCGTCGGGCTCGAAGTCGCCCTCGCCGTCATCGGCGGCCAGCGCGTCCTCGAACTCCTCGATCTCGTCTTCGGTGGATTTGCGTACGGTCAACTCCGACGTGCCGTTCCAGATCGGACGGCCGTCGATCGTCATGGTGCGGATGTCTTCCTTAAAGCCGTCGCAGGTGAACAGGTCGCGGGCGGTCGCCTCGTCGCCGTTGATGACCGCGATCGCCGTGCCGTCGATCTCGAGCGTGAACATCGGGAACATCCTCGGAAGAGGGGAAAGCTCCGCGGGCCGCTGAACGGTCCGCGCGGGAAACCTGGACCGGATCGGCCAGGTTCGGCGCGCTTGTAGGACGCCTATGCCGGATTCGTCGATGGGAGAAACGCGCGCCGGTGCGCCGCCTGGTTTCAGGCGCCGCTGCTGCCACGGGCAACGGCTCGCTTGACCACCGCCTGCACCTCCGGGTTCGACAGGAATAGGTCGTGATTGAAGATGCCCCCACCGTAGTCCGAGGCGTCGGCCACGCGAACGCCGAGCGCTTCCAGGCGCTCCCGGTCGGCGGCGCCCGCGCGGACGACGCCGCCGGCGATGGCGCCGGAGAGTTCGAGCGCACGATCGTTCGTGGCCGAGATGACGGTGATGCGCTTTGCGTCCGGGCCCAGGCGCTCGACGCCGTTGGCGAACAGGTCGATGTCGATGTCGGGCGCGGCCAGCACTACTGCGCCGATACGAGCCACTGCCGCCTCGCCGGCCTCGACCCGCAGCATGCGCAGGGTTTCCAGGGTGAGGAGGGTTCCCATCGAGTGGGCGACGATGTGGATGCGGCCGCCGCTCGGAGTGGTGGCCACGGTCTTCAGGAGGTCCTCGAACGCGTCGCGGGACCATAGCGCGCTCTCGCGGTCGTAGCCGTAATCGAAGGTCGCTGCGGCCGAGGGCCAGGTGAACAGCGCCGAGGCGCCGTTGAAGCGGATCCCGTCGGAGAGACGGGCGGCGCTGACCGCGGCGGATTCGAAGCTCTCGCGATAACCATGAACGTAGATCAGCACGTCGCGGCCGAAAGCGGATTGGGCGAAGGCGGCCGCCGCCCCCGGCCCCGTCGTGACGTCGCCGACGGAGCGGACTCCCCAATCGCCGCCCACCACCGCCGAGACCTTGCCGATCAGCGAGCGGTCCGGCGCGGACATGCGCGCCTCGGCGAAGCTCAGTCCCCGGCCGCGCTCGGATCCGAAGTACGGCGCCTTCGGCGGATTGCCGGCAGCCGGGCGGCGGGTGGTGGCGACGAGGAGCACCGGGCTCACGTCGAGCGCCGACTGCGTCTCGCCGACGGTGGCGGTGGCGAGTCCGTCCATGACGCAGGCGGACAGGGCAGGGGAGAGGCCGGCCACTCCAGCCAGCCCCAGGAGGCGCAGGAGAGAGCGGCGGGTCGCGTCGGAGGGCTGCATGACCGGTTCGGGTCCCCGAAAAAGCCCGCTCCGGTGGCAAGCCGGCGCTGGATGCCTCTCCTTCGCGCACGATCTTGACCGTGGCGGGGCACGATTGGGATTTTGGGCACTCGACGCCCGCCTACCGCCCCGGCATGAAGGAGCCATGAGCGCGACCCTTCCCGACATGGATCACATCCGCGAGCGACTTCTGGCCGGCGACCGGGCGGCGCTCGCGCGCGCCATCACACTCGCCGAATCGCGCCGGGCCGATCACCGGGCCGCGGTGCGCGACCTCATCGACGCGGTGCTGCCGCAGACGGGACGGGCGATCCGGGTCGGCATCACCGGCGTGCCGGGCGTCGGCAAATCCACCACGATCGACGCGCTCGGCTCGCTGCTGACGGAGGCCGGGCATAAGGTGGCGGTGCTCGCGGTCGATCCGTCCTCGACCCGCACCGGCGGCTCGATTCTCGGCGACAAGACGCGGATGGCGCGGCTCGCCATCGATCGCAACGCCTTCATCCGGCCCTCGCCCTCTTCGGGCACGCTCGGCGGCGTCGCGGCCAAGACTCGCGAGACCATGCTGCTGTGCGAGGCCGCGGGCTTCGACGTGATCCTCGTCGAGACCGTCGGCGTCGGCCAGTCGGAGACGGCAGTGGCGGACCTCACCGACTTCTTCCTCGTGCTGATGCTGCCGGGAGCAGGTGACGAGCTTCAGGGTATCAAGAAGGGCATTTTGGAGCTCGCCGACATGATTGCGGTCAACAAGGCCGATGACGGCGAGGGTGAGCGCCGGGCCAACGCCGCTGCTTCCGAGTACCGTGCCGCGCTCCATATCCTGACGCCGCCGTCGGCCACCTGGACGCCGCCGGTGGTCACGATCTCCGGCCTGCACGGCAAGGGGCTCGACAGTCTGTGGTCCCGCATCGAGGACCACCGCGCCAAGCTCACCGCCACCGGCGAGATCGCGAAGAAGCGGCGGGAGCAGGATGTGAAATGGATGTGGGCTCTCATCCATGAGCGCCTGCATCAGCGCCTCGTCGGCAGCGCCGAGGTGCGCCAGGCAACCGCCGATGCCGAGCGGGCGGTTGCGGCGGGCGAGCACTCGCCCGCCGCCGGCGCCGACACGATCGCGACGCTGATTGGGTTGTGAGCCGCCTGCTCGTCACGGGCTTCGGCCCCTTCCCGACCGTGCCCGACAACCCGACCGGGCGCCTCGCGCGGCGGTTGGCCGCGTCCCCCCACCTGCACCGCATCCTCGGGCAGGCGCCGGACTGCCTCGTGCTCGACACCCGGTATGACGCCCTCGACACGCAACTCGCCCCCGCGCTGGCACGACATCCGAGCGCCGTCCTGATGCTCGGTGTCGCTGCGCGCCGGCGCCGCGTCTGCGTCGAGACCCGCGCCATCAATCGAGTCAGCCGGCTGTTTCCCGATGCGGGTGGGACAGTGAGGCGAACTCTCGCCTTCCAGCCCGACGGCCCGGCGCAAAGGCGCAGCCCGGCCGCGGCCGCGGTAAGGGTGGCCCTGAAGCGCGCCGGGCTCGACACCGCAGCCTCGCGCGATGCCGGGCGCTACCTGTGCAACGCCTCCTACTATCGGGTCCTGGAGCAGGGCTGCCCGGCGGTGTTCCTGCATATCCCGATGCCGCCGCGCACGCGGCGGCCGAAGCCCGGGGGAGGGCACAGCCGGCCCGCGCTCGATCGATGGGCCGAGGCGTTTGCCGAGGCGGCGCGGGTGCTGGCCCTGCGGGGCAGGGTCCAGCGTTAGCCGTCGCTTAGGCCCATTCGCGTTGCGCGAGTTTCGCCTCGTAGGCGTCGATCGCCGGAGCCTTCTGGTCGAGAGTCAGGCCGATCTCGTCGAGACCGTTAAGCAGGTTGTGCTTGCGTCCCTCGTCGATGTCGAAATGAAGGGTACCGCCGTCCGGCCCCTTGATGGTCTGCGCCGCGAGATCGATCGTCAGCGTCGCGTTGGCGCCGCGCTCCGCATCCTCGAACAGCTTCTCCAGATCCTCCGGTGAGACGACGATCGCGAGGATGCCGTTCTTGGCGCAGTTGTTGAAGAAGATGTCGGCGAAGCTCGTGGAGATCACGCAGCGGATGCCGAAATCGGCGAGCGCCCATGGGGCATGCTCGCGCGAGGAGCCGCAGCCGAAATTGTCGCCGACCACGAGGATCTTGGCGTTTCGATAGGCCGGCTGGTTGAGGACGAAATCGGGGTTCTCCGATCCGTCATCGTTGTAGCGCATCTCCGAGAACAGGCCCTGGCCGAGCCCGGTGCGCTTGATCGTCTTGAGATACTGCTTGGGGATGATGCGATCGGTGTCGATGTTGATGATACGCATGGGCGCGGCAACGCCATCCAGGGTCGTAAACTTTTCCATCGCTCTTCTCGAAATCGTCGTCGGCTGCCGGATAGACGTATCCCCGGCCTCGGTCCGCCGGTATCTAGCAGTCGAATCGCCTCGTCGGTAGCCGCCCGACCCAGGGGCGGCATCGCGCTTGCTCTATGATAAGATCATTCGCGCAAGGGGATTGCGAGAACGATGGCCAACACGTCAGACACCTTCAAGAAGGCGCCCAAACGCAAGCCTGCCAAGGGCAAGAGCGTCACCGTCTCCCCCGAGATGCGGCAGGCCTACGCCGATCTGATCAAGGAGCGCGAGGATAAGGAGCAGGCCTATGGCCGCCACCTGCGCAAGGACGAGCCACGCCGGTGACGGCGCGTCACACCGCCCTGAGCGCCGGCCCCCGGCGCACGAAGCCGACGATGTCCTTGACCGCGTCGAGGGTCGGGGCAGCGATCGTCTCAGCCCGGCTCGCGCCGTCGGCGAGCACGCTGTCGATATAGGCCGGATCGGCGACAAGCCGCTTCATCTCGGCGCCGATCGGCGCCAGCGTCTCGACGGCGAGTTCGACCAGGGCCGGCTTGAAGCTGGAGAACTGCGCTCCGCCGAAATCCTTCAGGACCTCGTCGCGGGTGATGCCGCGTAGGGCCGCGAAGATGCCGACGAGGTTGTCGGCCTCCGGCCGTCCACTGAGCCCGGCGGTCTCCGAGGGGAGAGGCTCCGGATCGGTCTTGGCCTTACGCACCTTCTGCGCGATGGCATCGGCGTCGTCCGTGAGGTTGATGCGTGAGTACTCGGACGGATCCGACTTCGACATCTTCTTGGTGCCGTCACGCAACGACATCACGCGCGCCGCTGGCCCGCCGATCAGCGGCTCGGTCTGCGGAAAGAACTGCTCGCCATGGCCATGCGCCAGGATCGACCCCGCGAAGTCGTTGTTGAATTTCTGGGCGATGTCGCGCGTCAATTCGAGATGCTGCTTCTGGTCCTCGCCGACGGGGACGTGCGTGGCCCGGTAGGCCAGGATATCGGCGGCCATCAGCACGGGGTAGTCGTAGAGACCGATCGAGGCGTTCTCCCGGTCCTTGCCGGCCTTGTCCTTGAACTGTGTCATGCGGTTGAGCCAGCCGAGGCGGGCGACGCAGTTGAAGATCCAGGCGAGTTCCGCGTGCTGCGGCACCTGGGACTGGTTGAAGACGATGGAGCGCTGCGGATCGATGCCGGCGGCGAGGAAGGCGGCGGTCACCTCGCGGATCTGGCCCTTGAGCGCCTGCGGGTCCTGCCACAGCGTGATGGCGTGGAGGTCGACCACGCAATAGAGGCACTGCGCGTCGCGCTCCTGCATCTCGACGAAGCGCTTGATGGCGCCGAGATAGTTGCCGAGATGCAGGTTGCCGGTCGGCTGGACGCCGGAGAAGACGAGTTCGGTGAACGCGGCCATCGGCGCGGGTCCCTGGAAAGAAGGTCCGGGCCGAGGCGATCTCGCATCCCGCTTGAAGCGGCGGTTTCTGGCACCGCCAGCGGCGGCGGGTCAAGCAGGATAGGTCTCTCGTGTGCCTCCTGTCCGAACCCGAATCCTCACATTACGAATGCGGTGCCCAAACGCTGTTCGTCGGCAACGGGTCGAAGATCTTCGGTGATCCTCCGCGCTGCCCGCGTCATCGGCATCAAGCCCGCGCTTCGAGACTTGTAGTCGAGGAAATGGCGGTCTCGTCGATCAGCACGTCACGACGGTCATGACGCCGCGTAGGCGTTCATGATCGCGGACAGCAAGCCTGGAAAACGAGCCTCGACCTCGGCACAGCGCGAATGGTTGCGCATCTCGACACCGTGACGCTCGCAGCGGATCAAGCCGGCCTCGCGCAGAATCTTGAAGTGGCTGGACAGGGACGATTTCGGGATGACCTGATCGCCCACTGCCGAGACGGCCGAGCAAGCCTCTACGCAACCCGCCTTCGTGATCCGGGCAAAAATCGCCGCCCGGCGTGGATCGGACAGCGCGTGGAGGATCGCCTCCGGCTGGACGTCCTCGATCGCGGGGTGAAACAGGGGCCTCATGATTTATCCATATGGGGGCTTGAACCCCGCTTCATTAGTTCCGAAATCCCGAACTATGGGACTGTGGCGACCGTATCGGCGCCGGCCCATGTCGAAGGGTTAGCACAGATGTCAAAGCTTGAGGGCAAGGTCGCGGTCGTGACCGGCGCGTCGAAGGGTATCGGCGCCGCAATCGCGAAGGCATTGGCGAAGAACGGCGCGGCCGTCGTCGTCAACTACGCGTCGAGCAAGGCCGGCGCGGATGCCGTCGTCGATACCATCACGGCAGCTGGCGGCAGGGCCGTCGCGGTACAGGCCGATGTCTCGCAGGCCGCGCAGGCACGAGACTTGGTCGAGGCGGCGGTGCAGCAGTTCGGCCGGCTCGACGTGCTGGTGAACAATTCCGGCGTGTACGAATTCGCTGCGATCGAAGAGGTGACCGAAGAGCATTATCGCCGCATCTTCGACGTCAACGTGCTGGGTGTGCTGCTCGCGACTCAAGCGGCAGCGAAACACCTGGGAGAGGGCGGGAGCATCATCAACATCTCGTCCGCCGTCACCGATGTTCTGACGCCGACGACTGCGGTCTATACCGGGACCAAGGGGGCCTTGAACGCGATCTCGGGCGTCCTTGCCAACGAGCTGGCCCCGCGCAAGATCCGGGTCAACGTGGTCAGCCCCGGCTACGTCGTGACCGAGGGCACCCACACCGCCGGTATCGCCGGCTCGGAGATGGAGGCCGGCTTCGTCGCACAGACACCCCTCGGCCGATCCGGCCAGCCGGACGACATCGCCGGGGTCGTCGCATTCCTCGCTTCCGACGATGCCCGCTGGGTAACTGGTGAGGTCATCAACGCCAGCGGCGGCGTTCGCTGAGGCTCAGGGTCCGCACCCGCGCTCCCCTAGGCGTCCGGTGCGGCTGGTTGGAAGCGCGAGCGTTTCACATGCCGCCGTCGGTCGGCCGCAACCGGCCGAACTTCACGCCCCTTCTCCTCACCGTGCGGGTTGAGGAGAAGGGTGCGTCCTTACGGATCTCGTCTGCGGCGCTGTTTGCCCTCAGAAGACTTGAGCCGCGCCCTCGTTGCGCTTCGGCGCACCCGGCACACCGGCTTCCGTATCGGCTCGGTCCGCTGCGCGTTTGTCGATCGCCCGGTCTACGACCTTGGCGAGCCCGACCATGATCTTGTCGAGCTCGTAGTCCTTCGGCGTGTAGACAGCGGTGACGCCCATGTTCTTGAGCACGAGTTCGTCTTCGGTCGAGATGATGCCGCCGACGACGACCGGAACATGATCGAGACCGGCTTCACGCAGCTTGGCCTTCACCTCGCGCACCAGCGGCACATGGCTGCCGGACAGCACCGACAGGCCGATGACGTGGGCACCGCGCTCCTTCGCCTTGGCGACGATCTCCGTCGGAGTCTGGCGGATGCCGTCGTAGGTCACGTCGAAGCCGACATCGCGGGCGCGCAGTGCGATCTGCTCGGCGCCGTTGGAATGGCCGTCGAGACCCGGTTTGCCGACGACGAGCTTCGGCGTCTCGCCGAGCCGCTCCCCGAGATCCGCAATGAGCAGGCGCGCTTCCTCCGCCGCTCCGGAGGTGACGGTCTCCAGTGTCACGCCGGTCGGTGCGCGGTACTCGCCGAAGACCTCGCGCAGGCGCTGGCCCCACTCGCCGGTGGTCACCCCCGCCTTCGCCGCGGCGATGGAGGGCGGCATGATGTTGGCGCCCGAGCGCGCTGCCTGCTCCAGATCGTCCAGCGCTTGTCCGACGGCACGGTCGTCGCGCTTGGAGCGCCATTCGCGGATGCGC
>Ga0268290_100261_pt1 | contig 11370 bp, 14 predicted proteins | sample MetspRMADM_FD_191346 | JGI IMG/M metagenome (GOLD analysis project Ga0268290, IMG submission 191346) | Soil microbial communities from San-Diego area, Southern California, United States - Methylocaldum sp. RMAD-M | ecosystem: Environmental > Terrestrial > Soil > Desert | place: USA: California... | reverse complement strand
ATCATGCACGCGCTTGCGGCCCATGGGGCGACCGCCCTGGACCTGCCGGTCTCAAGACAGATGACTCGGAAGGTTGTCACTTGCCGGCGCGAGACCACGAACGACGAGGTGATGCGGCTAATGACTGAGGGCCGGTTCCGCCATATGCCAGTGTGCGAGAGCGGCAAGCTCGTCGGCATCATCTCCATCCGTGATGTGATCGAACGGCAGCTGGCTGTGCTAGAGGCCGAACGGCAGGCCATGCGCGATTACATCAGCACGGCGTGAGATGTAGTGGGGCGCCTGATGGTGTGAATAGCGCAGCAGCTAGTGCACAGACGCGGACGAACGCGCATGAGCTCGCCTGCTAAGCGGCTGCGAGTCCGCGGAAAATCCGACTGATCGCTGTACGTTTGCCCGCGTCAGTGCACTAGGGCGTCTCTGCAAAGTCATGCGAGCCAGATCATGGTCATGCCGGGGGTGACCATGGCGAGGTAGTTGATCGCCTGCGTCTCGTAGCGTGTGGCGATGCGGCGATACTGCTTGAGCCGGCCGATCAGCCGCTCGACCCTGTTGCGCTCGCGGTATGCGGCTTTGTCGAAGTCGGGTTGGCGCGGCTGATCCTTGCTGCTCGGGATCACCGGTTCGATCCGGCGCTTTCTGAGGCGGCGGCGGACCGGCGGACTGGAGTAAACCCCGATCGCCCACTGTCCGGCGAGGACGCAGACGCGGGCGGCCTCGCCCTTGGCGTGGCACCGCACCTCTGTCCATCAGAGCATCCAAGGCGAACTGTTCGTGGCGCTCGCCCGCCGTCAGCACCGCCGTGATCGGTTTGCCCCGCTCTCGGCGCGCAGATGCAGCTTGGTCGAGAAGCCGCCCCGGCTGCGCCCGAGCGCCTCGCCCACGCCCTCGACCGTCGCCTCATCCCCGATGGCGAGCGACCAGCGTGCCGCGGCGGCGTGCTGATGGGCGAGCACCACCGTGGCGTCCACGAAGTGCAGGTCCCAGTCGAGCTCCCCGCGCATCGGCCTGCGCCTGCAGGCGCTGCAGCACTCGGTCGAACACACCGACCTTGCGCCAGCGGTAGAACCGGCTCGACACGGTCCCCACAGGACCGTAGCGCGCGGGCAGATCCTCCCAGGGGGCGCCCGTGCGCAGGATCCAGAGCATGCCGTTGAGCACTTGGCGATGATCTTCCGCAGGCGGCCCGTACGCGGCTTCTGCGGAAGCAGCAGCGGGGCGATCTGCTCCCACTGCGCACCAGTCAGTTCAAAGCGTCGCATCCAGCCCACATGGGGCCGACCACCCAGCCTGTGAACCCTTTTTACAGATGCCCCAGTTACACCGCACGTGTGTTGAAGACAATTTTCGCAGCTGACGAAGTTGTTTAAGAATAGCTTGGGCGGCGTCAGCTCAGCTCAGCATAAAGTGGACGCGATTTGCAGCTGGAGCACATGGCTGAGTTCGCCTCAGGTGTGCGCAGCGCATGCCAGCGGGTTTCCAGGAATCGGTCTCTATCTCAGCTATCCCTTGATTGCGACGAAGAGGAACCGGCCACCACGTAGCAGGCCGCAGAGGACCGGCCTTCCCTGCTTCTGTGCTTCGGACCATGCCCTAACTACATCGGAGGGTTCTCTGGCAGCGTGATTGTCCACGGAGACAATCACGTCGCCTGGCTGCAGACCACTCTCTGCTGTGGGGCTCTCGGGATCGACTCTCTGCACCAGCACTCCAGGTGTATTGGCAGTCAGACCGAGCTGAATGCGTGCCTCGTCAGGAACGGGAGCTAACACGAGGCCCAATCGTCTGCTGCCGTCCAGCTCCGACATACCTGTCTGTGACGACGAACCATCATTACGGTGCCCCAGCTTGATGGAGAAGCTGTGTGTCTTGCCCTCGCGGATTACGTCGAGGGTGACGGAGGTTCCCGGCTTGAGCGCCGCAATCCTGCGGGACAGATCCCGCCCACTCTGGACTTGCTTGCCGTTGAGGGCTGTCACGATGTCGCCGACCATAACACCGGCCTTTTCGGCTGGCCCACCAGGCTCCACACCAGCAATCAAGGCGCCCTCAATGCCTGAACGGCCAAGGGCCTGGGCGATGGCGGACGTGATTTCTTGCAGACGCAGACCAACGAAGCCGCGCTCCACGCGCCCGGCCTGGATGATCTGCTCGGCAATCGCCTGAGCTGTTCGGGAGGGTACTGCGAAGCCAATGCCGACGCTCCCGCCGGAGGGCGAGAATATTGCAGTATTGACCCCAATTACCTCACCGGCGGCGTTGAACAGAGGACCGCCGGAGTTGCCCTGGTTGATAGCGGCGTCGGTCTGCAGGTAGTCATCGTAGGGACCAGATTGGATGTCGCGCGACCGAGCGGAGAGCACTCCAACCGTCACGGTGCCGCCTAGGCCGAACGGGCTGCCGATCGCAATCGTCCAAGCCCCCGGCTCCATCCGGTCGGAGTCACCCCATGATGCCACCGTGAGGCCAGCTGGCGGTTCGATCTTCAACACGGCGATGTCGGTCGCGGGGTCCCGGCCTATGAGCTTGGCGGGAAGGTCGGTCTTGTCCGCGAGCCGCACATGAATCTCGGCCGCATTTCCGATGACGTGGTTGTTTGTGACGATGTAGCCGTCGCGGCTAATCACAAAACCTGACCCCAGCGATGTACGAGCTGGTCTTTCAATCCCCCCGCCCCTTCGCCCTCCAAACCGCCTCCGTAAGAGCTCCTCTAGTGTGGTCGCCTCCGATGCATCCTGATCCTGCAGCTCGATCATTTGCTTAGTCAGAATGGCAACGACTGCCGGCATCTTCTGACGGACGATGGCGGTGAAATCGATCGGTGCCGCAGGCGGCTGGGCCGTGGCGTATCTGGGAGGCATTGCCACCGCTGCTATGGCAAGGGAGCTTACAATCCCGACACGCCACAATTGACGCTTTACCACCCGGTACATCTGGTCTCCTTATCGGCCCAACACTCTGTCGAAGCCGGTGTTAGCGCGCTGTAACATTTTCTTTTGAGCGCGCCCATCTTGTGCGGCGGAACCGCGTTCCAAGCAGATGTTGAGAAATGGACACACGGCGCACCTTGCTAGGAGAGGCGCGGAATTCAACCACGCGACGAAGCTGGTAGCCGCCGGTAAGGTAAGTCCCTACTAACCCGATCTGCGAAGTGGGAGTGTCCTTCTGTCAGGTGCAGCCGGTGCAGATCCCACGCATGATCGCGCTATCCTCGTCCAGTTGCGACGTGCGCTTCTCAATCTCCCGTGTAGCGGCAGGATCAAAACTGCCTGCAGCGCCTGATTTATCAGGCGCTGCCTTGGTTAAATGTGCTCAGTGCGTAGCAGGTTTCAAGCCGTCCGGATATCTCGCCAGGCGCTGATCTAGCTCGTTCTGCGAACGGCGAGCAAACATAAGCGGAGTGAGCTCCCCCGCTTCCTAGATAAGGCTTACGCCGGGGCAGCATGCTTCTATGTTACTCTGCCGCTTCGGGTTTCAAACCTCGCGCTGAGCCAGCCAGCTCGTTCAGATCTTGCTCATCGAGCGTTTCTCTATCGAGAAGACGTTGCGCTGCTCGCTCCAGGATGTCACGGCGTTCCTGCAGAATCGCGATCGTGCGCTTCAGAGCCGCGTCAACGACCGCCTTGACCTCCTCGTCGATCGCGTTGCCGGTCTCCTCGCCAAAGTCGCGGTCTCGCGGAACGGATGGCAGCTCCGGCCCTGGTAGTGACCTGACCGGCTGGCTTTGGACCGGGCTGATTGAGAGGATCAGCCAGGACCGAAGGAGTCGGACATGCGGCGAGGACAGAAGACGAGCGCGGAGCAAGTCATTTTGAAGCTGCGCCAGATCGAGGTGCAGACAGCTCAGGGCAAGAGTTTGGCGTTGGCGTGCAAGGAGGCGGAGATATCCGAGCAGAGCTATGGGACGAGTGCCTGCGCCAAGAAATCTTTTACTCGCTCAAGGAAGCCCAGGCCGTGATCGCCCTTTGGCAGAACACCTACAACCGCGTCCGGCTGCACTCGTCCCTGGGCTACCGGCCACCCGCGCCCGTCAGCTTCCCCCACCTGGCCTTCCGGCTACCCATGGCAGCCGCCATGCAGTAGCCTCTCACTCGGCTCGGTCCAAAATATCGGTCAGGTCACGTTCTTCATGAGCTGATGCTCCCTGGTTGGAGAGGATGAGGGATAGGGCGACCGGGGCGTCAGGCAGGCAGCGCGGCGAGCCCTCGAACTGCCCGGTTCGGCAGCACGCGCACGCGGCGTTGCGGCGCCGGTCGCACGGCATCAAGGTTCCGGGAGCGGAGGTTCAGCCGGTCCCCGTCCCGATATCGAACGATGCTGATGGTCGGATCGTCCAGCACGAGGCGGGAGACCATGACGTTGTTCCGGCGGTCAGCGCTCTTGAGGCGGACGTAGAGCCGGCCATCGCCGTTATCGTTCACGAACCACGAGGCAGCGCCGAACTCGGCCGCGATGCGCTCGTAGTCGGTCGCGTAGAGCCACGCAGTAAGATGGGGTCGGTTGGAGAGCGGGACGCCAACGACTGCGCAGCCGTCATCGTCCCGGCTGTGGAGGACAACCAGGGGCATGGGAGAGGTTCCGGGGAGAGAGGGCGGGGAGGGGCCGCTCGGGGCGCGTGAAGGGCCGTGAGCAGTTACATTTGAGGAAAACGGTAGAGACGGGGGCATGCGAGGATGCGCCCCTTTCCTAGGGTGGCGGCTAATGTACCGCCCCGTAGGTGGCGGGTAATGCGGCCGCTCTCCGTTTCGCCTCCTGGAATGCAATGCGCCCCCTGTCCCAGACCGGGAGGGGGAGCGTTTGATTTGCTGGGGTGGCGGGTAATCGCTCTCCGCAGCGGCCTACGCGAGGGCCTCCCCCGCTGCCTCCGCGCCCCGCCACCGCTCCCAAGTCGGCCCCCACGTCAGGTCGATGTGGCGGCGCCCCACCCACGCCTCCCAGTTCCCGTTCCCGTGGCTGAGCCAGTCGAACCAGCGAAGCCCCCGTGTCCCGTTGTCGTGGACGTAAAGGTCCAGAAGGGCGCCTACCGTTAGGCCGAACACACCGCGGCTCAGTTCGAGCGCCACACTCTTGCCGAACACCTCGACAGCGAGTCTCATCTTACAGCCCCATGTGGCGCCTGTTCCCGACGCCGAAGTGCTTGAACACGTTGCTCAGCTCGGCTGTTATGCAAGCACCTTTGATGACCGGCAATGCAAATGTTCGTCCGTTTATTACGCTACAGAGAACATCACCCTAGCGTTATTATTAATATCAGGCCCAGCAATAGCTTGCCATTTCTGTGGCAGGTTGACGCATCCACTTACCCACGTCCGGCATCTCCGCAACGGTGCCCTCTTCGACCGCCTCAGGGGCCGTGCCTGCTAGCCTGTAGCCACCCGACCGGCGGATGGCGGGGAGCACCTCGCGCGTCACCCACTCCTGGAAGGGCTTTGCGATGTCCTTCTCCGACCGCATGATGAGCTTGTAGAGGCCGCTCTCGGACACGAGCTTGGCGCGCTTGAGGTTGCTGCCGTGGTCCTGAGAGCCTCTGAGCGCGTTTAATTCGCGCACTGAGTCGGCCGGCGCGTCCATCATCTCGTCAGCCGCGAGACCGCGATAGAAGCTGCCTTGCCCCGCGTGCCCGAGGATGCGGCGAACGTCGGACCCGATGAACCAGGGCTGTCCGAGGTGGGCCAAGACGCGGACTTCGATCTCAGAGAAGTCGCACGCCAGAATATCAAAGGTGGGGGCGGTGGTGGTGTTCACGGTGCGTCCTTTCAGCGGCCCGGCGGGCTCGCGTTCCTGGGTTTCTCAGGTGGCGGGCTCCCCCGTCTCCCGGTTGCCCGGTGGCTCTAGGTCTTCACCCGAGACCACGATGCGCGGCCTTGCCCATTTCCCACCCGCCACTCGCCGGGACGCTTCACGGTCCCGTCCGCGCCCCTTCCTCCGCTCGGCCATCGCCTTGGCCTCTGCCTCTCGCGCGCTTCGGAGGGCTTCGGCATTCGCGGCGGACTGCGGGAGGCTATGGATGTTGTTCCCGATGCGGGTGCGGATCTCAGCGGCGGCCATCTCAGGCGGTGGCCCCATCTCTTTCAGGTGGCTTCGGATGAGCCTGCGGAGGTCATCCAGGGCGAAGCGTTGAATCCTCGCACTGGCCCATCCTTCCCGGTCCACGGCATCGCGGGTCTGCCGCATCTGGTCCGCGAGGTGTCCGAGATGCCACTCGATGGCCTCAAGCGCGATGCCGGCGGTGAACTCGTCAATCTCGATGGGCGGAAGGGTCCGCTGATAGCGAAACATGGGAGGGTCTCAGCGAGGGGTGCATACGCCCTATCAGCCAAGCTTATGGGATGCCATTTCGCCTTATGTCACATTGATTTAGCGCACGCTTTCTGGAATAGTGAGCGTCATCGGAAGACCGGCTTGAGAACTTCGACCTGGGCCAGCGCCGCGGTCTTGGCCTCGTATTCACTCGCCCAGGCACGGGCGGCCTCCGCGGGGTTGGCGAAGTTCGGTAGCGCGGGGCCGGCGACCTGAGCCTCCAGCTCCGCCCAGCGGTCCACCACCGCGGCCCGCATCGGGATCGAATAGCCAGTGACGAGGATTATGCATTCCCGCTTGGGGAGGTGGAAGCACGGAAGGGAGCGGCCGGTGCTGTCCGTGTAGCTGCGCTCAAAACTGAGCCCAGTGTCTCCGAGCTGGGCGAGCATCGCGCGGATGTCCCGCATGACGTTCTTGTGCTCCTTCCCGGTGCGCTCCGCGATTTCCAGGCTCGACATGGTGGGGGCGGTGGCCGCGATGGCGGCGGCGAGAGCGTGCGTCATGTGTGGTCCTTTCAGCGGCCCGGCGGGCTCGCGTTCCGGCACCATCACCCATTTCGACCGTTGGTCCTGTGAAGCGCGGCGCACTGCCCGCGCACCATTCCAGGAGCCAACTCCATGAAGTGGCTGTTGCTCGCCTCTGTCCTCGTCCTCTCCCCGCTCGCGCTGTCTGCAAGCGCCCAGGCTCAAGGCACCGTTCGTGGCGCTGAGCGCGGCGCTGAGGACGGAAACCGCGCAGCCGGCCCGGTCGGTGGCGTTGTGGGCGGTGCTGTCGGTGCCGCGACCGGGACTGTGGGCGGCGTGCTCGGAGTTGATCCTGATGCCCGCCGTGAAGAGCGCATCGAGCGTCGCGAAGAGCGGACCGTCCGTGAGCGTCCGGCGCGGTAACTGAGACTAAGAGAGCCGGGGGCTGATGCCGCTCCTGCCCTTCGAGGATGCTACCCGGTGACTCTCAGGGCTTCACCGGCGGCCTTCGCGGGCGTGAGGTCCACAAGCACAGCTTCCCTCCACGGGTCTGTAGCGCCCTCATGATGGGCAGCTCGGCTATGCCGGAAGTGCCTCCAGCTTCGCGAGCACGCGAGAGACCTGCATCGGGGACCACTGGCCTCCCCGTGCGGTCGGGATGCCGCGCTCGTTCAGGGCCTTCGCGCGCGCTCCGAGAGACTCGATGCCGGCCGCTCTCAGCTCCGCGAGGACGGGCCCGAGGTCCGCCGCACGCTCATTCGCCGTGGCCGTTCTAGCTGCCCTACCTGCCTCCCTCGTGGCGTCCGACATGACGACGCCCCTATCCCCGCCAAGCTTCTTCCCGCGAGCCTTAGCGGCCTGGAGGGCGGCCTTCGTACGGCTGGCAATCATGCCGGCCTCAAGCTCTGCCACTGAGGCCATTTGCTGGAGGAGGAAACGGCCTGTCGGACCTTCGATCTCGGGGAGGTCGCAGAAGCGCACGTCCACGCCCGCTTCCAAGAGCCGATGCAGGAAGGCCGATGAGCGAGTGAGTCGCGAGACGTTCGCGACGATGAGCGGGACACGGTGCAGGCGAGCGGCGGCCAGCGCCTTCTCCAGGGCAGGGCGGTCGTTCTTGCGTCCGCTCTCCACCTCCACGAACTCGGACCGGATGCTCCAGTCACCCCCGTTGAGGTGGCGGCGGACGGCTTCCTTCTGCGCCTCAAGGCCCAGCCCAGAAGCGCCCTGACGGGCCGTGCTGACGCGGTAGTAGGCGACGAACGCACCCTGTGCCATGAGCCATCACATTCCAATCAACGACCGTTGACTAAGTTGTTATGGCTCTGGCGACGAGCCGTCAAGCGCTGTCGCAGGGTTTGACGGGTCGTGTCATTCGTCCGGCCGCGGAGCACCCTTGGCGGGATCGTACCGGCCGAACTTGTCTAGGTGCGAAGGGTCAACTTCCTCCGATGTGCCAGGAATAATCTCGCCCCGCGCCTCATCCCTGATGCGGCTCTCAGGACTCTTGAGCGGCGGATAATGCCACTCGTCCTTGGCCGCGTCCCACACCCGGAAATGATGGACTGTCACCACGTCACGACTCTCCAGCCTAGGCGATATCCCCGCCTATCTAGGGCCACCGTCCGCGCGGGCTCACATGCTGCCAAACGCGCCTGTGCGGGCGTGCTCGATGCCGCGCGCGCCTGGGCGGGCAGAGGCGGGCACCCCAGGGGCACGGGGGGAGTTTCGCGCGTGCCGACTGATCGACGCCCTCTCAGATTTTTGCTGGAAATATTTTGGGTGCCGCACGCTTGTTCGGGATTGTTGAAAGAGCAGGAAACCCGCGGCACACTTATGAGAGGCGCTAGAGCAACGAGCTGGCACATAATGTCCGACACTCAGAAATTCTCTCAGGCTCACCTGAAGTACGAGCGAGCACAAAAACATATTATCGATCTTAGAACTCAATGGGATGCATATCTACTAACTGACTTTTGCCGGGCTGAATTAGACAATAAATGCGCAAACATTCAGAAGATTCGTGTGATATCGAATGGTCCGCTGCCAAACGAAATGCTCCTGACGCTTGGGGACGCTCTACACAATCTTCGGTGCGCTCTAGATTATGCCATTAATGAGATACTGGAAGGTCGGAACGAGCGCATTACGTTTCCCATGGACGAAGAAAGGGCAAACTTGCATGACTCTTTCCGCACAGAAGCTACAATCATAGAAGGTCGCACAAAGAAAAAAGGACGAAACTCCATTTTAGAACAGACTGCTCCTGGCATCGGCGCTTTCATCGTTGATGAATTGCGTCCCTATAAGGCAGCTAAGGGATACTTGTGGCCACTCAACAAGCTCGATAATGCCGACAAACATAGGCTTCTGATACCTGTACTGGTGCCTCAGACCATTGAGATCACAAATGTACGAGGCCGAAACATGTTCGTTGGGAAAATGAAGCTAACTCTTAATGCGGGTGGCTACTGCAACCTCCTTGAGGTATCCCCAGGCGGCCTGACGTTCGATAGCATGAAACCAACTGCCAAACTGTTTTTCAATGAGACGGAAATTATGGAGAATGAAGAAATTTTTCCGGCGCTGACACGAATGTCCGAAGCTGTGATGCACGCAATTACTCGCCTAGATGCTTTCACATCTGAACGGGCATCACTACGGACCGGCCAACCTTAGCGCATCAGAAGGTCTGCCGAATGACCAAGGACATCACGGCAGAGCTGGGTAAAAAGCGTTGGTGGGCCAAGCGAACATGATCCATGTGGGGCCCACTCGGGAACTTCTCCGCGAAATTGGGTGAACTTTAGCGGGGCACCGGAATGCGCGCGATGGCGTCCCGCATCGTCGCAAGCGTGACAGTCCCGTAAGCCTTCGCGACGCTGTCCGGGGCGTGCCCTACGATGGTATCCGCTACGCTGTCATTGATCCCTGCCGCCCGTGCGAGGGTCTTGAAGCGGTGCCTCCAAGCGTGTGACGGGTCCTTCCGGTTCGCCCGGCCGGTCTCCAGCCCCAGCTCCTTGACCCAGTTCGCGACGTTCTTCGTAACGATCTTATGGGACGGCTTCTTCGCGTCCGCCTTGCGCCGCTCGGCGTTGAAGAAGAGGGGGCCTTTGCGCTCCCCAACGAAGGCCATGAAGCCGGCTTCGAGCACGGCCGGATGCAGCGGCACAGTGCGCTCCGACCCGGCATTCTTCACGGACCCCGCCTCCGCCGTGATGCGGACAGCGGGGATGCCGTCCCTCGTGATGACATCCTCGCCCCGGAGCTGTGCCATCTCTCCGACCCGTGCCCCCGTGGTCGCGCAGAGGAGAGGGAGCCAGCGGATGGCCGGGCGGTTCTCTCGTGCTGCCGCGTTAAGGATGGCCGCTGCCTCAGCATCATCGAAGCCTTGCATCCGGTCTTGAAGCCGGACCTTGAAGGCCACCGCGACGCCCGCCGCGGGGTTGGAGGAGACGCGGACATTCTTTACGCCCCACTCGAAGGCAACTCGGAGGGCCGCAAGCTTGCTATCGTTGATGGTCTTCGGTGAGCCGCCCGCGGCGACCAGGGCGTCCTTCCAGCGGACCACATCGGCCTTCATCACCTGCCAAGCGTCGTCCTTGCCCAGGAAGGCGAGGAAGCTCTCACAGTGCTTGCGCCACTGGTCCACGGTGCTCTGAGAAGGCTTCCGCTCTCTCGCCCAGCCGTCGAAGAGGTCCAACAGGTTGACGCTGGAAGGGGCCTTGGTCGCCTCCGGGAAGGCAGGGAAGCGGCTGGCTTCCAGGTCCGGGGAGTAGTCCCCTTCGGCCCGCCTCAGGTTCAGGAGCGAGGCTTGCCGGTCCGCGGACAGGAGTTGCTCCAGGAGGCGCGCACGGCTCTCCGCGTCGATGATGAGGCCACGGCGAGACAGGAAGCCATCAGCCACGGGCCCCAGTAACTCCTCCAGGCTCTCGCGGCGTCGATCCGCTTCGCCCACTCCGATCTTGAGCCCAGCCCGGCCAAAGCCGAACTTGCCGAACTCGGCTTGGAGGTTCTGAGCTTCCCGAATGGCCCACCCTGCGACGGGGCCGGGGTCATCCTCCACGCGCTCAACGAGAGTACGGTACGCCTCGCCAGCGAGCGCCACGGCCTCCTTGTGGGTGAGCCTCCGGGGGCCCTCGCGCACGGAGCGCCAGACGGCTTCGAGATAGGCCACAGCGACCGCCTGCCTCTCGCGCGCCTCTCGCGGGTCACGGGTGCGGAGCGACGTGCGGATGTCCTTGCGGCCGGGCGTGATGAGGATGTCCGCAGTCTCGTCGCCCACGGGTATGGCGAGGCGCATTCCGACCGCGCGCCCCGCGATGTCAGCGGGGATGCGTTGGACGAGCTGATGGAATGTGGAGCCGGGACGCTTCATCGGACGTGGCATCTGAAGGGGCATGTTGCACAGCGCTGTTGTACAGCGAGGCAATCTTAAACCCATTCAAAATCAGATGCCTTTGCGGATCAGCGCATTAGGCCGCTGATGGTGCCCAGGAAAGGACTCGAACCTTCACCTCTTGCGAGACTGGTACCTGAAACCAGCGCGTCTACCAATTCCGCCACCTGGGCGCCGGACCGTTGCCGGTCGGCGATGGGGTTCGTTTAG
>Ga0268290_100260_pt1 | contig 11398 bp, 6 predicted proteins | sample MetspRMADM_FD_191346 | JGI IMG/M metagenome (GOLD analysis project Ga0268290, IMG submission 191346) | Soil microbial communities from San-Diego area, Southern California, United States - Methylocaldum sp. RMAD-M | ecosystem: Environmental > Terrestrial > Soil > Desert | place: USA: California... | reverse complement strand
GGCGAGGTGATCGCCACGATCCGCGAAGGCCGGTTCCAAGCCCTCCGTGCACGCAGCGGCAGCGATCTCGACGCCTACGCCATCACCCAAGGGGTGGAGCGCGCCACCGAGCCGACCGCCCTGCCGCTGGAGCGCCGCCCGAGCGTGGCCGAGCGCCTGCGCCCGAGCCTCGCCGCCGTAACGGCACCGGACACGGCCGATCTCGGACCGGGTCACCTGCTGCTGGAGGGCTGGGCCACCGCGCTCGCCTACCGGCTGGCCGAGGGGCTTTCCGAGAAGGGGAAGGTGGTGCTCGACCGCCGCCTGCCCGAGACGCTCCACGCCTGGGCGACCAACGCCCTCTACGCCCTGGAAAGCAGCGGGCTCGCGACGCTGGAGAAGGGAGTCTGGCGCCTGCGCCGGGACGTGACCCTGCCCGCGCCCGAAGAGACCATGCGCTGGATCGCGGCCGACCATCCGGAACTGGCCGCGGAACTGGTGCTGCTCGCCGACACCACCGCCCTCGTCGGGCGGATCGTGGCGGGTGAAGCGGTGAGCGCGGCGAGCCTGCCGCCGGCCGCGCTCGACGCCTTCCACCTGCGCGGCGCCACCGCCCGCGCCGCCGCGGAGGTCGTCGCGCGGATCGTGGCGGAGGCCCGCGAGCGGCTGCCGTCCGACCGGGCGCTGCGCATCCTCCAGGTCGGCTTCGGTCCGCTCTCCGCCCGTGCCGCCATGCTCGCCCGCGAAGTCGATGCCCGGTTGACCGTGCTGGAGACCGATCGGCGGCTGGCGGAGCGCGCCCGCCTCGCCCTGCCGGGCTCGGTCACGGTGACGGAAGCCGCCGACGTCCTGCCGGCTGCCGCCTTCGACATCGTTCTGGCCAGCGACGTACTGCACCGCTCCGACAAGGCCCTGCCGGGGCAGCTCGCGGCGGCGCTCGCCTCGGGCGGCCTGCTGGTGGCGGTCGAGCCCGGCGCCTCGCTGTTCCGTGACCTCGTCTTCGGCCTCGCGCCGGATTGGTTCGAGGACACGGTCGCCGGGATGCCGATCTCGCGCCTCGACGACGTGACGGGCTGGCAGCGCCGCCTCAGCGCCTCGGGCCTCGTGCGGGTTTCCGCCGACCGCGCGGCCTCGGCCAACGGCGACGACCTGCTGCTGGTCGCCGAAGCCCCGGTTCGCTCGGCGGTCGGCCACGGCCAGAGCTTCGCCTTCGTGGTCGGCTCCGACGACGATTTCGGCGCCGAGACCGCCTCCTCGCTCGCGACCCTGCTGGTGGCGAGCGGCGTCCACGTCTCGATCATCCTCGATTCCGAGCAGTCGCTGCGCGAACTCGAGCGCGAGACGCCCGACACCGTGGTGTTCCTCGCCGGCGCCTTCGCCGGAGAGGGCGAGGCGGCGACGCGTCTTCGCGACCGCTGCCTCAGCCTCAAGCGCTGCGCCGAGTATCTCGGCAGCCGCCAGACCCGGCTCTGGGTGATCGCCCCCGGCGCCACCCGCGATTCGGGCGGCGAGGCGGCGGCGGTCGAGGCCGGCGTCTGGGCCTTCAGCCGGACGCTCGCCAACGAAACCGCCACCCTCGATGTGCGCCGGATCGACCTAGCCCCGACCCTGTCCTCGAAGGACGCCGCCGAGCGCCTGCGCGCCCTGATCCTGTCGGGCACCGACGAGACCGAGATCGTGCTCGACGCCGACGCCACCCGCGTGGTGCGCTTCCATCCCGGCCGCGCCGCGACCGCGGCCGGCGAGGCGGCCCCCGCAGCCCGGCTGGAGCGCTCCAACACCGGCGGCCTCAACGAGATGGTCTGGGGCCCGGCCGAGCGCGCCGCCCCCGGCCCCGGCGAGGTCGAGATCGCGGTGGCCGCCACCGGCCTCAACTTCCGCGACGTGCTCTGGGCGCTCTCCATGCTCCCGGAGGAAATCCTGGAGGACGGCTTCGCCGGCCCGCGGCTCGGCCTCGAAGTCTCCGGCCGCGTCACCGCTATCGGTGCCGGCGTAGTGGACTTCACCGTCGGCGATTCGGTCGTCGCCTTCGCCCAATCCGGCTTCGCCACCCATGTGGTGGTGCCGGAGATGGTCGTCGCGCCGATGCCTGCGGGGCTCGATCCGGCCGCAGCCGCGACCGTTCCGGTCGCCTTCCTCACCGCCTACTACGCGCTCTGCACCTGTGCCCGCCTGCGCAAGGGCGAGTGGCTGCTGGTTCATGGCGGCGCGGGCGGCGTGGGATTGGCCGCGCTCCAGATCGCCAAGTGGAAGGGCGCGCGGGTCATCGCCACCGCCGGCTCGCGCGAGAAGCGGGCGCTCGTCGCCGCGCTCGGGGCCGAGCACGTGCTCGATTCCCGCTCCCTCGCCTTCGTGGACGACGTCCGCCGCATCACCGGCGACGGTGTCGACGTGGTGCTCAACTCGCTGTTCGGCGAGATGATGGAGCGCTCGCTGAACTGCCTGCGGCCATTCGGGCGCTTCATCGAGTTGGGCAAGCGCGACTACGTCGCCAACACCCATATCGGACTTCGGCCCTTCCGCCGGAACCTCTCCTACTTCGGCGTCGATCTCGATCAGGTGCTTCAGCACCAGGGCGAGGACGGAGCGCGGATGTTCCGCGAGGTGATGGCGCTCTTCGCGGAAGGGGGCCTGCGTCCCCTACCCTACCAACCCTTCGCCGCCGACGAGACGTCGGATGCCTTCCGCCTCATGCAGCAATCGGGGCATGTCGGTAAGATCGTCGTCACGCCGCCCGCGCCCGGCTCGGTCGCGCGGGTCCAGCGCAACCCCTTCACGGTCTCCGAGAAGGGCATCCACCTGGTCACCGGCGGTCTTGGCGGCTTCGGTATCGAGGCGGCGCGCTGGCTGGCCGATCGCGGGGCCAAGCGCATCATGCTCGTCGGCCGCTCAGGCAAGCCGAACGAGGAGGGTCGTGCGGTCATCGCGGATCTCACCAAGCAAGGTGTGAGGGTCGAGATCAAGGCCTGCGACATCACCAGCCGCCGGGCAGTCGAGTCGCTGATCGACGGGATCGAGACCCGGGGCGAACGGCTCGCGGGCGTGATCCACGGCGCCATGGTGCTGCAGGACGGTCTGATCTCGGCGATCGAGCCGGAGACCCTGGAGGCGGTGATCGCGCCGAAGGTGATCGGCGCGGGGCATCTCGATGCCGCGACCCGTGGGCGAAAGCTCGACTACTTCGTGCTGTTCTCCTCGGCCACGACCTTCATCGGCAATCCCGGCCAGGGCTCCTATGTTGCCGCCAACGGCTTCATGGAGGGGCTGGCCCGCCAGCGCCGCCGACTCGGCCTGCCGGCGCTTGCGGTCGCCTGGGGCGCCATCGGCGATGTCGGTGTGCTCGCCCGCAACAAGGCGGTGATGGAGACGCTGTCTTCCCGCGTCGGCGTGACGCCGATGGAGGCCCGCCTCTGCCTCGACCTCATGGCCGAAGCGCTGGAAGGCCAGACCAGTGCGAGCGACGAGGGCGTGATCGCCATCGCCGCGATGCACTGGGGCAAGGCGCGCGAACGCCTCGCCACCCTGCGCTCGCCGAGCTACGCCAGCCTCGGCGGTGACCAGCAGGCGGAATCCGGCGCGGTCGCGGCGATCAATATCGGTGCGCTGCTGCGGTCCACGGACATCGACGCGGTTCGCAAGACCGTGGCCGACGCCATCGTCGAGGATATCGCCCGCATCCTGCGCCTGCCGAAGGACGACATCAGCCGCGTGCGGCAACTCTCGGAGATCGGCCTCGATTCGCTGATGGGCGTCGAGCTGGGGGCGAGCCTTCAGGAGCGCTTCGCCCTCGATGCGCCACCGGCCGGCATCTCGTCGGGGCTCACGGTGAATGAACTCACCGAAACCCTGATCCAGGCGGTGGCGACGCCGGTGGACGAGGCCGCGGGCGTGACCCTGAGCCTTGCGACCAAGCATGTCGGCGATCTCGACGCCGCCACGCTCACGCCGTTCAACGAGCTCGTCGAGCAGAACGTCTCGGACATCAAAGAGATCTTGCAATGACCCAGCCGTCACGCCCGCAGGACGGCCGGGCCGCGCTCGCGAGCTTCGTCACCAACCGGCTCGGCCGCACCAACGCGCGGCCAGCCCCCGTCGAGACCAAGGCGCCGCCGACAGACGAGTCGGCCCAGGATTTCGAGAAGCTGACCGGCTACCGCGAGCTGCGCCTGCAGCGCTCGGCCGCCGACCTGATCGGTCTCGGCAACCCGTTCTTCCGGGTGCACGAGACCCGCGCGGGTGCAAACACGCGCATCGAGGGCCAAGCCTATTCCAACTACTCGTCCTACGATTACCTCGGCCTCAACGGGCACCCGGCGGTGAGCGGGGCCGCGCGCAAGGCGATCGAGGCGTTCGGCACCTCGGCCTCGGCGAGCCGGATCGTGGCGGGCGAGCGGCCCGGGCACCTCAAGCTGGAGCGGGCGCTCGCCGCCCATTACGGCACGGACGGCTGTGTCATCATGGTGAGCGGCCACGCCACCAACGTCACCGCCATCGGCGCCATGCTGGAGGCGCCGGACGTGATCTTTCACGACGCGCTGATCCATAACAGCGTGGTGACGGGCGCCCAGCTCTCCGGCGCCCAGCGCCGCTCCTTCGCCCACAACGACCCCGCCGCCCTGGAAAAACTCCTGGAGGCGACCCGGCACGAGCACCGCCGCGCGCTGATCGTGGTCGAGGGCCTCTACAGCATGGACGGCGACGCGCCGGATCTGGCCGCATTCGTCGAGCTGAAGCGCCGCTACGATTGCTGGCTGATGGTGGACGATGCCCACGGTCTCGGCGTGCTGGGCCGTACCGGCGCGGGCCTGCACGAGCATTGCGGGGTCGAGGCGTCGGACGTCGACATCTGGATGGGGACGCTCTCGAAGACACTGTCCTCCTGCGGCGGATACATCTGCGGTCCCTCGGCGCTGATCGAGTACCTGAAATGTACCGCGGGCGGCTTCGTCTACAGCGTCGGCATGTCGCCGCCGCTCGCCGCCGCGGCTGAAGCCGCGCTCTCGGTGATGCAGGCCGAGCCGGAGCGGGTGGAGCGCCTGCGCCGCAACGGGAACCAGTTCCTGGCGCTCGCCAAGAAGCACGGGTTGAATACCGGTTCGAGCCTCGGTCTTGCGGTGATCCCGATCATCGTCGGCGATTCGCTGAAAGCCGTGACGCTGTCCGACCGGCTGTTCAAGCGCGGCATCAACGTGCAGCCGATCATCCACCCGGCGGTGCCGGAGCGCTCCTCGCGCCTGCGCTTCTTCATGACCTCCGAGCACACGCCGGAGCAGATCGCGCAGACGGTGGCCACCGTGGCGGAAGAGCTGTCCGCCCTTGAGACCGGCGCGACGCTGATCGAGCAGTTGATGGCCCGCCGGGGGGCGTGAGCTTTTCGCATGTCCCATCCATCCCCTCATCCGGAGATGCCGACGCGAAGCGGGCACCTCCGGATGAGGTCGAGACCGGGATTGCTCTTGGTGTCAGCGCCCGGCCAGCCAGATCACGTGCCGGGCCCCGCGCTTGCCCCGCGCTCGAGTCGCCACCTCCTCGACCGCAAAACCCGCCTGCCCGAGCCGCCGCGTGAAGGCCGCGTCGGGATGGGCTGACCAGACCGCCAGCACGCCACGGGCACGGAGCGCCGCGCGGGCGGCGCCGAGACCGGCTGCGTCGTAAAGCCGGTCGTTCGCCGTGCGGGTGAGGCCGTCGGGACCGTTATCCACGTCGAGCAAGATCGCATCCCAGGCATCCGGCCGCTCGCGGATCACGGCGGCGACATCGGCCTCGCGGATCGTCACTCGAGGATCGTCGAGGCTGGGGCCGGTCAGCTCCGCCATCGGCCCGCGCGCCCAGACCAGCACTGCCGGCACGATCTCGGCGACCGTGATCTGCGCCTTTGCAGGCAGGCGGCCCAGCGCGGCACGCAAGGTGAAGCCCATGCCGTAGCCGCCGATCAGCACCCGCGGTGCCGTCACACCCGCGATCCGCTCGGCCGAGAGCCGCGCCAGCGCCTCCTCGGAGCCGCTCAGACGGCTGTTCATCAATTCGTTGCGGTCGAGCTGAATCGAGAACTCGGTGCCGCGGCGCATCAGGCGCAACGTGCCCGCCTCGCCAGGGATCAAAGCGGTGTCGAGATGCTCCCAGGGGATCAACGGTCGTCTCGCAGGTTCATGTCAGCAAGAGCCGGCGTCGCCCGGCTCAGGGTTCGGCACAAACGAAAACGGCGCGGGATGCTCCCGCGCCGCCTCTCTCATGGGAGGACGAACGTCCCAAAGATCACATCCCGAACTGCACCTGCCGGCTGTTGCCGCGCTTCAGGTTGCGGAAGCGGGCCATGGCCCAGAGCGGGAAGAACTTCGGGTAGCCGTGGTAGCGGAGATAAAACACCCGCGGGAAGCCGGTTGCGGTGTAGCGCTCCTCGCTCCACAGCCCGTCCGCCCCTTGCGTGCGCACGAGGTAGTTGACGCCGCGGGCCACCGCCGGATCGTCCACCTCGCCCGCGGCCATGAGGGCGAGCAGCGCCCAGGCCGTCTGTGAAGCGGTCGAGTAGCCCGGCTCGAATTCGGGGTTGAGCTTGTAGGATGAGGCATCCTCACCCCAGCCGCCATCCGGGTTCTGGATGCGGATGAGCCACGCCACCGCCTTGCGGATCTCCGGACTCTGCGGATCGACGCCGGCGGCATTGAGCGCGCAGAGCACCGACCATGTGCCGTAGATGAAGTTCATGCCCCAGCGGCCGTACCAGCTCCCGTCCTTCTCTTGGTCGTTGAGCAGGTAGGTCACGCCCCGGTCGAGCGCCCGGCTGGTCTCGCGGGTCTCGCCAAGCTGCGACAGCATCGAGACGACGCGGGCGGTCACGTCCGCGGTCGGCGGGTCGAGCAGCGCGCCGTGGTCCGAGAACGGGATGTGGTTGAGGTAGTGGTGGTTGTTGTCGGCATCGAACGCCGCCCAGCCGCCATCGGCACTCTGCAGGCCCTCGACCCACTCGCGGGCGCGAGCGATGGAGGTCGAGTAGTCCGGCATGCCGCTTACCAGCCCATGCTGACGCTGGGCGCGGTCCATCGCCATCACCACGACGGCGGTGTCGTCGAGATCGGGATAGTGCGGGTTGGCGTACTGGAAGGCCCAGCCGCCCGGACGCACGTTCGGCTTGGTCTCCGCCCAGTCGCCCTTGATGTCGAGGATCTGGAGCGGCTTGAGCCAATCGAGCCCGGCGCGGGCATTGGCCTCGGCCTGAGCGCCGCCAGCTTCGAGCATGGCGTGGCTGTTGAGCGCCGTATCCCAGACCGGCGAGAGGCAAGGCTGGACGTAGGCCTCGTCGTCCTTCTCGGCGACAAGCTTCTCGATGGCTTCCAGCGCGATCTTCACCTGCGGGTGATCGCTCGGGTAGCCCAGCACTTCGTACATCAGCACCGAGTTGACCATCGACGGGAAGATGGCGCCGAGCCCGTCCTCGCCGTTCAGGCGCTCGGAGACCCAGGCCACCGCCTTGTCGATGGCGCGCTGGCGCGGCACCTTCGGGAAGTGGTCCTGCGTCTTCTGCAGCACGCGGTCGATGGCGCCGAAGATCGGCGTCCACGGCCAAGTGGCATGGGGCGAACCCGGCCAGGTCCGCACCGAATCGGGCGGGGTCACGAACAATTCGGCCACGCCGACGCCGCGCGGGTTCTTCGCCCGCGGCTTCTTGGCCTGGATCACGAACAGCGGCACCATGGTGCAGCGAGCCCAGTAGGACACCTTGTCGAGGTGGAACGGGAACCACTTCGGCAGGTGCATCACCTCCACCGGCATCACCGGAACGGCCGTCCACGGCACCTCGCCGTAGAGGGCGAGCAGGATGCGGGTGAAGACGTTGGCGTTGGCGGCACCGCCGCGCTGAAGGATCGCCTTCCGGGCCGCGCGCATATGCGCCGCCTCGATGTCGTCGCCGATCATCTTGAGGGCGAAATAGGCCTTCACCGACGCGCTCATATCGAACGGGCCGTCGTGGACCAGCGCCCAGCCGCCATGCACCTTCGACTGCGTGCGACGCAGGTAGTTGCCGATCTTGGCTTCCAGCCCCGGCCGCGGCTCGGTCCCGCGGAACTGGTGAAACAGGATGTACTCGGAGGGGATGGTCGCATCCGCCTCCAATTCGAAGCAGATATGGCCGTCCGCCTGGGTCATCTCGGTGAGCGCGCGGGTGGCGCTCTGAACGCCACGCTCCACGTCGTCGAGGGACACGTCGCGGGTCTTGGGACGCTGCAGCGTCTCGACCTTGCTCGCGGCCGCCTCACGCATCGTTCTTGCCTCGCTCGACTGTCTCGATGCCGTTGTCATATCCTTCAAGCGACTCCCTGTGCCTGTGCCCGTCCGCACATGCCGGTGCGGAAAAGGGCTTGCGCGGCATTCGTGCCGGATCGGATCGCGCCCTCGATGGTCGAGGGCAGCCCCGTCTCCGTCCAATCACCGGCCAGAACCAGATTTCGGTAGCGCGTCGCCGCGCCGGGGCGGCGCGCGGCCTCAGCGGGCGTCGCCGCAAAGGTCGCCCGCTTCTCCTTGACGATCTGCCAGCTCGGCAATTCCCGTGCAAGTCCGTTCAATTCCGCGATCTCAACCCAGATCCGGCGCGCAAGATCCTCGCGGCCGTCCTCCAACAGGCGGTCGGCTCCGCTGATGGTGACTGAAAAGCGATCCGGATAGGCGAACAACCACTCCGTCAGGCCGCCGACGACGCCGAGCATCAGCGGCGCATTCTCCGGTGGGCGCACGGCGAAATGCGCGTTGACGATCGAGCGGAATTCCAGTGGCGCCGGTGTCCCGGGCAGCAGTTCCGACGTCACCCACGGCGGCAGGGCCAGAACCACGGCGTCGTCCGGCCCGAGCAGGCTCGGCTCGTCGGTGAAGTCGAGTCGCTCGATGCGGCCCTGCCCGACGGTCAGAGCCCGCAGACGCCGGCCGTAACGGATCTCGGCACCGCAGCTTTCGAGATAGCGCAGGGCCGGATCGACGAAGGCGGTGGACAAACCCTGGACCGCGATGAGCGGCCGGCAGGCGCGCCCGCCCGCTCCCAGCGTCTCGCGCAGGATGGTGGCGGCGAGCCCGACATCGCTCTCACGCGGATCGGTGTTGAGGGCGGCGAGCAAGACCGGATGCCAGAGCCGCTCGTAGAGCGGTCCCTCGCAGGACATCCGCTCCCCGATCGTGCCGCTCTTGCCCGGCTTGTTGCCGGAGGCCGCCATCATCAGGGACACCGGCGCGAGATAGTCGCGCGCACGGGTTCCCGGGACGCGGCGGCTCGCTCGCAGCACCCACCAGGGCAGGCGGCCCTCGTTGGGGCGCAGGGCCCAGCGCTCGCCGGTGCGGATGTCGGCGAAGTGGAAGACCGCCTCATCGGGACCGGTCAGGGCGTCGTCCGGCGCTCCGATCAGCCGCAGGAAGTCGAGGGACGAGCGGTTGCCCGATAGGAGCAGGTGGTTGCCGTTGTCGATGGTGAGCCCGAGCGACGGGTCGAAATAGGAGCGGCAGCGCCCGCCCGCCTGCTTGGCAGCCTCGTGCAGCACGACGCGGTTGCCCGCTTCCGCTAGTGAGGCAGCCGCCGAGAGGCCGGCGAGTCCTGCGCCGACGACGTGAACCGTACCCGTCATCAGAAAATCCCGTGACGCAGGGCGACGAGAAGGAGGGAGAGCTTGCCGGGCTTCACCCGCTCCCGCGGGGCCGCCCAGCCGCGCTTCACGACGGCATCGAGGTAGAGCCGGTAGGCCGCCGCCATCAGGCGGGCCGCCTTGGTCGTCTGCCGTGGGCTGCGTTCGATGATCGCCCAGGTCTGGCGGTAATGCTCTTCCGCCTCCGCAGCGACCGCGGCGCAGACCTCTCCGAGACGCGGATGCGCCAGGGCGCTCTGCGGCGTCGGGGCCGTCAGGCCGATCTTGTGGAACTTCTCCATCGGCAGGTAGAGGCGTCCGCGCGTCGCGTCCTCGTCGATGTCGCGCAGGATGTTGGTGAGTTGCAGCGCCCGGCCCTGGTGCCACGCCAGCCGGATGCCGTCCTGCTCCGGCATGCCGAAGATGCGGACAGACAGCCGTCCGACGGCGCTGGCCACCCGGTCGCAGTAGAGATCGAGCTTGGCCTCGGAGGGCGCGACGATGTCCTCCTCCGCGTCCATCGCCATGCCGTCGATCACGGCCTGGAAATCCTCGCGCTTGAGGTCGAATCGGCGCATCGGCTGTTCCAGCGGCTTCACCCGCGGCGGCGGGTTGCCGGCGTAGAGCGCATCGATATCGGCCCGCCAGCGGTCAAGTTCGGCCGCGCGGACCTCGCGCGGGCCGCCATCGTCGGCAACGTCGTCGACCGAGCGGCAGAAGGCGTAGACGGCGTACATCGCCTCGCGTCGCTCCTTCGGGAGCAGGCGCATCGCCGTGTAGAAGGACGAGCCGGCGGCCGGCAGGGCGGGCGCTTCCGGGGTCTCGCCCGGCATCGGGCTGGCAGTGGCGCTCATCGGCCGGCTCCGGCAGGGGCGGAACGGGGCGCGCGCGACCGGAACGGGCGGCGCACCAAAGTGGCGGCGATGCCGCCGAGCGCGGTGAGCGCGAAGGCGGCCTTGCCGTGGTGAACCTTTTCCGAGAGGGGATCCCGGGTCAGCAGGCCCTTGGTCAGGACGACGGCCAGCCGATGGATCGCGGCGATCTCCAGGCTCAGGCGGAAATCGTCGATTTGATTCGGGAGCGGCGCCCCCTCCTCCAAGAGCAGAAGCGTGCGCTCGGCGAGTTCGCGGATCACCGCGCGCAGTTCGGGTGTCGCGGTGTCCGCGCCCAGCATCGCGACATCGGCGCCGTGCTTCCGCATGACGTCGAGGGGGAGGTAGACCCGGTCGAGACCCCGGAAATCCTTGCCGCAATCCTGAAGGTGGTTGAGCACCTGAAGCGCGGCGCAGATCGCGTCAGAGGTCCTGTAGACCCGCGCCGGATCCTCGCCATGCACGTCGAGCACGAAGCGCCCGACCGGCATGGCCGAGTAGCGGCAATAGTGGATCAGTTCGTCCCAGTCCGCGTATCGCGACTTGCGCGCGTCCATGCGGAAGGCCTCGAGCAGTTCGAGGGCGTGGGTCGGCGGCTGATTGTGGGCGGCCAGTTCGCGTTTCAGCGGCTCGACCGACGGGTCCGAGCCACCCTTGCCGGTGAGCGCGTCGGCGAGCGCGTCGAGCATCTCGATCTTGCGCTCAGGCGACAGCCCGGTGTGATCGGCGACGTCGTCGCCGGTCCGCACGTAGTTGTAGAAGGCGAGGATCGCGCCGCGATTGCGCGGATGGATCAGGTGCGAGGCGACGGGGAAGTTCTCGTCGTGCTGGCCCTTGCCCGTGCGCGCGTCGGTGGCGGTCTGAAGCGCGGCGCTCATTTCATGTATCCCGCCTGACGGAACCAAGCGATGGCATCCTCCAGGCCCTGGCGGTAGGGCCGTGCGG
>Ga0268290_100259_pt1 | contig 11425 bp, 14 predicted proteins | sample MetspRMADM_FD_191346 | JGI IMG/M metagenome (GOLD analysis project Ga0268290, IMG submission 191346) | Soil microbial communities from San-Diego area, Southern California, United States - Methylocaldum sp. RMAD-M | ecosystem: Environmental > Terrestrial > Soil > Desert | place: USA: California... | reverse complement strand
CTCGGCCTTCTTGGCGGCTTCCGCCGCTTCCGAGTTGAACACGATCTCGCCGACGGCGGCGCCGGGGGAGGCCGGCAGGCCGGTGGCGATGACCTTGCGCTCGGCATTCGGATCGATGGTCGGGTGCAGGAGCTGGTCGAGCGCGCCCGGCTCGATGCGCTTGATCGCCTCTTCCTTCGAGATCAGACCCTCGCCCGCGAGTTCGACGGCGATGCGCAGGGCCGCCTTGGCGGTGCGCTTGCCGTTGCGGGTCTGGAGCATCCAGAGCTTCCCGCGCTCGATGGTGAACTCCATGTCCTGCATGTCGCGATAGTGCTTTTCGAGGATCCCGTAGATCCGCGTCAGCTCGGCGAAGCTCTCGGGCATCGCCTTTTCCATGGACGGCTTGTCGGACTTTGCCTCGATCCGCGCCTTCTCGGTAATGTCCTGCGGGGTGCGGATGCCCGCCACGACGTCCTCGCCCTGGGCGTTGATGAGGAACTCGCCGTAGAGCGCGCTCTCGCCGGTGGAGGGGTTGCGGGTGAAGGCGACGCCGGTGGCCGAGGTGTCGCCCATGTTGCCGAACACCATGGCCTGGACGTTGACGGCCGTGCCCCAGCTCTCGGGGATCTGGTTCAGCTCGCGGTACTTCTTGGCTCGCGGGATCATCCAGGAATCGAAGACCGCGCCGATCGCACCCCAGAGCTGGTCCTCGGGCTTCTGCGGGAAGTCGGAGCCGTGCTCGTCGCGGACGATCTTCTTGTAGACGCCGATCAGGTGCTTCCAGTCGTCGGCCTTCAGCTCGGTGTCGAGGTTGAGGCCCTTCTCTTCCTTGTAGTGCTCCAGCGCCTCCTCGAAGGCGTGATGCTCCACGCCGAGCACGACGTTCGAGTACATCGTGATGAAGCGGCGGTAGGAATCGTAGGCGAAGCGCTCGTCGTCGGCGTCCTTGGCCAGGGCCTCGACGGTGGCGTCGTTGAGGCCGAGATTGAGCACCGTGTCCATCATGCCCGGCATGGAGGCGCGGGCACCCGAGCGGACTGAGACCAGCAGCGGCTTATCCGCATCGCCGAAGCGGCGGCCGGTGAGCGCACCCACCTTGTCCAGGCCAGCCTTCACCTCGCCGGCAAGTTCCGCCGGGTAGGTCTCGCCGTTCTGGTAGTAGTAGGTGCAGACTTCCGTGGTGATGGTGAAGCCGGGAGGCACCGGAAGGCCGAGATTCGACATCTCGGCAAGGTTTGCCCCCTTGCCGCCGAGGAGGTTGCGCATCGACGCCTCGCCCTCGGCCTTGCCGTCACCGAAGGAATAGACCCATTTCGTCATCAGTCTCTCCGCTGGACGGATTTTGGCGACCTGAGCGCCGCTCACGCGGGCGTGGCGCATCTCATGTCGCAGTGCAAGGATTAGCTTCGCGTCGCTCCGCGGCGGGGAGTGACGATGCGAGGGGGCTGTCAGGAGCGAAAGTACGCACGCTTGAGGACAGAGACCTGGCGCGAGCGCGTACACCGCGTTTCGTCCGAGCGGCGTCGAGCATTGCGGTGCGCGGTTCAGGAAAAATGACGCAGGACACCCAGGCCGATCAATCCAACGACGATCAGGTAGACCGCCACGATATAGTTCAGGAGCCGCGGCGCAATCAGGATGAGGATGCCCGCCAGGATCGCGATGATCGGCTGCAGGTTCGACACGGTGATGGTCATGATTACACTCCACGGCCAAGCTTGACCGCACCCTGAAGACGTTCTGGCCCCACCTCCAGTTCCTTACCCAGGAGGATCGGGCCGGGCAGTGCTCGGTGACTCACGTCCGGGCTGCACGTCTCGATCGTCAATCCCTGTAGGCGTGCCGCTCGTAGAACCGGACGTCGTCCCTTAGGATATCGGTAAGCCGCGACATCATCTGCGTGTCGTCGAGCATCTCAGATCGCTCGTCGTATCGCGGCGTGACGTTGATCTTGTGGCCGGGATCGATCGGCCGTTCCGCCAGAGCCGCGAGTGATGCGAAGAATACGTCCCGCCGATCATGCCGTCCGATGAGGTCGAAGCAAGACATATCGACGCCGCCGAAGTACGTTCTCGACATTAAGTGCGTGTAGGTCGGGATACGAGCCATCTCCAAGATCGTCAGCTTATTCTTCTTGATATATTGCAGCAAGATGCCGCCGACATTATCGGGCACAGATTGGAAGTAAAAATACGTCGAAATCAACGCATCGACGGGATGACGAAGCATAACGAATCGTCTCGCATCGGAAATACGCCGATATTTGTTGATGTGAAGATGGCCGTAGACACATTCGATACCGAGCGGAATCGTGAAGTCTCGGGCGAAATATCCGATCGGATCGAAGGTGACTGGCGAATCGACACGAGGCGGCGCGTCGTCGTAGTCACGCATCAGTTCCGTGCCATAGGCCTCCATGAGGGCCGTTCCCACGGATGAACCGCCCGCCTTCGGGTAATGCACGCCGATCAGCACGTGACGGCTCCTTTCCAATCGACGCCGCACGCCGGATCAGCCGCGTCGCGTCGGCAAGGAGGCCGGCGCGTACGGTCGGGACGCGGGCACCGGCCCTTCGACGCGAAGGCGTCCTCAGGCGCGATACTTGCCGCTGCGCTTCACGACCACACGGGCGCCAACGGGGACGCGCTCGTAAAGATCAACGATGTCCTCGTTGAGCATGCGCACACAGCCCGAGGACATCTGCTCGCCGATGCTCCAGGGCTCATTGGTGCCGTGAATGCGGAAGAGCGTGTCACGGTTGCCATTGTAGAGATAGAGCGCACGCGCGCCGAGCGGGTTGTCGACGCCACCCTTGCGCGAGCGCTCGATGCCCGGGTTGAGCGAGACCATCGTGGTGGTCGGGCTCCAATCCGGCCAGACTCCCTTGCGGCCGACCCGCGCGTCGCCCTTCCACGAGAAGCCGGCCTTGCCCACGCCGACGCCGTATTGCAGCGCCGTGCCGCCCTCCTGCACCAGAGCGAGCTGACGCTTGTCGATATCGACGACGATCGTTCCCGGCGCTTCGGGACCGCTATAGGCGACCTCCTGACGGCGATATTTTGGGTCGATCCGCGAACGGTCGACCAGCGGCACGTCGAACGGCTTGTCGGGCATCGTACCGATGTACCAGGCCGCATCGTCATCGCCGCCGGCCATCGGGCCCGGCTTGGAAGACTGGCAGGCCGCAAGCGGAACGAGGCAGAACACCGCGAGCATCACGCGGCGGATCGCCGCCCGAGTGGTGACGGGCGCGGCCGTGCCGGCGGTCTTGGGGGCTGCCATAGCGGCTCCTGTCACCGCCGCTGGCGGCGGGTTAGCGTTGCAGAACATCCGCCATGACTACCCGCCTCAGGCTCGAACGGGTGTGACTTCGGGGCCGCATCGAGCGAGGAACGTTGCCGTGAGGCGGCCTCGCCCAGCGCGCTGGCCGCGTTATCTGCAGCACAAAATCGCGTGAGCCGGAGGGAAGGATGCCGGAGACCGAGACCCAAAGCGTCGAGGAAGTGGGTGTCGTCGTCACGACACTCGCGCCGGCGATCCACCTCGACCATTGCGTCATCCACGTCTCCGACTGGGAGCGCTCGACCGCGTTCTATCGGGACGTGCTGCAGGCCGAAGTGATCCCGTTCGGCAAGGGCGTGGTGTTTCGCTTCGGCGGCGTCCAGCTCAACGTGCACGGTCCCGGCCAGATCGGTACGCCGCGCGCCCGCCAACCGGTCATGCCCGGCGGCAGCGATCTCTGCTTCCGCTGGTCGGGCACGATCGAGGAGGCGGCGGCGCATTTGGCCGCTCATGGCGTTGCGGTCGAGTTGGGACCCGTCGAACGCAACGGTGCGGCGGGCCAGGGCGTGAGCGTCTACTTCCGCGACCCGGACGGCTCGCTGATGGAGTTCATTACCTATCCGACGCCGTGATCCCCAGTTCGGACCGCCGATCAAGCCGGTTGCAGTTCGTCCACGAGGTGTCGCCCGCCTGGATCGGACCGGCGCGAACGCTACCCCTGTCAGGCGTTGCCGACTTGCTCAGCCAGTCTCTGATTGGTCTGCTCAAGACGTAGAGCGAGTTCACGCATGACGGCGATGCTGATCTGCGGAAACTGCGCGAGCAACTCGATGAACACGTCGCGGTCGATCCGCAGAGCCGTGGTCGCGGTGTCGGCGATCACGGTCGCCGAGCGTGGCTGGTCGGCCAGAATGCCCATCTCGCCGACGAGCGCGTTGGGGCCGAGCAGCGCGAGGCGCACGGGGCCGAACGGCCCGTCGATGGAGACCGCGGCAGCCCCTTCGAGGATGAGATAGGCCGCATCCGCTGTCTCTCCGCGCGCGAAGAAGGCTTGTCCCGCCTCGAAATGCACCCGCTCGCTGGTGAAAGCGAGAAGCTTGAGGCGAGACGGCTCGACCTCACGAAACAACGGCACCTGCCGTAGGGACATCACCTCGGTGTCGAGGGTCATGGACACACTCCGATGCGCCTGAACGGCGGCAGGCGGAAAGGCCCGCGGGTAGACGTACCGGCGGACCGTGTCAAAGCCACCGTACCTTCGAGCCGTTAGGGCGAAGCAGACAATCTCCGGCGAGAACGCTGCCTCTCCCACGCGCTTGAAGCACGCTCGACGCCTCGGAACGATAATGCCGTCGTCACGCGTCTCGACGCGTCGACAGTCCGAGTTCACCTGAGTCAGGCGGGCTGCGCTTGGCGCTGGCATTCGGCTGCGGAGAATCGAAGGGCTCCTCATGCGTCGTCGGCGTCAAACTGTCCTCCGGCGCCGGCATTTCCGGCAGCGGCGTCCGATTGGGTTCAGGAAGGCCGAAGCCCGCCGACGTGGCGGCGGACTTGGCCGCAAGCGAAGGCTTCACCATGTATCGGTTCGTCATCCCGGCTCCTCATGGGTCTGGACCGGCCTGTGGAGACCTGTTCACAACCTTGCGTCATGCGCTGGCGTGAGCAGGGCTAACGTCTGGACGAAACACGGGTTTCCCCAAGCGCGGCCAATGATACAGCCAAGGAACAATCGAAAGGGACGACGGTTGAGGAGGGTGTGAAGAGTTTGCCTGAGGAGGCGCTGATGGCATCTGGTAATTCCACCTCGAAGCGAGGTTTCGCTTCCATGAATATCGAACGGCAGCGCGAGATCGCCAGTAAGGGTGGTCGGTCGGTGCCGGCCGAGAAGCGATCCTTCTCGCAAGATCGTGAGCTCGCCTCGTCCGCCGGCCGCAAGGGTGGTCAGTCGACGGGCCGCACGGGCGAGGCTTAAATCGGCCGAGGCGGTTCCGGGCGCGTTGCACGCGTTCGACCGCCCGGCCCCCCTCTCAAAACAGAAATATATTTCTAACTACGGGCGCCGCGGGCGTCTGTTTCTTTTTCCGGCGGACTTTCAACCAGCGGCATCGGCGCGGGCCAGTTCGCGCCATTTGACGACGAGCTCTTCGAAATCGCGGAGATCAGCCTCACCGAGCCGGCCCAATGTGCGCGTGACATAGGCCGCTTGCGCGGCGATCCCTCGGGCTGCGACCTGGGCACCCGCGGTGGTGAGATGAAGCGCGTGGGAGCGGCGATCGCCGGGAATCGAACGGCGCTCGACCAGCCCGGCCTCGACGAGACGATCGATCAGGCCCGATACGTTGCCTTTCGTGACGTAGAGCCGCGCGGCCAGTTCCTGCTGCGTCAGTCCTTCCTGCTCGCTCAAGGTCGACAGCACGTCGAACTGCGGGATCGAAAGGCCGAGTTCCCGCAGTTCCGCGGCAACGGCGGCCGTAACGCGCCGGCTGAGACGGATGAAGCGAAACCAGACCCGCAAGGGGTCGCTGGGTTCGGCCTTCGAAGCGGGACGGGCTTGACGCTCGGACATGTCCGTCCAGCTTGTAGCAGAGGGATGTCCGCCGGGCAGCCGAGTGGCGCGGCTCACCCCCAACCTGTAGACTGCTCGGCAGTTTATCCACGCCTCACATCCCTTCATCCGTTTCCGGTGTCATGCGTCGTCAGCTTCTCGATGAACCGGTGACGCGGGCCGGCCGCTACGCGCGGACGCTCGCCCTGTTCTCCCTGATCGTCACCGCCATGGCGGTATTGATCGTGCGCAGCCCCTCGGCCGAGCCGGCGCCAGCGCTCGCCGTGCTCGGGAGCGGGATCGCCCTCTCCGTCGTCGCGGTGGCGCTCGCCCTGTTCGCAATGGTGCGGGTCTGGCGCGAAGGCGCGGGCGGTCTCGGGGCGGCCATCGGCGGCCTGTTCCTCGCGAGCCTCGTCCTCGCCTATCCGGCCTATGCGGCGCTCAAGGGCGTGCGCCTGCCGGCGCTCACCGATGTGTCGACGGATACCGAGCGCCCACCCGCCTTTTCACGCTCACGCCTTGCCTTCGCTGCCCGCGACGGCCGCTACCCGCCCGAACCCGGGTCGGCGACGCGCGAAGCGCAGCGTGCGGCCTATCCGCAGATCGCGCCGCTGACCCTCGACGTGGAGGCCGACGAGGCGTTCGAACTGGCGCGCAAGGCGGCCGTGAATCGCAAGTGGCAGATCATCGAGGCGATCCGGCCCGGCGGACGGATCGGTAACGGCCGCATCGAGGCGGTGGCCCATACACGGATTCTGAACCTGCCGGCCGACATCACCGTGCGGGTGCATCCGCGGGCCGACGGCGCCCGCATCGACGTGCGCTCCGCATCCCGGATCGGCGACCGCGACTTCGGCGACAATGCCGATCGAATCCGCTCCTATCTGGACGAGGTCGCCAACCTCGCTATCGCACTCAAGTAGCCGCGCTGTCCTCAAGCGGGCCGGAACGTTCCAGCGAGCAGGGGCGGGCCATCGGTCACGGCGAGGCCCCGCTCCACCAGATCCTCGAGATGGGCGAAGACGGACAGCGCCGCCGCACCGCGCAGGTGCGGGGCGAGGCCCTGATAGACGGTGCGGACGATGGCCGCGATGTCGCGGTCGCCCGCGTCCAGCCGGGCGCGGATCGCCGCCTCCCGTTGGCGGCGATGGGCGGCAAGTCCGCGCACGAAGCGTCGCGGATCGCGCACGGGTCCGCCATGGCCCGGCCAGTACAGTGTCTCGCTCCGCTCTCGCAGGCGCTCCAGCGAATCCATGTAGGCCCGCATCGACCCGTCGGGCGGCGCGACGATGGAGGTCGACCAAGCCATGACGTGATCGCCGGAGAACAGCACGTTCTCCTCAGGCAGGGCGAAGGCGAGATGGTTCATGGTGTGGCCGGGGGTCGCCAACGCGGTCAGGGTCCATCCTTCGCCGGTCAGGCTCTCCCCATCCTCCAGTTCCCGGTCGGGCCGGTGCTCGCGGTCCGCGCTGGCATCGAGGGCGGGCAGCTCGTTCTCGGCGAGCCGCCGCGCGGCCCTGTGCGGGCCGCAGCCGACGATCGGCGCGCCCGTGCGTGCGTGCAGCAGGCGGGCGCCGGGAGAATGGTCGCGGTGGGTGTGAGTCACGACGATGGCCTCGACGTGCTCGCCGTCGAGCGAGGCCAACAGCCCGTCGATGTGCTCGGCCTCAGCCGGCCCCGGATCGATCACGGCGACACGGCCGCGCCCGACCACGTAGCTGCAGGTCCCACTCGCGGTGAAGGGGCCGCCATTGGGGCAGATCCGCCGGCGAACGAGCGGGCTCATCGTCTCAGTCCGCCCGGGCGCGGGAAGAGCGCTCTCGAAGCTGGGGGAGGGGGCCTGCGCGTCCGTGGACGGTTCACTCATGACGACGGCTTCAAACGACGACGGTGCCGCTCGCCTACGACAGCCCGGCGCATTCTCCAACTCGTGCGCCCGCCTGCCGGAAAGAGGCGATCATTGCCTGAACGGCGAGGGCGACACGACGCGGACCTGCGCGAAGCCTTCACCCCGTGAGACGACCGGCGCGAAACCTGCGGAGGCCATCTCGATCCGCGGCTTCATGTTCTGCGCATCGGCGACGCGCAGGCGGCGGGATCCGGATTTCGTCGCGCGCAGCACCTCCTGAAACGCCACACTCGCCGCGTCACGATGCAGGGCTCCGACCCGTTCTTCGATTGCGCCACGGCCGCGTTGGCTCAAGGCCGCGACCCGATAATCGACGAGCGTGGGTCCTGCGCGAGAGAGACCGGCGACGACATCGGCTCCCTCCTCCGAGGCGACCACGTCGCCTGGACGCAAGGTTCGGTCATCGGCCAACGGCATCAACGGACCGGCGATACCGGACGGTTGGCATGAGCAGCTCTCGACGCGGGTGCGGCGGTAGAGATTGGCCGAGGCGGTGCGCAGATAGGGGCGGCCGTCGAGACCGACGGATTGCTCAAGCTCCGACCGCCCCGTTGCCAGGGTGAACAGCTCGGTCTGCGCGCCGGGGCAGGCGGCCGCGCAGGCCGCTGCATGAACGGGAAGATCCGCCCGTGCATGCAGGCGGCCCAGGGGAAACACGTATCCGTCGCAGCGGCGCACGCAGACGGTCCGTGTCCCTGACACGAAGGAGGTCGGGGCGACGGCTCGCTCCCGCCGGCTGGGCCGCACCGGGCGCGCATCGAGACGCGGCGTCCGCTGCACGAAGCGATATCCGGCGACGCGTCGCGTGTCGGGCAGCGATGCGTAACGACGAGGCGCCTTCGGCATTGGCTTCGCGACCGGTACGGGGCTCGCGCCACCGAAGATCGTCTCGAACAGACCGTTCAGCAGGCCGCGCTCGGCGGCCCGCACCATCGTCGTGGCACTCGTCATGCCGACGCCAATCAGCAAGCCGATGAACGCGGTCGTGATGAGGCGTCGGCGCAGCGCCAAAACCGGATCGGCGGTGCCACTCGTTGCCCATGCTCCGGGCGCACGCTTGCCGAAACCCATCCCCGCCGCCCCCGTCGCTCCGGCGCGTACGACAAGTCCGCCATAGAAACTGGACCGGTCGAACGTATCGCCTGGGCGTCAGCTAGGCCGCCGATCATGGAGATGACAATTTCGGAAGACCACGCAGAAACGGCGAAACGCCTCCCATTCGAACCAGCGAAATGGCTTTTCCCAGCTCAAAATACTGAGGGATCGGCATAGTCCGTCGGGCACGACGCTGCGTGATCTGCTGCGACCGATAGCAAATCTGTGGAAAGGTCAACGCAACGAAAAAGCGCCGCCCAAAGGGACGGCGCTCGATGTGATCGCCTCGCAGCGATCGAAGAGAGACAATGGAACGGCGGCTACCTGCCTCAACGGCGGCGGGCGGATTTCACACGAACCGGAATGGGCTGAAGAACCGGCTGCGGCGAGAGCGCCGACAAGAGCCGGGCTGCCGCTTCCAATGCGGCTTTCGCCTGCGCGATCGCCGGAATTAAGAGCTTTTTCTGTGCGGGCACGCCAGAGGCCTCCTTCACATCATCACGTCTGGTCGTCGTCTTGCAGTGAGATGGTGACGAACGGCCGGATTTGCCAGTCGGTTCCGAGAGTCCGCGACGGTCGCACGCGGTTCGTAATAAACTCTTCACGGCGTCGGCATCGCAAAAGGAACTTGCGACGAAAACTTGGCGTTATTGCTTCCAAGAGGCGGCGGCACGGGCCGCGCCAGTCGTTAGAAGGAAGTTCGACATGCTCGGGTGGGCTGTTACGTTCCTGGTGGTTGCCCTCGTTGCGGCCCTGCTGGGCTTCGGCGGTATCGCCGGCACGGCCATGGAGGCCGCCAAGCTCGTGTTTTTCGTCGCGATCGTTCTGTTCGCGATTTCGGCGGTGATTGGCCTGATGCGCGGTCGCTCGCCGACTTTGTAACGATCGTCTGACAAGCGAGCCGCACCCGACACCGGGAGCGGCTCGAACCGTTCGAGAAAACGAGACCGACGAGTCAGGAGCCGGCCGGCTCATCCGATATCGGCCTGTCATCCTCAAGGCGCGCGATCAGATCTCGGAAACGGTCCGGAATCGGCTGTTGCACAACGGAATCGTACATCGCGCGCAGATGGTTTCCGATGCGCCTCTGCGTCTGGTCATTGAAACCGTTCTCGCCACGCAGTCGAGTGGGCCGGTCCCCGGTCGGGCACGCGCCGGCCGGCTCGTCCTCGTTCATGCTTTCACGATCCCCTTGGCGCCACATGTGCCGCGATTGTCTTGCAGCTTGACATGAGTCATGGCTGCAGCAGCAACGCAGCCATGCGGCGTGGGTTCCGCATGGGCCAGGAACGGACGTCGAGCCCCCGCGTTAGGGGCGCATCGATAAACGAAGAGCGAAGAGGCTCAGGGGAACTCATGTCGACAGCACAACTGGTCGTGCAGCACCTACCGTATCTGCGCCGTTATGCGCGCGCGCTCACGGGCAGTCAGGTGGCCGGCGATGCCTACGTCGCGGCCACGCTCGAAACGCTGGTCAACGAGCCCGAGACCCTGGGTCGCAGCACCAACGTCAAAGCGGATCTCTTCCGCGTCTTCACGCGGATCTGGAACTCGCTCTCCGTCAACGGTCACAGCGATCAGGTGCAGCACGATCTGCCGGCCGAGGTTCGGCTCGGCCAGATCACCCCTCTGCCCCGACAGGCCTTCCTGCTCTCGTGCCTCGAAGGTTTCTCGGAGGAGGATGCCGGCGTGATCCTCGATGTGGACGTGAACAAAGTGCGCGATCTCGTCGATGAGGCGGGCCGCGAACTCGCGGCCGACATGGCGACCGAGATCCTGATCATCGAGGACGAGCCGCTCATCGCCATGGATCTCGAAGCCCTGGTGGAAGGGCTCGGCCACAACGTCATCGGCGTGGCACGTACGCGGACCGAGGCGGTCAAGATCGCCTCCGAGAGCAAGCGCCCCGGACTGATCCTTGCCGACATCCAGCTCGCCGACGGCTCGTCGGGCCTGGATGCGGTCAACGATCTTCTGAAGACCTTCGAGGTGCCGGTGATCTTCATCACCGCTTATCCTGAGCGCTTCCTCACCGGCGAGCGGCCGGAGCCGGCCTTCCTCATCGCCAAGCCGTTCCAGCCCGCCAACGTCTCGGCGGTGATTAGCCAAGCGCTGTTCTTCCAGCAGAGCGCCCGTCGTCGCGAGGCGCACAACGCCTGAACCGGCGCTTCGGGGCTACGTAGAAGAGGGCGCGGGCCGCGAGGCCGGCGCCCTTTTTCGCGGGCGTCCGTTGGGGCCCCTTTTCGAACCGAGGCTCGATCCGTCGGCAGGCGACCACCATCGACAGAGTGGCAACAGCAACGGGGAACGCGCACGAAAAAACGGGCCGGACCATTGTCCGACCCGTGAAGAGGTTCCGGCCGATGCACAAGGGGAATGCGGGGAGGACCAGGTGGCCGGGTGTTCATTCAACGAATATCGAAGGGCTGGGTTCCGGAGGACACACTGAAACGTCGATTTTCCGTCCACAGATGCTTTTCTGCCACGCCGGCCGCGGCTCGTCGGCACGCGCCGGCGCGGGAATGAGATCACCGAACGGGGCAAGAATACTGACTTGATCCGAAGCGGGACAGTGAAGGAACCGGTGATCGGAAAGCAGCGTTGTGATGACA
>Ga0268290_100258_pt1 | contig 11425 bp, 7 predicted proteins | sample MetspRMADM_FD_191346 | JGI IMG/M metagenome (GOLD analysis project Ga0268290, IMG submission 191346) | Soil microbial communities from San-Diego area, Southern California, United States - Methylocaldum sp. RMAD-M | ecosystem: Environmental > Terrestrial > Soil > Desert | place: USA: California... | reverse complement strand
GACGATGGCCTGGACCGTGGCGAGCGTGTTCTTCACCCGGTGGTGCAGCTCGCGGATCAGGAGGCTGCGGCGCTCCTCGGAGAGGTGACGGTCGGTCACGTCGGCGACTACGCCGATCAGGCGCCGCGGCAGGCCGCCCGGCCGGGTCCGCTCGAAGCGACCCGCCATGTCGATGGTGCGCCACTGACCGTCATCGTGACGGCGGATGCGGCCGGTGGCGTGCAGGATCGTGTCCTCGCGAAGTGCCCGCAAGATCGCCTGCCGGAACACGAGGCGATCCTCGGGATGCAGGATCTCCTTGAGGAAGGTGGACTTGCCGATGCTGCCCTCATCCGGCCGGCGGCCGAAGATCGCAAACATCCGCTCGTTCTCCCAAGTCGCCCGGTCGTCGAGGACGTGCCACTCGAAGATGCCGAGGTTGGCGACCGTGGTGGCGACCCGCAGGCGCTCCTCGCGCTCGGCCAGGGCCTCCCGGGCCTCGACCCGGGTGGTGACGTCCTGCACCACCCCGACGATGCCGACCGGCGTGCCGTCGGCGGCGATAAGCGCCTCACCGCGGGCGCCGATCCAGATCTCGGCACCGTCGGTGGCGCGGTGGAAGCGGGTCTGAAACGCGTAGGGCCGCCGCTCGGCGATGGCGGCTGCGACCGCGGCCTGAATCCGCTCGGCATCCTCCGGATCGACCTGGCCACGCATCCCCTCCCAGGTGACGGAGCGCCCCGGCGCGTAGCCGAGGATCTGCGCCGCGCGCCGCGAGAACACCATCTGCCCGGTGACGAGATCCCAGCGCCACTCCCCGAGGCCCGCCGCCGTCAGGGCGTCGCGGTTCTGCTCGGCCCGGACGAGATCGTCGGCATCGACGAGGGTCACCACCGCGACCGTTTCCGCCGCGTCCTCGCCGGAGAGGGTCAGGCGCAGATCGAGGCTGCCGCCGTCGGCCCGCAGCCAGCGACGGATGCCGGCCCTCACATCCGGGCTTCCTTCGCCGAAGGCTTCGCGGCCGATCACCCGATCGATCGGGCGGCCGTCGAGTGTGCCCGGAGCGTAGCCGAGCCAGCGGCACAGGCAAGCATTGGCGGTGCGGACCGTACGCCGGTCGGGTGTGAAAACGGCGAGGCCGACCGGTGCGCCGTCGAAGGCCGCACGGTACAGGGCGGGCGACAGGTCCGCCGGTGGAGAGCCCTTGTCCGCGCTGTCGTGCACGCCACTTCCCGTTCAGCCGCCCGCTGCGGGTGCAAGCGGGACCGTCCGGAGGGCGGCACCATGACGGAGGCCGCCGCGGACGACAAGATCCCCCCTTCAGGCAAGCCTCATCGACCGCCGCCGGTCAACAGCCGCGGCAGGGCCCCTGTCAGCATGAGCCCTGCGCGGATCACCGCAGCCGCATCCCCTGCCTTGCCCCGTACCAGCGCCCGGCCGAGGCGCACCGGCAGGTTCACGGCGAGCGCGGCGGCCAGCACGGCGAGAAAAGCCGCCCGGCCGTGATGCTTGCGCGCGTAGAGCGCCTGCGCCCGCAGGAAGTAGAACAGGCGCCGATCCTTCACTGCCTCGGTGGTGCCCTGGCCGCGGTGGCGGATCTCGGCCTGTGCGACGTGGCACACGGTGAAGCCTGCAGCAGAGGCGCGGGCGCAGAGGTCGGCATCCTCCCAGTAGACGAAGAAGCGTTCGTCGAACCCAGCGAGCCGGGCGAAGAGCGGGCGCCGGATCATCAGGAAGGCGCCCATCACCGCATCGACCGCCCGCGTCTCGGCATGGTCCCATTCGAGCAGGAAGTGCGGGCGAACGCGACCGGGCAGCAGCCGGTCGAGGAACAGGGTGTGGGCGATCAGGCTCACGCCCGTCGGGTGGCGGGCACACGTGCGGTGCGTATGCCCCGCCTCATCGACCAGCCGGGCGCCGACGATGCCGGTGCCGGGGTCGGAAACGAGCCGCGCGCGGGCGATGGCGATGCCGTCCCGGCTCACCTGCGTGTCGGGGTTGAGAAACAGGATGACCTCGGACGATCCGTGGGCGGCGCCCTGGTTGCAGGCGCGGGCGAAGCCGAGATTCTCGGCGTTGCGCAACACCGTGAGGGCGAGGCCCGGTTGGTCCAGACTCTCAGCCGAGCCGTCGCTTGAGGCGTTGTCGACGACGACGACGCGCAGGTGCTCCGCCCCGTCGCTTTCGGCGAGGCTCGCGAGGCAGGCCCTGAGCTGGTCCCCGGCGTTCCAGTTGACGATGACGACGTCGATGGCCGCCGTGAGGACTGAAGTCACAGCGGCGCGTCCGCCGGCCGGCCGAGCCGCCCGGCCAGCCCCTGCGCCAGCGCCGTGAGCAGGCGCGCGAGCACGCGGGGCGAGAACCGGTGCCGGCACCAGTAGAGCCCGATCTGCAGCGGGAGGTAGGCAGCCTGTTTCAGCTTCCACCGGACTGGCACGTGCGGCAGGCGCCAACCATAGGCGGTGTTGCGCACGTAGACCGCCATGCGGAACAGCGGCTGGTCCGGCATCGCCACGGGCAGGAACCGCGCCCGGATGGTGCCGCGGCCGACGCTGTGCGGGATGGCGGTGCCGGGGTCCATCCAGCAGCTCCAGCCCCGTGCCCAGGCGCGAAAGCACCATTCGAGATCGACCGCGTCGATGAAGAAGTCCTCGCGAAACGGGCCCACCCTCGAGAAGGCTGCGAGATCCACGAGCGAGCCGGACGTCGCCAGGAACTCCACCGGCCGAAGGTTTTCGCGGGGCGGAACGCCGGGGCGCGGCGGATAGACCGGCGCCTTGTGGCCGGGCTTCGGCGCGGGTGCCGGCCCGACCAGGGCAGGGGGTGGGGTCGTGCCCGCGGCCCGATCCAGGGCGTGGCCCAGGGTGCGCGCCGTCTCGACGGTCGTGTCGGCATCCTGGTCGAGCAGGAACAGGCGGGAAAAGCCCGCTGCGATCGCCGCGTCGGCGAGCGCATTGAGGGCGGCGGCGATGCCGTGATTGCGCCCCTCGCCGAGCCGGGTGAGCCCATCCGCGCTCCGCAGCCGCGCCAGCGCCTCGGGCGGAATGCCGCCATTGTCGTAGACGAGAACGGGCATGCGCCCGGCGAAGCGCTCGACGATCCGCGCGACCTGTTCGGTCGAGGGACGGAAGAACACGACCGCGACGGCGGTGTCGGCTGAGGGATCGGGGCGCTGCACGTCGGACCTGTTTCGCGGCCAACGGCCTAGGCGCCGTCTCCCGGGCGCGCAAGCCCGGCGGTCCGAAACCCTACTCGACCACGAGCTTGTAACCCTGTCCGGGCTTGACCGTCGCGCCGCGCTGCAGGCCGTTGAGCACGAGGAAGCGATCAACGGCGCGATCGGACACGCTCATGCGGCGGGCCAAGCCCTCTACGGTGTCGCCCGGAGCGGCGGTGACGATCCGCAGATGCGCCGGCTTGAGGGAGGCGGCCTCCTCCGGCTCGATCGGCCGGAGGCTCTCCAGCCAGCGTCGGAAGGCCGACTCGGGATCGGTGGCGCCCTTGGCCGCCATGATCATGCGGTAGGTGGTCTCGCCCATACGGATCGCCGCCAGCCGAAACGTCCAGTCTTTGCCGCGCGAGAGAGCCGTTGCGGCCGAGCGCCCGCCGATGATGCGGTTCTCGACCGAGCCCGCCTCGATGGCGTCGTTCCAGGTCGCGCGCAGCACGTCCTCAAGGCTGCGGTCGCCGCTCGCCTCGACCTGATCGAACAGCAGGCGGCGGCTGCCCTCCTGCGTGGTGCCGAGCACGGCATTGCGGGTGTTCTCGATGGCGAAGGCATCCGGCACCTCGAAGGCAATGCCGAGGCCGGGATGCAGGAAGCGCCGTCCACGCACGAGCCCCTCGCCGGGATTGTCGCCGTAAGAGAGGCCGTCGATCGCCGCGAGGTAGCGGGCGCGGTCATCGTCGCCGAGGCCGGGGGCGCCGATGCGCCGGGCGGCGCGGGTGACGAGCGCGATTCGCTCGGCGGTCGCCGGATGCGTCGCGAGCATGTCGGGCTCGGCCGCGCTGCCGTTGCCGGACTTGAGCGCCATCGTGCGCTGGAGCGCGTCGAGAAAGCGGCCGGCCCCGAAGGGATCGTAGCCGGCCTGGGCCAGCACGCGCACCCCGTTGGTGTCCGCCTCCAGCTCCTGCTCGCGGGAGAAGCGGGCGAGCGTGAACTTCGATTGATGCTCGAGCTGCGCGCCCGTGACGGGATCGTTCAGCACGTCGGCCACGACGCGGCTCACGAGTTGCGAGCGCAGGGCCAGCTCGCTGCGGGCGGTCGCGTGGCGCAGCGTCACGTGGGCGATCTCGTGGGCGAGCACGGCCGCGACCTCTGAGCTGTCGCTCGCGAGCGACAGCAATCCGCGGGTCACGTAGAGACGGCCGCTCGGCAGGGCGAAAGCGTTGACGACGGGCGAGTCGAGCAGCGTGACCGCGTAGCTCTCCTCCGGCCGGTCGCTGGCGCGCACCAGACGTTCGGTGATCTCGGTGATCAGCCGGTGGGCGGCAGGCGCGCGGTACTCGCCGCCGAAGGAGGCCACGAGCTTGGCGTGGTCCGCCTCGTCCGAGCGGGTGCGCCCCGTCGTCTTGGGCGCCTGCTCGGGCACCTTGATGACCGCGGGCGTGAGCACGCTCCCGGTCTGATCGGCGGCGCAGGCGGCGAGCAGGCCCGCGAGCGCGGCAAGCGCCCCGAACCGCGCAACGCTCTGCGCAAGCCGTTCCCGGCGGCGTCCGCACGCGCCCCGCCGCTTCGATTCGTGCTGCCGATCCCCCGCCATGCCGTTCTAGCGCCGCAGCGCTCGCTCCCCCTCGACGACCTCGATGCCTTCGACACCGGCAAGATCAATAAGCGGTCCCCGCCCGATCTCGACCATGCCGCGGATTCTCACGAGGCGGCCCTTCAGCGTGGCCGCAGACAAACCATGTTCGCTCAGCGTCCGCCAAGTGCGTTTCTGCACCGTTACGGTCAAGCCCTGCTCACCCCGGCGAGCGAAGTCGAGATAGGTCCGCGCCGAGCGCTCGCCGACATGCAGGATGCGCCCCTCCACCACCGCGAAACGCCCGGCCCGCGCGCTCAGGGCCGCCGCATCGGTCGCGGCGAGCGGGAGTCCCGCCCACAGGCCGAGCCCGGCCGCCCGCGGCGCCGCTTCAAGGGTGCGGAGCGCCGGACGGCAGAGCGCGTCGGCCTCGTCGGCATCGGCATAGGCGAGCCCGGCTGCCACCAGCCCCGCGGCGAGATCGACGGGCTCGGCCTCGCCCGCGATCCCGTCGGCACGACGGCGGCCCCAGCGATCCTCAGGACCGCGCTCGGTCAGCATCAGAGACGCGCCCCGGAAGGGCATGAGCCATGCGCGGGCACGGGCGTCGAGCGCCGGCTCGTCGGGCCAGCGCAGACCCGAAAGCACCGCCCGGCGGCCGGAGGCGAGGATCAGCTCGCCGCGGCGCCCGACATCGGCCAGACGATCCTCCCGCGCGGCGGCCGGCCGGCACGTTTCCTCGGCTCCTGGGGCTGCCGAGACACTGAAAGAGTTCAAGCTCCCGCCGCAGGCGGTCGCCAGGATCCAAGCCAGGGCCTGGGCGCCGCGGCGGCCCGTTCGACGCCCGCAGGGAACACCGTCGCGACCATCACCGCGCACCATCACCACCGCTCGCGCTCGGCCTCTCGTCACGGGCGAGGATGCCGCGCGAAAAGCGCCCGGATCGCGGCGATCGAGGGCATCGAGGCCCCACAATCGCGGATTGTCGCCCCGTGAGTCCGCCGGGCCACAGGTCGAAGATTCGGGGTCCGCAGCGCAAGCTGTGTAATCTTCACCGTCCGGGACCCGAGTGGTTGGCGGTCCCGCGCGATGATGCTAAGCCTGGATGGACGTCTCCGTAGCTCAGCTGGACAGAGCACAGGTTTCCTAAACTCCACAATTGGGCGCCGCGATGGGAAACCGCGCGGCGGATCCGCTCAAATTCGGGGAAAGCTTCCGGCGTCGCGGCGCCCTGCCGATCCCGAGCCAAGCCTGAAGCCCCTTGCGGGTTGCGGGAAGGTGTAGAGACTAGACGGGCGGCACCTAAAGGCCTCGCTTGAGGCCCAGGGTGAAGGGATAGTCCAGGCCACGAACGCGCGGGCAGTGCGGCGGCGAAAGCCGAAGTGGTATGAAACCTGGGGTCGCAGGTTCGAGCCCTGCCGGGGACGCCACTCTTTCTTCGACCCTCTGATTGCGGCGCATCTGCCCTTTCACGCTCCGATAGGCCTGCGACGCCGCGCCGCACCTTTAACAAATGACATATTGCGTGCGTCGTCGCTGTTGCCACTTGCTTGGCCTTGCAACAGGAAAGTTTTCGATCGAAGCATCGCCCAATAGAGTGTGGGCAGAGTGCAGATGGCAGGCCAGAAGACCGATGAGCGCGACGTCCTTCTCGGACGCCGTATTGCTGAGCAGCGCAAACGCTCGAAGCTGACGCAGCGCGCCGTTGCCGATAGCTTCGGGATGTCGGCTGCTCAGCTCCAGAAGTACGAGAAGGGAGTCAATCGGATCAGCGCCATCCATCTCGCGATCCTGAGCCGTCTCACCAATACTCCTGTCTCCGATTTCCTCGACGGCATTCCCCATCCTGATCCCGAAACGGAACGCGGCTTTTCGGACAACGGACAACAGTCTTACACGGCCGAGCCCTGGTCTGATCTTGCTCGAGCCTTCGCTCGCCAGTTCGTCGAGACGTTCAGCGAGGAACAGCGCCGCGAACTCTCCGCCGCCGTCGAAACGCTGAGCCGCGAACTCAAGACCTGACCCGTCACAGCCTCGAATCCGTCCCACGGCTCCAGATTGCGGGCCGCACATGATCTCGGGCGGCGCGTCGAAAGCGGCATCAAATCGTTCGTTAAAACGGACGATTTCGCCATTCCGGCTTGACCGTCCGAAACGTCGATGCGACAAGCCGCGCCTCTGGAGACCGGGTCAAGCGCCGTTGCAACACGAGGCGCGCCCGACAATCGGGGGTGCATGATGCCTCGTTCCGACTACCTCTTCACCAGCGAATCCGTCTCCGAAGGCCACCCCGACAAGGTGAGCGACCGGATCTCGGACACCGTGGTCGATGCCTACCTCGCCGCGATGCCGGAGGCGCGTCTCGGCGTCGAGACGCTGACGACGACGAACCGCGTCGTGATCGCGGGCGAGGTACGCGGCCCCGATTCCGTGACCTTCAAGGACCTTGAGGAGCTGACCCGCGAAGCCGTGCGCGACATCGGCTACGAGCAGTCCGGCTTCCACTGGAAGAACAACGACGTCGCCATCCACCTGCACGCGCAGTCGGCCGACATCGCCCAGGGCGTCGACGCCGCCGGCAACAAGGACGAGGGCGCGGGCGACCAGGGCATCATGTTCGGCTATGCCGCCGATGAGACTCCGGCCCTGATGCCGGCCCCGATCTTCTACGCCCACAAGATCCTCAAGGATCTCGCCGACGCGCGGAAGGCCAAGCAGGGTGACGCGGCCAAGCTCGGTCCCGACGCCAAGAGCCAGGTCACCGTGCGCTACGCCGATGGCCGTCCGGTCGAGGTGACGCAGATCGTGCTGTCGACGCAGCATCTCGACGAGTCGCTCGACTCGGCCGACGTGCGCGCCATCGTCGAGCCCTACATCCTCAAGGCCCTGCCGGAGGGTTGGGTCAACGAGGGCACCGCCTGGCACGTCAACCCGACCGGCAAGTTCGTGATCGGCGGCCCCGACGGCGATGCCGGCCTCACGGGCCGCAAGATCATCGTCGACACCTATGGCGGCGCGGCGCCCCACGGCGGCGGCGCCTTCTCGGGCAAGGATCCGACCAAGGTCGACCGCTCGGCCGCCTACGCCGCCCGCTATCTGGCCAAGAACGTCGTCGCCGCCGGGCTCGCCCGCCGCGCCACGATCCAGCTCTCCTACGCCATCGGCGTGGCCAAGCCCCTGTCGATCTACGTCGACCTGCACGGCACCGGCACCGTGGACGAGGCGAAGCTCGAGTCGGTCCTGATGGACGCCCTCGACCTCTCGCCCCGCGGCATCCGCACGGCGCTGCAACTCAATAAGCCGATCTACGCCCGCACCTCGGCTTACGGCCATTTTGGCCGCGAGCCCGATGCCGACGGCGGCTTCTCCTGGGAGAAGACCGATCTGGCGGCCAAGATGAAGTCGGCCTTCTGAGCCCGACCCACATGAAGGGGAGGGATGACAGCATCCCTCCCGAAACGGGTGGGACCGGTGACGCCGAGCGGGCCTTCTACGGGCGTCGCAAGGGCAAACGGCTGCGTCCGGGCCAGGAGCAGCGCCTCGAAGGGGCGCTGCCGCGCTTGCGCGTCGCGCTGCCCGAGCGCGGCGAATTCCTGGATCCGCCGAGCCTGTTCCCGGTTCCGATCGACGAGGTCTGGCTGGAGATCGGCTTCGGCGGCGGCGAGCACCTCGCGGCCCAGGCCGAGGCCAACCCGCGGACCGGCATCATCGGCTGTGAGCCCTTCGTCAACGGCGTGGTCAAGCTGCTGCGCGCGGTGGACGAGCGGTCTTTGCGCAACGTCCGCGTCTGGGACGAGGACGCGACCGCTCTGCTCGCCGCTCTTCCGGATGCGAGCCTCGCTCGCGTCTACCTGCTCTATCCTGATCCCTGGCCCAAGCGCCGCCAGCGCAAGCGCCGATTCGTATCGGACGCCTCACTCGCCGAGATCGCCCGGGTGCTGCGCCCCGGCGGCCATTTCCGTTTCGCCAGCGACATCGACGATTACGTTGGCTGGACCCTGGTCCGCGCCGCCCGCTGCCCGCAGCTCCGCTGGACGGCCGAGACCGCGGATGATTGGCGTCGTCCGTTTCCCGGCTGGCCAGGCACCCGCTACGAGGCCAAGGCCCTCGCGGCCGGCAGGCAGCCGAGCTACCTGACGTTCGAGCAGGTCAGCGAGGGCTGACAGCGCCGCGATCTCCCTCTCCACTCCGCGGGAGAGGATGGCCCCGGTAGGAGGTCGGGTTAGGGAACCCAGACTTCCGCTCGATCGAGGCCGGCTGTGAGGGCACCGTCGTGCTGCCCCTCTCCCGCCTGCTCCGCAGATACCCTCTCCCACAGAGGGGAGAGGGTATCTTCAGGCGCGCCTCAGCTCGCCTTCGTTTTCGCGGAAGCCTTCTTCGCAGCCGCCGGCTTGGCCGCAGCCTTCGCCGCCGTCTTGCGGACCGCCGGCTTCTTCGCCTCAGCGCCGTCCGCCTTCTTCGTCGTCGTGCGGGCGCGGGCCGCCGTCTTGCGAACCGGCTTCTTGCCGCCGCCCGAGGCGCGCTTGGCATTGATGAGGTCGATCGCCTGCTCCAGCGTCAGGCTCTCGGCCGCCATGGTTTTCGGCAGCGTCGCGTTCACCGAGCCGTCGCTGACATAGGGACCGTACTTGCCCGCCTTGACCACGAGGTCGAGCCCGCCCGGATCCTTGCCGACCACGCGGCCGGGATCGGAGGAGGGGCGCCCGCGCCCGCCACCCTGCTCCTTGGCGACGATGAGATCGATGGCGCGGTTGGCGCCGATCTCCAGCACGTCGTCGTCCTTGCCGAGATTGGCATAGGTCTTTCCGTGCTGCACGTAAGGCCCGAAACGGCCAAGATTGGCCAGGATCGGCTCGCCGGTCTCTGGATGCTTTGCCACCTCGCGCGGCAGCGACAGCAGGCGCAGCGCGATCTCGAGCGTCACGCCGCTCGGGCTCATGCCCTTCGGAAGCGAGGAGCGCTTGGGCTTCTCCGCCCCCTTCTCGGACGACGCCTCGCCCAGCTGCACGAACGGCCCGAAGCGTCCGTCACGCAGGGTCACGGGCAGGCTGGTGGCCGGGTCGTCACCGAGCACCCGCACGCCGGGCTGGCTACCCTCGGCCGAGGAGCCATCGCCCTCACCCTCGACGCCGGACGCCGAGAGCTGCCGGGTGTACTTGCACTCGGGGTAGTTCGAGCAGCCGATGAAGGCGCCGAACTTGCCGAGCTTGAGCGAGAGCTGGCCCGAGCCGCAGGTCGGGCAGGCGCGCGGGTCGCCGCCATCCGCCTTCTCGGGGAAGATGTGGGGGCCGAGCAGCCCGTTGAGCGCCTCAAGAACTTCCGCGACGCGCAGTTCCTTGGTTCCGCCGATGGCAGCAGAGAAATCGCGCCAGAAGTCGCGCAGCACCGCCCGCCAATCGATCTCAGCGTTGGAGACCCGATCGAGCTGCTCCTCCAGACTCGCGGTGAAATCGTACTCGACATAGCGCTTGAAGAAGCTCTCGAGGAATCCGGTGACGAGCCGGCCCTTGTCCTCGGGCATCAGCCGCTTCTTCTCGATCTTGACGTATTCGCGATCGCGCAGCGTCTGGAGGATCGCCGCGTAGGTCGAGGGACGGCCGATGCCGAGCTCCTCCATCCGCTTTACGAGGCTCGCCTCGGAGTAGCGCGGCGGCGGTTCGGTGAAGTGCTGGGTCGAGGCGATACGCTCGCGCTTCAGCGGATCACCCGCCTTCATCGCCGGCAGGCGCTTCGAATCCTCGTCTTCCTCGTCGTCCTTGCCCTCTTGGTAGAGGGCGAGGAAGCCGTCGAACTTCACGACCTGACCTGTCGCGCGCAGGTCGATCCGGCGCGGGCCGACACTCGCGGTGACATCGACGGTGGTGCGCTCGAGTTCAGCCGATTCCATCTGGCTCGCAATGGTGCGCGTCCAGATCAGCTCGTAGAGCCGGGCCTGCTCGGGCTCGAGATAGCGGGCGACCTGCTTCGGCAACCGGCCCATATCGGTCGGGCGCACGGCCTCGTGGGCCTCCTGCGCGTTCTTGGCCTTCACCGAGTACTTGCGCGGCGCGCCGGGGACGTAAGCGTCGCCGAACTCGCGGCCGATCACCCGGCGGGCATCCGCGATCGCCTCCGGCGCCATGTCGACGCCGTCGGTTCGCATATAGGTGATGATGCCGACGGTCTCGCCGCCGACATCGACGCCCTCGTAGAGCCGCTGCGCGACGCGCATGGTCTGCGCCGGCGCCATGCCGAGTTTTCGCGAGGCTTCCTGCTGGAGCGTGGAGGTCGTGAACGGAGGCTGCGGGTGGCGCTTGGCGGGCTTGGCCTCGACGCTCGCCACCTGGAAGGTCGCGAGTTCGAGGTCGCGCTTGAACGCCGCCGCTTCCTCGGCATTGCCGACATCGAGGCGCTGGATGCGCTTGCCATCGGCTCCCACGAGGCGTGCCTCGAACACGCCGCCGTTCTCGGTCGCGAGCGTGGCCACGATCGACCAGTATTCGCGGGGCTTGAAGCGCTCGATCTCCATCTCGCGCTCGACGACGAGACGGAGCGCAACCGACTGCACCCGGCCGGCGGACTTGGCGCCCGGCAGCTTCCGCCACAGCACCGGCGAGAGATTGAAGCCGACGAGGTAATCCAGTGCCCGTCGAGCCAGATAGGCGTCGACCAGCGCTTGATCGATCTCACGGGGCTTCCTCATCGCCGCATCGACGGAGGCTTTG
>Ga0268290_100256_pt1 | contig 11457 bp, 9 predicted proteins | sample MetspRMADM_FD_191346 | JGI IMG/M metagenome (GOLD analysis project Ga0268290, IMG submission 191346) | Soil microbial communities from San-Diego area, Southern California, United States - Methylocaldum sp. RMAD-M | ecosystem: Environmental > Terrestrial > Soil > Desert | place: USA: California... | reverse complement strand
GTGCACCATTTCGAGGAGCGCGTCGGCGATGCCTTCGAGCGGAGCGACGACGGTGGCGCCGCCGGCCCTGACGAGTTCGCCCGGCATGCCCCAAACCACCGCCGTCTCCTCGCTCTCGGCGATCGTCCGGCCCCCCCCCGCGCCCGCATCCCGGCCATCGTCGCCGCGCCGTCACGGCCCATGCCCGTCATCAGAACCCCGACGAGGCGCACGGGCTCGACCAGGTCGAGGGCACTGGCGACGAGGCGGTCGACGCTTGGGTGCCAGGGATAGTCAGCGTGGGCGGGCACCGGCTGCACGACCAGCCCGGAGGGGCGGCGCGCGAGCGTCACGTCCGCGTCGCCCTTGCCGACGTAGACGTTGCCGGGAGCCAGCTGCATCGGTCGTGAGGCTTCTTGCACCCTCAGGGCGCACAGGCCGTCGAGGCGACGCGCGAGAGGACCGGTGAAGCTACCGGGCATGTGCTGAGCGACCACGACGGGCCAAGGGAAATCGGAAGGCAACCGCGACAGCAGGGCGTCGAGCGCTGGCGGCCCTCCTGTCGAGGTCCCAACAAGCACGATGCCTTCGGCCGGCCCCGACGTGGGCGGATGAGCAGATAGCAGTTTGGGCGACACCGTATGCGCCGGTATCCGCGGCCGCCGAGGCGAGTTGCCGGCCGCACCCACGGTCCCGGCACGGATTCGCTCGGCGAGGCGCAGGGTCGGTCGTAAGCGGGCACGAGCAGCAGCACGCACCTTCTGCACGATCAGCGGACCGAGGCGGTCCATCTCCAACGAGACCGCCCCGCCGGGCTTGGCGACGAAGTCCACGGCTCCACGCTCCATCGCGTCGAGCGTGACCTCGGCACCGTCCGCGGTCAGGGACGACACCATCACCACCGGAGTGGGCCGGACCAGCATGATGCGATCGAGGCAGGCGAGGCCGTCGAGGCCCGGCATGTTGACGTCGAGTGTGATCACGTCCGGGCGAAAGCGGGCGTGCTCGGCCAGCGCCTCTTCGCCGTCGCGGGCGAAGGCGACCTCGAAATCCCGTTCCTGCACGAACACGCCGCCGAGGAGCTTGCGCATCAACGCGGAGTCATCGACGACCAAAAGGCGGATCATCCTGTGGGATCCGCCTCGGTCGTTCGCCCGGCCGCCCGTTTCATGGCCGCGCGCACGCTCCGCTCCGTGCCGGCGAGCAGGGCCGACGCATCCACGACGGGCAGGAGGCTGCCGTCATCCAGGGTCGCGACCCTGTCGACCCCGTTCACGGCGTCGCCGGAGAAGTCGGGCGCCGGTCGGATGGTATCGGCATCGAGGCGCAACATGCGCGAGACTCCGTCGACGAGCAGGCCCGCTGTGGCGCCGCCTGCTTCAAGCACGACGATGCGCTGCCGCGCGTTGGCCTCACCCGGCGGCAAGCCGAACCGGCGGCGCTGGTCGACGACGGCCAGCACGGTGCCTCGCACGTCGATGGCGCCGACGACCAGGTCCGGCGAACGGGGCAGCCGCGTCATGATCCCCGGGACGCGCAGCACCTCCCGAACCGCACCGACCGGCACGCCGTAGCTCTCGCCCGCGATTTCGAAGACCACGACCTGTTCCGTTGCACCTGCCGTCTGGCCGTTCGCGGATTTGGTGCCGCGGGAACGTGCGGACGAAGCGGTCACGGTGGTTCCTTCTAGCAAGCGGTCGGCGGACAGCACGGAGACAAGTGCACCGGCTTCGTCGACACGGCAAATCGCGTCGACGGCGGTCATGCCGCCGCGGCTCAACGATGACGGCACCGGATCGACGGCATCCGGTGCGAGCCGCAGGATCGGCCCCAGGGCATCGACGACAAGGCCGGTCTCCACTCCCCCGAGGCGCGCGACCACGACGCGCGCGTCCCGGCCCGCTGGGGGCGCGGCGAGACCGAGCAGGGTCGGCAGGCTCAGGAGCGGCAATACCCCACCGCGCAACGCGGCGACGCCTAACGCCGCGTTACCTGCACGCGGCACCGGCACCACGTCCGGCGGGAGTACCAGCACCTCCGCGACCCGCTCTAGCGGCAGCGCGTAGCACCTCCCGGCAGCCGTGAACGAGACCAGCGCGACGCGTTCCGCCTCCGCCTCGTCGACGGCTTCGACCCGTGTGGATCGGACGCTTGCAGCAGGCGCCTTGGCCCGGCGCGGAAACGCCCCAGCGACGAGAGCCGGCAGATCCAGCACACGAGCGCTCCCGGACCCGTTCGCAACGGAGCGCCGACGAAATCCTCCGGGTCCGTCCGATTCGACGGACTCTGTGCCGACGGAGAACGCGACGATGCGGTCTACGATGAGGCCGACCGGCTCGCCGGCTTCCGCGACGACGACCCGCGTCGGCTCCGTCGCTGGCTCTATGTCGGGGTGCACGATGCGGCGTAGGTCGAGCACGGGCAGGGCCATACCGCGGAGGTTCGCCAGACCAGCCAAGGTAGGCGGTGCGCCGGGCACGCGCGTCAGCCTGGGCGGACGAATGAGTTCGCGGACGACGCCCGCGTCGAGGGCGAAGTCGTCCGGACCCAGTGTGAGGACGAGGTAGCGCTTGTCGCCCGTACCGTCAGCTTCAGGCATCCGCGGCCTGCAGCTCGTCCGCGAGCGCGGCGATCTCCTCGATGCTCGCTGCGAGGTCTTCGGCGCCGCGCGACTGTTGGCGCGCGGCGGATGCGGCTTCGCTGGACGAGCGGTCGGCCTGCTCCGCCGCGGCGGCGATTTGCTGCGAGCCCTTGAGGGCCTCGCGGGCCGCGCTGACGATGGCTTCCGCGCCTGACAGAACGTCGGCGTTACTGGCCTCCAGTCGGCCGACGTCCTTCTCCACCGACGTAAGGGTGGCGAGCAGCCCCTGATTGCGCTGCGCCTCGGCCTCGGACGCGGCGGCGACCTGCTCCAGCGACCGGCGGACTGCGGCGACGCCGTCCTGGATGTCGCGCACGGTGTCGAGGATGCGGTCGGCATTGTCAGCCGAGTCGCGGGCCAACGCGCGTATGTCGTTCGATACGACGGCGAAACCGCGCCCGCCCTCGCCAGCGCGCGCCGCCTCAATGGCGCCGCTGACCGCGAGCATGTTCACCTGCACGGCGACGAGGGCGATGGAGCCGACGATCTTCTCGATGCGGCGATTGTTGCCTTCCAGCTCGCTGATGCGGGCGAGGCAGGCGCGGGTTTCGCCGAGCGAGCGTCCCACGCCGTCGGCAAGGGAGCCGACAGCCGAGCGCACCTCCCTGAGGGCCGCTCCGATGCCGGCGACGCTCTCTCCGGCAGTCGTTGAGTTCGAACTGAAAACCGCGGCGCTACGCTCGACCTGGGCCATCGCGGCGCTGGATTGCTGCGCTGCGGCGCTCTGGATGCCGGTTCCGCGGCTGATTTGGTCGATGGCAGCGAGGATCTCGGCCGCCGCCCCGGATAACTCTTGGACCGTGGCGGACAGCTCCTCAGCGGCCGAGGAGACCTCTTCGGCCTGCTCCTGGACCGAGCCGCTGCCCGTCAGGTCGTCGGCGAGGCCAGCGAGCGCCTGCGCCGTCATCTGGGACTGATCGAGGGATTGTACCTGCTGCGCCACAGCCTGCTGGGCCTGTCCCGCCGCGGCGGCCTGCTCCTCCGCCGCGGCGGCGATCTGCTCCGCGCCGCGCTGCGCCTCCCGGATGGCCGTCTCGGCCTCGACTGCGGCGGCGAGGATGGCCTGCGAGCCTTCCGCCAGTTTGCCGAGCTCCGACCTTGCTTGCTCCAGCCTCTCGGTCACGCGTCCGCCGACCTCGGCATCGGCCGCCGCGGTCCGGGCCGCGGCACGGATGATCTCGCCGACGCCCCGCACCTCCGTCCGGATCGCCTCGGCCAGCATCCTGACCTCGGCCGCACTTGCCTCGGAGGTTTCGGCGAGCGCCCGCACCTCGTCGGCGACGACCGCAAAGCCGCGTCCGTGCTCGCCGGCGCGAGCCGCCTCAATGGCGGCATTCAACGCCAGCAGATTGGTCTGGTCGGAGACATGCTCGACCGTTCCGGTGATCTCGCCGATGCTCGCGGCGGCGCGGTCGAGCTCCTCGATTAGAGTGACCGATGCGGACTGCCGCTGAGAGTTTGCCTGCACTGCGGCGACCGACAAGGTGATCTGGACACCAGTCTCGGCCAGTAGCGTCTGGAACGCCGTGGTCGACTGGCGCGAAGCGTCGGCCCGCTCGCGGGCCTCGGTCAGGCGGCCGAGGATGCCAGCGATGGCGGCAAGGGACTCTTGCGCGGCGCCTGCGGCTTCCTCGGCGCCGGAGGCGATCTGCTCCATCGACCGGCGCAGTTCCTCGGCGGCCGACGACGCCTGGGTCACGCCTGCAGCGAGTTCCTCGGTGGCTGCGGCGAGCCGTTCCGCAGCTTTCTGCCGTCGGGTGCGGGAACGCTCGCGCGAGCGGCTAGCCGCAATCGGGATAGTCGGCATAGGGTTCGGGCCAGCCAAGGCAGCATCCCTGGGCTCGTCCTGCGACGCGAGCCGCGTCCTCTTAACCAGCGCCATGGACGGATCACCCGCGTTGCACCGTCCTTCCTGCCGGACACAGGGGTGAGGATGGTTTGGAAGTCGGACCCGTGGTTCTAAGCAGGCCCGCGGCTTGGTCAAGGACGAGCCACAATCGAGCCTTGACCGTTAGCGACTCGAATGTCCGATTGGGGTCAGGATTTCGCGTGCCGTTTGTTCGGCTGCGCGCCATAAGCCGACCAATCGATCTGGTTCTGCGAAAGTCCGCCGTTGTGGATGTCGCTGACCTTCGCAACCAACTCACCATGACGCAACCTTATCTCATACCGGTCGCGTTTCCAGCTCGACCGGAGCGCTCGGCGCTGCAGCCCCAGGAAGGGCCCGCTGTGGTGCAACGACTCTATCGTTGGCGAACCCCGGATCAATCGGTCAACATTCCTGCCGACAGCGACGACGTGGCGACCCTAGCCACGGTACGCACGAACTTCGCGGGCAGCGGCCGATCCTCAGGAGCGGGGCGTGTCTTGCACGACATGGTGGCGGAAGGCGTGGCCTGCGGCCTGCACCGCATCGAGCGGATCATGCGCGAGAACGCCATGTGGGCACGTCCGCGAAGGCGCGGCGAGCTACAGATGGACGATGGCCTGCGGTCCGCGGCTACCACCAACCTCCTTGAACCGCAAAGCGCAGCCGACGGCCCGAACCAGAAATGGATCGCCGACTTCACCTATCATGTGGCCGACGGAAGGCTGACTCTACGTGGTCGCCGTGAGCGACCTGTTTTGGCGGCGCGTGGACGGCTGGTCGATGCTGGCGAGCAAGACGCTCAACTCGTGGCGGACGTGCCTGTTATGGCGATCTGGCGCGGGGGAAAACCCGACACGCTGCTGCACCACGCCGATCAGCGCGGTCAGTATACCTGGAGTTACTCAGCACACGCCGAAAGGCTGCCGCCTGACGATCGAAACCGGCTGGCGACGGTGGGCATCCTGTTCGTGCCGTGCTTGGGCCTGCTCCGGGGCTGTTCTCGATATGCTCGAGGCAATCCCACTGACGCTGATGCAGTCGAGCCACCGGTAGCAGCAGCTGGCGGAATCAGGGTCGCTCAGCGTTCATCATCGGGACGAGGACCGCAAGTTCCGCGCGGCGAGCATAGGCGAGCCCGATGAGCAGGATCAGCAGTGCGAGAGCAGGGACTGCCGTCACGACAGGATCGCCTACGTGCCAGTGGCTGCCGACAGCGCCGACCATCAAGATGGCGAGCAGTGCCGCTCCGATACTGATCAAGCCGCGAACCCAGAGCAATGCGGCGCCGAGCAGCTGCAGTGCGCCGATGGCGTACATGAACCACAGCGGATAGCCGAAGCGCTCGAAGCCGGCGACTTCGAATGGCGTCGCGGCGAACTTCATACCGGCCGCGACCGTGAATATGATGGCTAGAACTGCGCGCACAATACAGCTGCCGACTCGCTGTCGCTTCCACGTCTGATCCATCATTATCCCTTTTCCTGGCAACTATGCCTCGCTCAGTCGAGCGCCGAGTCATGCTTCAAATCGATTGCGACGCGATTGCGTCATGCATTTCAATCGACAAGCTCGGTCTTCGCCACGGGTTGAGTCCGGCGCGCCAGCACCGGTTCCGTCATCACCCGGAGTGGTTGCACGACGGGGATGGTCTCTCAGCCGCCGCCGAACGTGCAGCGGCGGCCGTTCTTCTGCCGAAGATCTGAAGATCCCGCGGCTGGATTTCGATCAGCCGCAGACGCGTTCGTAGCCGCCAAGCAGAGGGCTGAAGATTGCGCGGCAGTCACCGTAATAGGAGGAGGGATAGTAATTTCCGGCAGGATAGTTCCAGCCGAGGCCCCCGAAGCGCTGGCGGAAGCCACGGTGATGGAAGCGCCGATGGTGGCCGAACCCGCCAAACCCAAAGTGCCCGTGACCGAACCTCCGGTGGCCGAAGCCTCCATGGTGATCGAAGCCGCCGTGGAAGCCCCCGTGTCTGAAACCGCCATGGCCGAATCCGCGGGCATCGGCACTGGCAACACCGCCGGTCATTGCTGCGAGCGCGAGACCTGCCACCATCATCATCTTCGTCGACGTCGTCTTCATCGTGCCTCTCCGTGTTGGGGTGAAAGCACTCTGCGCCTGACGATGATCGGTCACTGTGACCCCGGTCACAGATAGACGGGGCGCTCGACTTGACTTGAATCCTATTGCGGCAGACCCGGATCGTGCTTCAGCCAAACCTCGATTGGTTGGGACCGTCCGCGTAGCGCCGCCATCCGTCGCTCGTCGAAGATGTCGCCCGGCTGATCGATGCCGGCGGCCGTCAGGAGATCGGCGCTGGCGGCGAGGCGCGACTTGGCCTCCGAAGCAACGGCGAGCAGGCGGCTCGCGACATTGACCGTATCGCCCGTCGCCGTGACGTGCTGATTGGTGTCGCTGCCCAGACGCGAGAGGATGGCCGGTCCGTAATGTGCGCCGATCCGCACGTCCAGCACGCGTCCGGCGCCGGCCAGCTCGGGGTCGCGCGTGATCCACTGGCGGGTGCGCGCGATGAGTTCTCCGGCTGCGCTCACGGCGTTTTCTGCCCGCGCAGGATCGGGATCAAGTGCGCCGAACACGATCATCGCGCCGTCGCCCATGAAGTTGACGACGAGACCTCCATGTGAAGAGGCGATCTCGTCCACGAGATCGTGGAACGTCTTGAGGATGGCGCGGGTGCGCACCGGGCCGAGGCGCTCGCTCTGGCCTGTGAAGCCGGTGAGATCGATGAAGAGCACCGGGATCTCGCGCGTGACGGGCGCAGCCAGATAGGTCGGATCCCAGGCGAGCCGATCCGCGAGCGCGGCGGGCTGAAGCTGGCGCAGGGCCTGCTCCGATCGCGCGAGCTTCACGCTCTGGCGGCGATCCAGCGTCTGGCGTGCCACCGCGCACAAGAGCGTCGGCAGTCCAGCGGCTGCGAGCGGCAGGGCGGCGCTCAACCAGATGCCTCGGCTGAAGGCGACGGCGCCCACGGCAAACCATGCCGTCAGGAAAAGGAGCACGAGGATGGTCGCCGGAACAGGGGGAGCCAGCGCGATCAGAAGCACGGCAGCGGCCGCGAGAACCATGGCCGCCAAGGCGTCGAGCCGCCGCACGCGCGCATCGCGCACGAGACCGTCACCTGTGGTCAGGTGGCCGATGCCGGTTGCCAGGAGCTCGACACCTGGCATCACGGGATCGAACGCCGTCGCAAAGGTGTCGCTGCCGCCGAGCGCCGTCGCGCCGATCACGACGACACGATCGGTCAGAGCTGCGAGCGATGATGTCGTCCCATCGAGAAGTTCGGCGGCGCCGAACGTCAGGATCGTCCGCCGCGACCCATAGGGACGCAGGGGAAGATGATAGCCGAGATCGAGCGGGATGACGGCAGACCCTATCCGTACCTGTCCCTCGCTCAGGACAGGATCGCTCCGGGCTGCCAGGGCCGCCGTGCGCAGGACGAAAGCCGCGGCCACACCCCCATCCGTCCTGGCAACGAGAGGAAGGTGCCGCGGCACGCCGGTGGCGTCCTCGGACAGGTTGACCAGCCCGGACAGCGCGGCCGCGCCGATCAGCGGTATGGGGCGATGCACGGCGGCGGCGACCGGGATGCCGTCCTCGTTCGCGGCATCTTCGAAAACGGCTGCCGCCGCCAATACGGCAGGCACCTTGGTGAGGGCGGTGGCAAGGGCACGATCCGCCTCCGGCTGGCGCCCGTCTTCCAAGAACAGGACATCGACCGCGAGGGCGCGTGGGCGGGCAGTGGCGATCCTTTCGATCAGCTGCGCCATCGTCGCGCGCGAGACGGGGAAGCCTCCTTCTCGGCGGACGATCTCGTCGTCGATGGCGACGATCACGACATCATCGGGCGGATTGCGCGGACCGGCCAGCCGCATGCGCAGGTCCGTCATGGCCGCCTCGAGGTAATCGAGCGGCGTTGCCCGTCCGGCCATGTGCAGGTGGGAGAGCCAGCCGCTCCAACCAAGCGCGGCTACCAACACGAGGACGGCGAAGCGTTGATTGATCTGACGGGATTTCGAGATCGGCTCAAGCCCCGGCATCAAACCTGCGGCTTTCACCGCCCGAAGCGTTCGAGCAGACCTCTGACGCGTTCCTGCGGCCAACGCCGCACTTCCAGGGGGCCCTGATCCGCATCGACATCAACGCCCTCACCCGGGCCGAGCGTGACGGACACAGCCGGGACGTTCCGGCGCGCCACGGCGACGCGACCGCGAGCTACGAACACCGCCGTTTTGGCGGCGGTCACATCGACGGCGTAGACCGTGCCGCGGACGGAGGCAATCGCGTGGGGCGTGAGGATCTGGAAGCCGCCCCTGCGGGGACGCGAGCGCGGCGGCAGGGTCACGAGAACGGCGCGGCCGCCGATCTCGGCTCCCTCCAGTTGCCCGTCGCGGTCCCGGTCGACGGGCCGCAGCGTAGCCGCTTGCTCCGTTTCGAGCGAGAGACCATCCGTGCAGTGCAGGACCCGCAGAGGCGGGTCGAAGCGTGTCGTTTCCGTGCAGCGCGTCTGAGCGAGGGCGGTGCCCGGGACGACGCCGGCCACGAACGCAGTCGCGACGCGCACCAAACTTTTCATGCGGTGGATCCTCCTGCTGCCTCAGATCCGTGAGGGCCCGCCGAGAGCCGCCAGACGCTGCGCGATCTTCACACGGACGCGTGAGCGCCCGAGATCGATGATGCCGGATCGGCGCCAATCCTGAAGGACGCGGTTCACGCTTTCCCGCGCCGCGCCAACGTAAGCGGCGAGTTCCTGCTGCGTCACCTGGATTTCTGCACCGTAATCCTCGGACAGCATAACCAGACGTCGCGCCAGTCGGGTATCGAGTGGAAGGAGCGTTGCCTCCTCCATGCGCTCGCTCATCCAGCGCAGTCGTCGGCACAGGAAGCCGATGATCCCCGACGCTAGGGTCGCGTCGTGCGCGAGGAGCCCAAGGAAATCCCGCCGCTCGATGACGAAGAGCTCCGTCGCCTCAAGCCCGATGGCCTCTGCGGTGCGGGCGTGACCATCGAGGAGTGCGATCTCGCCGAAGACATCGCCCGGCCCGAGGAGGTTGAGCGTCACCGACCGGCCGTCCTCGGTGCCGGTGGCGATGCGGATCTGCCCTCGACGGATCGCGTAGAGGGCATCACCCGGATCGCCCTTCTGGAAGAGGATCTCGTGCCGCGCAACGCTTCGCGTCCTGCAAAGGCCGGCGATGGCCAGGATGGCTTCCTGACCCAGTTCGGCGAAAAACGCGTTGGCGGCCAGGAGCCGGGCGAGCCTGTTCGGGGTGCTCACGAGATCATCTTTCGATTCCGCCGACCCGGGCTCGTGTGCAAGACGCAAGTCCCTCGGCAAGCGACGCCTTGACGGTCAAAGGGCGTGCCGGATCCGAAGGGTATGATCGACACGCTGTGTTGGACACTGGGCGCAGAAGCGACGGCATTCGAAGCTCGTTCGAGCAAGATGGGCGCCACCCACAGCGCTGGACATTCCTTCGAGGACGAAGAGGACGTCACGACGTGCGTCCTCGGAGGGGCCGTGAAGCGAGCAGTGATGCTGCGCATGTCTCGATGCGAGCGATTGCAGTGAAGACACGATCCCTCCAACCGCGACGCGGATGAACGCGACCCAATCGCCCCTCTGATTTGATAGCGACGGCAAGAGCATCCATCCGAAGGGCATCCATCTGTATGGATGCTATCATCTGCCTCTTCTTACAGCCTCGTGTCAGCACGGTGCCTCAACGTGTCGCTTCTGACCGGCCGACGTGTCCGTGATGAAGATCACAGGCTGGCGCGGCCAAGACGTCACGTCAGGCTCGGCTGGTAGGACGGTTCGACGCGGAGCGACGTCTCAGAGCCTCAGCTTCGCCCAATGCGAGCACTCCTGTCACCTTCCGCGCCTCTTAGCGCTGCGCTCTCGAACCGAGTTAGAGCCGGATCCTGCAACCCGGCATGCGCGCTTTCCTCACATGGTCGGTATCGTGCCTCCATCGATGACGTACTCGGTTCCACTAATCGAGGACGCATTCCGCGATACGAGGAACAAGATAAGGCTTGCAACATCCTGTGGCTTCGCGCGACGACCGACAGGTATGCCGCCGATGCTCTTCATGATGATCTGCTTTCCCCCTTCGTAATCCGTCCCCGCTTCGGCCACGAGGCGTTCCGCCAACCGGATCGATGCGTCGGTCTCGGCCCACCCTGGGGAGACGCGAACGACCCGGACACGCTTGGACGTGACCTCCCTGGACAATGCCTTGCCGTAGGTTGCGAGTTCCCCCTTCGCTACGGCGTAGGCGGTCGTCGATTCCGGCAGCGGGAGTTGGCGCTGAATTGACGTGACATGTACGACCACTCCGTGCCCTCGAACCACCATGGCGGGGACGAGTGCCCAGTCGAGGCGGACCGCCGCCATCAGGTTCAACCGAAGCTCTCTGTCCCAGGTTTCGTCGTCGAGCGCCGAGAAGCCGCCCGGGGCACTCGAGTCACCAAGCACATGGACGATGACGTCGACGCCACCGAGCGTCGCAGCCGCCACTTGACCCAAGTTGAGTCCAAAAGCTCGTTAGGAGGAGCCTGCTTCTGCTAACGAGCCCACCCTCGAATGGCGGTTGGCTGTTGCAAGAGCTGACATTGCGCTGGCGCGGCCTGAACCGCTTCTCCCGACCCTTCTCGGGCCTTCGCAACGTCTGCTTACCGGCAGCCCATCTCGGCCGATGCAACCGAGCTTGGGCTGAAGCAGTGTGTCGGCTTTGGAGCAGGTCGCTTGGGGAGGCCGGCGTTGGTGCGTTAATCGTCATTTGTCGCTCAGATGGCCGGAGCGGCAACGATGCGCGAACGACAGCTGCATCGCGCCCGCACCTGACAGAACGTAGTACTTTGAAGCGTAAGAGGCGGACGATTGACGCACAGGCGGCGTCTGCTCCGCGCGTCGAGCCGACGGCATCTTGAATCATAGTCCGGC
>Ga0268290_100255_pt1 | contig 11468 bp, 17 predicted proteins | sample MetspRMADM_FD_191346 | JGI IMG/M metagenome (GOLD analysis project Ga0268290, IMG submission 191346) | Soil microbial communities from San-Diego area, Southern California, United States - Methylocaldum sp. RMAD-M | ecosystem: Environmental > Terrestrial > Soil > Desert | place: USA: California... | reverse complement strand
AGACCTCTGGGACGCCATCCGGCACGCCTTCACCCGCTTCACCCCAGACGAGTGCCGCAACAGCCTCGCCGCCGCCGGCTACGACAACGACTTGGCCGTCGCTACGTAAGCGGAAACGGCTCTAGCTGCCGTGCGCCTTGCTCTGATCGCTTTCCAGCTGCTGCAGCGCGGATAGGCGTGGATCCAGAGTGTCATCCAGCACGGGCCCATAAAGCGCCTGCAGCTGACGCCCGAGGTGCCGCTGGGTGTGGGCTTCGAGTGCGGGCGCTGGATCGTTGCTGTTCGCGGTCGGCAGAGGCAGTTCAGGAAAAGGTTTCATCACAGAAAGATCGGGATGCGCAGAGCTCCCGGAAACCAGTCTGACTGCGCATCACCTATGCGAGACATGGATCCTGGGATGACCGCCTGAGGCTAGACTGTGTTCATTCCCGCGGCTGCGAGGTGCTCTCACCTGCAGATTTGGTGGCCATGCATTCGATCTGGAGTTCCACCAGGTAGGTGATCAGCCGTTTTCGGCCCCCCTGATCGGCACATGTGACGGATAGCGGCACCGGCAATGCTTCACGCGGCAAGCTGTAGATGACGTCTTCGGCAAAGCGCGCTGCGCTGCGCTCTGAATTCGCTGTAAGATACCGGGTGCCGCTGGGCAGTTTGATTATGATGGTGATCGCGGCCATCACACTCTCCGCACCTTAACTGCTGAAAGGAAACGGTCGCCTTCGGCCACGGTTGCCGGCAAACCTTATCTCGCGCTGGGGCAGCCAGATAGACCCTACTGCATGGATGCTCCGCCAAATGGCTGCAGTTCCAGCGCTGCCAAGCGCTTGCCCAGAATGCGCAGAGTCGCGTCCAAGGACTGCTGGAGTTCAGGCTCATCCGCCTCGGCCGCCAGAACGTGCGCCATGAGAACATGATCAGCAATGAGGTCCACCGGCGTGCGCACCGGCTCGCTATGGAGCGTCATTGGCGGACGAAAAGCCCCCAGGGTGCCATAGGCCGACACAGCGTCAGACTCGCTGGGGCCAATTTCCGTCAGTGATCCAAAGTAGCCGAGGAAGGTCTCCTCCGGCGGTCCAAACGAGGGCACCGCGCCCGCGACGATCCAGATGTAGCCACCCTCGACCCGGCTGACGCGGTAGCGTGCCGTGAACTCCACCCGCGTGGCCACAGCCTCCTGGAGGAAGTTCCGGCAGTAGATCCGGTCATCCGGGTGGACCATCGCGAGCCAGCCGTCGCCCCGGGTGTCCTGGGCAGGCTGCCCGGTAAGGGTCGTCCATTCCGGGCTGATGTAAGTCAAAGACCCCGTGTGATCCGTGGACCAGATCATCGCAGACACCTCCGGGCAGACGGATCCACAGGCCACCTCAGCCCGGCCGATGCCCCTTCGACTCGGGAACCTTCGGTGCAGGTAAAAGTGGCCGGTCGGTCTTCAAAACCTTTCCGGAGGGCTCATTCAAAGGCCCATACCGGAAGGGATAGGGACCGAGGAACAGGTCGCCTAAGGCCTTCCTGTAACGGTAGGTGAACCAGCGCTGGCGCAGGTGTTCGGTGCGGTCATGCAGGATGTGGCAGCGCTGGCAGAGCGCCTTCAGGTTCTTTGGGTCGTTGTTGCCCGGATCATGGTCGAGGTGGGCGCAGGCCAGGTACACGCGGGTGGTCTCGATCACCGTGCCAGCTGGCAGGCAGTCCAGCGGCGCCAGCTTGAGGGGCCGTCCCTTGCCGCTGCGCCAGGTCTGCCCGGCAGCATCCCACCAGCGGCCATCGCCCAAGTGGAAGACCAGCTGCCCGTGCGGCCGGCCGCAGCCCTCGCAGCAGCCTTTGGCCCGCCCGAAGCGGATCACGTCGGACAGCTGCGCCCAGTCGATGGGATAGAAGAAGCGGTTTTCCGGGCGGATCGGCATCGGCTCAGCCCTCCGCCCGCACCTGGCTGCGCGCGCGTGCCTGCGGGAAGTAGAGGTAGAAGGTCTTGCGGCTAACGCCGAGGCGCTTGGCGACCTCGGCAACCGGAATGGTGCCAGCGGCGAGCATCGCGCGGCCCGCCTCTAGGTCGGCATCAGTGATCTTGCGTGGGCGACCGCCCTTGCGACCCCGTGCCACCGCCGCCTTGAGCCCGGCCAGGGTGCGTTCCCGGTTCAGGTCGAGGAAGTACTCGGCGATCGTGCCGAGGAAGTTGAACATCATCCGCCCGGTGGCGGTCTCGGTGTCCACCCGCTCGGTCAAGGAGCGCAGCTTGACCCCGCGCTCCTGCAGCATGTGGGCGGTGTCGAGCATTTCGCGGAGGGAGCGGCCGAGGCGGTCGATCTTCCAGACCACCAGCTGGTCCTCGGCGCGCAGGAAGTCGAGGGCAGCCTCAAGAGCCGGGCGCTTGGTGCCGGCGCGCCCGCTCTCCTTCTCCTCAAAAATCCGGGTGCAGCCGGCGGCCTTCAGGGCATCGCGCTGCAGGTCCAGGTTCTGGTCCTCGGTGGAGACGCGCACGTACCCGATCAGCATGTCACGATAGTCGCACAGCTACGTTTTCGTGACAATAGAAAAGGTTACATATTTTGGTGACACAATTGGCGACGTTTCAAGGGGCCGAGGAGGGTTCGGGCTGGGTGTCACCTAAACGTTCGGACCCTGTTGGCGAATTCCGAGCGGTGGTGGGCTGGGTGTAGGTGGCCGTCCCGCCCGGAGGCCGCTCATGTCGCTCCGCCCGCAATCCGCGCTCCCGCCGGTGCCTGAGGACACGGCTCGGATCGCTCGAACCGCGTTCCGCCGCGGCAATCCCTACCTGCTGCTGCGGGATCACCTCGGTCCCATTTTCGCCGACACGGCCTTTGCCGATCTCTATCCGGCGCGCGGCCAGCCCGCCTACGCACCCTGGCGTCTGGCCCTCGTCACGCTGATGCAATTCCGAGAAGGCCTGAGTGATCGCCAGGCCGCCGAGGCCGTCCGGGCGCGGATCGACTGGAAGTACCTGCTGGCGCTCGACCTCATCGATTCCGGCTTCGACCACAGCCTCCTGTGCGAGTTCCGGGGCCGCCTCCTGCAGCACGCGGCCAGCGAACGCTTGCTGGCCCGCATCCTTGATACCGCGCGCGATCAAGGCCTGCTCAAGGCGCGGGGCCGTCAGCGCACCGACAGCACGCACGTGCTCGCAGCCGTGCGCGACCTCAATCGGGTCGAGCTTCTGGCCGAGACGTTGCGCGCGGCCCTCAATGCCGTCGCGATAGTCGCCCCGGCTTGGCTGCGTGTTCTCGCTCCGCCCGAGTGGCACTCACGCTACGATCATCGGATCGAGGAAACGCGCCTGCCGGAGACCGGCGCGAAGCGCGAGGCTTACGTCCTCCAGGTCGGGGCCGATGGCTATCGCCTACTCGACGCCCTGGACGACGCGGATGCGCCGCCGCCGGCCGCGGCCTTGGCCGCGGTCGCCGTGCTGCGACGGGTGTGGGCGCGCCACTTCGTGCGGGGGAGCGGCACGGACGGCGAGGCCGGCTGGGTGCGGCTGCGCGAGGTGCGGGGGCGTGGTCCAGGCGACCGTGTCGAGTCGCCCTACGACATCGACGCCCGGTTCCGGGCCAAGTCCGGAACCGACTGGACGGGGTACATGGTCCACCTGACGGAGACCTGCGACCACGGCCTGCCGCGGTTGGTCGTCCACACCGACACCACGCCGGCCAACGTGCACGAAGCCGTTCGCACCGGCGCGATCCACGAAGCGCTGTCCGAGGCAGGTTTGACACCGTCCGAGCATCTGGTCGATGCCGCGTACGTGGGCGCCGAGCAACTGGTGGCGGCCACCGCACGGTACGGGATCGATCTGATCGGCCCAACGCGGTCCAATCACAGTTGGCAGCGGCGCAATGCCGAGGCGGTCCAGGTGGCGGACTTCATCGTCGACTGGGAGCGCCGCCGGGCGCGATGTCCGGAGGGCCATGAGAGCACGAGCTGGGGCGAGTACCGGGACGCGGCGAACGCTCGCCCGTTCATCCGAGCCAGCTTCAGCCCTGGCGACTGCCGTCCTTGTCCGGCCAAGCCGCGCTGTACGCGGGCGACGAGCCGCCGGCTGACCCTACACCCGCGTGCCGAGCACGAGGCGTTGGCCGCGGCGCGCAAGCAGCACGAGAGCGAGCAGGGCCGACGCCTGTACGAGCAACGGCAGGGCATCGAGGGCACGATCTCGCAGGGCGTGCGCAGCTTCGGCCTGCGCCGAGCCCGCTACCGTGGACTGGCGAAGACGACCTTCCAAGGGGTGGCCACGGCCGCTGCCCTCAATCTCGATCGTCTTGCCGCTTGGTTCGGGCACAGACCCCTGGCTTCGGCGCACACCTCACGCTTCAGCGCTCTCGCCGCATAGCCATCGACTTCGCCAACAGTGTCCGTTCGTTTTCCTTACATAGGGGTGCAGCCGCTTTCGACCCTTTGCGGAAGCCGGGAACGTCCGCTTACAGGCTGCTCGGTGAGATAGTGACCTACGGCCGGGACGGTGGATTTCTGCCAGTCCGCTCTCGGTCAGCAAATCATAGAAGCAGACTTTGAAATACCGCCGGATGCAGTTGAGGCAGGATAGTCGGTCAAATCGCTCACCCGATGCACGCTCCTGCAAACAGTGACGTAGCGTGCCGCCAGCAGGCTCTGCGTCACGCCGATCAGGTTCATCGCCATGCCGGTAGTGGAGCCGAGCCGCCAGAAGTGCAGGCTGAAGCAGACGCTGCATAGGGCCGAACTCAGCAGGATGAGGCGTCGGGTCGGCATCAGGCCGGTGGCGAGACCGCACAGGAGGCCGAGCAGGCCGAACAGGTCGAGGGTCCCCGAGGCCGCGCGCGGCAGCGCGAGCCAGGACTCTGGGAGTGTCATGATGAAGGTCTCGGTTGAGGATCTTTTGGACGCCCCGAACGGCGCCCAGGCGTCATCGCAGCCCGCGATGATCGAAGTGGGGAATTTTCGCGGTTTGTTGGGGCGCGTTCGCGGCGATCCGCAAACCTGGGTTGCGTAAATCGCACCGTCCCGGAGAACGCTGTCCCTCGGCGCATCGTGGGAAAGACGCAAGCAAAAGCCTGCGCACGAGATACGTATTTACGGAACTCGAATGGCGAACGCCGCCTTCACCTCCTGCACGAGTCTGAGGTTTCGGTATCCGGATTTCACATAGGCTGCTCGTCTCAAGCAACGCGACGATCAACGTCGTGCTGCGCCCCCTGCGTGGGCCGACGACACGGCTCGTGCCCATTCCGCGCAACCCCCACAAGGTCGGCCCCCATGAGCAACGGACGCAGAGCTTTAGCCGATCAGGTCATCGTCATCACAGGCGCCTCTAGCGGCATCGGCCTCGTCACAGCGCGCCAGGCCGGGCAGGCCGGCGCGAAGGTTGTCGCCGTGGCGCGCAATGCGGAGGCCCTGGATGATCTGGTGCGCGAGATCGAGGCGGCGGGCGGCTCGGCGATCGGCGTGCCCTGCGATGTCGGCCGCGAGGCGGACGTGGCCCGGGCGATCGAGGCGGCGATCCGGACCTACGGACGCATCGACACCTGGGTGAACAATGCCGGGATCTCGATCTTCGGCCGGACCTGGGACGTGCCCCTGGACGATTGGCGGCGCATGTTCGACACGGTCTACTGGGGTGTCGTCTACGGCGCGCTGGCCGCGCTGCAGCAGTTCCGGAAGCATGGCGGCCCCGGCACGATCATCAACGTCGGCAGCTTCTTTGGCGACCGGGCGACGCCGGTCCAGGGCACTTACGCGTCGGCCAAGTTCGCCGTGCACGGCTTCACCGACGTGCTGCGCATGGAGATCGAGCACGAGGGCTGGCCCGTCGCGGTCTCGCTGATCCATCCGGGCCGGATCGACACGCCCTACAACGAGCATGCGGGCAATTTCATGCCGATGCAGCCCGTCCATCGCGGCATGGTCTACGCGCCGGAGGCGGTGGCCGACGCCATCTTGTGGTGCGCGGTGCATCCGCGCCGGGACATGTATGTCGGTTCGCAGGCCAAGGCGGCGGCCGTAATCGGGACCCTCGCCCCGCGCCTGACCGACCGGATCATGGAGCGCCTGATGTACAGTTCGCACCAGTCGCGCACCCGCCGCTCCTCCGGCTCGCGCTCGCGCGCCCTGTTCGAGGCGGGCTACGGCGGACAGGAGCGTGGCACCCACGAACCCCACCTGCTGCGGGGCCGGAGCCTCTACGTGCAGGCGACCAAGCGGCCTGTCTTCACCACGGCGGCAGCGACCGCCGCCGCGCTGCTGCTCGGCACCGCATTCCGCAGGCGGATGGCCCGCTGAACCCTTCGCCCGAGATCCTTCGCCCGAGATCAGGAGACTACCGCATGGGACGAACCCGAACGCGCGCAACCGCGATCCTGCTGCTGGCGATCGGCCTCCCCGGACCTTGGTCCGGAGCCTGGGCGGCCGGAACCGGCGTGGGCGACGGCAGCGACCGCTCGCCCGAGACCGCCCCGGCCGGCTCGGGCGCCCCGAACCCGGCCGGCAGCGGCGGCATCGGCGAGAACGGCAGCCAGCCGAACCGGGACAGCGCCGTCAGCGCTACCTCCAGTTCCGGCCCGACGAATGCGACCTCCACGGGCAAGGGCGTCGGCATCGGGGCGAATTCCGGCGCCAACACCGCACGCGTGCCCGGCGGAACCGGCGGGGGCCGGTGATGGTCGCATACGCGTCACGATCGGCCCGGTCTGCAGGACGGGAGTTCCGGATGATCCGCACATGTCTGCTCGCCCTCGCCGCCCTCGGCCTCACGTTGGCGCAGGCCCATGCCCAGACGACCTCGCACGATCCCGGAACCGAGTTCGGCCAGGCGAACCGCCTAATGGGCTGGCCCTTCTGGATTATCGTTGGTGTCGTCGTGGCGGCGGCGCTGCTCTACACGTTCGGCTCGCCGCACCAGCGTAAGTGACGCGCCGCGCGTCGCTGCCCGCCTAGATCGTCCATCCCAGGCGGCGGTTGATCCGCGTGACGACCCAGACCGTGCCGATGGCGGCACAGATGCCCCAGCCGACCTCGAATACGCGAGAGGCCAGCATCCGCTGCGGCGTCCCGGTATGCGGCACGAGCAGGATGATGGTCGCCGTGATGGCGGAGAGGCGGGCCGCGCTGGCGACGTTCACGAGCCAGCAGGCCAGGATCGCGAGGAGCACCGCCGTGGCGTAGCCCATCAGGTATGGTGCGGTCGCAAGGGAGACGCCCACCCCGACGACCCCGCCGATCGCGGCGCCGACGAACTGGTCTCGCGCCACCGAGCGCGCTGCTCCGAATTCGGTCTGCGCCACCGCGAGCGCGGTGATGGCCCCCCAGAACCCCTCTCGTAGCCCCAACGGCTGCGCCGGCAGGTATGCGATCACCGCCGCGACGGCCGACAGGGCACCGTGAGCCGCGCCGCGCGCGAGCCGTCGCCCGACCGGCAACCGCTTCTGCAGCCGGGCGACCTGATTCGTCAGCCAGCCGATCCGGAGCCGGTCGCGCTCGGCCTCCTTCACGCGGATATCGGCCTCCATCAGCGCCACGGGGCGAGGCCGCGCCTCGTCGAACGGGGAGCCCACCTGTCGCGAGGCCGTCGCTCAGGACCCCGCATCGGTCCCGTTGGAGAAGACGACCCGGCCCGCGTGGCCGTCCTCCGCCTGCGGCTTGGTTGAACCGGCCGGACCGCCGCCATCCCCCCCACCGGGCCGTCGAGGGCCGCATCGGGCGCGGGCAGATGGTCGACGTCGTCGCTGATGACCGTACCCCGCACCCGGTGTTCCTCGGGGCCGAACATGTCTCCGTAATTGGTGTAGCCGTCGCCCCCGAAGCCGCCGCGCAGGCGCCCGGGCTCCCCGCCGCCCGGTCCGCCGGCCGAGCTGAAGGCCGCCCGAGCATCATCGCCGTCGCGCGGGGTAGACGGATCGGTGGCCCGCTGCCTGTCCGAATCGGGTGCGCGGCCCGCATCCGGACGGGGGCCTGGCGGTTGCGACAGGCGATGCGCGAGTTCCGCGTGCTCCGCCTCCGTCAGGGGATCGGGCCGGGCCGCGCGGGTCGCATCCGCGCGCGCGGTGCTCGGGGTGCCGGAGCGATCAGGCTCCGCCGGCGTGGAGATGGCGCGTAACGCGTCGCCGGTGCCCGGCGCCCCGCCCTCCGCCAGGTCGCCCAGCGACACGAGCCCGACGAGGTGGCGCTCGCCGTCGACCACCGGCATCCGCCGGATCTGAAGCCGGCGCATCCGGTCCAGGATGTCGGCGACCGCATCGTCGGGGCCGCAGGTGGTGACGTCGGAGGTCAGGATCGCCTGGACGCGCTGGTCGCCCGGCGCCTCTCCGGCCGCACTCGACCGGACGACGATGTCCCGGTCCGTGACCACGCCGACGAGGCGCGCGTCGCGGCAGACCGGCAGGATGCCGACATTGAGTTCGTCCATGAGGCGGGCCGCGTCGCGAACGGTCCTGTCCGGCGCGATCGCCCGGACGTTCGCGGTCATCACATCGCTTACGCGCATCGTCCTGCTCCCTGTCATGCTGGGATGGGCACGGGTGAACGCTCCGGCCCTACGCCGTGGTGATCCGGTCGGGCTGGTGCGCACGGTCCTCGCGCAGGAGGCGCTTGGTGCGTCGCAGCTGCTTCTCGACCTTCTGCAAGGCCGTCCGGAAGGCCAGAGGTACGTCCGGCCCTCGCGCCTCAGCGCTCGTCATGCCGTTGCCGGCCATCTGCACGTTCACCGAGCAACGGTAATCGCCGCCCTCGCGAGCCACATGGACCGACGCGAGGGTCAGGTCGCCCAGGTATTTGCGGGCGACATCGCGGATGCGGGTTTCGGCCTGCTCGCGAAAGCTCGACCCGAGGTCGACATGCGCACTGCCGATCGTGATGGTCGCGTCGTTCATCGATGCCTCCTGGTAGGTGCCTCCTGATGCGGGAGTAACCGGGCCGCCAAGAGCCGGGTTCGTGTATTCTATCGGACCGAGCCGGTGCCGAGCACAGGGGCCGAACGGTCCGGTCCGCATCGCGTGACCGCGCACTGAACCAGCGCGCGTCGCTGCCGGTTCAGCCTCCAGGCAAGCAGACCCGAGCCAGCAGGTCCAGAATCCTCACGAGTGAATCCGGGTCCATCCGCCCCGGCGATCGGGTCCGAGGGAGGCCCATCATGCCCGTTTCCATCGACGACCAGAAGCGGCGGGACGCCGTCGAGACCGTGCACGCGGACGGTACGCCGAAGCCCAATCCGGGGTTCTCGTCCGCCGATCCGCCGAAGGCGCCGGCCGGCCTGTCGAGCACGCTCCAGCCCGACGGAACGACGCCTGGCGGCAGCCCGGGCGCCAGCTTCGGGTCGATCGGCACCGGAGGTGGGCAGAACCGCGACGAGCCGACCGGTTCGCTCAAGCGAGGGGTCGCTGATCGCCCGTCGTCCCTCAGCGCCTCAAGTGGAGACCGTCGTCATGACCAGTACCGAGAAGGGTGAGGACCGGGCGGAGGGGCTGGCGGGCGCGAGCGTGTCCGCCAGCCTCGATCATGTCAGCCAGAGCAGCCCGGACCATCAGGAATCCGGCGACCGGGCCCCGAGCCACCGGCGGCTGACCGAGACCGCCACCCAGGAAAGGCAGAAGAGCGACCCGGATCGCCCGCACCCCGAGGATCGCTACAAGCCGTGAGGGACGACCTGCCCTGAGGGACGACCTGCCCTGAGGGACGATCCGCCCTGAGGGCTTCCGGGATCAGAGGCCCGAGGGATCGGTCTGGTCCTCGCCGGCCTCCGCCGGAATGGTGGTCAGGGGGGTTAACCGCGCGGGTTTCCGCGAACCAGACGTAGGCGTCGAACTGCTCGGGCAGCACCGCGTCGAAGTAGTGGCTCATCCGCTCGGTATCTGGCCGGTAGACCACGCCGATGGCGCGCTCGAGCCGGGGTTGGGCCAGGGCCTCGCGGATGGCCTGGGCTCGGGGGCCGCGCAGATCCGTCAGGCTGCGCGGCAGGCCCGTCTCGCGGAACAGCGCCTCGTGGCTGTCGGCGCGCGCCGGGCGCACGTCCATGATCCGCATCGGCGCGTCCCAATCGTCTGCGGCCGCCACCGTGCCCCGGTCGGTGCCGAAGCCGATCAGCACGGCGACGCTGACGTTCTCTGGCATCCGAACGAGCAATCCCGCGGCGCTGTGATCGTCAGGTTGAGCCGGGCTGGTCGGTTCTGCCTTAGTACCACCGCCGTTCGAAGCGCGTGACGATCCGCTTCGTGCTGCGGCAGGTGCGGCAACGGCCTGTCTTGCGCGTGAACTGCGCCGGTTCCGTCAGGCCTTCTACGGTCCGGTGCACGGCCTCCACCGGTTCTCTCACCGCGACGGCCAGGCAAACGTCGCAGAAGGCGCAAGGCGCGCTAGCTCGCAGATAGGTCGAGACCAGCTCTGCCAGCGGCACCTCGCGGGCTCCGGAAGGCAAGCCGTCACCGGTGAGCTGGAGCGTGTAGCAGGTCATCAGCAATCCCGGTGCACGAGAGGTCGTCGGACCGGCATGGGGAGGCCTCAGCCCTCGTCCTGCTCTTGAACCGTGTCGCTGAACGGCACCGTCAGCACGAGCTGGCCGTCCTCGTCCTTGATCTCGAACGAGCAGTCCATCCAGTCGCGGATGGTGGCGGGCCGGTCGTCCCGCGCGATCACGGCTTCCGCTTCGGAGAGGGCGTGCTCGCGCGCTGCGGCCACATCCACAAGCTCGTCGCCCTCGCGGTCTTCCGCCAAGCCGGCAGGGCCGGGACGATGCCGGACGTTGAAGAAGTAGCGGGGCATCAGGCGCCCTCGATCAGGCGGGCGTACTCGGCCTCGGGCAAGCCATAGCCGTCATCGGCCAGGTCCTCCAACGCCTTGCGGTTCAGGATTGTGATGCGCCCGCGCTGCGCCTTGATGAACCGGTGGCCCTCCAGCGCCTGCACCGCCAGGGTCGCGCTCGTCCGCTGCGTACCCAGCATCGTCGCCAGGAACTCGTGGGTGAGGCGCAGCTCGTCGCCGTCGAGCCGGTCGTGGCACATCAGCAGCCAGCGCGCGAGGCGCACCTCGATCTGGTAGCGCGCGTTGACGAAGGCGGTCTGGCCGGTCTGCAGGTACTGCACCTGGGTGAAGCGCAGCAGGAGCTTGTGCAGGCTGGCGCTCTCATCGACCGCCCCACACAGCGCCTGCGCGCTGATGGCCAGCATCTCGCCCGGGCTCTGGACGAAGTGGTCGTGCGGCGTGCGATCCGAACCCAGGAGCAGCGGTATGGCGCCGACCAGCCCCTCTCGGCCGACCATGCCGATCTCGACCTTGCCACCTGAGCCTTGCGTGGTAATCGAGGAGAAGCCGACCTCGGGGAAGAACAGCTGCTTGATTTGCTGGTTGGGCGAGATCAGCGGCTGGCGCATGATCGGCCCCCACGCGGTGGTCCAAGTTCTAAGTTAGTGCAGGGTCGGCCTTTGCTCCACGGGTCGCTTGGCCGGCGGAGCCGACCGGGTGAGCGCAGCCGGCCAAGCGGTGAAGGCCGGCACGAA
>Ga0268290_100254_pt1 | contig 11482 bp, 10 predicted proteins | sample MetspRMADM_FD_191346 | JGI IMG/M metagenome (GOLD analysis project Ga0268290, IMG submission 191346) | Soil microbial communities from San-Diego area, Southern California, United States - Methylocaldum sp. RMAD-M | ecosystem: Environmental > Terrestrial > Soil > Desert | place: USA: California... | reverse complement strand
GCGGCGGGCGGACCGAAGAACGGAAGCGATCGACGATTTCCCGTCTCTCTTCGGATTTTCGCTCCATGCGCCCCACATTTTCGCGCACCGGCCGCCTGCTCGTCGCGGCTGGTCTCGTGTCCCTGCTCGCCGCTTGCAACTCCGCCGGCCGCTCGACGCAGTACACCTCGCTCGAAGGCTACGTGCCCGATCCGGCACTGAAGACCGCCACGAAGACCAACCTCACCGGCCGCGTGCGCCACGCCTGCACCGTCACTCAGGCCAAATTCCAGAAGGTCGCTGAAGAGACGCTCGTCGCTCCCTGCGGCTGCTACGCCGAGCGCACGCTCTCTGCCCTCGACCAGAACGAGATCGCCTCCTACCGCACCACCGGCTACTTCAACGACAGCGCCCGCGCCAAGGCGCTGACCGCGCTCGATAGCTGCAAGCTGCCGCGTCCGATCGTGTGATCGAGGTACATGGGGCGGCGCAGCGCGCCGTCCCTTCGGGAAGGAGGCAGGGTACTCCCTGCACCTTTGACAAGGCCTCGGCCTTACGAAACCAGACTTTACAGCTTCTTGGTCGGCGGCGTCGTGGTCTTCCCGTTGTCCGGTTTCGTCCCCTCCGGCTTGACCGGCTTCGGGCAGATGCCCTGAAGGCTCTGCCACTCCGCGTCCGACAGAATGCCTGAACCGGCCGGTTTCTCCCCGGCCAGCGACCGGATCCGCGCGGCCCGCTCCGCCGTGAACGGGTGGGAGCGCAGGAACGAGATCGCGTCCGGCTTCTCGTCGTCCGCGTCGGTGATGCGCTCCAGGATTGCGGCAAGCGCGGCCCCGTCTCCGCCGGCCCGCTTCACCGCGGCCACGGCGAAGGCATCCGCCGCCCTCTCCGCATCGCGTGAGTAGCCCGCCGAGATCGCCGCCTGCCCGACCGTTACCAGCACCGTCGAGCCTGTGAGGTCGCCGAGCACGAGGCTCAGCAGGAACGAGGTTCCCCCCGCCGTGATCACCGAACGCATCGGGTCGCGCGCGGCGACGTGGCCGAATTCGTGGGCGAGGATGCCGGCCAGCTCGTCGCCGTTCCTGGCCTTGGCGATGATGTCGGAGAGCAGGATCACCCGGCCGCCCGGCAGAGCGAGGGCGTTAGCAATCTTATGGCGGCGCACGCTCACCTGCGGGGTTTCCGGCAGAGCCATGCCTTCGGCGAGCCGCGCCGTCAGCCGATCGAGGACTGCCCGCGCCGCCGCCTCGTTGCAGAGTGGCGGATCGTCGAGCAGGCTGACGATCTGCCCATCGACGCTTCGCCCGAGCTGTGCCTCGATCGCCTGCGGCACCAGCGGCGCGATCAAGCCTGACGCCGCCGGCACGCCGTAGATCGCGGTCAGCAGCACGGACACACCGGCGGCGACGGACCAGAGCACGAGGCGGGTGAGACCGCCCTCGCTCTCGGTCCGGTTCAAGTCGGGGCAGCGCGCCTTCAGGGCTTCCGCGAACGGATCGTCGGCGAACTCGACGCTCTCCGGCCCCTGCGCGTGGGTGACCCGCATCAAGGGTCGGGCGGCTTCAGAGGCGCGCAGGTCGAGCAGGCTCCAGTCGCGGGCGATATCCTCGCCGGCGATCTCGAGCCGGAACGTCAGCCGCAGCGTCACCGGCCGGGGCCGGGCGCTGATTCCGTCGAAAAAGGTGCCGGCGGTGGTGATCGCCTCCATCGGCGGCCTAGAACCCGATCTCGAGAGCGCCGCCGACATCGAGCGCGTCGGCCAGCCCCTCGTTCAGGCCGCTCGCCGGAGCCCGGGTCGAGGCGAGCACCGCCTCCAGGGCCGGCAGGTTCTCGATCTGCATCGTGGTCGCCACCGCGTGCCACAGGCGTACCGTGATGATGCGGACGTAGAGCACGTTCGTGCCGAGGATCGCGCCGAGATAGAGCAGCACGGTCGAGACGATGACGAAGGCCTGGATGCCCGGATTGGCTCCGTCCTTGGCGATCAGCGGCACGAGGAGAACGAAGATGATGCCGAGCACGATGATGAAGCCGATCACCGCCAGCATATAGACGAGGTAGGGGAAGTAGAGCTGGCGCGCCTTGAGCGAGGAGGTCAGCCGGGCCGCGCCGAGATGCGCCGCGTTGAGGAAGGCCCGGGTTTCGCGGGCGCGGTAGTAGGGGATCAGCAGAAGCGCCAGCGGGATCGACACGGAAGCGGCGATCCCAACCGCGCTGGCATAATGCGCGAGCGGGGTGCCGTCGTAGGCCGGGTTGAAAATGAGATTGCTCTTCTCGGTGGCCGGATCCTGGATCAGCAGATCGCTCGGGATGTCGAAGCCGGTCGCCGCCAACAGTGCCAGGATGCTGAGCACGATCGGCAGCAGGCCGACGATGTAGAACATCATCCACGGCAGCAGGATCGAGCGGCCGGTCGCGGTCGAGCGCATCCGGCTCTGTCCGATCAGGGTGTGGTCGATGCGGTAGCGCTCCAAGGCAGCGCGCATGAAGGGGAAGACGAGGCCGAGGCTGACGATCGTCCCAAGCCACCACAGGCTGGCGAGCCCGGCATAGGCGAAGCCCGATCCGTCCTGGCCGAGGCGGATGCCGCGCCAGCGTGTGCGCGACGCGCGGTAGCGCCGGCCGCGGAACAGCGCGTACTGTCCGAGGACGAAAAGGCCGATGAACGAAATCGGCGCGGCGAGCGCCGCCAGCGCCGGGCTCAGAAGGCCGACGACGAACAGGGCGATGTAGATCGGCACCAGGATGGCGAGCGCCACGAGGAAGCCGAGGAACAGCTCCTTGCCGGTACCGAGATATTCGGCCGGGCTGCCGGCCACGACCGTACGGCTCCAGAAGAAGCGCCGGAGGTTGGTGATGTACCAGAACCGGTAGATCGAGAACGTAATCAGAGAGAGCAGGAAGCCCTTGACCACGATGCCGGTGAGGCCCGTAGCCCGCCGATCGAATGCGATCTCACCTGTCCGCGCCGGAGCCGGACCCGGCACGCCCCCAAGATGGTTCATCGTCGCAGTCCCCCTGAGTGTCTCGCTCAAAACACCCGCCGCGCTGACCTTGCCAACGCGAGAATGGCTGGCAGCCTGGAGTTTGGTGAGCACTCTTAGTCGCAGGAGACTAGAATCCGGCCCGAGTGCGTTGCAACAGGGCGGGCTGCACAATCATCGCTTTAAGCGTTCTCGCACAGGGATAGGCGTCCGTCCGAGGGGAACGCCGCGGTTTCATCATTAATTTCACGTGAAAATCACGTCCGCAGTGGTGGCCCGAAATGACCACGAGACGACCACGGACGATCGGCCCTGACCACAAACGAAGAACGCCGAGTCCCGTCAAGACTCGGCGTTCTTCGTGGGTGTTACTGTCTGGAGAGCGGAAACGGCGTCTTCGGTCGTTGCAGGCTCAGCAGCAGCGGAAACCCGACGTGTTGCCGACGCCGAAACGGGCGTTCTCGCGATTGCGAAAGAACTCGCGCTCCGTCATCGGCGTCTGGTCGGGATGGGTCTTGGCGATGTGGGCGACATACGTCCCGTAATCGCCCTGACCCACCATCAACCGCGCGCCATCGCAGACGCACTTGTTGAAGGCCCGAAGGCGATCGCGAAAGTTCTGCGATGGTGCGGCGGTGCTGGTCATGTCCGCCTCACTCCGCAGGCGCGAGCTTGGGGTCGGCTTCGAGGGCCGTCCAACGGTCGGCGCGGTAGGCCTTGACGCAGGCCATCACCCCGAAGACGACGATCGCCACGACGAGGCCGACGAAGAGCACGGCGAGTGCCGCGTCGATCCGGTCGTTGAAGACGATCTTGTGCATGTCGTCCATGCTCTTGGCCGGTGCCAGCACCTTGCCCTCGGCGATGGCGGTCGAGAAGCGGTTCGCGTGGCTGAGGAAGCCGATCTTCGGGTCGGGCGAGAAGATCTTCTGCCAGCCGGCGGTGAGGGTGCAGATGCACAGCCAAACGGTCGGGATGATCGTGACGAAGGCGTAGCGTTCGCGCTTCATCTTGAAGATCACGACAGTCGCCAGTGTCAGCGCCACCGCCGCGAGCATCTGGTTCGAGATGCCGAACAGCGGCCACAGCGTGTAGATGCCGCCGAGCGGATCGGTGACGCCCTGGTGGAGGAAGAAGCCCCAGGCGCCCACGCAGAGCGCGGTCGCGACCACGCTCGGTCCCCAGGACGCGGTGTCCTTGAAGGTCGGCGAGATCAGGCCGAGCAGGTCCTGCAGCATGAAGCGCCCGGCGCGCGTGCCCGCATCCACTGCGGTGAGGATGAACAGCGCCTCGAACAGGATCGCGAAGTGGTACCAGAAGGCCATCATCGTCTTGCCGCCGATGGCGGACGAGATGATGTGGGCCATGCCGACCGCCAGCGTCGGCGCGCCGCCGGTGCGGGAGATGATCGAGTGCTCGCCGACATCCTTGGCGGTCTGGGCGATCACGTCCGCGCCGACCGGGAAGCCGAGCGCCGTCACCGCCGCCGCCGCGCTCTCGGGCGTGGTGCCGACGAGGCCGCCCGGCGAGTTCATGGTGAAGTAGATGCCCGGCTCGATCACGCAGGCGGCGACCAGCGCCATGATCGCGACGAAGCTCTCCATCAGCATGCCGCCGTAGCCGATGAAGCGGGTGTCGAGTTCGTTATCGACGAGCTTCGGCGTCGTGCCCGACGAGATCAGGGCATGGAAGCCCGAGACCGCGCCGCAGGCGATGGTGATGAACAGGAACGGGAACAGGGAGCCGGCCCAGACCGGACCGGTCCCGTCCACGAACTTCGTCATCGCCGGCATCTGCATGTGCGGCGCCACGAACACGATGCCGATGGCCAGCCCGACGATGGTGCCGATCTTGAGGAAGGTCGAGAGATAGTCGCGCGGAGCGAGCAGCAGCCAGACCGGGAGGATGGAGGCGACGAAACCGTAGCCGATCAGCATCCAGGTGAGCTGCACGCCGGTGAAGGTGAAGGCGGGACCCCAGTACGGGTCGGCGGCGATCTGGCCGCCGTAGACGATCGCGGCCATGAGCAGGACGAAGCCGATGATCGAGACCTCGCCGACCTTACCCGGTCGGACGTAGCGGGCGTAGAGGCCCATCAGCAGGGCGATCGGGATCGTCGCGCCGACGGTGAAGGTGCCCCAGGGGCTCTCGGCCAGCGCCTTGACGACCACCATCGCCAGCACGGCGAGGAGGATGACCATGATCATGAAGGTGCCGAACAGCGCGATCACGCCGGGGATCACCCCGAGTTCGGCCCGGATCAGCTCGCCGAGCGAGCGCCCGTCGCGGCGCATCGAGATGAACAGGATCATGAAATCCTGCACTGCGCCCGCAAGCACGACGCCGGCGAGGATCCAGAGCATGCCGGGCAGATAGCCCATCTGGGCCGCGAGAACCGGGCCGACCAGCGGACCGGCGCCGGCGATGGCTGCGAAGTGGTGACCGAACAGGACCGACTTGTTGGTGGGGACGTAGTCGAGGCCGTCGTTGTGGCGGTGGGCCGGCGTCTCGCGCTTCGGATCGAGCCGCATGACGTTGTCGGCGATGTAGAGGGAGTAGTAGCGGTAGGCGATGAGGTAGACGCAGACCGCGGCTACAACGACCCACAGGGCGTTGATCGGCTCGCCCCTCTGTGTGGCGACCACCGCCAGTGCCGCGGCACCCAATGCCCCGACGAGGGCCCAAGGCCCGTGTTTCTGTATCGCGCCCATGCGACGCCTCGCTCCGTCATTGGCCGCATTCTTGATGCAGGCGGCCTTACACGGTTCTGTTTGGCGCAATTTTTCCCGCGATGCCAGTTGCGGTGAGCCCACACGCACGGGTTCCAGCCGTGTCTGCGGTAACATCTACCATCCTGCGTCACCTCGCTCATCGAATGAGACCGGTATCGTGGGGGCAGAGGGGCGTAGCGCTTCGAGGGGAAAGTCTACTGTGCGGAGGGTCTCGACTGTATGGAACACGGCTTTGCGCCACATGCAGTCTGTCGAGCGCCTGGGCCGGGTCACAGGCGGCCGCCTCAATCGAGGACGATTACCCGATTGGGAAGCTGGTTGTCATCGTGCGAGCCCGGCAATTCGGCCTGCAGCACCGCTCCGACCCGTTCCACCGCCGTCACGAGCCCCTCGCCAAGCGCGCCGCGCCCGGCGGCGCTGAGCAGGTCGGAGACGATGGCGTGCCACTGCGCCTCCTCGACGCGGGACCGCACACCCCTGTCGGCGACGATCTCGGCGTAGCGCTCCGCGAGTGCCACGTAGACCAGAACGCCGGTGCGCCCCCGCGTTCCGGTGAGGCCGTGGCTGAAGAACTCGCGGCGGGCAGCCGCGTGCGCCCGCTCGCGGCGCCAGCGCCGCGGGGTCAGCGCGACGCGCAGGCGCCCGTTCAGGGTCAGCAGCAGGGTCGCGAGCACTGAGGCCGCCTGAGCGAGCGCGATCTCCCCCGCGCCGAGATCACTGAGCAGGATCAGCGGCCAGGGCAGGGCGAGGGCGACCGCCAGCGCCAGGGCAAGGCCGGGCGAGCGGTAGAGCCCGGCGCGAGCGGCCACGAGCACGACGATCTCGCCCGAGGTTCCGGCCTCCGCCCGCCCGATCGCCGCCGCGATCCGCTCCCGCTCGGATAGGCCGAGGATCGTCGCGCTACCAGTCACCAGAGGCTCCTCCGCCGCCGAACGAGCCGCCTCCGCCGGAAAAGCCGCCGCCCCCGCCATCCGAGAAGCCGCCGCTCCATCCGCCGGACGGTCCTGGAATGACCACGAAGCCGCCGCCGCGGCCCCCACGTCCGCCACCGCTCATCCGCGTTAGCACGACGACGAGGGCGATGATGACGATGATCCAGAAGATCACCGTCACGGGATCGATCGAGTCCTCGCGTACCGGTGCCCGGCGCTGCCACTCGTCGGCATCACCCGCGAGGATCGGCAGGATGGCGTCCACCCCCGCCTCCACCCCGCCCGAAAAATCGCCCTGGCGGAAGCGGGGCGTGATCGCGCTGGTGATGATGGTCTTCGACAGCGCGTCTGTCAGGGCTCCTTCGAGCCCGTAGCCGACCTCGATCCGGACCTTCCGCTCCTTCGGTGCCACCAAGAGCAGCACGCCGTTGTTGGTCTTCTTCTGGCCGATGCCCCAGGCCCGCGCGAGACGGTTGGCGTAGTCCTCGACCGTGAGATCCTGAAGGCTTGGCACGGTGGCGACGACGAGTTGGTCGCCGGTCTTGTCCTCGTGCGCCTTGATCTTGCCGTCGATCCGCGTCCGTGCCTCCGTCGAGAGGATGCCGGCCGCATCCACCACCCGCCCTGTGAGCTTGGGGAAATCGGGCTCGGCCGCGGCGGCGAGCCCGATGAAGATGGCCCAGATCAGCAGCGCGAGCGGCAGGGCCGGCAACAGGCCGGGCGCGGGAAGCCGGGCGGTCCGGCCGAGGCGCGTCGTCATCACCAGGAAGGCTCGCGCGGGCGTGCTAGAACTTCACGTTCGGTGCGCGCTCCGCGCCCGGCGTCGAGGTGAAGGTCTCCATCGGCTTCGCTTCGGGATAGAACCACGAGGCGATCCAGCGGCCGGGGATGGTGCGGATCTCGGTGTTGTAGGCCTGGACCGCCTGGATGTAGTCGCGCCGCGCCACGGCGATGCGGTTCTCCGTGCCCTCGAGCTGCGACTGCAGGGCCAGGAAGTTCTGGTTGGACTTGAGATCCGGATAGGCCTCGACCGAGGCGAGCAGCCGCCCGAGTGCCCCTGAGAGCTGGTTCTGGGCGTCCTGGAACTGCTTGAACTTCTCGGGATCATTGACCGTCGAGGCATCGACCTGGACGCTGGTCGCCTTGGCCCTGGCTTCCGTCACCCGGGTCAGGGTTTCCTGCTCCTGCTTGGCGTAACCCTTCACCGTCTCGACGAGGTTCGGGATCAGGTCAGCCCGGCGCTGGTACTGGTTCTGCACCTCGCTCCAGGACGACTTCGCCTGCTCCTCCAGGCTCGGCACCCGGTTGATCGCCCCGCATCCCGACAGACAGGTCGCCAGCCAGAGTGCGGCGAGCGCGGACATGATCCGCCCGAGTACGCTGGTGCGAGCAGGCGCTGCAGGGCTGAAGGAGAGGGACATGGCAGGCGATCTCCGGGGCAAGCTTGGCGGCACGGCTGACCGTGGAGATAGGGACGTCTTACCGTCGCGGGAAGGGTTGAGGTCGGAGCAATCGTTTCTGCGTCGATCGTGGGCTTCCGAACGAGGGCTGAGGGGCCGTTCGGGCCAAGCAGTGGGCCGACGCAGTAGAGCTCAAGAGATTCATTGATTGTCATGGGGCCTGCTTCGGCCTCATGGGTTTAGCCAATTCATGGGTTTAGCCAATACTGTCCAAGTTTTCGGCCGAGCGAAGGTCCGGTGTCGGCCCGCCGCTTGACAATTTGCTTCAGATCACGCCGGCATCCCCTTCATGAACGATGCGCCTGGCTCCGCTCCCCTCCGCCCCCGCATCACCATCACCTACTGCACGCAGTGCCAATGGCTCCTGCGTGCGGCGTGGATGGCGCAGGAGCTTCTGTCGACCTTCCGTGACGATCTCGGCGAGGTCGCCCTGCGGCCCGGCACCGGCGGCGTCTTCGTGATCGAGGTCGAGTCCGAGATCATCTGGGAGCGCGTGCGCGACGGCGGCTTTCCCGATGTGAAGGCGCTCAAGCAGCGGGTTCGGGACCGGCTCGACCCGGGGAGGAGCCTCGGTCACGTCGATCGGCCGAAGCGGGAGGACTGAGGCGGGGCAGTTGGCACGCGTGCCCGCGCTGGGGCATGATGGGTCGGCGCCATCCTCAAAACCCTTCAGCGCAAAGCCGCGGGACGCCTTGATCCGACGCATGCTCTCCCGGCTCGGCCAGCGTGGCTTCTCCACGCAATTCTACCTGATCATGCTCGTGATCGCGCTGATCGGCCCGGGCCTGATCTTCACCGCGATCCTGCTGACTCGCTACGCCGCCACCGAGCGCGCTCGCTTCGAGCAGGATGCCCGGGAGAACGTGCGCGGGATCGCCCTGTCGATCGACCGCGACACGGCCGGGCTCGTCTCGGTGCTGCAGACGCTCGGCACGTCGCCACGGCTCAAGGACGGCGAATTCGCCAATTTCGAGAATCAGGCTCGTCTGGTGCGTGAGGCGATCGGCCTCGATCTCGTGCTGCGCCGGCCGGACGGACAGCAGGTCGTCAATACGGCCCTGAAGCCGGGGGCGCCCCTGCCGGTGAGCACGCTGCCGATCGACCGCGAGCTCATCGATAGCGGGCAGCGCTCCATGGTCACCGGCTATCTCGCGGGGGCGATGCCGGATCAGGCGCACTACGCGGTCGCAGTTCCGGTGCGGATCGACGACAGGATCGCGTTCATCCTCAGCTTCTCGGTGCCCTTGAATCGCATCGCGGGCATCCTCGCCCGCGAGCAGGTCCAGGGCTGGGTCACCGGCGTCTCGGACCGTGACGCCGTCGTGCTGGCGCGCCTGCCCGAAATGCCGGGGGTGGTCGGGCAGCCTCGGCTCGCGACTTTGCGCCAGACGACGACGGGAACGCCCGGCGTCTGGGAGGGGCGCGACCGCAATTTCAAGCCCGTCACCGTGGTCGAGGCGCGCTCGCGCCTCAACGGCTGGACCGTGGGGGCGAGCATCCCGCGCGACTTGGTCGACGCCCGGCTGCGGCGCTGGATCTGGGCCTTCGGCGGCTTCGGGCTTCTCGTGCTCGCCACCTCCTCGGTGCTGGCCGTGCATCTCTGGTCGCGGGTCTCGAAGCCGCTGCGTCAGCTTGCGGCGTCGGGGCCGGCGCTCGCCCGAGGGCAGGCGATCCCGCGGGTCGCCTCGCCAATCCACGAGATCCGCCGCCTCGCCGACGTGCTCTCGGAAGCCTCCCTGCGGCTGCGTACCCGCAGCGAGGAGCGTGACCGGGCGCTCGCCGAGACCCAGCGCGGCCTCGCGGCTTTGCGCGAGAGCGAGGCGCGCTTCCGCCACATGGCCGATTCGGCCCCGGCGCTGATCTGGATGACCGACGAGACCGGGGAAGTGGTCTTCGCCAACATGCATTTCGATCACCTCTTCGGCCGCCCCGCCGCGGAGATGGCCGGCGGCGGCTGGGAGTCGATCCTGCATCCGCCCGATCTGCCGGCCTTCCGGAAGACGTTCCAAGAGGCGTTCGAGCACCGGCATCCCTTCCGGGCGGAGATACGGGTGGTCGATCGCAACGGCGAGATCCGCTGGCTGCGCTGCGAGGGCGTGCCGCGGCTCGACGATCACGGCACCTTCCTCGGCTTCACCGGATGCAACGTCGACGTCACCGACGCCAAGCGGGCCGAGGAGCATCTGCGCCTGCTCATCAACGAGCTGAATCACCGGGTGAAGAACACCCTGGCCACCGTCCAGTCGATCGCCATGCAGTCCCTGCGCGGGCTCGATGGGGAGGAGGCGCAGGCGGCCAAAGCCGCCTTCGAGGCGCGGCTGCTGGCGCTCGCCCGCGCCCACGACGTGCTGACCCGCGAGAGCTGGGAGGGTGCCGAACTGAAGACCGTGGTGGCCGACGCGATCCGACCGCTGGAAGCCGGAGACGGCGAGGCCTCGCGCTTCGCGGTCTCGGGGCCGCGCCTGAGGCTCGCGCCGCGGCTGGCGTTGTCCATCGCCATGGCCCTGCACGAACTCGGCACCAACGCCGTGAAGTACGGAGCGCTCTCCAAGGAGGGCGGGCGGGTCACGATCACCTGGACCGTGCAGCGCCGGCCGGAACTCTCCCTCTCCCTGCGCTGGAGCGAGAGCGGCGGCCCGCCGGTCACGCCGCCGACCCGCCGCGGCTTCGGCTCGCGCCTGATCGAGCGCAGTCTCGCCCGCGAACTCGCGGGCAAGGTCGAGTTGCTCTACGAGCCCGACGGGGTCGTCTGCACCATCGAAGCGCCGGTGCCGCCGCCGGGCCTGCTGGAACGGAAGGGCGGCACGCAGCTTGCCGCCACGAAGCCGCTGCCGCTCGCGGGGTGAGGCGGCACTTACTGGAACGTCATCGGATCGGGTCCGATCCGCCCGTCGGCCCGGTCAAGCCCGGCGATGGCCGCGTGGTCCTCTTCCGTGAGAGCGAAACCGAACACGTCGATATTCTCGTGCATCCGGGCGGGCGTCGCGGATTTCGGGATCGCCACGAAGCCGTTTTCGATGTGCCAGCGCAGCACCACCTGAGCCGGGCTTCGCCCGAGCCGGTCGGCGATCCGGGTGATGGCGGGTTCATCCAGCACCTGGGCCTGACCCAGGGGGCTCCAGGCCTCGGTGACGATGCCGAGCCGGGCATGGGCCGCCCGCAAGGCGTGCTGCTGGAAGCGCGGATGCAGCTCGATCTGGTTGAGGGCCGGGGTGACGCCGGTCTCGCTCACGAGCCGATCGAGCTGGCTCTCGGTGAAGTTCGAGACACCGATCGAGGCCGTACGACCCTCCTCGCGCAGGCGGATCAGGGCCCTCCAAGTGTCGAGATACAGCTCCCGGTCGGGGCAGGGCCAGTGAATCAGGTAGAGGTCGACCTGCGCGAGGCCGAGCCGG
>Ga0268290_100253_pt1 | contig 11573 bp, 9 predicted proteins | sample MetspRMADM_FD_191346 | JGI IMG/M metagenome (GOLD analysis project Ga0268290, IMG submission 191346) | Soil microbial communities from San-Diego area, Southern California, United States - Methylocaldum sp. RMAD-M | ecosystem: Environmental > Terrestrial > Soil > Desert | place: USA: California... | reverse complement strand
TTCCGTGCGCAAGCGTCCATCGACCCGATTGCGGAAGGCCGGGCCGACGAGGGGCAGGTCGCCCAGAACCGGCACGGCCTCGTTGACGATCTGCGCCTTCTCCTGGACGAGGCCGCCGATGGCGAGGCTGTGGCCGTCGTTCACTGCGACGCTGGTCGCCACCCGCCGCTGGCGGATGGTCGGCGAGTTGATGGCCGAGGTCGTCGTCGGCACCACGTCGCTGACCTCCTGGTTGATGTCGAGCACCACGAGACCGTTCTTGTTGACCCGCGGCGTCACCGAGAGGATGACGCCGGTGTCCTTCATCTCGATCTGGTTGAGGATCGGCGCGTTCGCGGCCAGAGCGCTCTGGCCGGTCTGCTGCACGATCGGCACCTGATCGCCGACCTGCAGCTTGGCGGTGCGGTTGTCGAGCACCGTGATGTTGGGCGAGGAGATGACGTTGACCCGCGTCACGCCCTGCAGCGCGTTGAGCACGACGTTGAAGTCGGCGGCATTCAGCAGGTAGTTGAAGCCCGGCACGCCCCGCGCCGCGGCCTTGATGAGCGCGTCGGTGCCGACGACGGAGCCGTTGCCGGTGGTGTCCTTCTGGATGTTGTTGAACTGCGACCGGCCGTTGTTGAGGAACCACTGCACCCCGAAGCGCAGGTCGTTGTTGAGGGACACCTCGGCGATCACGGTCTCCAGCAGCACCTGGGTCGGCATCGCATCGAGGCGGCTGAGGATGCGCAGGATCTTGTCGTACTGGTTGCGCGTGGCCGAGATGACGAGGCTGTTATTGGCCTCGTCCGCGACGATGCCGATGGTGTCGCGCCGCCCGTAGCTTCCCCCATAGCCGCCCATCGCGCTCGGATCGGCGCCGTAGCTCCCCGCGAACGGGGCCGCGCCGTAACTGGCGGCGCCCCCCACGACGCTCGGCGCGAGGCCGCCCCCGGCACCGGTCTGCCCGTAGCCTTGTCCGGCCGAGGCCGGGCTCGTCTGGGACGACGCACCCGCTCCGAAGCCCGAACTCCCCGAGGGTTGGGTCGAGAAGGGTTGGGTCGAGGTCTGGCTTCCCGAGGCTGCCGCGCCCGCGCCGAAGGTCGAGGGGTCGCCGCCATACCCGGCTGCCCCGATGCCCGCTCCGGCCATGTCCGAGCCGATGCCGCCGTAGCCTGGGCCGCCCCCGGTCCCGAAGCCGCCCCCGAAGCCGGCCGACGCGGCGCCGTAGCCGACCGACATGCCGGTCTCGGCCGCGACGACCCCCTGGAGCACCTGCGCGAGTTCCTTGGCCGAGCGGTTCTGGATGCGGTAGACGAAGAGTTGGCGCTCCCGCTCGGCGGCGAGCGTCTCCAGCTGCTCGAGCCAGGCGCGGGCGCGGTCGAGATAGACCGCACGGGAGGTGACCACGAGGATCGCGCTCAGCGCCTCGTTGGGCACGAAGCGGATCATGTCGCCGGTTCCGGCGGCCTCCCCGTTGAAGATCTGCGAGAGGTCGCGGGCGATGGTGCGGGGATTGGCGCTGCGCACCGGCAGCATCGCCGTCGACATGCCGCGCATCCAATCGACGTCGAACACCTCGACGGTCTGGCGCAGCGCCCGGATCTGGCCGGCATCCCCCGAGAGGATCAGCAGGTTGCGCGTGCGGTCGGCCCGGAGCACGACCTCGCGCGGGGCGACCGAGGCGAGGATGGCCTGCATCTCGGCGGCGGCGATCCAGCGCAGCGGGACGATGACGGCCCCGGCCTCCGCGCTCGGCCCCTGCACCGGCTGCACCCCCACGCCGCCGGCCGGCACGATCAGGGCCGTGCGTCCCCGGCGGCGCAGGACGAGGCCGCGGTCCGCGAGCACGGTCTCGAACATCGCCAGCAGCGCGTCGCGCGTCACCGGGCCGCCCGTCTGCAGGGTGACCGTGCCCGAAGCCCGCTCGTCGAGGGTGTAGCCCCAGCCCAGCGTGTCGGTCAGGACCGCCTTCGCCGCCACCGGCAGGGGCGCCTCGACGAGGTTGAGGGTGACCAGCCCGCCTGGGAGCGGGGCTCGGGCCGGGCTCTCGCCGCCCACGAGCCGGTCCGTGCCCTGCACGACGATCCCGGCCGATCCCCGCCGCGCGGGAGCGGGCGCCGGAGCGGACGGGTGGCCCCCTCCCAGCGGTTCGGCGGCGAGCGCCGCGCCAGCGGCGACGACGACAAGCATCGCCCCGACGACATATGCCCCCCACCTCATGTCGTCGCCGACCCTTCGCACCTGGTCTATCCGCTGGCAGGGACGCTAGGGATTTATGGTTAACGAGTTGTTGAGAGGACGTTCCGTTGACACTGAACGACTGACTTATGCGCGCGCTCTTCAAAAGACAAGAACAGAAGTCGGCACGTATATAAATCGTCGTCAGCGTATAAATCTATAATTCGAGACATATCTTCAATCGTTTCCAGTGCCATTCAAGCGAGAAGAGGCGAGTCGGCGCAGTATCATTTGTTGTAAATTGCAGTTGCGATCAGTGATTTCCACCGCCTCGCCTCAACCTAGATCGGCATCGCACTGCTTGCACTACAAGAATATTCTTAAAATATACATCAGACCTTACCTTAAGAACTTGCTGCAAAATTCAGCAACTCTCAGTTCTGGCAATCCGGTTTTGAAACAAAAATGAGCTCAGGCTGGAACAGGAAGCTCGAGAACCGTTCCAAAAATCCTTGATCATGATGCCTCGGCGCCGGTTTCATTTTTGCAGATGGATCCTCAGACTTCATTGAGGATATCGGACGAGGTTTCAGCTTTGCAAAACAAGTCTTACCCCTCGTCAACCTTTTTAGACCATCATTTGCGAAGTTCAGGGCGGCCGCTTGTCGCCTCTAAAGCAATGTTGCCGATGTCGAAGAAAGTCATCGCGGCGGGCTTTGGCCTGTTCCTGGCCGCCGTCTCCCCGTCCGGATCCGCCACGGCCGAGCGGGCTCTGCCGCCGGTCGCGCGCAGCGAACTCGATGCGCTTCTCTGGCCGGGCGCCGAGCCGCCCCGCCGGCTGGACCAGCACGGCAACCGGCTCCGGTCCGAATCCCTGCGCGACCGGCTCGTCGTCGTGTCCTTCGTCCATGCGGACTGCACGATCACCTGCGCCGTGCGCATTCTCGACCTCGACAAGCTCGCGCAGGCTCTGCCGGCTTCCTTGCGCGAGCGGGTGGCCTTCCTGTGCATCGATACGGATCCGGCCCGCGACGACCCGGCACGCCTGCGCGCCTTCGGCGAAAGCTTGGTCGGCAAGGCGACGTGGCTGCGCTTCCTCGACAGCGACGAAGCCTCGACCGCAGCGCTCGCCGCAGCACTCCACTACCCATCCGCCGCTCTGCCCGAACCGCCGCCGACCATCCTCGTCTTCGATCGGACCGGCCGGATGGCGATGACCTACGGCAGCGACCCGGTCGATGGGCCGCGCCTGCTGCAGGACCTCACCCTTCTCGAAACCTTCGAGGACGGGGTCGGCCGCCCGGCGCGCGGCGCGGCTCGGGATCCTGCCTGATCTTTCAAACCAATAAGGGGGAGTACATCATGACACGACCAAGCCCGGCCGAGGGCCGGAGGCGGGCGCGCGCCCGCCGGACGGCTCTGTTCTCGGCCACGATGCTGGCGACGGGTCTCCATTCCGCCGAAGCCGCCCGTTTCGGAATCGTCGTCACTCCGGTCCAGGATCCGCTCTTCGCCGGCCTCCAGGTCCCCGACGGCGCGGCGACCCTCGGGATGTGGTCGGGCGTGCGCGACTGGCCGATGAACGCGATCCATATGGGCCTGCTGCCCAGCGGCAAGATCGTGTCCTTCGGCACCGCCAACGGCAGGCCGGACGTTCAGGACGGGCGCACCTACGCCATCTGGACCCCCTATAGCGGCCTGGACCGCAACAGCCACGCGATCCTGCCGGGGCCGCGGCGGGTCAACAGCTTCTGCGCAGCGCAGGCCTTTCAGGCGGACGGCTCGCTCCTGATCGCGGGCGGCATTTTCGAGGACGGCACCGATAAGGGCAGCTCGATCCTGAATGTGGCGGCCAACACCGTCACCGCCACGGCGGCGCAACTCGCCAATGACCGCTACTATTCCACCATGCTCACCCTGCCCAACGGACAGCAGGTGATCGTGGGCGGCTCCTACCCCTATCTCGGGGGATGGGCCGATCCCAAGGGCGACATCGACCGCGGCTGGATGACCGGAATGACCCCCGAGGTCTACGACGGCACCAGATGGCGCAGCCTGTTCGGCGCCAACAGCCGGGACGCCTTCGGCCCGGATTTCAACCGCTTCTGGTATCCCCGCGCCTGGATTGCGCCGAACGGGCAGGTCTTCGGCATCTCCTCCGAGAAGATGTGGTACCTCGACACCGCCGGGAACGGATCGGTCCGGACCATGCCGTTCCGGGAGGCGCAGCGCGACGCCCGCACCGCGACCGAGGCGCCGAATGTCGGCCCCAGCTCGACCGCCGCGATGTACGCGCCCGGCAAGATCATCCAGGTCGGCGGCAACACCTATTCCAACGGCGAAGGCTTCCTGGCGAGCAGCCGCGCCACCCTGATCGACATCAACGGGGCCAACCCCGTCGTGACCGAGACCGCGCCGATGAGCGCGGGGCGGAGCTGGGCCAACGCGACGGTGCTGCCCACGGGCCAAGTGGTCGTGACCGGCGGCAGCAAGTACCACGACCAAGACGGCGACAACGCGGTGCTCTCCAGCGAGACCTGGGATCCGAAGACCGGCCGCTGGTCGGTCGGCGCTTCGGGCGCGGTCTATCGCGGCTACCACTCCTCCGCGATGCTGCTGCAGAACGGGGCGCTGATCGTCGCCGGCGGCGGCGCGCCCGGCCCCGTCGCCAACGAGAACGCCGAGTTCTACTATCCGCCCTACCTGTTCACGACGGTGAACGGCCGGACCGCCCTCGCGCCGCGTCCGCAGATCCTCAGCCTGACGACGAACCGGCTGCAATACGGCCAGACGATGCAGTTCGAGTTCGGTTCGCCGAACGGGATCGCGGAGGTGGTGCTGGTCGGGCTGAGCCAAGTCACGCACAGCTTCAACTTCACGCAGCGCCGCTACCCGGTCGCCTTCACCCAGACGGACCAGACCGTCTCGCTCCAGGGACCGCCCTCGGGCAACGTGGCACCGCCCGGCTATTATCAGCTCATCGCGATCGATCGTAAGGGCGTCCCCTCTCCCGGCGTGATCATCGCGGTCGGACCGGTCGCTGCGCCGCCGCAATCGACGACACCGATCTTCGGCACTCCGGCCGCGCCCGGTGGCGGCAGCGGCACCGGCGACACCGCGGGCGGCGGTACGGGGACGGGCGGCGGCACCAACCCTGGAACCGATCCGGGAACAGGGTCCGGCGGTTCGGGAGGGACCGACGGCGTGCCGCTCAAGGCGGCGCATTCCGGGCTGTGCCTCGCCGTCTCGGCCGGCAACACCGCCGACGGCGCTGCCGTGACCCAACAGCCCTGCACCGGCGGCGCTGAGCAGCTCTGGCGCGTCCGAGCCGTCACCGGCGGCTCCGCCCTCGTCAACGCCGCCAGCGGCAAGTGCCTCGACGTGAGCATGGCACGCCTGCCGATCGGCAACGGCACGCAGGTCGTCTACCAGTGGGGCTGCCACGGCGGCCCCAACCAGTCTTGGACGACGCGGGCGCAAGGCGGCGGCAACGCCTACGTCTCGGTCGCCGCCAACCTCTGCCTCGACGTGCTCGGGGTCGCGCCGCAGGCCGGAGCCGGGGTCGGGGTGTGGGCCTGCACCGGCGAGGCTCACCAGACCTTCTCGAACGGCGGCATTCCGACCGGCGCGACGGCCGGCCTGCCGCTCAAGGCCGGGCATTCCGGCCTGTGCCTCGCGGTTCCGGCCGGCAACGGCAATGACGGCGCTGCCGTGACCCAGCAGGCCTGCACCGGCGCCGCCGAGCAGCTCTGGCGAGCCCGGGCCGTCGCGGGTGGCTCCGCCCTGGTCAATGCCGCCAGCGGCAAGTGCCTCGACGTGACCATGGCACGCCTGCCGATCGGCAACGGCGCCCAGGTCTACCAGTGGAGCTGCCACGGCGGTCCCAACCAAGCCTGGACCGCGCGGGCACAAGGGGCCGGCAACGCCTACGTCTCGGTCGCCGCCAATCTCTGCCTCGATGTGCTCGGAGTCGCGCCGCAGGCCGGGGCCGGGGTCGGGGTGTGGGCCTGCACCGGCCAGACCCATCAGACCTTCTCGGGCAGCGGCACCGCGACCGGCACGGCCGGCATACCGCTCCGGGCGACGCATTCCGGGCTGTGCCTCTCGGTTCCGGCCGGCAACGGCAATGACGGTGCTGCCGTGACCCAACAGCCCTGCACCGGCGCCGCCGAGCAGCTCTGGCGGGTCCGGGCCGTCGCCGGCGGCTCCGCCTTCGTCAATGCCGCCAGCGGCAAGTGCCTCGACGTGAGCCTGGCACGCCAGCCCATTCCCAACGGCGCCCAGGTCTACCAGTGGGGCTGCCACGGCGGCCCCAACCAGGCCTGGACGACGCGGGCGCAAGGCGGCGGCAACGCTCTCATCACCGCGGCGGCCGCCGATCTCTGCCTCGACGTGCTCGGGATCGCGCCGCAGGCCGGAGCCGGGGTCGGGGTGTGGGCCTGCACCGGCCAGACCCATCAGACCTTCTCGAGCGCAGCCCTCACCCAGTGAAGCCAGCCCCCTCCGCCGAGCCGGACCCGGTTCGGCGGAGGGGTTCGACGAGGTGGCCGGAGCCGTGCCCGATCCGTCGCGAGAGGGCACGGCTCCGATGCGTCCGGCCTTGCGCGCGCATGAGCCGGGAGGCCGCATCACATCGATCCGAAAGGAATGGGTCGTAGCATCGGCCGGTGCGGGGCGAGAGGACCGGCCGGCAGTCGATGGGGAACAGGACCCGCCCCGCCCATGAGCGACGGAGCGAGCCTCGAGCGGCGGGCGGCGTGCGACGGCTTCACGCTGATCGAGATGCTGGTGACGCTGGCGATCCTCGCCATCGCCGTCACCCTCGGGACGCGGTCCGTCGTCCTGGCCGAGGCCACGCGCCAGCCGGGCCGGATCGCCGGCCGGGTCGCCGCCGAGATCGACAGGTTGCGGGCCGAAGCGCTCCGCACCGGCCAGACCAGCCATCTCGTCTACGATCCGGAGGCGGGCCGCTTCCTCAGCTCCCGTCCGGGCGCCGCGCCGATCTCGGCCGAAGCCCTGCAGGTGAGCGTGGACGTTCCCCCCTCGGGCCGCGGGGCACCGGGCGAGATCAGGCTCCTGCCCGACGGCAGTGCCTCGGGCGGGCGCATCCTGCTTCTCGCGCAGAGAGCGGGGACTGGAGCGGGAGCAGTCGTAATAGTGGCGCCCCTGACCGGCCGCGTGCGCTGGGAGCCGCAGTCTTGAGCCGCTTGCAGCGACTTCGGCGACGTTTCCGGTGCCTGACGCGCCGTGCCCTCGGGCCGGCCCCGCGCGCGGGAGAGGCGGGCTTCACCATCGCCGAGGTGCTCGTCGCCTTCGCGGTGGCGAGCCTCGGCACAATCATCGCGTTGGAGATCGCCGGCATGACGGCCACCGGCATCCGGCGCCTCGACACCGTGCGCATCGGCCTGGACGAGGCGGAGGGCATCGCCCTGCGCCACGCCGCGGCAGGCCCGCTCCGGCCCGGGCTGACCCAGGGCACCTTCTCGGACGGCCGCGTCTGGACGCTCCGCGTGTCCGACACCCGTCCCGCCTTCGGCCGGATGCAGGTCCCCCCGTTCTTCCTGATCCAGGTGTTCCGGGGCGAAGCGGGGGGCGAGGCGGTCTACACGACGCTGGTCTCGGGAGAACCCGATGGCCGAAGTTGAGTCGGAGGCCGGCTTCACCCTGATCGAGATGATCGTCTGCCTCGCGCTGGCGGCGCTGCTCGGCGTGTTGCTGGTCACTGCGATCCGCGTCGCGGGCACGGCCACCGCCGCGGCCGGCTCCGCCGCGATCGCGGAAGAGGTGCAATCCGTCCGGGACCACCTGCGCCGGACGCTCGGCAGTCTGACGCCGCGTCGCATCGACGGGACAGGCCCGGTGCTGCAGGGCGGGCCGGACGGCCTGCGGGCCGCGATCGGCGCCGATCAGGCCCTGGAACGGCCGGTCGATCTCACCGTCGCCCTGGGCGGCCTTCCACGCGACGACGGCCGCTTCGACTTCGTCGAGAGCCGCGCGCCGCTCGAAAGCCTGCCGGGCGCCGCTCTCTCGGGCGAGCCCCCGGGTGCCACGGAAGTTCTGCTGCAAGGCATCGCGGGCCTCTCGATCCGCTATTTCGGGACGCTCAAGGATGGCATCCGCCCGGCCTGGCATCCGGCGTGGCAACCGGCCGGGCAGGCGGCCGGCCGCCTGCCCGGCCTCGTCGAGATCCAGGTCGTCTTCGCACCCCGTGACCCGCGGCGCTGGCCCCCGCTCGTCATCGCCCTCGGCAACCGCCGATGACCCCGCGGAGCCCGACCGCGCGCCGGACGCAGCCCGGCACCGAGAGGGAGGCCGGCTTCGTCCTCCTGTCCGTCCTCGGCATCCTCGCCGTGGTGAGCGCGATCCTGGCCGGCGCGCTGCTGCAGGTCCGCTCCAGCGCGGCCCTGACGCAGGCGCGCGGACGGATCGTGCAGCTCCAGGGAATCGCCGACGGGATCACCCGTCTGATCGCCTACGATCTCGGCGTGCGGCGGACCTACCGCCTCGCCGGCCTCGACTTTCCCGAGGACGGCACCGTCGTGGCCTGCCCCCTCGACCGCAGCCGGACCGCCTTCGTGTCGCTGCAGGACCAGGGGCGCCTGATCGACCTGAACCGGACCCCGCGGCCGGCGCTGGAGGAAGCATTCCGCCTGCTCGGCGTGCCGGACCGGACGGTCCTCGCCGTCGCCGCCGAGCTCGTCGACTACCGCGACGCCGACGACGTCCCCGAACCCACGGGCGGCGCCGAGCTGCCGCAGTACCGCGCGCGCGGTCTCCTCTGGGGGCCGCGCAACGCGCCCTTCGCCAGCGTCGACGAGATCGAGCGGCTGCCTTCGATGACGCCGGACGTCGCCGCGATCCTGAGGCCGGTGCTGACCGTCTACAACGAGGGCGGTCGCTTCGACCTCGCCGCCCTCGTCGCGCAGCGACGCCCCTCCCATCTCGACGCATCCTTGCGCCAGGCCCGGCCGGTCCCGTCGCCGCGCCAGTATTTTCGGATGTCCGTGGTCGTCGAAGAGGCGGGTGCGCGCGCGGGACGCTCGGCCATCTACGCGCTCGGCGGCACGCGCACGGGAACGGACTTCCTGAGCTGGCAGCAGGCCTCGACCACCGTGACGACGGCTGTGACGTCCCCCCTCGGGCATCGGTCCTGCCCGACCGTCGCGACCGCCCTGAGAGCCGGCGGCACGGAGTGATGAGCTCAGGACTCCGCCGCACGGACGAGCCGGTGGCCGTCCGGGTCGCGCATCGTTCTGGCCGGTGCCCCGCTCCCGGCCAGGACGATGCGGGTGGCGGGCGGCGATCCGTCGGCGCAGGCTCCCCGGATCGGCCCCGGAGCGCGGTAGCAGAGAAGCTCCAGATGCGGCGGCGCGCCGCCCGGCGGCGCGAGGCCCGTCACCTCGACCACGGGATCGTCCACCGCGTCCATCCGGGCCTGCCCGTTCCCGTAATCGGACGGCGCGCGGTCGGCCTTCGTGGCACGGGCTCCCTCGGCTGCCTTGCGCTGGATCAAGGCACCCGTACCGGGCGGCGGCGAGGATGCCGCCATCGATCGGATGGGGACGCCTCGGGAGGCGAGAATGGCTTACGCGAACATCCTGGTCTCGGTCGATCTCGACGGGGCCGCCCCCGAACGCATCCGGCTCGCCGCCGGCATCGCGCGGCGCTTCGAGGCGACGCTCACAGGGGCCGCCGCCCGCAAGGTGCCGGCACCGGATTACGTGCGCGACATCGGCGAGATCGACGACGAGGAGCCGCACTTCGAGGAGAAGGCGCGCGCCGTGCTCGAACAGGCGCGGGATCTGTTCGAGCGCTCCGCCGATGCTCCGCTGCGCCGCGATTGGCGTGAGGCCCTGGCTGGCCCGATCACCCATCTCGTCGAGCAGGCACGGGCGGCCGACCTCCTCGTGGTGGGACGCCGCGGCCCCGACGACGCCCCGCTCGGCGCCCTCGGCGTTCCGCCCGGCCCCGTCCTGATGGAGGCTGCCCGCCCGGTCCTCGTGGTGCCCCCGCGCACCGAGCATCTCCGGGGCGCCCGAATCGTCGTGGCTTGGAAGGACGGCACGGAAGCGCGCCGGGCCGTCTCGGCCGCGCTTCCCTTCATCCGGGAGGCGGACCAGGTCTTCGTCGTCAGCACAGGCGAGGGCGCCCGCTACGAAGGGGCGGAAGATGTCGCCGGCCACCTCGCCCGCCACGGCGCTTCCGTGACAACGCACCTGCTGCGCACCGCCGTGAGTGACGGCGACGAACTCCTCCGCTTCGCCCTGAAACAGGAGGCCGACCTGATCGTGATGGGCGCCTACGGCCACACGCGCCTGCGCGAGTGGTTATTCGGCGGCGTCACCCGCGAGATGCTGCAACGCAGCCCCCTCCCCTGCCTGATGTGTCACTGATGCGCGTTCCGACCGCCCTCCCGATCCTGGCCCTCGTGCTGATCGCCCTGCCGGCCGCGGCCCCGGCCCTCGATGCCCGCGCCGCGCGCGGCGAGACCATCGCGCGGACGAACTGTGCTCGCTGCCACGCCATCGGGCGCATCGGCGCGAGCCCCTTGGCGGACGCGCCGCCGTTCCGTGACCTGCACCGCCGCTACCCGGTGACGGACCTTGCCGAGGCGTTGGCCGAGGGCATCACCACGGGGCACCCGACGATGCCGGAATTCCGGCTCGACCCCGACGAGGCGCAGGCCCTGATCGCCTATCTTCAGAGCCTCGAACGATGAGGCGTCTCAGCTCGCCGCAAGATGCTCGAGCCGCGCCGGATCGAGCAGGCGCACCCCGCCGGGCACGATGAGGATCGCCTTCTCCCTGTCGAGCCGGGTCAGCATCCGGCTCACGGTCTCGATGGTGAGGCCGAGATGGTCGGCGATGTCCTGCCGGCCCATCGGCAGTTCGACGGTGATGGAATCATGTCCGATGCGGCCGTAGCGCGCGCGCAGGCCGAGCAGGAAGCTCGCCACCTTCTCCTCGGCGGTGCGGCGGCCGAGCAGCATCATGTGATCCTGTGCCAGCGTCAGCTCATGGCCGGCCCGCTCGTAGAGGCGCTGCAGCAGGTGCGGCGTTTGCGCGACGAGGCCGGCGAAGGCGCGCCTCTCGAACCGGCAGAGCGCCGTCGGCGCGAGCGCCTCCGCGGTGACGGTGAAGCGCTCGGGCAGAGCGAGGCCGAGGAAATCGCCGACCATGGCGAAGCCCATCACCTGCCGGCGACCGTCCGGCAGGAGCCGCGACAGGCGTAAACTCCCTTCGGTGACGTTGTAGACGGCACCCGCCCGGTCGTCCTGCTGGAACAAGGCCTGGCGCGGGTCGAGATGGACCTGCTGGCTCAGCGCCTCGAGACCGGCGAGTTCCTCACGCGTCAGGGCGGCGCAAACGCTGACGAGGCGGACCTTGCACGCTGCGCAACCGCTTTCCGGCCGG
>Ga0268290_100252_pt1 | contig 11575 bp, 11 predicted proteins | sample MetspRMADM_FD_191346 | JGI IMG/M metagenome (GOLD analysis project Ga0268290, IMG submission 191346) | Soil microbial communities from San-Diego area, Southern California, United States - Methylocaldum sp. RMAD-M | ecosystem: Environmental > Terrestrial > Soil > Desert | place: USA: California... | reverse complement strand
GCGGCGCAGGATGGTCTCGACCTCGTCGTCCGCCCCTTTCCGGGCATCGATCAGCAGGCAGATCGCGTCGGCGTCGGCCGCACCGCTCCAGGCGGAGTGCACCATCGCCCGGTCGAGGCGGCGCTTTGGCGCGAAAATGCCGGGGGTGTCCACGAGCACGATCTGCGCCTCGCCCTCCATGACGATGCCGCGTACCAGCGCCCGCGTCGTCTGGACTTTTCGGGACACGATCGAGACCTTGGCGCCGACCAGCGCGTTCAGCAGGGTCGACTTGCCGGCATTCGGCACGCCGATCAGCGCGACGAAGCCCGCTCGCGTTGCCTGAGGCGGTGCGCCTTCGTCAGCCTCGTGTTCCGGCTCGTGCTCAGACATCCGACCTAACCACCTGATCCATCCTGTCCCTGCGTCCCGCCGATGTTTTCGCGCGCGAGCACGGTCCGGGCCGCCTCCTGCTCCGCCACGCGCTTCGAGGCGCCCTCACCGTATCCCGGTTCAATGCCGTCGACCCGCACCGCGATCCGGAAGACCGGGGCGTGGTCGGGGCCGGAGCGCTCCACCACCTCGTAGACCGGGATCGCGAGGCTGCGCGCCATCGCCCATTCCTGCAAGGCCGATTTTGCGTCGCGCCCGCGCGGCGCCGCGGTTTCCTCACCGGGGCGGAAGGCGCGCTGCACGATGGCCCGCGTCGCCTCGTAGCCGGCATCGAGGAACACCGCGCCGAGAATCGCCTCGCAGACATCGGCCAGAATGGTCTGGTTGCGCCGCCCGCCGGTCTGGATCTCGCCGGGGCCGAGATTGAGATGCGGCCCGACCTCCCAGGCCTCGGCCACCGCGGCGCAGGTCTCGCGCCGGACGAGGCCGGCGAGACGACGCGACAGCTCGCCCTCCTCCGCCTCCGGCAGCGCCTTGTAGAGCGTCTCGGCCACCGCGAGACCCAGCACCCGATCACCGAGGAATTCGAGGCGCTGGTAGCTGCCGACCCGGCCCGACGGGCCGGCCTTGCTCACATGAGTGAGCGCCAGGGGGAGCAGGGTGCGGTCAGCGAAAACATGACCGATGCGCGCCTCCAGCACCTCGAGGCTCGGCCGCGGACGGTGCGCGCGCCGGGCGCGACTGGAGTGAGCGGCGCCTTCGCCGTCCTCACTCATCGCCATCCGTCCCGAGGGAGAACGGCGGATCGTCCCGTCGCTGTCACGTTCGTGAGGAATCAGTGGATCGTCGAGAAAATGCGGCCCCAGCGCACGTCCGACGGCCAGCGCCAGATCTGCCAAGCGGGGGTGCGCTCGTCGATGGAGAAGAAGATCATCTCGGCCCGGCCGACGAAGTTCTCGAAGGGCACGTAGCCGACGCTGGCGAGGTCGCGCGAATCGGTCGAGTTGTCGCGGTTGTCGCCCATCATGAAGAAGTGGCCGGCCGGCACCGTGTAGACCTCGGTGTTGTCCCAGAATCCACGGTCGCCATCGCGCTCGATCACCCGGTGCGTCACGCCACCGGGGAGTGTCTCGTTGTACTGCGCGACCTTCACCGTCTGGTCGAAGGCGTCCAGGGTCTCGTAGTCGGCGATGCGCTCGCGCTTCACCGGCTTGCCGTTGATGTTGAGCACGCCTTCGATCACCTGGATCTTGTCGCCGGGCAGGCCGATCACGCGCTTGATGTAGTCGGTCGCGTTGTCCTTCGGCAGCTTGAACACGGCGATGTCGCCGCGCTTCGGCTCGGCGGCCCAGACCCGGCCATGTGCCTGGAACGGCAGGTACTCGGACAGCGGCAGCGAGTATTTCGAGTAGCCGTAGGTGTATTTCGAGACGAACAGGTAATCGCCGATCAGCAGGGTCGGAATCAGCGAACCCGACGGGATGTTGAACGGCTGGAACAGCAGCGTGCGCACCACCAGTGCGATCAGCAGCGCCTGCACGCCGACCTTCACGGTTTCCCGGATGCTGGCCCAGGTTCCGGGCTCGGCCGTCCGGATCTCCGTCTTGCCCTCGCGATCCACGCGCGCCTGTCCTGTATCCATGAGTGGTGTGCCTCCGGCGCCGCCGTGTCATCGGCAGCCGCTACCCTGTGGCCGGTGGGCTGTCGTGCTGGGCGGCGGGTCTAGACTAAGCCGCGCCGCCCCGCAACGCGAAGGATGAGCCGGTACAAACCTATGATGGACCTAGGATCGGGTCGAGAGCGGCACCGCCTCGATGATCACGAAGGCTTGCGCCAGCGGCGGCTCGTCGGTCAGCGTCAGGTGGAGCCGCGCCTCGTGACCCGCCGGCACCATGCGTGCGAGGTGTTCCCGCGCACCTCCGGTCAGGTTCAGGGTCGGCTGGCCGCTGGGCAGGTTGACCACCTCCATGTCGCGCCAGAACACGCCCTGGCTCATGCCGGTGCCGAGCGCCTTGGCGCAGGCCTCCTTGGCGGCGAAGCGCCGAGCGTAGGAGGGTGCGCGGGCGGCGCGCCGGTCGCATTTCGCCCGCTCGCCATCGGTGAAGACGCGGTGCGTGAAGCGCTCGCCGAAGCGTTCAAGCGACGACTCGATCCGGCGGATGTCGCAGAGGTCGGTGCCGATGCCGAGGATCACGGCTCGGCCTGCCGCCGTGCCCGATCCATCGCCGCACGCATGTCGTGAACCGCCTGCCGCAGGCCGACGAAGATCGCCTCGGCGATCAGCGCGTGGCCGATGTTCAGTTCGCGGATCTGCGGAAGCGCCGCCACGGGGCCGACGCTCTCGACGGTGAGGCCGTGGCCGGCATGAATCTCGAGGCCGAGCGCAGCGCCATGGGCGCTGGCCCGCACGATGCGGTCGAGCTCGTGCGCGGTTCTCAGCTCGTCACCCGCGATCACCGCTTCGCAATAGGAGCCGGTATGCAGCTCGACCACGGGCGCGTGGAGAGCATGGGCGGCGTCCATCACCGCCTCGTCGGGTTCGACGAACAGGGAGACGCGGATGCCCGCCTCCGACAGGGTCGCGATGCGGGGAGCCAGATGCGCGCGGCCGGCAACGATGTCGAGGCCGCCCTCGGTGGTGCGCTCCTCGCGCTTTTCCGGCACGAGGCAGGCGGCGTGCGGCCGCGTGGCGAGCGCGATGCCGACCATCTCGTCGGTCGCCGCCATCTCGAGGTTGAGCGGCACCGGCAGCTTCCTCAATGCCGCGATGTCGGCGTCGCGGATATGGCGGCGGTCCTCGCGCAGATGCGCGGTGATCCCGTCGGCGCCCGCCGCCACGGCCTCGTGGGCGGCGCGCACCGGATCGGGCGCGAACCCGCCGCGGGCGTTGCGGACGGTGGCGACGTGATCGATGTTCACGCCCAGGCGCAGGGACGACACGGCTGGCTTCCGATGCTCCGCGGATTGCAGGGCTGACGGTGTAGCGGCTACCGCCGGAGCTTGGAAGGGTGCGGGGGTGGCCGCCGGCACGGGTCGAAGGATTGGGGATAGGCGAGGGACGGATCGCGTTTCACGTCGCCCGAGCCCGTATCGGCGTGTAGCTCTGGCCCGATGCACAAGCTGCTGATTCAGCTCGGCCTTCGGTTCGACGACCCGAACGAGGAACAGTCGTTCGTGCGGAGCTTCACGCTCCACGACCTCGGCCGCACGCAGGCCGCGATGGTGCTGGGCGCCTTCGTCTACTGCTCGTTCTCGGCCATGGACTGGATCCTCAGCCCGGATGCCTGGGCCGTGGCCACCGCGCTCCGGCTCGCCGTCGCCGTCCTGGTCCTGCTGCCGGCGACCCTCCTGCTCACCAGGCCCGGCGCCCGGCCTTTCGCGGAACAGATCTACCTCGTCTACTGTGTCGTGCCGGGCTGCGTGCTGAGCGTGATCTACGTCTTCCTGCGGCCGAGCTTCGACCACGGCGCCGCGGGCCTGATCGTGGTGATTCTCTTCGTCTCGACGCTGCTGCCCCTGCGGGTGTCCTCCTTCGCGGTCTTCGCCGTGCTGACCTGGACCTGCTTCGCCCTGTTCGAGACGTTCGCGACGCACGACAATCCCGGCCTCGCGCTCGTGAACAATGCGGAGATCGGCGCGGCCTATGCGCTCTCGCTCTACGGGGTCGGCGCCCGGGAGTTTCGCGCCCGGCGCCAGTTCCGGACGACGCACGAGTTGCAGGTCGAGAAGGAGCGCTCGGAGGCGACGCTGGCCGAACTGCGGGCCGCCCAGGCCCACTTGGTCCAGGCCGAGAAGCTCGCCGCGCTCGGCCAGCTCGTGGCGGGGGTGGCGCACGAGATCAACACGCCCATCGGCCTCGCGCTCACGACCTCGACGACGTTCGACCACGACCTCGCACAACTGCGCCGAACCGTCGCCTCGGGGCAGATCCGCCGATCCGACCTGACGCAGAGCGTCGATCGGTTGAGCGAGGGCGCGGCACTGGTCTTCGCCAACCTGACGCGCGCCGCCGATCTGGTGCACAACTTCAAACAGGTCGCGGTCGATCAGGCGACGGAGGATCGGCGCCGCTTCGAGATCCGATCCTGGCTCGTCGAGCTGATGAGCACGCTCGATCCGGTCCTGCGGCGCAAGGGCCACGAGGTTCGGCTCGCCTGCCCCGACGGCATCGTCCTCGATTCCTATCCGGGGGCGCTGGCGCAGATCGTCAGCAATCTCGCGCTCAACGCCGTCGTCCACGCCTTTGCCGAGGGAGGCTCAGGCACGCTCTTCATCGACGTGACCCGGCTCGGCGACGCGCAGATCCGGATGGTGGTGCGGGACGACGGGCGCGGCATCCCGAGAGAAAATCTGCAGCGAATCTTCGATCCGTTCTTCACGACCGGCCGCGACAAGGGCAGCACCGGGCTCGGCCTGCACATCGTCTACAATCTCGTGGTGTCGACCCTGCGCGGACAGATCGCCATCGAGAGCGCGGAGGGCATCGGAACACAGGTGACGATCGATCTTCCCGTGGCCGTGCCATGACCCTGCCCTGACCCGCATCATCCCGATGCGGCGGTGCGGGCAGTTGCGCGGACCGCACCAATGCCCAGATTGGCCCGGCCGGCCCGACCGGCAACGAAACGCTTGAGCCCCCATGCACGGCACGTTGTCCCAGCCGGATTCTCCGAAGCCGCCTCCCAGTCCCCGGCTGCCGCTCACCCTGCGGCTGGCGCTCCGCGAGTTGCGCGGCGGGCTGTCCGGCTTCCGCGTGTTCATCGCCTGCATCGCGCTCGGCGTGGCCGCGATCAGCGGCGTGACCTCGATCGCCGCCTCGCTCTCGGGCGGGCTCGGACGCGAGGGGCGACGCATCCTCGGCGGCGACATCACCTACAGCCTGATCAACCGCGAGGCGGCGCCGACCGAGCGCGCCGTGTTGGACGGGCAGGCGCCGGTCTCGGAGGTGGCGAGCCTGCGGGCCATGGCTGTGGCGGGCGACGGCGGCGCGGCCCTGGTCGAGTTGAAGGCGGTCGACTCGAGCTATCCGGCGGTCGGCACGGTCGAGACCGATCCGCAGGCGCCGGTGCAGACGCTCATCGCCCAGCGGGATGGCGTCTACGGCGCCGTGGCCGATCCCGCCCTGCTGACCCGACTCGGGCTTAAGGTCGGCGATCGGGTGACGCTCGGCGGTTTTCCAATCGAGATCCGCGCCGCCCTCGTCTCCGAGCCGGACCGGATCGGATCGGGGATCGGCTTCGGGCCGCGCCTGCTCGTCTCGCTCGCGGCGCTGCGCGCCACCGGCCTGATCCAGCCGGGTAGCCTCAACCGCTTCACCTATCGCCTGCAACTGCCCGGCGCCGACGACGCACGCCTGACCGCCGTCAATGCGGCAGTGCAGAAGGCCCTGCCCGAAGCAGGCTTCGAGATGCGCTCGCGCGACAACGCGGACCCGCGCTTCGCCAAGGGCATCGAGCGGTTCACACAGTTCCTGACGCTTGTCGGACTCACCGCGCTCATCGTCGGCGGGGTCGGGGTGGCGAATGCCGTGCGCGCCTTCGTCGATGGCAAGCAGGCCTCCATCGCCACCCTCAAGAGCGTCGGCGCGCCGGGCTCGCAGGTGGTCGGGCTCTACCTGGTCCAGGTGATGCTGATCGCCGCCATCAGCACCGCGCTCGGCCTCGCCATCGGCGCGGCCCTGCCCTTTGGGCTCGACGTCGCGCTCCGCGACCAGCTTCCCCTTCCGCTCAATCCCGAGATCGCCCCGGCCCGCCTCGCGCTCGCAGGAGCCTACGGCCTGTTGACGGCGCTCGCCTTCGCGATCCTGCCGCTCGGGCGCGCCCACGACGTGTCCGTCGCCGGGCTGTTCCGCGATGCCGTCGATCCATCCGCACGCCGCCCGCGCTGGCGCTACCTCGCGGTGCTCGCCGCCGCCCTGCTCGCGCTCGCGGGCCTGGCCCTCTTCACCGCCTTCGACCGGAAGATCGCGCTGATCTTCATGGCGGCCGCCGCCCTCGCCTTCGGCGGTCTGCGCCTCGTTGCCGCGGGGCTGATGGTTCTGGCCGCGCGACTGCCGCGGCCGAAAGGCATGGTGCCGCGCATGGCCCTGGCCAACCTCCACCGTCCCGGCGCGCTGACCCCGGCGGTGGTGCTCTCGCTGGGCCTCGGCACGACGCTGCTGGTGACCCTGAGCGCCATCGACAGCAACATCACCCGCGCGCTCGAAAGCTCGCTGCCGGGCCGCGCTCCGAGCCTGTTCTTCCTCGACGTGCCCTCGCGCGACGCGGACGCCTTCTCCGCCTTCCTCGGCGCGCACGCGCCGGATGCAAAGATCGAGCGGGTGCCGATGATGCGCGGCCGGATCACCGCGCTGAACGGCGTACCGGCCGGGCAGATCAAGCCGCCGGAGGACGCCGCCTGGGTGCTCGACGGCGACCGGGGCATCACCTACGCCGAGTCTCCGCCCGATGGCTCGACCATCGTCGAGGGCACGTGGTGGAACGAGGAGGAGGCGCGCCAGCCCCTCGTCTCCTTCGATGTCGAGCTGGCACGGTCGCTGGGGCTGACGGTCGGCAGTACGGTCACGGTGAACGTGCTCGGCCGCTCGATCACCGCGCGGGTCGCCAACCTGCGCAAGATCGAGTGGCGCTCGCTCGGCATCAACTTCGTGATGGTCTTCTCCCCCGGCACGTTCCGCGGGGCGCCGCACGCCGATCTCGCGACCCTGACTCTCCCCAACGGGCCGGACCCGAAGCTCGAGGCGGAGGTGGTGCGCGACGCCGCCAAGGCGTTCCCGTCGGTGACGAGTGTGCGGGTCAGGGACGCGCTGGAGGCGGTCAACGATCTCGTCCACAAGCTTGTCCTGGCGATCCGCGGTGCCAGCATCGTCGCCGTGCTCGCGAGCCTGCTGGTGCTCGCCGGAGCGCTCGCCGCCGGACACCGAGCCCGGCTCTACGACGCGGTGGTGCTCAAAGTGCTCGGCGCCACGCGGATGCGGCTGCTCTCGGCCTACGCCCTCGAATACGGCGCCCTCGGGCTCGCGACCGCGGCCTTCGGCATCCTGGCGGGCTCGATCGCGGGCTGGGTGATCGTCTCCCGCGTCATGCGTCTCGACTTCGCGCCCGATCCCCTCGGAGCGCTGGCGGTGGCCGTCTTCGCCGTCATCTTCGCGGTCGTCGCCGGCCTCGCCGGGACGTGGCGCATCCTCGGCCAGAAGCCGGCCCCCTACCTGCGCCAGTTCTGAGACCGCTCATTTACGTTCGAGCAGAAGGTTTAATCCGCACAGATCCATAAAAATCTTGCGTCTCTGTAAGGCTTGAAAACGCGGCCGTTCGGCCAAGCCCCACTTGTTTATGACTGTTGCAGCGAACATATTCCGGCACAAGGCGTGCTCGACGCGCCGGGGGTTGCGTGCGGACCTCGACAAACTCCACGCCGAGAGCTTCCAAGGGAAACTTTCATGGCATTCGACAACAGCCCGTTCCGCTACGGCGCCCAGCCGCAGGGGTACGCCGGCTCTCAGGTCGAAGTCGACCAGGGCCTGCGCAGCTTCATGCTGGGCGTCTACAACAACATGGTCGTCGGCCTCGGGATCTCGGGTCTCGTGGCGCTGGCCCTCAATATGGCCGCCGTCGCGCAGACCGGCGCCGGCCGCGTCGCCCTGACCCCGTTCGGGCAGTTCCTGTACACCAGCCCCTTCAAGTGGGTGCTGATGCTGGCGCCGCTCGCCTTCATCTTCGTGTTCTCGTTCCGGATGGACCGAATGTCGGCCGCCTCCGCGCGCACGATGTTCTGGGCTTTCGCGGCGGTGATGGGCGCCTCGATGTCCACCCTGCTGCTCGTGTTCACGGGCGCCAGCGTGGTGCGGGTGTTCTTCATCACGGCGGCGACCTTCGGTGGCCTGAGCCTCTACGGGTACACCACCAAGCGCAGCCTGTCGGGCATGGGCTCGTTCCTGATCATGGGCCTGATCGGCATCATCATCGCCTCGCTGGTGAACCTCTTCCTAGCGTCTTCCGCGCTTCAGTTCGCGATCTCGGTCCTCGGCGTTCTCATCTTCGCCGGCCTGACCGCCTACGACACGCAGAAGCTCAAGGAGATGTACCTCTACAGTGGCCTCGACGCCGAGGGTGCAGCCAAGATGTCCGTCAACGGCGCGCTGACGCTGTACCTCGACTTCATCAACATGTTCCAGTTCCTGATGCAGCTGCTGGGCGACCGCCGCTAAGCGACGACACAGGATCCTGAAACGAGGAAGAGCCCCGGCCGAAAGGCCGGGGCTTTTTCGTGGACTGGAGGATGCGTGTGCCGACTACTCCCTTCCCGCAGAAGGGGGAGGGTTTGAGGCGGCACCACCCGCTACTTCCCCTCTTCCACCGCCTCGCAGACCAGCGGCGGCGGCGCTTCGACGCCGCGCCAGCGGCCGTAGGCCCACGGCCGGTACCACGCGGTGCCTCCTGGCAGATGTTCAGGAACGAGGTCGATGCCGTGGGTGCCGAACGGGCCGCAGCGGCAGATGCGGGCGAAGCCGATCCAGCCGCCGGCCCAGAGGCCGTGCCGCTGGATCGCCTCGTCGGTGTAGGTCGAGCAGGAGGGCCAGTGTCGGCACTGGCGCCCGACCAGCCCGGAAAGCGTGAGTTGATAGGCGCGGATCGCCCCGTGCGCCGCCCGGCGGATCATGACGAGGCTCAGGCCGCCTCGGGCGCGCCGGAGCCCTTCCGCGCGGCGATCTGATCGAGGGCGTCCACCACCGCGTCAAAAGTCAGAAGCGTCGAAGCGTGGCGGGCGCGGAAATCGCGCACCGGCTCGAGCACGGCGAGATCGGCCCATGGGCCGTCCGGCGCCGGACCGCTCTCCTTCAGCATCGCCCGCATCCGGGCGCGGACGGCGCGCAGTTCCTCGGCGGTTGCGCCGACCACGTGCCGCGCCATCAGCGAGGAAGAGGCTTGGCCCAGCGCGCAGGCCTTCACGTCGTGGGCGAAGTCGGCGACCGTGACACCGTCCTCATCGAGCTTCAGATCGACGGTGACGGTCGAGCCGCAGAGCTTGGAATGGGCGGTGGCGGTGGCGTCCGGCGCCTCCAGCCGGCCGAGGCGTGGAATGTCGGCGGCCAGTTCCAGGATGCGGCGGTTGTAGATGTCATCGATCATCGCTGACACGCCTTTCGCGGGCGTCCGTTGGGGTCGGGTTCAAGGATTCGTTGAGCCAGATACGCATGCCACGCATTGCGCGACGGCGCGATTGCGACGATATAGGCGCGACACTGCCATTCCGCGAGAATGGCACCGTCGACCCCGGTCACGCCCTGGCCCAGGATTCGGATCGTTCGAGGGCGTCGGCACTTAAAGGTTTAAGACGCCGGGACGGATCGACGATGTACGCCAAGCCCGACAGCACGACCATGAAGGCGCGTGTGGCGAAGGCCGGAGATGCCATGGATGCTGCCCTCAAATCCCTGTCCTACGGCATGAGCGACGATGAGCGACGCATGAGCGCCGTCGGCCTGCAAGGGATGCGCGGCGCCAACGATCCGGGCCTTCCGGATATCGCGCCAGACATCGCCCCCTTGCCTGAATCGGCCCAGCGGGTGCCGAACGAGGTGGCGCTCGGCCGTCCGAGCCGGCAGGAGGCGGAGGCCGCCGTGCGCACGCTGCTGCGTTGGGCCGGCGACGACCCGACCCGTGAGGGACTGATCGACACGCCCGCCCGTGTGGTGAAGGCTTACGAGCAGATCTTCGGCGGCTACCGCGCCGATGCCGACGCTCTGTTGGAGCGGGTGTTCGAGGAGGTCGAGGGCTACTCGGACGCCGTGCTGGTGCGCGACATCCCGTTCTACTCCCATTGCGAGCACCACATGGTGCCATTCATGGGACTGGCCCACATCGCCTACTACCCCACCAAGGGCGTGGTCGGTCTCTCCAAACTCGCTCGCGTGGTCGATGCTTTCGCCCGCCGCCTGCAGACGCAGGAGACGATGACGGCACAGATCGCCGACACGATCGAGAGCATCCTCCAGCCCCGCGGCTGCGCCGTGATGGTCGAGGCCGAGCACCTCTGCATGGCGATGCGTGGCGTGCAGAAGGCCGGCGTCTCCACCATCACCACGCAGTTCCGCGGCGTCTACAAGAACGATCCGTCCGAGCAGGTCCGCTTCCTGACCTTCGTGCGGAACCAGAAGGGCTGAGGCGGTCGGACAGCGTGCCATGACCGACCGGTTCGCTTCCCCCGGCTCCCGGGCCGAGGTCGAGGAAGGCACGAGGCTGACGCCGCGCTTCGGTCCCGACGGGCTCGTGGCCTGTATCGCCGTCGATGCCCATGACGGGCGTGTGCTGATGCTCGCCCACATGAACGCCGAGGCGCTCGCCCGCACCCTGGAGACCGGCGAGGCGTGGTACTGGTCGCGCTCGCGCGGCGAACTCTGGCACAAGGGCGCGACTTCCGGACAGATCCAGCGGATCGTGGAGATGCGGGTCGATTGCGATCAGGACGCACTCCTGATCCGGGTCGCCGTCGGCGGCGACGGCGGCTGCTGCCATACCGGCCGGCGCTCCTGCTTCTACCGCGCGGTCGAGCGCGACCCCGCGACCGGTGCGGTCACCCTCGTCACCGCCGATCCGGATCGATGATGTTCGAGGCGTCCCGTTCCCTCCCGTCCGACTTTCCGGAAGGGGCGGTGGAACCGGTGGTGCCCCGCTTCCGCTCTCCCCGCATCGGCCTCGCGCTCGGCGGCGGCTCGGCCCGCGGCTGGTCGCATATCGGCGTGATCGAGGGACTGGAGGAAGCCGGGATCTTCCCTGAAGTCGTGGCCGGCTGCTCCATCGGCGCCGTGGTGGGCGGGGCCTACGCCGCCGGCCGCATCGGCGCCCTCAAGGACTTCGCGCTCTCGCTCACCCGGCGTCGGGTGGTCGGCATGCTCGATCCGCGCCTCACCGGCTCCGGCCTGATCGCCGGCGAGCGCCTGCGCCGCCGCCTCTCGCGCGAGTTGGAAGGCTTCCGCATCGAGGAGCTGCGCCTCGCCTTTGCCAGCGTGGCGACCGAACTCGGCACTGGCCACGAGGTCTGGCTGTCCCGTGGGCCTCTGGTCGAGGCGGTACGGGCTTCTTACGCCATACCCGGCATCTTTCCGCCGGTTGCTCTCGAAGGGCGCCTTCTGATGGATGGGACGCTGGTGAACCCGGTGCCCGTGCGCCTTGCTCGCGAACTCGGCGCCGATCTCGTGATCTGC
>Ga0268290_100251_pt1 | contig 11593 bp, 7 predicted proteins | sample MetspRMADM_FD_191346 | JGI IMG/M metagenome (GOLD analysis project Ga0268290, IMG submission 191346) | Soil microbial communities from San-Diego area, Southern California, United States - Methylocaldum sp. RMAD-M | ecosystem: Environmental > Terrestrial > Soil > Desert | place: USA: California... | reverse complement strand
CCGGCCAAGCCCTCGCAATCCAACATCGCCCTGGTGACGAAGAACTACGCCCGGCTCAGCGCGGCGATGGGCGACGGCGACGGGCAGCCGAAATAGGCGCTGCGCAGGCGAAGTCCCCGCCGTTTCAGCGGGGACCACGCCGGCTCCTTCGAGGTTACGACACACGATTCCCCTGCTCCGCCCGCGTCCGATCCGGAGCGGCGGCGCTCTCGAAAGCATTGTCGACCGTGACATCCTTCCCTCGGCCGGTCGCCGGCAGCCCCGCCTCCGAGGCCGAGCCGGGCAGTCTGCCGAGTGCACCCGCGAGTGCGCCCGCGACGACGCCCCCTTGGGTCGGGCCGGGTTTCGCCGAGTTCGTCGGCATCGTCGCCCTGATGATGGCGGTCACCGCCATGTCGATCGACAACCTGCTGCCGGCCTTTCCGCTGATCCAGGAGCGGTTCGCGGTCGCCGACCCGAACAGCCTGCAACTCCTCGTCTACGTCTACATGATCGGCTTCGGCGTGGCGCAGATCGTCTACGGGCCGGTCTCGGACGCGCTCGGGCGACGGCCGACCCTGCTGATCAGCCTCGGCATCTATACCGCCGGCTGCATCCTCTCGATGCTGGCACCGAGCTACGAGTGGCTGCTCGCCTCGCGGATCATCCAGGGCATGGGCGCGGCGGGCGGCCGGGTGCTCTCGACCGCGATCGTGCGCGACCGCTTCTCGGGTCGCGAGATGGCGAGCGTGATGTCGCTCATCATGATGGTGTTCCTGATCGTGCCGATGCTCGGGCCGGCGATCGGCGCGACCATGCTGCTGCTCGGCTCGTGGATCTACGTTTTCGTGTCGATGCTGGCGCTCGGCGGAATCCTCACGCTGTGGTTCGCCCTGCGGATGCCCGAGACGCTGCACCCCGAATACCGCCGCCCGCTCTCGCTGAGGGCGACGGGCCAGGCGCTGCTGACGGTGCTGCGCACCCGCGCGGCGATCGGCTACGCGACAGCGCTCGGCCTGCTGACGGGCTGCATCATGGGCTATGTCGGCTCGGCCCAGCAGGTGTTCGACACCGGGCTCTACCATCTCGGCGGGCTGTTTCCGGTCGCCTTCGGCGTCGTGGCCGGTGCCATGGGCGCGGCGACGCTGATCAATTCCCGCGTCGTGCGCCGGCTCGGCATGCGCACGCTCTCGCATGCGGGCGTCACCGCCTTCACCGCGGTCGGCCTTCTGCAGGTCGGCATCGGCTTGCACTACCAGGGGCATCCGCCGCTGGTGCTGTTCCTTTCGGTGCTGGCGCTCAACCAGTTCCTGATCAGCTTCGCCCTGCCGAACTTCAACGCGCTGGCGCTGCAGCCGCTCGGGGCGATCGCAGGCACGGCTTCGTCCTTCCTCGGCTTCTACACCACGATCCTGGGCGCCTTCTGCGGCTTCTTGATCGGACACGCCTTCGACGGCACGGTGATGCCGGTCGCCTACGGCTACGCCCTGCTCGGCGCGCTGGCCCTGCTCGTCGTGGCCTGGACCGAGCGTGGGCGCCTCTATCGGGCCGGGGTATCCGGCTGAGAGCGGCGGCCCGGATCGTCTCCGAGCCGCAGGGGTCGGTCAGGCGTTGGTGCCGCCATCGACCGTGAGGATGGTGCCCGTGATCTGCCGTGCGGCCGGGCTTGCCAGGAAGGCGACGGCGGCGGCCACGTCCTCGGGCCGGCCGTAATGGCCGAGCGCGGTCATGGCGCGCTGAAGGTCCGCCTGCGCCCCGTCCGCCGGGTTCATGTCGGTGTCGGTCGATCCCGGCTGCACGAGGTTCACGGTGATGCCTCGAGGCCCGACTTCGCGCGCCAACCCGCGGGTGAACGACAACAGGGCGGACTTCGTCATCGAATAGACCGTCACGCCCGCAAAGGGCACCCGCTCGCCGAGCGACGACCCGATGGAGATGATCCGCCCGCCCTCCCCGAGATGCGGGATCGCCGCCTGCGAGGCCAGCACCACCGAGCGGACGTTGACGGCGAGAAGCGCGTCGATGTCGGCGAGCGGCATCTCCGCGACCGGGCCTCCGCGGGCGATGCCGGCATTGTTCACGAGGATGTCGAGGCCGCCGAGTTCCGCGGCAGCCGCATCGACCGAGCGCTTCACCGCCGCGGCGTCGGCGCTGTCGGCCTGGATGGCGAGGCCGCGGCGGCCTTGTCCCTCGATGGCGCGGACGACCTCCGCGGCCCGATCGGCCGAGCGCTCGTAGGTGATCGCCACATCCGCACCGCGCTCCGCCAGCGCCCGGGCGATGGCGGCACCGATCCCGCGGGAGGCGCCGGTGACGAGGGCGCGCTTGCCTGCCAGTTCACTCATCGACTGCTCTTTCTGTATCGAACGACACAGAAATGGCTATGAGCGTTGCGAACCGGGGTCAAGCGAATTATAGAACGAACGATGCAGAATTCAGGGCCGGCTCCCTCCCCTGGTGACCTGCCGCCTCGCGGCCGCGGCCGGCCGCGGGCCTTCGACCGGGATGCGGCCCTGACCCAGGCCATGCACCTGTTCTGGCGCAAGGGCTTTGCGGCGACTTCCATCTCCGAGCTGACCGCGGCGATGGGGATCGGCTCGCCGAGCCTCTACGCCGCGTTCGGCTCGAAGGAAGGGCTCTACGCCGAGGCCCTGCGCCACTACCGCGAGCAGTACGAGGCGCGCGTCTGGGGGAATTTCACCGGGGCCCCGACCGCCCGCGCGGCCGTCGAAGCGTTGCTGATGGACACGGCCGCCGCCCTGACCGAGGTCTGCGCGCCCGATGAACCGCGTGGCTGCATGGTGACGCTCTCGGCCGTCGGCGGTGAGGGGCACACGGAACTCGGTGAATGCGTAAGGGCGGCCCGCGCCCGCGGCTTCGAGGCCGTCGCGGAGCGGCTGAGCCGTGCGGCGGCGGAGGGCGAACTGAGCGCCTCAGCCGATATCCCGGCCCTCGCCCGTTACGTCATGACGGTGCAGGGCGGCCTGTCGCTCCAGACCCGCGACGGCGCGAGCCGGCCCGAGTTGGAGGCGGTCGCCCAACTGGCGATGGCGGGATGGGACGCGCGGGTCGGCGGCTGACCGTATCCGCCGTCAGGCCGCCTCGTCCTCGGGGATGACGTCGACCTCGACGCTGAGCTTCTGCGCTCCGGCTGAGGCGACGATCCCATCGATCGGTGCGACGTCGGCGTAGTCGCGGGCGCGGGCCACCACGATGTGGTCGTCACGCACGATGCAGGCATTGGTCGGGTCGAGGCCGATCCAGCCGCTCTCCCCCAAGCCCTCATCCGTGCCGCACCACAGCGCGACCCAGGCGTGGCTGGCATCCGCCCCGCGCAGGCGCGGCCGGCCCGGCGGCGGCCGGGTGCGCAGATAGCCGCTGACATAGGCCGCCGGCAGGCCGAGGCCGCGCAGGCCGGCGATCATCACGTGGGCGAAGTCCTGGCAGACGCCCGCCTTCAAGGTGAAGGCCTCCGCCAGGGGCGTCGAGACGGTGGTGGCCTTGGCATCGAAGCGGAAATCGTCGCGGATCCGGTGCATCAGTTCGACCGCGCCGCCCAGCGCGCTGCGTCCGGGCGAAAAGCTCTTGCGCGCGTAATCCGTCACCTCGGGCACGAGCGGCACCCGCTGGCTCGGGAACTGGAAATGCGCTGGCCCGTCCGGTCCGAGCGAGGGCAGCGCCAAGGCGGCCTCCCGCACCCTCTCCCAGGCCGGGCCGGCCTCGGGCGGCGGTGGGGCCGGCCGCTCCACCGCGACGCGGGAGACGGCCTCGACCGCGAACGCGCGGTGCGGCTCGTCGAGGGTCACGGTCAGGGTGTCGAGGCCGAAGAAGTCGCGCCGCTCCAGGCAGCGCGTCGGCTCAGGCGCGACGTGAAGCGCACTCTCCAGCACCCGCTGACCCTCGCCGTCGCGGGGGCGCAGGCGCAGGTTGCAGCGCGCGAAACGGACGGTCCGGGCATAGCGGTAGGTCGTCAGGTGCCGCAGGGTATAGATCAAGCGAGACCCGTGAGCTTCTCGGGCCGCAGGGCGTCGGGGCCGTTGGGGAAATAGCGGCCGGCGATTCCGTTGGCGAGGCCCTCCAGATCCGCCTCGAAACGCTCCAGGGTCTCGGTGTCGAACTGGGCGGCCTCCGCCGTCTGAAACGTGACCGCGAGCGCCAGCGCCCGGCGGCGATGCGGCTCGGGCAACCCGTCGGCGGCCAGCGCCGGCAGGGCATCGAGATGGGCGGTGATCGCCTGGAGCTGGTAGGCGACCGAGCGGGGATTGTTGGGGTCGAGCACCGCCATGTCGCAGACCGCGTCGCGGCTGACGCCGACGAGGTAGCGCGCCCCGTAGGCGATCTGCGAATCGGCCAGTGAGAGCATCACGCCGAGATCCTCGGCGCTCGCTTGCGGGCCGCAGAAGTGCAGGGCGAAGCCGCAGGTGTTGATCGCCCGCTCGATGCGCCGGCCCATATCGGCAAAGCGCCAGCCGGCGGCGTGGCCCATATTCTCGTGGATCAGGCCGGTGAGCGCGGCGAGATGCCCGAGTGCCCGCTCGGCTTTGCCGAAGAGCTGCGCCTCGGTCGGCGCCCAGCCCTCGGCGTAGACCAGGGTATCGCGCAGATCGGCCAGCGCCCGCCAGGATTCCGTCGGCAGCCGCTCGCGCAGGGAGGCTGCAATGCGCCGGGCCTCCAGCACGTGGGACAGGGCCGAGCCGTAGACGGTCTTGCCCGACAGGGCCTCCTGGGCGAGTGCCGCGGGGCTCAGATCGGCCGCGCTCACCGAGCCCCAATCCTTGAGAAGGGCGCGGATCGCGAGCGCACTCTGTGCGCCTTCGTCGCCGGAGGCTTCGGCGGCGACGGCCTCGGTGAAGACGCCGAGATGAGCCTGGACGAGGCGGATCACCGCCTCCGCCCGCTCCAGGTAGCGCCCGAACCAGAACAGGTTGTCGGCTGCCCGCGACGGCAGGTGGCCGGCGATGCGGCGGATGCGCGGCGTACTCGCGTGCACCAGGGACGGCGTGTCGACGGGGGTGTCGGACAACACCCAGACATCGGCCGAGCGGATGCCGGCGCGCATCTCGCTCGGGTCGGCGCCCTCGCGCTCGGCGACGCGGCAGAACGCGCTCGGTAGCACCCGCCAGCCCTCCGGCGTGGCGGCGGCGAAGACGCGCATCACGAAGGGGCGGGCCACCAAGCGCCCGTCCTGCCATGCCGGCATGGTCGAGAGCGGCGCGGCCTCCTGGGCGACCCAGTCGAACGGGCGCTCGCGTAGGGACGCCACGGCGCGGGCGCGGGCGGCATCGAGGGCGGGGCCGGCGAGCATCGCATCACGCTCCGGGCCGCGCAGGGGCGTTGCTGCCGGGCGCAGCGTCAGATGGTCGAGGTTGGCCAGAGCGTGGGCAAGGCCGTCCGGGTTGCCGCACCACCACGTGCGGGGGGCGGTGAGCCGCAACTCCTCTCCGGTGAGCCGGCGGGCGATGGCCGGCAGATAGGGGCCGAGCGCGGCCGATTCGAGCACGCCCGAACCCGGCATGTTGCCGACCACCGCCCCGCCCCGGCGCAGCACTTGGAGGATGCCGGGTACGCCGAGGCGCGAATCCGAGCGCAGCTCCATCGGGTCGAGATAGTCGGCGTCGATTCGGCGCCAGACCGCGTCGGTGCGCTTGAGCCCGGCGATGGTCCGAACGTGCAGCAACCCGTCACGCACCACGAGGTCGTCGCCCTCGACCAGCAGGAAGCCGAGATAACGGGCGAGTGCGGCCTGCTCGACATAGGTGCTGCTATAGGGGCCCGAGGTCAGCAGGCAGATGCGCGGATCGCTGCGCTCGCAGGACGCGGCCAACCCGGCGCGGAATGCCTGGAAGAACCCGGGCAAGCGCTCGACGTGGAGATCGGCAAAAAGGTCCGGGAAGGCGCGGGCGAGCACCATCCGGTTCTCCAGCGCGTAGCCGAGGCCGGAGGGCGCCTGGGTCCGGTCGGCCAGGACCTGCCAGCGCCCATCGGGGCCGCGGCCGACATCCGCGGCGTAGATCGGCAGCCAGCGCCCGCCGGGCGGGGCGATGCCGTGAACGGGCCGTAGGAATTCAGGGTGACCAGCCACCACGCCCGCGGGCAAAAATCCCTCCGCGACGAGCCGGCCGGCGCCGTAGATGTCGGCGACGATGCGCTCCATCAGGCCGGCGCGCTGGACGATGCCGGCGGACAGCTCCGCCCAGTCGGCGGCGTCGATGACGAGAGGCAGCGAGCCGAGCGGCCACGGATGCTCGCGCCCGTCGCCGTAGACCCTGTAGGAGATGCCCGCATCGCGGATATGCCGCTCGGCCGAGAGGAACCGGGCGGCGACCTCCCGGTCGTCGAGTCCGGCCAAGCGCTCGAGGAAGCGCGGCCAGCCGCCGCGCAGGGCGCCCCCCGCATCCATCAGCTCGTCGGCGAGGCCGGGACGAGGCGCGTAGCCCTCCGTCCAGCGGCGCATGCGTGCGGCCGGGTCGTCGGCCGCCCAGGCGGGGGCGTCGGGCAGGGGCCCGTCCGCGAGGGCAGCCGAAGCGGTCATCGGGGTGCAGGCGTGCGAAGATCGAGGGTCAGGGGGAAGTCGCCGTTACGCTCCTCGGCCGGCATCGCGAGCTGGCCTGGGGTGTGGCCCATCGCCTCGAAGCGGGCGAGGCGGCGCCCCTCCGCCTCGTAGGCGTTGACGGGGAAGCTGTCGTAGTTGCGCCCGCCCGGATGGCTGACATGGTAGCGGCAGCCGCCAAGTGAGCGGCCGCTCCAGGAATCGAAGATGTCGAAGGTCAGCGGCCCGTGCGGCGCGATCGTCGGGTGCATCGAGGAGGCCGGCTGCCAAGCCTTGAAGCGCAGGCCCGCGACCGCCTCGCCGCTGGCGCCCGTCGGCGTCATCGGCAGGCGTCGGCCATTGCAGGCGATCACGTGCCGGCCGGGGACGAAGCCCTCGACCTTCACTTGAAGCCGTTCGACGGATGCGTCCACGAAGCGCACGGTTCCCCCGGCAGCCCCCTCTTCGCCCAGCACGTGCCAAGGCTCCAGCGCTTGGCGCAGTTCGAGGCCGACGCCGCCCTGCTCCACTCGGCCGAAGACGGGGAAGCGGAACTCGCGCTGTGCCGCGAACGCCTGAGGGTCGAAGTCGTAGCCGCCGGCGCGCAGGTCTTCCAGCACGGAGAGGAAGTCGGCCCAGAGGAAATGCGGCAGCATGAAGCGATCGTGCAGAGCCGTGCCCCAGCGGACACAGCCGCCGGTCTGCGGCTCGCGCCAGAGCCACGCCACGATGGCCCGCAACAGCACCTGCTGCGCGAGGCTCATGCGCGCATCCGGCGGCATCTCGAAGGAGCGGAATTCGAGGAGGCCGAGGCGGCCGGTGGGGCCGTCGGGTGAGAACAGCTTGTCGATGCAGATCTCGGCGCGATGGGTGTTGCCGGTCACGTCCGCGAGGATGTTGCGGAACAGCCGGTCCACCAGCCAGTGCGGGATATTGCCCCCATCCGGTCCCGGCACCTGGGCCAGCGCGATTTCCAGCTCGTAGAGCCCGTCATGGCGCGCCTCGTCCATGCGCGGTGCCTGGCTCGTCGGGCCGACATAGAGGCCGGCGAACAGGTAGGAGAGGCAGGGATGGCGCTGCCAGAAGAGCACGAGGCTCTTCAGCAGGTCCGGCCGGCGCAGGAACGGCGAGTCGGACGGGGTCGCGCCGCCGAGCACGACATGGTTGCCGCCCCCCGTGCCGGTATGGCGCCCGTCGATCATGAACTTCTCCGCCCCGAGGCGGGTCTGGCGGGCCTCGTCGTAGAGGCCGCGGGTGATCTCGACCGCCTCGCGCCAGGAGGCGGCGGGGTGGACGTTGACCTCGATTACGCCGGGATCGGGCGTGACCTTGATGACCGAGAGACGAGGATCGTAGGGCGGCTCGTAGCCCTCGATGTGGATCGGCTGGCCGATGGTCTCGGCGACGCGTTCGAGATGTCCGACGAGGTCGATGTAGTCGTCGGCCCGCTCCAGGGGCGGCATGAACACGCAGAGCACGCCGTCGCGCGGCTCGACCGACAGCGCGGTGCGCACGGCCACGCCCTCCAGACCGGCGCCGTTGGCCCGGTCGGCTCCTTTCGGCAGCGGGGCGTCCCGAGGGCCGCCCGGTTCGGCGGGCAGGTCGCCGCGCGCTTCGAGCGGGTCCTGCGGGTGGTAGTAGGGGTAGGAATCCGGCGGAACGTAGGGAAGCGAACCAAGTGGCAGGCGCAAGCCCAGCGGCGAGTCGCCGGGGTTCAGGTAGGCGCCGCCGCGGCGGAAATTCCAGGCCTCCGAGATCCAGGCACGGCCCTCCCCCGCCGCGAGGTTGGCCAGCGGCAGCACGTAGCCGACGGGTGTGTCGAGGCCGCGCCCGAACACGCGCGCAAACCGGGCATCGGTCTCCGGGCTGCCGGTCCGTGGTTCCGCGGTCGTGACGTTGACCGGCAGCTCGCTCTCGCGAGTCCGCCAGTAGACGGCGTCCTCGTAGGCCGGGATGACGAAGCGGGCGAGTTCGAGCCGCTCGGCGAGCGTGCCGATCAGCCGCTCGGCTTCCGCGATGGTGGCGGTCTTCGGGCCGTCTTCGACGGCAATCAGCTCGGTGTTCTTCCAGATCGGCACGCCGTCCTTGCGCCAGTAGAGGGCGAAGGCCCAGCGCGGCAGGCTCTCGCCGGGATACCACTTGCCCTGGCCGTAATGCAGCATGCCGCCGGGTGCGAAGCGATCGCGCAGGCGACGGATCAGTTGGTCGGCCAAGCCCCGCTTGGTCGGCCCCACGGCGGCGACGTTCCATTCGGGGGATTCAAAGTCGTCCACCGAAACGAAGGTCGGCTCGCCGCCCATGGTCAGGCGTACGTCCTGCTCGGCGAGATCCGCGTCGATGCGCTCGCCGAGCGCGTCCATCGAGGTCCAGACCTCGTCCGAGAACGGCTTGGTGATGCGCGGCGCCTCGGCGACGCGGCTGACCGTCATCTCGTAGGCGAACTCGACCTTGGCCGGTTCGGCGAGCCCCGAGATCGGCGCGGCGGCGTTGTAGTGGGCGGTGGCCACGAGCGGGATGTGCCCCTCGCCGGTGAGCAGGCCGGAGGTGGCGTCGAAGCCGATCCAGCCAGCGCCTGGCAGGTACACCTCGGCCCAGGCATGCAGGTCGGTGAAGTCGGTCGTCGTGCCCGCTGGGCCGTCGATCGCCGTCGTGTCGGGCACCAGCTGGATCAGGTAACCCGAGACGAAGCGGGCGGCGAAACCGAGCCGGCGCAGCACCTGCACGAGGAGCCACGCGGAGTCGCGGCAGGAGCCGCTCCTCAGGGTCAGCGTCTCGGCCGGTGTCTGCACGCCGGGTTCCATGCGCACGCCATAGGCGACGCGCGAGCGCACCTGCTCGTTGAGCGCCACGAGAAAGGTGACCGTGTGGGTCTCGTCGGGGATCTCGGCGAGGAAGGCGTCGATCTCCGGCCCCTGCGCCTCGTCGAGGACGAGGTAGGGCGCGAGCGCGACCTTCAGCTCCGCCTCGTAGTCGAAGGGACGGCGCTCGGCATAGGGCTCGACGAAGAAGTCGAACGGGTTGATGACCGCGAGGTCGGCGGTGAGATCGACCTCGATGCGGAGCTCCGTGGTCTTCTCCGGAAAGACGAGGCGGGCGAGCCAGTTGCCGGACGGATCCTGCTGCCAGTTGATGAAGTGGTTCTCCGGGCTCACCTTCAGCGCGTAGGCCGGCACCTTGGTCCGGGCATGCGGCGCCGGGCGCAGGCGGATGGTCTGCGGCCCCAGCGCGATCGGCCGGTCGTAGCGGTAATGCGTGACGTGGTGCAGGGCGGCTTGAATCGACACGGAGGCTCCGGAAGCGTTGTCTTGAGGTCTCTCGGCACGATGTGATGCGGTGCGCGCTGCCGCAGGCCGCCCGCCTTATACACCCCGCAGCGGCGGGATGGAGCGCTTGGAAAAAGCAAGAAGCGTGCAGCGGCCCGGCGGAATGGCGGCGCGGAACTTCGTCCGGCTCACAACCTTGACTCGTGCGGGCCGTGGGATTGTGGACGAGGCGAGGGCACGGCCCGGTTCTTGTCTGGTCCCCGCAACGGACGGAGCGGGGCCACTTCATGAAGATCTTCCAGTGCCAGGCCTGCGACCAGCCGGTCTCCTTCGAGAGCACGGTCTGCGAGAGCTGCGAGCGCCGGCTCGGCTACGTCTGCGATCGGCACGAGGTCTCGGCGCTGGAGCCCTGCGGCGAGGATGCGCGCGGCTCCCTCTTCCGTGCCTACGCCCATCCGGGCCGCAAGTACCGCCTCTGCGCCAATGCCGCTCACGACGCCTGCAACTGGGTGGTGCCGGAGGATTCTCCCGAGATCTACTGCGTCACCTGTCGCCACAACCGCGTGGTGCCGGATCTGCGCGTGGGGGCCAATCTCGACCGCTGGCGCCAGATCGAGGCGGCCAAGCATCGGCTGTTCTACTCGCTGCTGCGCCTCGACCTGCCGCTGGTGACGCGGGCGCAGTACTCCGACGGCCTCGCCTTCGACTTCCTCGCCGAGTCCGCCGGGCCGCCGGTGATGACGGGCCATCTCGACGGGCTCATCACGCTGTCCATCGCCGAGGCCGACGATGTCGAGCGGGAGCGGCGCCGCAAGATGTTCGGCGAGTATTACCGCACCCTGCTCGGCCATTTCCGCCACGAGATCGGGCATTACTTCTGGAACCTGCTGGTGCGCTTCGATGCGAGCCTGCCGGCCTTCCGCGCGCTGTTCGGCGACGAGAGTGCCGATTACGGCGCCGCGCTCCAGCGCCACCACGCCCAGGGGCCGCCCAATGATTGGCAGGAATCCTTCGTCTCGGCCTACGCCACCGCGCATCCATGGGAGGATTTCGCCGAGACCTTCGCCCACTACCTGCACATCATCGACACGCTGGAGACCGGTAGCGCCTTCGAGATCCGCCTGCGGCCGAAGCTGCGCGGCGCGGCCGAGCCGGTGGCTCCGTCGACCTGCGTCGATTTCGACCCTTACGAAGCGACGGATTTCGAGCGCGTGGTCGAGGCGTGGATTCCGTTGACCTACGCGGTGAACTCGCTCAGCCGCTCCATGGGCCAACCGCCGCTCTACCCGTTCAAGCTGACGCCCGCGGTGATCGCCAAGCTCGCCTTCGTGCACGAGCGGATCTACGCCGCCCGCACCCCCGGCGGCCTCACTGAGACGGCCAGCGACGAGATGCTGAAGGCGGTGATCGCGGGTCTGCGCCAGCGCGTAGCGGCGCCGACGGCTTGATTCCTCACGAATGGCGACGCCGGGCGGCACCCTGCGGGCGTCCGGCGTCGCCCCGAGGCGATGGGCGGTCGGACCGGGTTACTGCGCCGGGGCCGGAGCGGCCGGGGCCTTGGGCGCAGCGGGCTTCGGTGCCGGCTTGGCAGCGGGCGCGGCGCCGGTGGTACCGGTGGCGGCGGGGCCGTTGGCGGTCGCGCCGGGCGCCGCCTTGGGCGCCCACTCGGCGTCGGCGCGAGGGCCGTTCGGGCCGTTGGTCGGGCCGGTGAGCTGACCCGGCTGCGCGTCGGTGACCTTCTTCCAGGTCTGCGACTGGCACAGGAAGGCGATGAGGCAGCCCTTGACCGTCAACTCCTCCGGTTCGTCCGACCAGACCGTCA
>Ga0268290_100250_pt1 | contig 11628 bp, 13 predicted proteins | sample MetspRMADM_FD_191346 | JGI IMG/M metagenome (GOLD analysis project Ga0268290, IMG submission 191346) | Soil microbial communities from San-Diego area, Southern California, United States - Methylocaldum sp. RMAD-M | ecosystem: Environmental > Terrestrial > Soil > Desert | place: USA: California... | reverse complement strand
GAGACCGCCCGCGAGAACGCCAACGACGCTCAGAAGGCGAACTCCTAACGGATCCTTCGGGCTTCGGCCCGAGCCGTCCAGACTCCGACGGCCCGCTCCAGCAGAGCGGGCCGTTCGCGTATCGTTCAGTTCCGCTCAGGCTTCTTGCCTCTTTTCCGCCGTCCGGACACCGCAAGGCTCGACGCCTCGCCAGCTCCGAGTGGGCGGCCCAGCGGAGATTTTCGACACGATGCGTTCCGTTCGCACCCTCGGCCTCGCGGCCCTCGCTGCCGTCGCGGTCGGAAGCCTCACGCCCGCACAGGCACAATATTACGACGACGGCTACGACGCGCCACCGCCGCGCGCCCGCCCTTATCGGGACGGGGGCGGTCCGCCGCCCCGCCGCGCCATGGGCCTCAATTGCGATGCCGTGCAGTCGGGCATCAGCGGCTTGCAACCGTTCTCCTGCCCACTCCCGGGCCCGCGCCCACTCGGAGCCCGCTGCTTCTGCGATATGCCGGTTTCGTTTCTCAATGGGCCGCAAACGGCGGTCGGCCGCGTCGCGCCGTAAGCTCCCTGAACAGCGGCACTCGGCTTCGAAACGATCTGTTGCGGAAAGCCGATGGGGGACGAGAAGAGCCGCGGCGGATCTCTCCGCCGCGGCTCTTCTCAAGATTCGAGTTGCTCGACTGTCAGTTGACGACGACCGTGGCGCCGACCTTAACACGGGAATAGAGGTCGGTGACGTCCTCGTTGGTCATGCGGATGCACCCTGAGGACACGGCCTGACCGATCGTATCCGGCTCGTTGGAGCCGTGGATCCGGTACTCGGACCGGCCGATATACATCGCGCGGGCGCCGAGCGGGTTCTCGATGCCGCCGGCCATGTAGCGCGGCAGATCGGGGCGGCGGGCCAGCATCGCGGCCGGAGGCGTCCAGCCCGGCCACTCACGCTTGGCGGTGATCTTGTTCACGCCGCTCCAAGTGAAGCCCGGACGTCCCACGCCGACACCGTAGCGAACCGCCTGTCCACCGGGCAGCACGTAGTAGAGCCGCCGCTCGGCCGTCGAGACAACGATCGTGCCCGGCGCGTAGCGAGTGCTGTAGGAGACGATCTCGCGGGGGATGCGGGCGACCTGCGCCTGAGCCGCCTCGGCCTCACCGTAGCTCTGCCCGTAACCTTGGGCGCTGGAGCCGCGCTGCGCGGCGTAGGGATCGTAGACCGGCCAGCCGCCCTGCGACGACTGCTCCTGATAATAGTCATCACTGTCGGAGCCGAACGGGTCGTAGGGCGCGGCGCTGGCGACGTTGGTCGCGAGAACACAGACGCCGACAACGCCGGCGAGAACAGATGCCAGGGTCTTCATCGCAGGTACCTACCTGTGCAGTAATCTTTGCCATTACAAGCGTGACTGTGCTTGCTCGGTTCCCTGCTGTTTACGGATTTTCCACGCCTCGGCCGTGCGGCGGCTCACATCAGCTTGGCCGTACCGCCGTGGTTACTCCCAAATCGGCCGCCAAATCGGCCAGTTGGGGGTGATCGGACGCGTGCCGGCACGCGGCCCCGACAAAGAAGGCGTCAAGCATCACGAAGATTACGGCCGATAGGCACGTCTCAAGCAGGCTCGATAGCCGCCGCCTGAAGAAGAAGGTCGAGGAGGCTTCAATCCTACAAGCACTCGCCGCCGGGATCATCGCCGACGGTCATCCGTCCAGTGGCAGTCTCTCGATCAGTGACATGCCCGGGATGATGATTCGTCGAAGAAGAGGGAGCACATCAGCGCTCTCGAAAACACGCTGTATTGGGAGCAGATTGAAAAGAAGCTTGTCCGCGTCGGTATCGGCGCTGCGGTCATGAGCCTGCTCGGCTCCCACCCTTCAATTCCGACCCAGGCGCCGTCGCAGCGAACGGGTCGCGGCCTGAGGATCGTTCGATACGGCGCTTCCGCCAGCCCGATCTCAACTCTTTCGCGCGGGTCAGCTCACCGGCGGCGAAGGATCGCGCGCGGCCCGCTCGGCCTCGACCAGCACGTCGAAGGCGCGCCAGGGCTTCGGAATGAAGACGGCTCCTTCCGGTAGAGCCACGCCGGGCTCAGGCTCGACGCCGGACGTCACGACCAGACGGGTTCGGGGCCAGAGGGTTGCAATGGCGCGGGCGAGTTGAAGCCCGTCCATGGCCCCCGCAAGGCGGATATCGGCGAAGACCAGGGCGACCTCGCCGCCCCGCTCCTGCAGGACGCCCAGAGCATGTTCGGCACTGTCACAGCCGATCACGTGCATCTCGGTTTCTTCCAGCACGCTCTCCGCCAACTCGCGGGTGTCGCGCTCATCCTCGACCACGAGGGCGATGCGGGCGTCAGGGCGTTCGGCTTTCTCGGCCTGAGAACGTTCCGCATGATCGACGCGCCGAACCAGAGCGGCGAGATGATCAGGAATGCCTTCCGCCACGAGGTTATCGTAGCAGGAGGCGAGCGCCTGCCCGATCTGATCGAGTTTCATGCTCGGCAGCAGGGGATCATCGGCTATCCCCCGGTGCGATCGGTCTCGAAACGAGTCGTTCAAGGCGAAACGATCCTCTCTCGCGCATCCGGGCGGCAAAGGACCTCTCACGGATCGATGTCCGAAGCGCCGCACAGCACAACAAAGCGGGCAGATGCCGCTCAGTTGCGTCGAAGGGAGATTTTCACCGCCGCGGGCTTGCCGCGCGTCGGGCGGCCGCAGCCTTCGCCTTACTGAACCGCCTCGGCATCGGCGAGGGCGACGAGGCCGGCCACGCTGCGCACATCGCGGTAGCGATCGCCGCGGGTGCTCATCATCGCCTCGAACTTCTGGTGCACCTGGGCGACCGAGAGGCTCGCGGGCTTGCGGTGGCGGCCCCGGCCGGTGGTGCCGCCGAAGAAGATCGAGCGGTTGGCCCGAGCCGGGCCGGGCAACAGGGCCGCGGCGGCGGCGGTCGGCTTGTCGACCACCCGGGACAGGAAGTTCTCGGCGTCGTCCGGCCCGAGGAAGTGCGCGAGGTAGACCTCGCCCAGGGACAACTCGCGGCCGATCTTCAGGGCGATGCGCCCGGCATCGCGCTTCAGCATCTCGCCGGCCATGACGGCGGAGAGGTAGGGATCGCGGCGCAGGTCGAGGATGCGGGTGCGCTCGGCCTGATCCTGGATCGACGGCCGGTCGTTCGCGTCCGGAACGATCAGGGCAGCCTCCTTCTCGTACCCGTATCTCGGGCCGAAATCGCGGATGACGCCGAGCCAAGTGCGCTCGATGAACTGGAACAGTCCGGTCGCCGAGGAGGTCTTGGCCTGGACGGCGGTGATGAAGCTCGACTCCTTGTCGGCCACCGCCATGAGCAGAACCGGATCGGTCTGGACGGCCTGAGCCGCCTTGACGATGGTCTGCACGAGGTGGCGGCGGATCTTCATCGGGCCGAATTCGAGGATGTCGTTCGGATCGCCGGTCGACGTCTGCGAGAGCAGGAAGTCGTAGGAGACGCGGTCCACCGTGTTGGCACCGAGTTCGGTGTCGAGGTCGCCCACGGGGTGGAAGCTCGATGAGGCCGCCAGCATCGACGGAACCGGGCTCTCGGGCGCCAGCGCCTGAAGGCGCGGCTTCGGCATGGCCAGATCGGAGATCTTGGTCGAAGCCTCGGCTCGGCCGAGATCGGTGCCGGCATTGAGGAGAACCGCGCTCAGGCCTCCGGCCAGCAGGGTCATGGAGAGGATGGAGCGGACGAGCGCCGTGCGGCTGCCATGGTCGCGCCCCGTGCGGGAATTGAGGGTGATGACGTCGGAGGACGGGGTGGGACGCCCGCTCTTGCGAGGCATCGAGGTGGTACGCGGCGATCCGATCGTACGGCCCTGCATCGTTGTCGTCGCTCACTCTTCGTGATGGCGCCAGCGGCGTGTGGGCAACACTTACGCCGCCGGATGTGGCGCAAACACGGCCGAGGTTGTGGCATCCCCAGGGCAAGCCGGGGCAATTTGCAGGCAAGCTGAGCCGTTTGGCGGGTTGTCCCCGGTGTTTTCCACCGGGATGCGGTTCACAGCGGAACGGGGATGAGAGGAGAATGGGTGACGGCCGATCCGCGTCGCCTGACGGATGGAAGGACGCTCCCACCGATGCCACGCCCCGATCGCATCCTGGAGACGGCTCTCTACGTCGATGATCTGCAGAGAGCTCACGAGTTCTATGAAACCGTCATCGGCCTGGAGCGCATCCTGAAGTCGGAGACGCTCTGGGCCTACGATGTCGGTGGCCGGAATGTGCTTCTGCTCTTCAGGCAGGGGGCGTCCGTGTCCCCGCAGCGCCTGCATGGCGGGTTGATCCCGGCGCATGATGGGACGGGGCCGCTGCATCTCTGCTTCGGCACGACCGAAGACGAGCTGCCCGCCTGGGAGGTGAAGTTCGACGCGAACGGCGTCGTGATCGAAGGACGCGTCTCTTGGCCGAGCGGGGCGACGAGCCTCTACTTCCGCGATCCGGACGGACACATGCTCGAACTCGCGACGCGTGGGCTCTGGCCGAATTACTGAGCGGCGCCGATCGATGCAGACAGCGGGACACGCAGCGACCGCAGCCGCCGGTCACAACCGCCGCAGCGCCACGCTCTCGATGCGATGGCTCGGCCCCTTGGCGAGGATCAAGCTGGCCCGCTGTCGCGTGGGCAGGATGTTGTCCCGCAGGTTCGGCAGGTTGATCGTGGTCCAGAGTTGGTCCGCGATCTCCAGCGCGTCGCTCTCGGTGACCTCGGCATATTTGCGGAAGTAGGAGAGTGGATCGCGGAAGGCGGTCTGGCGCAGCCGCAGGAAGCGGTTGACGTACCAGCGGTGCAGGTCGTCCTCGTGTCCGTCGAGATAGATCGAGAAGTCGAAGAAGTCGGAGACGAAGGGAATCGCGGTACCGTCCCGCGGCAGGCGAGCGGGTTGGAGGACGTTCAGGCCCTCGACGATCAGGATGTCGGGCGACTCGATCACCTGCTCCTCACCGGGCACCACATCGTAGACGAGGTGGGAATAGACCGGCGCCGAGACCCGCTTGTGGCCAGCCTTGATGTCGGCAAGGAACCGCAGAAGGGCGGCGCTGTCGTAGCTCTCGGGGAACCCCTTGCGCTCCATCGCGCCCATGCGCTGCAGTTCGGCGTTGGGATGGAGGAAGCCGTCGGTCGTGATGAGATCGACCTTCGGGGTGTTGGGCCAGCGGGCGAGCAACGCCTTCAGCACCCGCGCCGTGGTCGATTTGCCGACTGCCACCGAGCCGGCGAGCCCGATGATATACGGAACTTTCGCTTCGTGCTCGGCGAGCAGGAAGCGCTGCGTCGCCTTGAACAGCCCTTGTGTCGCCGCGACGTAGAGCGAGAGCAGGCGCGAGAGCGGCAGGTAGATCGCCACGACCTCCTCGATGGAGATCGGGTCGTTGAGGGATTGTAGCCGACCGATATCCTCGGCTGTCAGCGTCAGCGGGGTGTCGGCGCGAAGCTGGGCCCATTCCTCGCGCGAAAAAATCCGGTAGGGCGAGAGGCGGCCCGGCCCCTGGCCGGTCACCGGGTTCTGGCGCTCTTCCGGTTCGATCCCGGCCGACGGGATCGGGGCGCCGATCATGTATGCCTCCGCGCCGCCTTCTCGGCGAGCCCGCTCTGGGCCGTGCGCCGGCCGAGCTCCGTCATCACGTCGTCGAGCGGCACGCCGGCCGCCTTCAGCGTCACGACGAGGTGGTAGAGAACGTCCGCCGCCTCCGACACGAGCGCCTTGCGGTCGCCCTGCACGGCGGCGATGGCGGCCTCGACCGCCTCCTCGCCGAGCTTCTTGGCCGCCTTGGCAGGGCCCTCGGAGAGGAGCTTTGCGGTGTAGGAAGTCTCGGGAGGCGTGCCCGCCCGGCTGTCCACGAGGGCGGCGAGGTCGTCGAGGCTGAACTTCGTCATAAGGCGCGCAAACGGAACCCGTACCATGCGGCATCGCATGATCGGATACCGGCGCTCGGGACCCTGCGCAGGCCCGGCGCCCCGGTCAAGGGGCGCGGGCATCCGCCCACCGGTTACCCGTTACGGATCGAGCCGCATCGCAAGTCCCGCCGCGGCCATGTGGCTCTTGGCCTCGCCGACGGTGTGCTGGCCGAAGTGGAAGATCGAGGCGGCGAGCACTGCACTGGCGCCGCCGTCGCGGACGCCGGCCACGAGGTCGTCGAGCCCGCCGACGCCCCCGGAGGCGATCACCGGTACCTTCACCGCGTCGGCAATGGCGCGGGTGAGCGCGAGGTCGTAGCCGGAGCGGGTTCCGTCCTTGTCCATGGAGGTGACGAGGAGTTCGCCGGCCCCGCGTTCCGATACTTTCCGGGCGAACTCCACCGCGTCGATACCGGTAGGGTTGCGGCCGCCATGCGTGAAGATCTCCCAGCGCTCGGCCTCGCCGGGAGCGGAGACGCGCTTGGCATCGATCGCCACGACGATGCACTGGTCGCCGAACTTTTCCGCCGCCTCGGCGACGAAGTCGGGATTTTTCACGGCCGCCGTATTGATCCCGACCTTGTCCGCCCCCGCGAGCAGGAGCGTGCGGACGTCGGACACGGTGCGCACCCCGCCGCCGACGGTGAGTGGCATGAAGCAGGCCTCTGCCGTGCGGCTCACCACGTCGAGCAGGGTCCCGCGGTCCTCGTGGCTCGCGGTGATGTCGAGAAAGCAGAGTTCGTCGGCGCCGGCCGCGTCGTAGGCCTTAGCCGACTCGACCGGGTCGCCGGCATCGCGCAATTCGAGGAATTGCACGCCCTTCACGACGCGCCCGTCCTTCACGTCGAGACAGGGGATGATGCGGGTCTTGAGCACGCGGGATGCCTTCAGGCTGACGGGACCGGCGGTCGAAGCGCAGCGATCACGCGGCGTTTCCCTTGGCGCGCGCGATCGCCGCGAGCGCCTCCTTCGGGTCGATGCGCCCGTCATAGAGGGCGCGGCCGGTGATGGCGCCGGCGAGCACGGCGCAATCGGGCTCCAGCAAGCGCTCGACATCCGCCATCGAGGCGAGACCGCCCGACGCGATGACGGGGATGCTGACTGCCGCGGCCAACGCCAGCGTCATCTCGATGTTGAGGCCCTTGAGGATGCCGTCGCGGGCGATGTCGGTGTAGATGATGGCGGCGACGCCCGCATCCTCGAAGCGGCGCCCGAGTTCTTCCGCGGTCATGCTGGAGGTCTGCGCCCAACCCTCGACGGCGACGCGTCCGTCCTTGGCGTCGATGCCGACAGCGATGCGCCCCGGATGCCGCCGGGCCGCCTCGTGCACGAAGGCGGGGTCGCGGACCGCCGCCGTCCCGATGATGACCCGGCTCACGCCCTTTTCCAGCCAGCCTTCGAGGGTGCGCATCTCGCGCACGCCGCCGCCGAGCTGCACCGGAAGCGTGACACGGGCGAGGATCGCGTCGACGGCGGCCGCGTTGCGCGGTGCACCGGCGAAGGCGCCATCGAGATCGACGACGTGGAGCCAGGAGAAGCCCTGCATCTCGAAGGCTTCGGCCTGAGCCGCGGGATCGTCGTTGAAGACCTTGGCCTGGGCCATGTCGCCCTGAACGAGGCGGACGCAGCGCCCTTCCTTGAGGTCGATGGCCGGATACAGGATCACGCGTGGACTCGCCGGAAACGATGTGTCGGAAAGCGGGCGCCTTCAGGGGCGCCAGCGCAGGAAGTTGCCGAGGAGCGCGAGACCGAGGCGCTGGCTCTTCTCGGGGTGAAACTGGGTCCCGGCGATGTTGTCGCGTGCGACCATCGCCGTGACCGGGCCGCCATACTCGGCGTGAGCGACCACGTCCGCCGGCTCGGCGGCTCTCAGCGCAAAGCTGTGGACGAAGTAAGCGTGGAGCCCGCCCTCCCCGATCTCGATGTCGCGCAGCAGCGCGTGCTCGCGGTCGAGATGCAGGGTGTTCCAGCCCATATGCGGGATCTTGAGGGCCGGATCAGCCGGTTCGATCGGAGCGACGTCGCCGGGGATCCAGTTCAGGCCCGCGGTCTCCTCGTATTCGAGGCCGCGGCTCGCCATAAGCTGCATCCCGACGCAGATGCCGAGGAACGGCTTGCCCTGCCTCTTGACAGCCTCGGTCATGGCTTCAACCATACCGGGCACTGCGTCCAGTCCACGGCGGCAATCGGCGTAGGCGCCGACGCCGGGCAGCACCACGCGGTCGGCCCCGGCCACTGCCTCCGGCACATCCGTGACGACGATTCGGGTGCCGTCGAGCCCGACCTCGCGGGCCGCACGCTCGAAGGCTTTGGCCGCCGAGTGGAGGTTGCCCGACCCGTAATCGATGATTGCGACGGTCTGTTCGCTCACCGTCCACCCTCGCTCGCGGGAAAGAGGCCGATTACCGCGTCATCGCGGCGATGAGCCGGGCGGGTCACGGCGGTGATCGCAGCTCCTGTCGCGCCCATACCTGGAACCGACTCGGCATCGAGCCAGCGGGTAGCGGCCTTCAACTCGGCCTCCTCCTGCGAGCCCGCGATCACCGCGTCCCGGGCGGGCTTGCCGCGGCGGCCATAGGTCCAGCGGCGCAGGCTCGATGCCTCCATGCCGATCAGAAGGCTCGCCAGCCCCGTGATGATCAGCGCCGCGAAGGGCGAGAGGCCGAGCGCCCGGCCGGCGAAGGCGAGTCCGACGAGTCCCACCAGCACGAGGAGCGCTGCGAGCCAGAGGCGGTGGCGCAGGAACCACAGCACCGTGAAGGCGAAGGCGCCCCAGGAGAAGCCGTCGCGCACGAGGTGCGCCTGCTCCAGCGCGCGGGGGTCACCGCGAACCGAACCCTCGGGAACGTGCACCGTGTAGGTCCGCATTCTCGCTCCTCCTCAAATGGTCTCAGAGCGATCCCTTGGTGGAGGGAACGCGGCCCTCCTCACGCGGGTCGATGGCCACGGCCTTCCGCAAGCTGCGGGCCAGCCCTTTGAAGACGCTCTCAGCGATGTGGTGCGCGTTCTCGCCGTAGAGGGTCTCGACGTGGAGCGTGATGCCGGCGTTCATCGCGAAAGCCTGGAAGAACTCTCGCACCAGCTCGGTGTCGAACTGACCGATCTTCTCGACGCGGAAGCTCGTGCGGAACACGAGGAACGGCCGGCCGGAAATGTCGATCGCAATGCGGCTCAGCGTCTCGTCCATCGGCAGGTGGATATCGGCGTAGCGGGCGATGCCGCGCTTGTCGCCGAGCGCCTGAGCGACCGCCTGGCCGAGCGCGATGCCGGCATCCTCGGTGGTGTGGTGCTGATCGACGTGCAGGTCGCCCTCGACCTTGATCGTGACGTCGAACAGGCCGTGCCGCGCGAACAGCTCCAGCATGTGGTCGAGGAAGCCGACGCCGGTCGAGATCTCGGCCTTGCCGGTGCCGTCGAGATCGATCGAGACGGAAACGTCGGTCTCCGCCGTGCGGCGGCTGATGCTGGCTGTACGCATCGCGTGCTGGATGTCTGATCCTGGAACGGTCGGCGGGCCTCAGCGGCCGGCCGGGCCTGCCTTGTAGTGTGGAATGACCCGTTGGGGGAAGGGTCTTGGCATTCGGCCCTGCCATGATCCGAATGTTCGTCATCCGCCGGTCATACGGCGGGGCCAGCTTGCCACTCTCGCCCGGCCGTGAGGAGCCGCCATTGTTGTCCCGCCGTTCCGTCCTCGCTGCCAGCGCCGCGCTTCTCGCCGGCAAGGCCGGAGCCGCCGAGGGACGGTTGCGCTTCGGCGTGATCGCCGACCCGCAATATGCCGAGGCACCACCCAACCTGACGTTGGGCCGCTACTATGCCAACAGCCTCGACAAGATGCGTGCGGCCGTCGACACCCTCAATGGGGAAGACCTCCGCTTCGTCGTGACGCTAGGCGACGTCATCGACCGCGACGTGATGAGTTACGAGAAGATCCTGCCGATCTACCGGACGCTCCGACACGAGACCCGCTTTGTGCTCGGCAACCACGATTTCGATTTGGCACCTGAACACCGCGGGCAGGTGCCGGGCCTGCTCGGAATGGAGGGCCCGCATTACGACTTCACGGTCGCCGGCATCCGCTTCATCGTGCTCGACGGCAACGACGTCTCGCTCTTCGCACCTCCGCCGGACGATCCGCGCCGGATGCTCGCCGCAGAGCGGCTGGAGCAGGCCAAAGCGGCAGGGCTCGTCAACGCCAAGCCTTGGAACGGCTCGCTCAGCGACTCACAGTTCACGTGGTTGGAGGGCAGCCTGCAGGCGGCTCGGGCGGCCGGCGAACGGGTCGTGGTGCTCAACCACTATCCCGTCACGCCCGACAACCCGCACAATCTCTGGGATGCGGACCGCATCACCGGTCTCCTCGCGCGGCAGCCGCACGTCATCGCCTATTTCAACGGCCACAATCATGCGGGCAACTACGTCGAGCGCGACGGAATCCACTACGTCAACTTCCACGGCATGGTAGACACGCCCGACCACTCGGCCTTTGCCGTGGTCGAGATCTCGGGCGACCGCCTGGAGATCCGCGGATTCGGTCGCGAACCGAGCCGCTCGCTGACCCTCAAGCCCGCCTGAGGACGCCCGTGCTCCGGCGATCGGAGCTATTTCCATGCGTTTCCTCGCCGCCGCAATTCTCGTGTCGATCACGACCTCGCCCGCGCTGGCGGCTTTTCCCTGCGACGAGCTGTGGGGCGAGCGCAACGCGATCTACAAGGATGCGGGCTACTGCTTCCGCACCGAGCGCGCGATCCGCGCTTTCGGCAATGCCGGCTGCAAGTACGACGAGCTGGCCGACGTTCCCCTGTCCGCCCGCCAGCGAGCCGACATCGCTGACATCCAGCGCCAGGAGCGCGCCGCCGGCTGCGCGCGCTGATTCCGCTTGCGTCACTGCGAGCGAAGCCGTCCAGGGGCGCGGCCCGGACGGGTCAGACACCCGATTTGAAGCGGCGCCGCCTGGATCACTTCGCCTCCGCCGCGCGATGCTGATTCAGCCGTTCAGCACCCGCCCGGCCACGGCGTCGAGTTTCGCCAACAGCTCCGGATCGCGCTGGGCGGGCGCCGTCATGATCGCGCCGTCCAGCGCCCGATGCGAGCCCGCGGGGCAATCCTCGCGCTCGGCCGGGAAGTCGCGAGCAACGCGCGCGACCAGTTGCGCGGCCTTGCCGGCATTGGCGCGGGCCACCGCGACTACCGAGGCCACGTCAACGCTGTCATGGCTCGGATGCCAGCAATCGTAGTCTGTCACCATGGCGATGGTGGCATAGGTGATCTCAGCCTCGCGGGCGAGCTTAGCCTCCGGCATGTTGGTCATGCCGATGACATCGAAATTCGCGGCCTTGTAGTGCTTCGACTCGGCCATGGAGGAGAATTGCGGCCCTTCCATACAGACGTAGGTGCCGCCCTTGTGCACTGAGATGCCCTCAGCCTCCGCCGCCGCGGCGATGCGCTTCTGAAGCAGGGGCCCGACCGGATGAGCGAAGGGCACGTGGGCAACGCAGCCATTGCCGAAGAACGAGGCCGCACGGCCGACGGTACGGTCTACGAACTGGTCGACCAGCACGAACAGGCCGGGATGCAACTCGTTACGGAACGAGCCGCAGGCGGAGAGCGAGACGATGTCGGTCACGCCCGCGCGCTTCAGCACGTCGATATTGGCACGGTAGTTGATGCCGGTGGGCGAGAAGCGGTGGCCGCGCCCATGGCGGGCCAGG
>Ga0268290_100249_pt1 | contig 11668 bp, 14 predicted proteins | sample MetspRMADM_FD_191346 | JGI IMG/M metagenome (GOLD analysis project Ga0268290, IMG submission 191346) | Soil microbial communities from San-Diego area, Southern California, United States - Methylocaldum sp. RMAD-M | ecosystem: Environmental > Terrestrial > Soil > Desert | place: USA: California... | reverse complement strand
TGATGCATCGGTCCGGAGACTTCGGCCTTGCGGGTCCACGGCACAGCAGCGGGAGGCGTACGGGCCGCACCTCAGGCGACTCCATCCTCGACCGCGGCATCTGTGTCGGATGCTGATCACACCAGCCGTGGCCCTTGCAGACCAGGCGCTCTTAACAAGCTCCTGCGGGCACAAACTAGAGAGCATTCTCCCGCCGAAGTGGTTACCACTTCGGCGGGAGAGCGCGTCAAAGCAGAGACCTTGAAGCGCCGCCCTGATGCAATCAAGTCGGATACGGCTTTAGAGACAGGTACGGGCCGGCTTCAGAAGGGTCGGGCCCGCATCGTCTCAATCGTAAGGGTCGAAGGCCGGCCTGTAGCCGTAGCCGACCGGGCGAGGCCCGAACCGACGCGGACCGTAGAAGTCATCACGTTCCACCACGACCTCGCGCACCACGGGCCGGGGTCGGTACACGACAGGACGCTCCTCCACGACCTCGCGCACGATGCGACGCGGCCGAACCACAGGACGCTCCACTACAACCTCGCGCACGATTTCGCGGGGCGGAGCCACGACGCGGCGTTCCACTACCGTGCGGCGTGTCACGACGGTCTCAGGCCCATCATAGGCATCGTAGCCATACCCTCCAGCATACGCGGCAGTGCTGCCTAGGACCACACCGGCTCCAAGCACGGCGGCCAGCGCCGCCGATTCGATCTTCCTCATGCTTCCGCTCACCTCTTCACACACAGAACGCCGCCTTAAGCGGCTTGCCAAGTAAACGCCTGAGGAGCGTGTTTGGTTGGATCCAGTACGATCACACGGCGGTTTATTCGCATCCGTGGAAGGCTTGGACGCATGTTCAATGCGCTTCTCGGCTTGCAGCCGCTCGATGACGTCATTCCCATCATCCAGGCCGTGCGGGCGACCCCATCGCTCCTGTTCTCGACCCCGGCAATCCTGCGCAATGCACAGCTCTGGGGGAGGCGGCAGCTGTTGCCCGCAGAGGATGGCAAAGTTCGCGAAAGCCGAGGCTAGGTCCGCTTGCCTACTATGAGCGGGCCTCTGGCTACCAAAGATCGGAGGCCCGCTGATGGCGCGAAGCCGTCGTTCAGCGGGCGGATGTTGAACAGCGGCTTCTCACCCTCTGCGGACATCGGCCCGACCATCGGCGGGACACAACCCTACTTCGGCGACCGTTGGCGGACGGGCGGACTCCGGATCGGTAGGCCGGTGCTGAGCTGACGCCGCTCCCCATCACCGCTGACATCGAGCCCCGCCCGGCTCAGCCGCGGCGGGTTTTTCGTTTCATCTCTCACGCGCCGTCGCGAGCATCCGCTTCCGCACCTCGGCCGTCCGGTCGTCATCACCGATGCCGGCCTCAGCAGCCTCCGTCCCTGCATCAGAACTGGCCTTTTCTGCGATCCCCGATAGATCAGTGGAGATCAGGGGTGTCGAATTTTGCAGTTTCTACCATCGCATCGTTTGCAAGCCGCTCATCGAGAACATCGGCGTTCCGGTCGAACTCGTTAGCCATGCTGCGGAGCTTCGAAACGACCGGATTTCGTTGCTCGGTCAGAGTATCCGCAAGCTCCCGGCAGAGCTGAGCTTTTGCTCGAAAATATGCTGCGAGGAGCTTCATGTCGCTTGAATGCCGGAGCTGGTGTCAAATACCAGCCACAAGACTGCATAGGCTCGTCTAGGTCAAGCCAATGAGCCAAATAGTGCAGTCCACGCCGTTCGGCAGCGGATCGTTCTGCGTCGGTCATGACCAATCCTGCTCTTCTGCGCCGAACCAGGCTGCAAGGAACGCCGCCGCTTCTTCGAGATCGTGGTATCGCCCCATGAACTCCCGGCCTGGGTTCATGACGCGCCATAGCGAGGGGTTGTCGGGATCTCTGGCTAAATACCCCGCGGTGTCGCTCCCTACCTTCACAGCGACGTAGCCGACGGCCTCCGCTTCGATGGCATGGTCAGGCGCGCTCACGCCTTCACCTTACGCTCGTGCAGCAGCTCGCTGATACGGAGCACGCGGGCTTTGAGCTCACCTGTCAGCAGCTTCACGTCGCCACGCTTGTCTGCCTCCTCTAACGCAACCGCTTGGCAGGAGCGCTCGATCGGCACTGGGATCTCGACCGGCCGGTGATCCTCGCGACGGTGGCCGCGCTCGTAATTCTCGACCGACCCGCGCGAAATGCCGAGGCGGTCGGCCGCCTCCTGCTGAGAGAACCCGAGGGTGAGGCGCCAAGCCTTGAAGTCGTCGGGGCTCATGCTAATCTCCTTGGCGCCGAGGGGGTGAGGGGCTGGGCTCAGTGGGAACCGGGACTTTCGTCCCGGTCCCCTTAGTCGCTTACTTGAAGATCAGGACGAGGCGCCAACCGAACATCCTGATTTCAATTCGGACTTCGCTGAGTCTCAGCTCCCTCACCCCCTTTCGGTCGTCAGGCGGATTTGCCTGACCCGTTCTGTATAGCCACTTCGTACCCAGTACGCAACCTGAAATCGTACTCGGTACGAAATTTATGAGAGGATGCGGCTCGCACGGCGCCCAGCCGGAGCGGGTTTTTAGTACGTGCTATCAGGCCGGCCGCGGCGTCGGATCGAACCCGCATTCCTCCAGCATCCGCCGGTAATGCGCGTCCATGTCCCGCATGAGCTTCACGTCGCGTGAGTCATAGGCCGTGCAGCGTGCGCGGCGGACGATCTGGCTGCGCTTCGTCTCCGGCGGCAGGCGAGTGATGTCCGCCGCGGCGTGATGCCCGCATTTTTTGGCGATGCAGAACAGTGCGATCGTCGTCTCGCCCTCAGCGATCCAGTCGGCGACGGTGCGCTCTGGCGGCCTCACGCCTTCTGCGCCCGCGCTAGCAGGATCGCGCTGATCGTGCGCAAAGCAACTCGACTCATCATGGTCTGGGAACCACGTCTTCATCGTCCATCCTCAAGGACCAAACCATGGTGCCCAGGTCGTCCGTGAGCCAGACTAAGTTGGTGCCCCAGTGACCATGAAGTCGCCGTCGGCAAGGGCGACAGCCATAGCTTCGTAGGCAGTCGGTGCCTTGATCGTCCGGTCCGACGTGGCGTGATCCGTCACAAGCCCATTGGGCTCACGCCACCCGCGGTGCAGCCGGTATGTTCCCATCTCGTGTTGTCTCGTGTCTCTCAGCTCACCCTCTCAGGCACTTCTTAGCTTATGTTCTAGGGCTGCCAAAGCAATCGGCACCCTCGCTGCTCAAGCCTTCTGCGCCCGCGCCAGAAGGATGGCGGTGCGGATCGCGCTGCGCCTCAGGATCGCGCTCGACTCGGGATTGGCGACGACCTGGTTCGCCCAGCCATGTCCGGCGACAGCCGCGGCAAGATCGAGGGTGTAGACGCCGGCGATCGGGTGGGCTGCGGTGTCAGGATCGGCTTGGTAAGCAGCGACCGCCGCGTTCACTTGCTCGGCGGTGACGGCCTTGGCCTTGAAGAGTTCGCCGACGGTGGGGGACGAATCAATCATCCGTCGATTTTACCGTGCGGGTTTCCTTACTTCCAATGCTCTGAGTTGTAGCGATCAGCGTTGCGGCGCCCGCCAGCCGGCCGCCTTAGCCTCATCCTCCGAGCAGAACAGGCGCTCGCCAGCGCGGTCGTTGATGCGGGTGCGCTCGTAGTCGCGCGAGCCGGGCAGGTGGTAGATCCGCTCCCCACTGGCTGAGATGTTGCCCTTGATGTTGCAGCCGCTCGCCTTGCTTGGCGGCGTGACAGTCTCAGGCCTCGAGCGTTCACCGCCGGCACGCTTCCCGCGCCGCCACTCGGATGGATCCTGGAACGTGCCTGCCCAGATGCCGTGCCGCAGCGCCTTCGCCGTGAGTTCAGCGTTGACGTAGTCCTCGGTGTAGCGCCGGTATGAAACGGCGTGTCCCTGCCCGACCATCCAGGCGTTCAGGTCTTCCGCGTCGGCACGGCAGATGGCGACGACTCGGCCGTAGCGGTCGGTCTCGCGCGGATCACATGTCACGAGGCGTTTGCCGATGTGATCGGCGAGAGCCAGGGCAGCCACCTGTCCGCAGCGGTAGTCCTTGCCAGCGGCGTCCTTGCAGAGCTGCGCGCTTTCCGGCGCGTCGATACCGTGAAGGCGGATGCGCGTTCCACGAACGTCGAGCGTGTCGCCATCGATAACTGAGGCTCGGCCAACGAACGGCTCAGCGTGGGCTGGCGTGGCGAGAAGCAGGACGAGGAGCCAGGACCGGGAACGCATCGCGTCGCTCTACCACGCTGTCGCATGTCGCCCCAGCCGTTTCGACCATCCCGCTGAGCCTGCGGGTGGCCTACAGGATGGCGCACCTCATCGAACAGCTGAAAGTCCAAAGCGTCTGCATCTGCGATGCGCTTGTGCAGGCCGCTGAATGGCGCCGAAGCCCGCCTGCGCGGCCGGATCAGCAGTGGCCACCCACGCGACGCGGCTCTGCGAGAAGTTCCGGCGCGAAGGCCTCGGCACCGATCACATCACGGTCTTCTATCATACGAGCGAGCACGACCGCGGCGAGCCGATGCGCTCGGTCTCAAGGGTGGTGACGCTGCCGGAGGCGACCGACGACACGCTGGCGCTGATCCCGGCGGCGCTGCACGGGGTGGCGCGTACCTAGCGCGAGCAAGGAAGTCCACCGTGGCGCTACTCGAAGGCGGGCGTGGTGACGATCGATCTTGTGCCATTGGCAGCTTCACAGCGGGCGCTGATCGGTCGGCTCGATCGTGAGCGCTCGACACGGCTGATGCGCGATGGACGCCTGCAACGCCCGCTTTGGCCCCAGCAGCGTGGTGCCCGCGCGGGCTGGGCTGGCGCAGCAGCGGCGGAGCTGGACGACGAAGTTCGAGATGCGAGCCGCGCTACACCACACAGGTAGACGAACTGCCGGTCGCGCATTCCTGATGGGCCGGCTTTCGAACCATTTCGGACTTTGAGAGTGTCCGCTTCCGGGCTGGCTGATGAGGCTTAGGCTTATCGCCAACTCGGGTAGCATTTCGCCCATCTACTTTTCGGCGGAATTATCGGCCAATCGGACGTCCTCGCGAAGTATGAATGCTAGGTCCAGCAGAAACGTCTGCGCTGCGATAGAACTTTGGACATTGCCGCTGAGATTTGATCTTGACACCGGAGGCCCATGAATAAGACAAGACTTATCGAAACATGATCTTTCAATGAGTGCAATTCAATTCTGTAATTACTGGCGCTATCCGGGTGGTACCGCAGCTCGGCTTGTTCTAACTCTACTGGACCGATCCTCCGATGAGATGGCAACTTAGAAGCGTGTACTTTTAGACAATAGCACGATGATCTCGGTTTGTGAGTGTTAGCCGTTTAGACCCTGGACGGACAGAGTGCCGTCATCTACCTGCGGGAGTGATGCGGCGTCCTTGCGGACCCTTCACCGCGCATGGGCGCTCAGGCAAAATGGCTTCCATAATCGAAGACGAGAACTCGCCGGAGCACGCCAGTGGTCAAGGGGAGAGCACGGGCGTGCCAGCGGGCGGCGCCATGGATCAGGGTGCCAATGAGCCGCTTGGCCGTCCGGGTCTGAGCCACTGGCAGCAGAGTACCATCACGGACCCAGACCTGAACGAGCGCGGCAGCGTTTTCTTCGCTGCCGTCGAGATGACCCGCATGCCGATGATCCTGGCCGACCCTCGTCAAGACGACGTGCCGATCGTGTTTGCCAACAACGCCTTCCTCGACTTGACTGGCTACGAGGAGGGCGAGGTGCTCGGCCGCAACTGCCGCTTCCTACAAGGTGCCGGTACCGATCCGCAGCATGTCAGCCAGCTCCGGGACGCCGTCGCGGCAGGCAAGGCCACGGCCGTGGAGATACTGAACTACCGCCGGGACGGCACGCCGTTCTGGAACGCCGTGTTCATGGGCCCCGTGCACAGCCCAGAAGGTGAGATCATCTACTTCTTTGCCAGCCAGCTCGACGTGACCCAGCGTCGTGACAGCGAGCAGCAGTTCCGGCAGGCTCAGAAGATGGAGGCTATCGGTCAGCTAACCGCGGGGCTTGCCCACGACTTCAACAACCTCCTGCACGTCATCAACGGGAGCCTGGAGCGGCTTGCCTCGAAGCGCCACGACGACAAGGCCTTTGAACGGTATCTCACAGCAGCCACAACCGCCGCCGAGCGCGGTGCGAAGCTCACTCACCAGCTTCTCGCTTTCGCCCGCCGCGGTCGCCTGGAGCCGAAGGGCATCGACTTGAGCGAACTGGTCAACTCCGTTGCCGAGTTGTTGGAGACCTCGGTCGGTAACAAGACCACCCTGCACCTCAACTTGCAGCGCCGGCTGCCAGAGGTGCGGGTTGATGCGACCCACCTGGAGATGGCGCTCTTGAACGTCGTCGTGAACGCACGCGATGCCTCTCCCAATGGGGGCGCCATCACGGTCACGACAAAGCAGATCCACCTCAACGGCGACGCCGCCTCACGGCACCTTCAGCCTGGCGACTACGTACTGCTGTGCATCTCCGACCAGGGCACGGGGATGGCACCGCACATCGTGGCACGGGCGACCGAGCCGTTCTTCACAACCAAGTCGCGTGGTGAGGGTACGGGCTTGGGCCTCGCTATGGCCCATGGCTTCGTGCAGCAGTCCGGCGGCCGGCTGGAGATCGAGAGCGCCGTCGGGCGTGGCACAACGATCCGCATGCTGTTCCCGGTACTCAGGCGGCAGGTGGAAGATGCTGAGCAGGCCGCAATACCGCGCGGCTATCAAGCCAAGCCGCTTGATCATCTAAGCGGGCCGCCGCTGGTGCTCGTCGTCGATGACATTCATGAAGCGGCCGCGATGGCTGGTGAGGCGCTACAAGACATCGGCTATCGCGTCGTGATCGCCCATAGCGCCGAGGAGGCGCTGGAGCGGTTCGAGGAGGCTCAAGCGAGCGGCGATGGGTTCAAGCTCGTATTCTCGGACGTGATCATGCCTGGAGGTGCAAACGGCATGGTTCTGGCCGAGCAAATCGCCAGTCGTGACCCGACCGTGCCTATCCTGCTCACCACAGGCTACAACGACGAAATGGCTATCGACGGTCCGCAGCCTCATGCCATGGACGTGCTGGGCAAGCCGTACCGGCGCAGCGAGTTGATAGACCGTGTTCAGGCGGCCTTGCGCCGAGGCGCACGAACCGGCCCCGAACGGAAGACGTCAGATTTTGGACACGCGCAGGCATAGGGCTCGTTCAATCTCATGCCGCACGAGGGACCTTGGAAGTTCAACTGCTTGGAGAAGTGCCCAAGCCTTAGGTCGCGAGATGCTCGAGTGGCGAAGTCCGCTCCTCAAGGTGATGCAGTCCATTGCGATTGTCTGGTTGAATGTCGGCCCCACACCCTCTGCGGACGTTGGCTCGGAGATTGGGCGGACGCGGTTCGACGGTGCGGGATTTTTCGTGCCTGAGAACCGTGTGCTGTCGGACACACCATCTGCGCCGCCTTGTGCCTCCGGCACATCTGTTTAAGCTCTGGATATCGCAAGCCTCTAATCGGGAGTATTCGGATGGCTGAAGAGCGTCCGTCACTCGATGATCTTGATCCGACAGCCTATCGAACACCGTCGCTGAGCAAGAGTGGGCTTATTCTGAGGAGCGCACCTCTCGCGGCGCCCGATGACGCCGAAGCGCTCTCGCTGGCTATGGTGATGGTTCGCGGAGCAGGCATCGAGCTTTGGGACGGCCTTCGCTTCATGGCTCATTTCGGACCGGAGCCGCTGCTGACCACAGACACTTAAAGGGCGATCGCTCCGCTGCGCCCAATGCGAGATCACCATCGGATCGATCGCGACGTTCGCGCGGGAGACGTCGGAGAAGGTGGTGCGGGCGCCCTGTGCAGAGCGAGGCCCCCGGAGTCAGTGATCAAGGCTGGCGAAGGGACCGCTTCCGACCCTTTTCAGGCCTTCAGAATGTCCGCTTCCCGGCTGGAAAATTAGCTCGAGACAACCGAATTTAGCCGGAAATCGCCCTTTCGCTTTTAGGTTTGGGAAGTAGCCGGGCGGACGCTCGCAGGATCCAAGTCGAAATTGCTGCAGGCATCCGCTAGTGCCTGCCAGTGCTGCGGAGCCCGTTCGAACACGCACGCTTGGCGCCAGCGATGCAATTGGCTCACCACGGCTCCGACGGACTGGAACACGTCGGCAGATCCTCGCACAGCGTGCCCGTCCGTACAGATCGGAGCAGGTCGTTGGGGGATTGGACGGCGCCAGTCAGCAGGCTGGCCCAAGCGCGGCCCCCGCGCGAGTAGAAGCGTACCGATCTCGCTAAGGAAAATGCAACCATCGTGCGATCCCAAGGATCCATGTCGGTGCAGTGAGCGTTTTCGTGGCTATGCATCAAGCAAATCATTCCGCTCGCTTGAGCCAACCGCCTGAGTCAACAAGGCGCCGAGACGCCGTATCAGGATAATGGGGCATGTTCTGGAACACTCGTGCTGTTCGCATCCTTGTCGGATTGGCACTTCTAGCCACCGCAGTCGTCGTAATGCTGCCAGGCCTGACCGGATATACAAGCCTCGATGGCACCGTAAACGCGCGCTTCGCCGTGGTGTCAGCGCCGATCGAGGGCGTCGTTTCCGAGACGCCTCCCAAGGTCGGGACCGCGCTGCCGGAGGAAGCCGAGATTTTCCAAATCACTAACGACCGCATCGCTCGCACGGCGGAGGCGCAGCTCGATGCAGATCTCGGCGCGGCGCGCGAGCGCCTGAAGGCGCTCGACGCGCAGATCGGCCAGCTCGCGGCCCTCAAGAAGGAGCTCGCCGGGCGCCTCGGCGACTATCAGAAGGCGAGCCTGCAAAGCATCCAGCAGGAGATCATCATCCGCCAGCAACGGATCAGCACGGCCCAGGCCAACCGTGTCTCCGCCGAGGCCGACCTCAGCCGCAAGCAGACCCTCGGTGCCACCGGCGTCGTCGCGAACAGCTCTGTCGAGGCGGCGCGGGCGGCTGCCGTCGCCTCCGGCAACGAGGGCACGATCGCCAAGGCCGAACTCGACCGGCTCAATCAGCAGCTCGATGCGCTGAAGCGCGGCACCTTCGTGGGCGAGGGACGTAACGATGTGCCGTACTCGCAACAACGTGGAGACGAAGTCACGATTCAGCTCGCCAACGTCGAGGCCCAGGCTAAGATCGAACGCGCCCGTGTCCAGCTCCTGGAAAAACAGCTTCTCATCGAGCGCTCCCGGAACGACCGGTTGTCGATTGCCTCCATAAGGCTCCCGTTCCGCGGCGTGATCTGGCGCAACAACGTCGTCGGCGGCTCGAACGTGGTCGTCGGCAATGAGCTGACGCGCCTGCTCGACTGTCGTGACCTCTTCGTCGACATCCTGCTCGACGAGGTCGATTACGATCAGATCAAGCCGGACGATCCCGCAGAGGTGCGCCTGCTCGGCACCTCGGAGGTGATCGCCGGACGCGTGAACTCGGTGCGCGGGTCAAGCGCGGCGGTGGAGGAGGTGACGCTCGCAGCCGTGCCTCCGAAAAGCCGGGGCAAGAACGCCCGCATCCGGCTCACCCTCGAACAGAACGCCATGCAGACCGACTACGAGAACTTCTGCCATGTGGGACGCACCGTGCAGGTTCGGTTCGCCAGATCGGCTGCGACGCTGCCTCTCGTGAATTGGATAAAGAGCCTGTGGTTCAGTATATCCTAGAGCTGGAGCTTTGGCCCCTCGCACCGGCCTTTCTCGTCGGCGCCTTCTTCCTCGTCTTCATCACGAACTGGCCGCGGCAGAAGACCTGGGCGCGGAGCACCGCCTGCGCCTTCGTTCTCGCGGTGGCCGTGCGCTACCTCATCTGGCGCTTCTTCCACACCGTGCTGCCGCATCCGGTCGACGGCAGCTTCGCCTTCATCTGGACCTGGGCCGTCTTCTGCGTGGAACTCGGCGCCTTCGCCGACATCCTGCTCTTCCTCGTGGTGATGAGCCGCTCAGTCGACCGAAGCGCCGAGGCGAGCCGGTTGGAGCGAGCCTTCTTCGCACGCCCGAAGGCGGAGTTGCCGACGGTCGATGTCTTCATCCCAACCTACAACGAGCCGCTCGACGTGCTGGAGCGGACCATCGTCGGGGCTCTCGCACTCGACTACCCGCGGGACAAGTTCAAGGTCTATGTCCTCGACGACAAGCGGCGCGACTGGTTGAAGGCGTATTGTGAGGAGAAGGGCGCGATCCACGTCACCCGGCCGGACAATTCCCACGCCAAGGCCGGCAACATGAACAACGGCCTCAAGGTCTCCTCAGGCGACTTCATCGCGATCTTCGACGCCGATTTCGTGCCCTACCGCAATTTTCTGCGCCGCACGCTGCCCTTCTTCACGGACCCGACGATTGGCATCGTTCAGACCCCGCAGCACTTCTTCAACAAGGATCCGGTTCAGTCGAACCTCTCGCTGGAAAAGGTTTGGCCCGACGAGCAGAGATTGTTCTTCGATGAGATGGCCGCGAGCCGCGATGCCTGGGACGTGAGCTTCTGCTGCGGTTCCTGCTCGATCGCCCGCCGCGCGGCCCTCGATGTAATCGCCGGCTTCCCGCATGACTCGATCACCGAGGATCTCCTCACGACCCTCGCGATGCTCAACAAGGGATACAAGACCCGCTACCTGAACGAGCGCCTGTCGATGGGTCTCGCGGCGGAGAACCTGAAGGGATACTTCGTCCAGCGGGGCCGCTGGTGCCGCGGCGGCATCCAGACCATCTACCTGCATAACGGCCCGCTGCGGGGGCCGGGCTTGAACCTGTTCCAGAGGGTGATGTTCCTGCCCCTGTCGTGGCTGATGCAGTACACGACGCGGTTCGTGATCCTCGTGGTACCGGCCGTCTACCTCTGGACCGGCGCGGCACCGCTGTACTTCACCGGCTCGCAGGACATCGTCTGTTACCAGTTGCCCGTGCTCACGGCCTACTTCCTGCTGATGGGCTGGTTGACGCCGACGCGCTATCTGCCGTTGGTGTCGAGCGCGGTGGGCACCTTCGCGACGTTCCGCATGCTGCCCGTTGTGGTCTCCAGCGTGATCAAGCCGTTCGGCGTGCCGTTTCGCGTGACGCCGAAGGGCAGCGGCAACGAGGAGAACGCCTTCGATGCCTACACCTTCTTCTCGATCGCCTTCTGGATCGCTGTCACCGCGCTTGGCCTCGTCATCAACATCGTGCCGGAATGGTCGCGCATCGGCGAGGGTGAGTTCTCGCTCGTCTCGGCCTACTGGGCCGCCCTCAACATCCTCGTCCTTTTGGTCGCGGCACTGATCTGCTTCGAGAAATCGCGTCCGCTCCTCGACAGTTTCGCAACAGACGAGCCGGCCCGCATCGTCGCAGCGGACCGCACCTTGGACGCGCAGATCGTCAGTCTGTCACTCGATCGAGGCATCGCATCCTTCCCGGCCGATCCCGAGCTACGCCCCGGCGACCAGATCTGGATCGAGATGGAGCGCTTCCCGCACCTTGCAGCTACGGTCGAAGGCGTGACGCCGGGCAGGCGTCGTAGCCCTGCATGCGTCCGATTTTCCTACAATCTCAAGGGCGCCTGCCGCGACGTGATGATTGTCCGCCTCTACACCGGCCAGTACTCGCAGGACATCGGTGACATCGACAAGTCGGCCGTCGTCGGAGGCCTCTGGAGCCGCCTTTTCGGACGAGGTGGCACCTATGATCCGGCCTGAGCCGATCTCCTCTCAGAAGTTACCGAAGGCCGC
>Ga0268290_100248_pt1 | contig 11710 bp, 9 predicted proteins | sample MetspRMADM_FD_191346 | JGI IMG/M metagenome (GOLD analysis project Ga0268290, IMG submission 191346) | Soil microbial communities from San-Diego area, Southern California, United States - Methylocaldum sp. RMAD-M | ecosystem: Environmental > Terrestrial > Soil > Desert | place: USA: California... | reverse complement strand
ATGGAGCGGCTGAAACGCTACCGCTGGCCCGGCAACGTGCGCGAACTCGAAAATCTCGTTCGCCGTCTCGCCGCGCTCTACCCGCAGGAGACGATCACCGGACCGGTGATCGAGGCGGAACTCGACACCCTGCCGCTCGCCCAGCCCACCGCCATCAACGGCAGCGGCGCGGCGCGCAAGAATGGGGCCTCCGATAGCGAGACGCTATCCGGCGCGGTCGAGCGGCACCTCGCCGACTATTTTTCCGGTTACCGCGACACCCTGCCTCCACCCGGCCTCTATCACCGCATCCTGCGCGAGATCGAAGGGCCGCTGATCGGCGCGGCGCTCGCCGCCACCCGCGGCAACCAGATCCGTGCGGCGGAACTGCTGGGGGTCAACCGCAACACCCTGCGCAAGAAGGTGCGGGATCTCGATCTGCAGGTGTTTCGCACTTCGCGGTGAGGCGCCCCGTCCGGCGTTGACGACCCCCAACGAACCGATCCTTCGCCGGCATTCCGGGGCCGCGCAGCGGAGCCCGGAACCCACCCGTGATGCAACGCCGAAGCCGGGCATCGAGGCCGGTTATGGATTGCACGCCTCCGGCGCGCCCCTTCGGGTCCGGGTTCGCTGATCAGCGACCCGGAATGACGCGCCGTAAGAGGGTGATGGGTCTCTTGGATATCGTGAGCACCGAGCTCGCGATCACTCTGAGCCCCATGCGCCGCGTTTCTCCTCTGTTCTCCACGGCCGCGCTTCGTTAAAGGCGCGCCATGCTGCGCCTCCGTGAGTACCAGCGTGCCGCCCTCGACGCGCTTGATCGGCATTGGGACCAGGGTGGCGGCCCCGGCCTCGTCGTGCTGCCGACCGGCGCGGGAAAGGCGCTCGTCATCGCTGCCCTGATCCGCGAATGGCTGGCGCGGGCGCCGAGCGCACGGATTTGCGTCCTGACCCATGTCCGTGAACTCGTGGTGCAGAACCACGGCGAGCTGCTGGCCTACTGGCCCGACGCGCCCGCCGGCATCTTCTCGGCCGGCGTCGGGCGGCGCGAGGCCGACGCACAGGTCACCTTCTGCTCGATCCAGTCGGTGCGCGACCGGGCCGAGATGTTCGACGCCGTCGACCTCGTCGTCGTCGACGAGGCCCATCTCGTGCCTCGCGCGAGCGAGACCGGCTACGGCCGATTCCTCGCTTCAGCGAGGGCCGGCAACCCGGCTCTCAAGGTCGCGGGCTTCACCGCCACGCCTTACCGCCTCGATTCGGGCCGGCTCGACGAGGGCCCGGGCAGGGTGTTCGAGCGCATCGTCCACGAGTCGCTGGTCGGCGACTTGATCCAACAGGGTTTCCTCGCGCCCCTCGTCTGCAAGGCGACCGCCCTCGCCCTCGACGTGTCGGGGGTACCCAAGCGCGGAGGCGACTACATCCCTTCGGCACTGGAAGCGGCGGTCAATCGCGAGTGGATCACCCGCGCCGCCGTCGAGGAGATGGTCGGCTACGGGCGCGAGCGGCGGGCATGGCTCGCCTTCTGCGCCGGGCTCGCCCACGCGGCCTCCGTGCGCGACGCGATCCGAGCGGAAGGGATCTCCTGCGAGACGGTGACCGGCGAGATGGGAAAGCGCGAGCGTGACCGCATCGTGCGCGACTTCCGCGAGGGCAAAATCCGCTGCCTCGTCTCGGTCGGCGTGCTCTCCACGGGCTTCAATGTGCCGGAAGTCGATCTCATCGCTCTGCTGCGCCCGACTCAATCGGCCGGGCTCTACGTGCAGCAGGTCGGCCGGGCCCTGCGCCGGGCACCGGGCAAGGCGGACGCGATCGTGCTCGATTATGCGGGGCTGGTGCGGATGCACGGCCCCGTCGATGCGGTGAGCGCCCGAAGCGTGGCGCTCGGGCCGGCAGCCCCGGGGCTTGCGCGGGCGAAGCCCTGCCCAGGCTGCGGCGCGTTGATCGCGTTGAATGCCAGCACTTGCGAGGCCTGCTGGGTCGAACCGGAGGCGGAGGACGAGGAGGTGCCCCACGCCGCCAGCGCCGAGGACGCCCTGCCGATCCTGTCCGAGTCAATCTCGCCCTGGCGCGAGGTGACTGGCTGGTGCCTCGATCGCGGCCCGGGCGGCTCCGGACCAGACCGGCTCGAAGTGGCCCTGCGCTGGCGGGGTGGCGGTTGCCGGGTCGAAGTCTGCCTGGAACATTCGGGTCATTCCCGCGAGAAGGCGGTGCTGTGGTGGCGTGCCTTCGGCGGCGCCGAGCCTGTGCCGATGTCCGTCGCAGCGGCTCTGGAGCGAGCCGACGAGCTGGAGCGGCCGGAAAGCCTGAAGATTGATGCCGCGGGTCGCCTCTCCGAGAGTGTGACGGTGCGTTTTTCCGACGGCCGCCGCTTCCGCGACCTGCGCCGTTGGGGCACGCTGGCCGCCTGATCGGGACTTCCGAAGCATCGTCCCGAGAGCCGGCCACGGGCTTTCGGAAACGGCGATGCAAAAACAAGAGGCGAGATCATCGTCCTGGATCCGATTTCAAGGATGATGATCTCGCTGGCCTGATTCGTATTAATTTCGCCACACTGTTGTGGCCCCGCATCAGCAATGCCGCTTCTGTCGCGACGTTCTCAAAAGGTGCCGACCGATGCCCCGTCCGTGGAGGACGGAGCGGAAGCGGTGGTGCGCCGGTTCGACTCGCCCCCGCGGGGGCCGGGGTGGATCGGAGCGGCCGTGGTGCTCACGGCGCTGATCTCCGCCTCGGTCACCTTCCTCATCCTGGCGGGCATCATCCAGATCACGCGGACGCCGACCACAGGCGTCGCGCTTCTCTCGGTCAATGCGGCTCTGGTCCTCGCCCTCGTGGTGGTGATCGCCTGGGAGGCGCGCGTCTTCCTGCATGCCCGCCGCACCCACGCCTCGGTGGCGCGGCTGCACACCCGCATCGTCGGCCTGTTCAGCCTGATCGCGATCCTGCCGACGATCCTGCTCGCCATCGTCGCCTCGGTGACGATCGATGTCGGCCTGTCGCTGGGATTCACCGACCGGGTCCGCGACGTGGTGCTGAAATCCGTGCAGGTCGCGGACGCCTACCAGGAGAACCACTGCCAGTCGCTCGCGCGCGAGATCCGCATTTTCGCCGACGACCTAACCCGCGCACGGCCGAACTTCGACGTGAACCGCGAGTGGTTCGAGAACTTCATGACGACCCGCGCGCAGGCGCTCGGCCTGCCGATCGTCAAGATCATGCGCGGGCCGAACGAGGTGGTGGCGCGCGCCAACATCGACGTGCTCAAGCAGACGCGGCTGCCCTCGGCGGCGGCCTTCGAGGATGCGGCGAAGTCGAGCGATCCGATCTGCCTGCTGCCGAACGAGGGCCGGGTCTTCGCCGCGCTGATGCGGATGCCGGCCTACGACAACGCCGTGCTGCTGGTGCAGCGCGAGGTGAGCCAGCTCGCCATCGACTTCCCCGGCGTCGCCCGCGCGGCGGCGGCCGAGTACCTGACCTACGACGAGCTGCGCCGCTATGTGCAGATCGCCTTCGCCTCGGTCTTCATCCTGATCGCGCTGATCACGCTGCTCTCGGCGGTCTGGTTCGGGCTGAACTTCGCCAACCGCTTCGTCGCCCCGATCCGCCGGCTCATCAACGCCGCCGACGAGGTCGCCGCCGGCAACTTTTATGCCCGCGTGCCGGCCCGCAAGTCGGATGGTGATCTCGCCCATCTCGGTGAGAGCTTCAACACGATGACGCAGGAGTTGCGCCGCCAGCACGACGGATTGCGGGCGGCCAGCGAACTGATCGACCGCCGTCGCCGCTTCACCGAGGCCGTCCTCTCGGGTGTGTCGCCGGGCGTGCTCGGCGTCGATGCCGACGGGGTCATCACTATCGCCAATCCGGGCGCGGAGCGCACTCTCGGGCTCACGGCCAAGGAGCTGGTCGGCCAGCCCCTGACGAGCGTCGTACCGGAGATCGCCGCCTTGTTCCCCGAGGCCGAGGGTCGACAGCGCGCCCTGCAGCAGCAGATCCAGCTCGTGCGCGGCGGGCGAGAGCGTACCATCGCCGTGCGGGTCACCAGCGAGCAGGCGCAGGGCGAGGCGCGGGGTTACGTGGTGACGCTCGACGACATCACCGATCTGGTTACGGCGCAGCGCACCTCCGCCTGGGCCGACGTGGCCCGCCGCATCGCCCACGAGATCAAGAATCCGCTGACTCCGATCCAGCTCTCGGCCGAGCGTATCCGCCGCAAGTACGGAAAAGTGATCACCACCGATAAGGAGGTGTTCGAGCAGTGCACCGCCACGATCGTGCGCCAAGTGGACGAGATCAAGCGGATGGTGGACGAGTTCTCCTCCTTCGCCCGGATGCCCAAACCGGCCATCACGCAGCAGGATCTTGCCGAGATCGCGCGTCAGAACCTGTTCATGCTGCGAATGGCCCATCCGGACTTGGATTTTCCCTTCGAGACGGTCGGCGCGGACGAGAAAGGACGCGTCATCGCGGCGTTCGACGTGCGGCTGTTCTCTCAGGCGCTCACGAACATTCTCAAGAACGCTGTCGAGGCGGTTCAGGCCGTGCCCGAGGCAGTGCTGACGGCGGACGGAGGACAGGGCCGGGTCGCGCTCAAGCTGGTCGTCGAGGATGCCTTCGTGGTGATCGAAGTCACCGACAACGGAAAAGGCTTTCCGGCAGAGGGGCGCCAGCGCCTGCTCGAACCCTATATGACGACCCGCGAGGGCGGGACCGGCCTCGGACTCGCGATCGTCTCCAAGGTGCTCGAGGAGCATGGCGGGGGGATCGAGCTGAACGACAACCCGGAGGGGCGCGGCGGCCAAGTCCGCATGCGGCTGCCGCGGGAAGTCGGGCGGCAGGACGGACAGAATTCCGGGACCGGCGCGGGAGGGGAGCGGGGTCGCTCCGCGGCGCCGGACGCGCGTGACGGGACAAAGATGGACAAGAACACGGAGGACGCCATGGAAGCGCGACGCGTCGCGGAGATGCAGCCATGAGCGCCGACATTCTGATCGTCGACGACGAGGCCGACATCCGCGATCTCGTCGCGGGCATCCTGGACGACGAGGGGCACCGAACCCGCACGGCGGCGGGCTCCGACGAGGCGCTGGCGGCGATCGAGTCGCGCCGGCCCCACCTCGTCTTCCTCGACATTTGGCTCCAGGGCTCACGCCTCGACGGGTTGCAGGTGCTCGACCTGATCAAGGCGGGCCATCCCGACCTGCCGGTGGTGATGATCTCGGGCCACGGCAACATCGAGACTGCAGTCGCGGCGATCAAATCGGGCGCCTACGACTTCATCGAGAAGCCGTTCAAGGCCGACCGCCTGATCCTCGTGGCCGAGCGCGCACTCGAAGCCTCGCGCCTTAAGCGCGAGGTGCGCGACCTCAAGGTCCGCTCAGGGCAGGCGAGCCGCATCGTCGGCGCCTCGGTGGCGGTCAACCAGTTGCGCCAGACCATCGAGCGCGTGGCGCCGACCAATGCCCGCGTGATGATCTCGGGCGCGCCGGGCGCCGGCAAGGAACTCTCGGCGCGCACCCTGCACGCCGCCTCCTCGCGGGCGAGCGGTCCCTTCGTCGTCATCAACGCGGCCACCATCACGCCCGAGACGATGGAGGCCGAGCTGTTCGGCGTCGAGGGCGGCGAGGGCCGGGTGCGGCGCGTCGGCGCCCTGGAGGAGGCCCATGGCGGCTCCCTCTACATCGACGAAGTCGCCGATATGCCGAAAGAAACGCAGAGCCGGATCCTGCGCGTCCTGGTCGATCAGAACTTCCAGCGCGTCGGCGGCACCGCACGGGTGCATGTGGACGTGCGCATCATCTCGTCGTCCTCGCGAGACTTGACGGAAGAAATCGCAGCGGGCCGCTTCCGCGAGGATCTGTTCCACCGTCTTTCGGTGGTGCCGATCCGGATTCCGTCGCTCGCCGAGCGGCGCGAGGACGTGCCGGAGCTGATCACCTTCTTCATGGAGCAGATCTCGGCCGCCACCGGCCTGCCGCGGCGGCGCATCGCCGAGGACGCGATGGCGGTGCTGCAGTCCCACGACTGGCCCGGCAACGTGCGTCAGCTGCGCAACAACGTCGAGCGGCTGATGATCCTGACCCAGAGCGATCCGGAGCAGGAGGTCACGTCCGAGATGCTGCCGACCGAGATCGGCGCGCTGGTGCCGACGACGCCGACGGGCGCGGGCGGCGAGAAGCTGATGAGCCTCGCTTTGCGCGAGGCCCGCGAGATCTTCGAGCGGGAATACCTCATCGCGCAGATCGCGCGCTTCTCCGGCAACATCTCCCGCACCGCCGAATTCATCGGCATGGAGCGCTCGGCCCTGCACCGAAAGCTGAAGTCTCTCGGCATCGGCCCGTGACACGCGCTGCCGCCGGTTCACGCGGAAGAATCGGCGGTGGGTGCGGTTGCAAGGGGTGGATATTGACGCTCTGCGCTGCGGGGGACCTCTTGCATCGCGGCAAGCTTCGCCCTGTAATGGAAATGCCCGGCAGAGCGGTCCCAACACGAGAGAGTCGCCTGTCCGCGACTCAAGGCACGGGACCCCATTGAGCCGTGGTTGCGGTCTCGAAACAAGGATAACAAGAAATGGCGGGCGAGCGCGCTCAGAACCTCCAGGACACGTTCCTGAACCATGTCCGCAAAAACAAGATCCCGCTGACGATCTTCCTCGTCAATGGTGTCAAGCTTCAAGGTGTCGTGACCTGGTTCGACAACTTCTGCGTCCTGCTCCGGCGCGACGGGCACTCGCAGCTCGTCTACAAGCACGCGATCTCGACGATCATGCCCGGCCATCCGGTGCAACTGTTCGAGCCGGACGAGACGGCGCCCGAGAAGGCCTGATCGTCTTCTGTTTCTGAAGCGCTCTCCCGCGCCGGACCTGCCTCCAATTGGGGCGAGAGCGTTTGGCGCGACGATTTCCGTCATTTGCGGGAGCCGGTGGATGCAAAATGGCGTCATCGTTCCGACATAAGGGAGCGATGACACGGAGACGCCATGACTGAAATCCTTCCGCCCGGCGAAGCCCGCCTGCAGGCGAAGGCCGCCCCCGAGGGCGAGATCGCTGCCGCGACCCGCACGCTGGTGCTCGGCCCCTACCTCACCCGCGCCGCCCAGCGTCCTACACCCGGGCAGACGGAGACCGTGCGCTCCGACGAGGCGCGGCTCGACGAGGCGGTGGGCTTGGCGGCTGCGATCGACCTCGACGTGGCCCAGGCGATCTCGGTGCATCTCCAGCGCCCGCGCCCCTCGACCTATCTCGGCAAGGGCCGGGTGGAGGAGATCGCGGGGCTCATCAAGGCCGAGGAGCTCGGCCTCGTGGTGATGGATTGCGCCCTTTCACCGGTGCAGCAGCGCAACCTCGAAAAGGCCTGGGGCGCCAAGGTCATCGACCGGACCGGCCTGATCCTTGAGATCTTCGGGCGGCGCGCTTCGACCCGTGAGGGCACGCTTCAGGTCGAGCACGCCCATCTCGCGTATCAGAAATCCCGCCTCGTGCGGTCCTGGACCCACCTGGAGCGGCAGCGCGGCGGCTTCGGCTTCCTCGGCGGCCCCGGTGAGACCCAGATCGAGGCCGACCGCCGGATGATCCAGGAGCGGATGACCCGGATCGAGCGCGATCTCGAAGCCGTGACGCGCACCCGCGGGCTTCATCGTAAGAGCCGCGCGCGGGTGCCTTATCCGATCGTCGCGCTCGTCGGCTACACCAATGCCGGCAAGTCGACCCTGTTCAACGCCCTGACCAAGGCCGAGGTGCGGGCCCAGGATATGCTGTTCGCGACCCTCGACCCGACGGCGCGGGCCACCAAGCTGCCGCACGGCGAGACGGTGATCCTGTCGGATACGGTGGGATTCATCTCGGACCTGCCGACTTCGCTGATCGCCGCCTTCCGCGCGACGCTGGAGGACGTGATCGAGGCCGACATCCTGCTCCACGTGCGCGACGTCTCGCATGGCGACACCCAGGCGCAGGCGGAGGATGTCGAGGGCGTGCTGCGCGAACTCGGGATCAAGCCGGACGCCGAGCGGATCATCGAGGTCTGGAACAAGGCTGACCTTCTGGACGAGGGCGAGCGGACGCGGCTGGTGAACCTCAGCGCCGCCCATCGCGGCGCCGGAGCGGCGCCGATCCTCGTCTCGGCCCTGACAGGGGAGGGGCTGACGGCGCTGACCGAGCGGATCGAGGGGCAGGTGGCGCGAGCACGCTCGACCTTCGCTGTGACGCTTCCGCCGGAAGACGGTGCCGCCCTCAACTGGCTCTACGAGAACGCCGAGGTGCTCAACCGGCAGGCCGAGACCGGCGGTGCGATCGCACTCACCATCCGCATCGCGCCGGAGAAGGAGCCGCGCTTCCTCAACCGGTTCGAGGCGGCCCAGCGCATCGGCGGCCCGGAGGGCTTGCCGGCCGCGTAGGGGTCTCGGACCGTTTCCGTTTGGTCTCTTCGTTACCACCTCCCCCCCTCAGCCCGCGACCGGGCCGCGGAACCCGGGATCCATCCGTGATGCGGCGCCGAAGCCTGGTGTCGAGGCCAGTCATGGATTGCACGCCTCCGGCGCGCCCCTTCGGGTCCGGGTTCGCTTATCAGCGCCCCGGAATGAAGGGGATGAGGGCTGAATACTCGCTCATCCTCGGACGCTGCGAAGCGCGAGGATTTCGTGATGGTCAAAGGAAAAGAGCCGGTGCCGCGATCTGCGGCACCGGCCCTTTTCATGTCTCCGCTCCTCCAAGTCAGTCCTTCGGCGCGGCGTGGGCGACCATGGCGAGGCTGTGGTGGAGGCCGCTCGCGCCGCCGCCGACGATCTCGATGCGGGCGCCGGACTTCGCCCGCCGCGTCGCCCATTCCCGGATCATCTCCAGACAGGTGTGGTCGACGTGGCGCAGTTCCTCCGCTGCGAGGCGGACCGGGGTGCCCTCCGGCGTGCGCTCCAGCGCCGCGTTGAGGTGCGGCAGTTGCAGGAAGGTTGCCGAGCCCGACAGTTTCAGCTCCGGCACTGCCTGGACGGCGCCGGCCTGCACCGTCTGCGCCGCGCCGCCCTCGATCTTGAGCGGACCCCGAATGTAGTGCGGGATCACCTGGGCGAGGCTGAGCGCGAGGCCCGTGAGCACACCGGTCAGGAGGTCGGTGGCGACGACCATCACCATCGTGGCAAGCCAGATCGCGGCGGTGGGCAGGCCGTAGCGCTCGTGCAGGTGGAAGACGTGGGCGGGGCTGACGAGGCGCCAGCCCGTCACCACGAGGATGCCGGCCAACGAGGCGGTCGGCACCACCTTCAGCACCATTGGCAGGACCAGCAGGAAGGCGAGGATCCAGCTGCCGTGCAGGATCGTGGAGGCCCGCGACACCGCACCCGCCTGGACGTTGGCGGAGGAGCGCACGATCACGCCGGTCATCGGCAGGCCGCCGGCCAGGCCGCACAGGATGTTGCCAACGCCCTGCGCGCCGAGTTCGCGGTTGTACTGCGTGCGCGGGCCGTCGTGCATCCGGTCCACCGCCGCAGCCGAGAGAAGGCTCTCCGCGCTGGCGATCACCGCGAGGGTGATCGCCATCAGGATCATCGCCGGCTCGGTCAGTCGGCTCCAATCGCCCGCGCCGGGCAGGGCAACGGCCGAGAGGATGTTCTCCGGCACCTCGACGCGCTTGACCGCCATGTCGCCGACGACGGCCACGAGGGTGCCCGCCACGACGCCGACCAGGGCGCCCGGGATCAGCTTGAGCTTAAGCGGACGGATCTTCTCCCAGCCCAGCATCGCGACGATCGTGACGAGGCCGACGGTCACGGCCCCGGGGCGGTTGCCGTCAGGGCTGGAGACGAAGTTGAAGAAGGCCCCCGGAATGGCGACGAGGTTGTCGAGGCCGCTGGCCTTGGGCAGCGCGTCGGTCAGCACGTGGATCTGCGCCAGCACGATCAGGATGCCGATGCCGGCGAGCATTCCGTGAACCACCGCCGGCGAGATGGCCCGGAACCAGCCGCCGACCCGCAGCGCCCCGGCCAGGAGCTGAATGGCGCCGGCCGCGACAAGGACCGGTCCGAGAGCGTCGATGCCGTGCTCGCGCACGAACTCGAAGACGATGACGGCGAGACCGGCGGCCGGACCGCTGACCTGAAGCGGCGAACCGGCGAGAAAACCGACGATGATGCCGCCGATCACGCCGGTGATGAGGCCGCGTTCGGCCGGCACGCCGGACGCGATGGCGATACCCATGCAGAGCGGCATCGCCACGAGGAATACGACGAAGGAGGCCGGGAGATCTCGGCCGAGGGATGATGGCATCAGCCTGGCAAGGGAGCCGAGCATGGCAAACTCCTACTCCGCCGCGATGGCATGGGGCCCGGCGAATTCCGGGGTGGCGATCCGGGCCGCCGAAGCCTGAGCGACGGGGACACTCGCGGCTTCGTCGATGGGGACGAAGCGCCCGCGCTCGCCGCAATAGGCGAGCACCTGGCCGCTCTCTATTTCGAAGAACCAGCCATGAAGGCGCAGCTTGCCGCGGGCCAGCGCCGCCGCCACGCTCGGGTGGGTGCGCAGGTTGTTGAGCTGCACCACGACGTTCTCGAGTGCGAGGGCGCGGTGGCGCTCCTTCGGGTCCATGCCCTCGGGATAGGCTTCACAGACGATCTGGTTCGCCGCGTGGCTGTGGCGGAGCCAAGCCGCCACGTTTGGCATGTTGCCCAAGGCCTCGGGGTTCATGAGGCCCTTCATGGCGCCGCAATCGGAATGGCCGCAGATCACGATGTCCCGCACGCCGAGTGCGACGACCGCATATTCGATCGCGGAGGAGACGCCGCCGTTCTGCTGCGAGAAGGGCGGCACGATGTTACCGGCGTTGCGGCACACGAAGAGGTCGCCCGGACCGGATTGCGTGATGTGCTCGGGCGAGACACGGGAATCGGCGCAGGCGATGATGAGTGCCTGCGGCTGCTGACCGTCGCGGACCAGTTGCTGATACATCTGCTGCTGGCCTGGGAAGACCGTTCCCCGGAAGTTCGAAAGACCTTGAATGATGCCGTCCACGGCAAACCTCGCTCTCCGTCGCCACGCGTGAGCAGCCGCGTCGGGACGTGTGAAATGCTGGCTGGATGACAGACGGTGATCCGCCTGCCGGGTCGCGAAGTCCGAGGCGACCGGACGCGGCGAAGCCATTGCCCGTGTCGGGCACAAGACCGCCCGCGCCGCGGCGAGAACCGCGACGGCGTACAAGCCGGTCCGTTGTCGTCCGGAGTGTTCGGCCGCCCCGAAGCAGAGCGACCGACGATGGATGCGGGGAAGTGGCCGGCGGCGCGGGCTGAGAGGCGTCGCCGGCCGGGCTCTGCCTACCGCGCCCGGCGGCGTGGCTCGGTGCCGGCGGACCAGTGCGGCTCGACCGAACCTCGGCGAACGGCTGTGCGGGCGACGCCACCCTTGGCACCAGCATTCTCGCTGAGCATCGGTGCGCCGAGGATCTGGCCCGTCCCCATCCGCTGCGAATGGACCGAGCGGGGGTCGTGATAGGGATCGTCCACGTAGCTGCTCATGAAGGCGCCGCCCGCTTGCTGGCGGCTACCGCTGCCGCCGTCCTGTGCTTGAGCCGCGATCGGCAGCGCAACGGTCATCGCCGCCAGGAAACCAACCATCATCATGCGTTTCACGTCGAAATCCTCTTATAATCCCTGAGTCGCGAACTTTTTTGTCTTATTTCTTGCTGCACAGAGACAGTAATTCCGAGATTTATATTTTGGAAGTGCGTTTTATCACTGAAATATACATAAA
>Ga0268290_100246_pt1 | contig 11735 bp, 13 predicted proteins | sample MetspRMADM_FD_191346 | JGI IMG/M metagenome (GOLD analysis project Ga0268290, IMG submission 191346) | Soil microbial communities from San-Diego area, Southern California, United States - Methylocaldum sp. RMAD-M | ecosystem: Environmental > Terrestrial > Soil > Desert | place: USA: California... | reverse complement strand
CCTGCGCGATCGCTTCCACCTCGATCGTATCGCCTAGGAATTTCAGCACGGTCGGCGAGACCGGATCCTCCTGCACCTCGTCCGGCGTGCCGACCTGCTCCAGGCGGCCGCGGTCGAGCACCGCGACGCGGTCGGAGAGTTCGAGCGCCTCGTCCTGGTCGTGGGTGACGAAGATCGTCGTCTGGCCGGTACGGTCGTGGATCTCCCGCAGCCAGCGCCGCAGGTCCTTTCGGACCTGCGCGTCGAGGGCGCCGAACGGCTCGTCGAGCAGCAGGACGCGCGGCTCGACCGCGAGCGCGCGGGCGAGCGCGATACGTTGGCGCTGACCGCCGGAAAGCTGGCTCGGGTAGCGGTCGGCGAAGCCCGAGAGCTTGATGAGGTCAAGCAGGTTGCCGACGCGACGTTTGATTTCGACCTTGTCCGGTCGCTCTGAGCGCTTCCGGGCGTTGAGGCCATAGGCGATATTCTGAGCCACCGTCATGTGCTTGAATAGGGCGTAGTGCTGGAAGACGAAGCCGACCGCGCGCCGCTGCACCGGCACCTGCGTGGCGTCGTCGCCGCCGAAGATGATCCGGCCACGATCGGGGAAGTCGAGCCCGGCGATGATGCGCAGAAGCGTGGTCTTGCCCGAGCCTGAGGGGCCGAGCAGCGCCAGCAACTCGCCCGCCTGCACATCGAGGGTGAAATCGTGCAGCACCGCCGCCGTGTCGAAGGTCTTCGAGACCTCCTCGATGCGAATCGCGGTGGCATTGCCGGAACCTTGGCCGGCTCCGCGGCCCACCGGATCAGTGCCGGCGTGCCCCGGCCGCGATGTCGTCGGCGTAGCGCCATTCGAGGACGGATTTGACGGCGAGGGTGACAAGAGCGAGCCCGGCAAGGAGAGAGGCGACGGCGAACGCGGCAACGAAGTTGTACTCATTGTAGAGGATCTCCACGTGCAGCGGCAGCGTATTGGTGAGCCCGCGGATATGGCCGGAAACGACCGAAACCGCGCCGAACTCGCCCATCGCGCGAGCGTTGCAGAGCAGGACGCTGTAAAGCAGGCCCCAGCGGATATTGGGTAACGTCACAGTCCAGAAGGCGTGCCATCCGGAGGCGCCGAGGGTGAGCGCCGCCTCTTCCTCTGCCGTGCCCTGCTCCTGCATGAGCGGGATGAGCTGGCGGGCGACGAAGGGGAAGGTGACGAAGATCGTCGCGAGCACGATGCCGGGCACCGCGAAGATGATCTGGATGTCGTGCTCGACGAGGAATGGGCCGAACAGGCCGCGCGAGCCGAAGACCAGCACGTAGATCAATCCCGACACCACCGGCGAGACCGAGAAGGGCAGGTCGATCAGCGTGACGAGCAGGTTCTTGCCGCGGAACTCGAACTTGGCGATCGCCCAGGACGCCGCGACGCCGAAGACGAGGTTGAACGGCACGGCGATTGCCGCGACGAGCAGGGTCAACCGGATCGCCGCCCGGGCGTCGGGCTCGGAGAACGCGGCGAGGTAGGCGCCCCAGCCTTTGGCGAGCGCCTGCGCGAACACCGTGAGCAGCGGCAGCACGAGGAAGAGGGCGAGGAAGGTGAGCGCGACCGCAATCAGCAGCCAGCGCACGACACGCCGCTCAGTGACAACGCTGGCGGGCGACCGTAGGGTTTCGTCCCGCACTCCCGCGCCGGAGCCTTGGGTCAGCGCCTCAGACATAGCCGAACCTCCGCCGGCTCCAGGCCTGAATCAGGTTGATCGCGAGCAGTGTGACGAAAGAGATCCCCAGCATGATCACGGCGATGGCGCTCGCGCCCGCATAATCGAACTCCGAAAGCTTGATGACGATCAGCAGCGGCGCGATCTCGGAAACGTAGGGCAGGTTGCCGGCGATGAAGATGATCGAGCCGTATTCGCCGACGCCGCGGGCGAAGGCGAGGGCGAAGCCGGTCAGCACCGCCGGGATCAGCGGCGGCAGCACCACCCGCAGCAGCGTGGTGATCCGCGAGGCGCCGAGGATGGCGGAGGCTTCCTCCACCTCCTTGTCGATTTCGGCGATCAACGGCTGCACCGTGCGCACGGCAAACGGCAGACCGATGAACACCATGGCGATGAAGATGCCGGCCGGCGTATAGGCCGCCTCGATGCCGATCTTGGCAAGCTGCGCGCCGACGAGCCCGTTGGGCGCGTAGAGCGAGGCGAGCGCGATGCCGGCCACCGCGGTCGGCAGGGCGAAGGGCAGATCGACCACGGCGTCGGCCAGCTTGCGGCCGGGGAAATCGTACCGGGTCAGCACCCAGGCGACGATGCCGCCGAAGACCGAGGCTGTGAGCGCGGCCAGCAACGACACGCCGAAGCTCACCCGCAACGCACTAGCCACACGCGGGTCGGTCGCGACATCCCAGATGCCGGAGAAGCCGAGACCGGACGCCTTCACCACGAGGGTGGCGAGCGGCAGCAGCACGACCAAGCCCAGGCAAGTCAGCGTATAGCCGAGCGTGAGCCCGAAGCCGGGGATCACGCTCCTCTGGCGGAAGCGCAGCCGGGGTTTCACGGGCTCGACCATTCGGTCAGCGCCCGGCCCGGCTCAGTTGGTCGAATAGGCCACCATTGTCAAAGTTGGCCTTCTGAATGTCGTCCCAGGCGCCTTGCAGATCCTCGATCTTGAACAGCTTGATCTCGGGCAGCTGCGCGAGATCCTCGGGCTTGGCCGCCTCGCGCTTGATCGGGCGGTAATGGTGCTTGGCGAAGATCGCCTGCGCCCGGTCGCTGTAGAGGAACTGGAGATAGGCCTCTGCCTGCTTGCGGGTGCCCTTCTTGTCGACGTTGGCATCGACGAGGGCGACCGGCGGCTCGGCGTAGATCGAGGTCGGCGGCACGACGATGTCGAACTTGTCCTTGCCGAACTCCTCCAGCACGAGGAAGGCCTCGTTCTCCCAGGTCGGCAGAACGTCGCCGAGGCCGCGCTGGGCGAAGGTCACCGTCGAGCCGCGGGCGCCGGTGTCGAGCACGGGCACGTTCTTGTAGAGCTGGCCGACGAAGGCGTTGGCCTTCTCCTTGTCCTTGCCATCCCGCTCGTAGGCGTAGCCCCAGGCGGCGAGGAAGTTCCAGCGCCCGCCGGCCGAGGTCTTCGGGTTCGGGGTGATGACCTTCACGTCGGGCTTGGCGAGGTCATCCCAATCCTTCACGGCCTTCGGATTGCCCTTGCGGACGAGGAACACGACGGTCGAGGTGTAGGGCAGGCCCTCGTTCGGGAGCTTGGTGCGCCAGTCCCCCGGGATCTTCTTCGAGAGCTTGGCGATGGCGTCGATGTCGGAGGGAATGCCGAGGGTCACGACATCGGCGGGGATCCCGTCGATGACCGTGCGGGCCTGCGCGCCCGAGCCGCCATGGGCGGCGCGCACGGTCACCGTCTCGCCGGTCTTGACCTTCCACTCTTCGGCGAAGGCGGCGTTGATCTCTCGGTAGAGCTCGCGCGTCGGGTCGTATGATACGTTGAGGATCTCGGTCTGCGCGTGGGCGCCGCCGGTCGACGCGAGACAGGTGGCCATGGCAAGGCCAAGAAGGACTGCCCGCCGATATGGTGTTGCACCGAGCCTGATCGGATATCCGTCGAACACGTCGTCTCGCCTCCAGGTCGCGGATTCTCGCCCGCCCACGACGAGGAAGTGTTCGTTTTAAAGAACGATGTCAAGCTGAGCGACAGGCTCGACCAGCCTGTGAACGCTCTAAACAGGGTCGGTTTGTGCGTTGCGCTGCAAAATTCTTCTTCATTCTTGTTGGTTTGAAGGAAAGATCATCCATTTATAGCCTGTTCTGTCGAAAGAACGTTTTCCGGGGAAGTTGCCCCGTGGCGTCAGGCCGAGGCCCATTCGACTGCTAGCCAGACGCCGCGGGCGACGATGAACCACCATGTCACGGTGACGAATAGGGCGCCGAGCAGGCCGAGGGTTGCGAAGCGGCGCTGGAGAGCGCGGAGGAGGGTTTCGAACGTTCGCTTCATCAAGGGAATTCTTCTCATTCCGGAGCCGGATCGACGCCAAGGGGCGCTCGAACGGCCGCGTCGGTCGTGGTGCCACGTACCATCGCGGAACATCGGGCGGCTCATCGGGCAGTCTTCGCTCGACCGTGGCAAATGACGAGCCAGGGTTGACGTCGTTTCCAGCGGCTCGCCCGATCGTTCCGCGGTGAGACCGGGATTTGAGGCGTCGGATTTGCAGAGATGCGGGTGACCGTCCCGTTTTTGGACAATCCGATTCGCCCTCGAGAAAGCTTTTGAAAATGTCTCTGACAAACCGCGCGGAGAAGGTCTCGAACCGCAAGGTGCAGCCGATCCTGTTCGGGTTGCTCAGCGACGGCTCCGGTGAGGTTCGCTTCGCCTGCCTTCGCAGCGCAGCTTTTGAGCCCGGCCCAGCCTCACGGGAGTCATCCCGCTTCTCGCCGTCCAGTGATTGGTACGGTCGTTGGGCGGTTCAGCCCCTGCACGGCACTCTGATGCAGAAAGCGAGGCGGGTGGAGCGCAGCGTGTGCCCGGACGACATCGTTGTCCTGGGCTCAACCCGGCGCACACGTCAGTCGTGAGTGGTGGCGGCGCGACGCCGTCGTGGACGCGACCGCCGCGCTATGCCCCACGCACTGCATCACTTAAGCTCAAGCTATGGACAACCACGAGTTACGTGAGTCGCGGGCCGCTCTCATCCTGATGGCCGTAGCGGTGCTTGCCGTGCTGCTGTTCGGAGCCGTGACGCTGATCGTGCAGGCGGCGGGATGAAGCGATGACGCGCCAGGTGACGGCTCAGTCCGAGAGCGAACGGAGCTGCCGATCGAGCGCTTCCAGGGCGCGGGCCTGATCCGGCTCGGGCTCGGGACCGCTGACATAGGCGAGCGTCACCCGGGCGATGCGCAAGGCCGTCGCGAGATCGCGACCTTCGCGCTGCGCCTGCTCGATCACGGCGGCCACGTCTGCCATGACCTGGGCGTTTCCCTCATATCCGCGCATCATCTCCGGGTCATCGATGTCCGGGCCGCGATCGATGCGGCACCGCTTTCCCTAACATTTCCGGCCGGTTGATGAAATGCGCAGGGACCGGGCCCCTGTGCACTGGTCTCCCGCGCAGGCATAGTCCCGGTTCGACGAGACGGAGCACCGGAGATGGGCGAGGAGCAACCGGCCGGGCACGCGGTGTTCGACGTCGCCGAGAGCGTGCGTCGTCTGCCCGAGACGGCGGCGACCATGGTGGCCGACCACCGCTTCACCGACGACGAGACGGCCAGCGCACGCGTCTTCCGGGTCTACCGGCCGACGCCGCCGCATTATCACACGACCTGCGACGAGTATCTCTACGCCCTCTCCGGCCGCTGCCGGATGCAGTTCGGCGATGCGCCGCCGATCGAGGTTGGCCCGGGCACGCTCGTCTTCTTCAAGCGCGGGGTGGTGCATTCGGTGCCGGAGATCCTGGAGGAGCCGGTGGTGTTCCTCTCCGTCGATACGCCCCGGCGCGGGCCGCGCGACATCCATTTCGTGGAAGCCGGCACCGGCACGCCGGACAGCTTCATGCGGCAATCCGATTGAGGCTCACAGCACGTCGCTGCCGGCCGGCGCGGCGGGACGTGCCGTTTCCGCCGCTTCGGCGGCGCTCTGGAACAGGCGCTCGCTCGTCAGCTTCAGGAAGTAGAAGCCGAATTCCGGGTTCTGATAATAGAGCTGCTTGACCTCGGAATAGGAGAGGCAGCGCGCGGTGCCCGCTTCGACGCAGGCGAGCGACCCGGTCCGCTGGTTGCCGGGCGAAAGCATGCCGAGTTCGCCGACGATCTGGCCTGGCCGCACGTCGAGGCCGTGCTCGGCGATGCGGAAGCGTCCGCTCTCGATCAGGTACATCTCGTGGGCCGGATCGCCCTTGAGGAACAGCACCTCGCCGGCCCGGAAGCGGCGCAAGGTGCCGAAGGGTTTCAGCCAATCGAGGGAGAGATCGCCGGAGGCCGCCCGCTCGGTCTCGCGCACGAGGCGGACCATCTCGTAGAGCCGCCACGCGTTGAAGGGAATCTGGATTGCTTCGGTGAGCATCACCGGCACGCTGCCGATCAGGAAGCCGTAGGTGATGACGGCGCAGCTCGCGCAGAGGGCCACGATGCGCAGCGGGATCATCGTCCCCATCGCCGAGGAGGCGACGGTGAGCGCCGTCCCGAGATACCCGATCGCCTCGACCCAGTTCATCGTGATGCCCCCGCTCGCGGCCGGTCCTTGCTCCGGCGGACGCTTCGCGCGCCTGTCGCACCGGCGGTTCGCCTATCCGAGCGGGGGATGCAAGGGGATGCAGGAGGATACAGGTGCCGGAGGGCTCAGGCGCTCTCACGCAAATCCGTTGGGGCGGACGTGCCGGTAAGAGTGTCAGTGACGCGGTCGGCCGCGCGGAGCCCTTCCTCGTACGCGCCGCCGGCGGTGCCCCACTGTGCACGGGAATTGGCCTCGCCCGCGAACCAGATCCGCTCCCCGACCGGCTCTTGGAGCATCGTCCGGGCCGCCGCATGCCCTGGGGGAACCACGGCCCAGGAGCCCCGCGACCAGGGATCGTGCCGCCACGCGGTGACGGCCGGAATCGCGAGATCGGCGAGAGAACGACGGCCGAAATGCTCGGCCAGCACCGCGCGGGCGAGGCGCCGTGCCCCGTCGGGGCCGGCCCCGGCGGCGTCGAGGGCGCGGGCGAAGGCGGTGTCCAACTCGAAATAGTGGAACGGCGTGCCGTCGATCCGGGTCAGCATCCCCGGCGGCTTGCGACGTCCGCCGACCACGCTGGCGAGCCGGTCGCGGCCGCGGAACGGGGCGGAGGGCCAGTGCAGGACGACGTGCTCGTAGAGGCCCGAGAGGAAGCCACCGATGGCGTCGCGCGCTCGGTTGGGCAGGGGCGGATCGAAGTGGAAGGCCGCCTGAAGTACGGGCACCGGCACGGTGACGATGGCGGCCCGCGCCGCTATCTGCCCACCATCGGCGAGCTGGACCCGCACGCCCGGCCCTGACCAGTCGAGGCCGGTGACGGGGCAGCCGAGTCGGAGCGGCAACCCGAGCGCCAGCCGCGCCAGATAGGCGCCGTAGCCGCCCGTGATGAAGAAGTTGTCGCCGTATTCCAGGCTCGGCCAATCGTGCAGCGACACCTCGTCGAGCGGCCGGCCAGAGACCAGGGAATGAACGCAGGCGACGCGCTCACCCCAGGGGCCGAGATGGCGGGGGAGCGCCTGGGAGGCCGGCCCGTCCTCGCTGCGGGAGGCCGCGTGTGTGATCGCCCGGTCGGCGACGTCGAAGGCGCGGGAGAAGGCGGCCTCCTCGGCGGCCCGACCCGGTCGGCGCCCGATCCAGAGATGCTCCCCCTGTGCGGCGCGCCGCAGCGGCTCGCCGCGCGCCTTGCCAAGGGCCACGAGGGGGTTGATCGGCCCGGCATGCAGCCAGTGCGCGCCGAGATCGATCGCATGGCCGCGCAGCCGCGTCGTCACGGCCCGCCCGCCGACCCGGTTTCGCGCTTCGAGAACGGCGACAGTAAGGCCGCGCTCGATCAGCCGCCGGGCGGAGGCGATGCCGGCGGCGCCCGCACCGATCACGATCACGTCGGGCGAGGGGGGCAGCGGTGCGACGCGCGGCGCGACGGTGGGGCGGAAGCGGGCGTGCTCGGGGACGAAGAGCATGGTCTCGATGCGAATCCGCTAGTGAGGCGGCCCTCATGTCGTCCGCCGATCCGGCCGCGACAAGCACCCGTGCTCGCACGCGACCGCTCACCGGGCCGGTGCGACGCCGTTCGGATCGAGCACCTCGACGGTACCGGACCGGTCGCCGCCGGGCCGCGGACTTCCGGTCAGGGTGTAGATGCGGCCCTTGTAGGTCACCGCGCCGAAGCCGTGGCGGGCGGTGGGGAGCCGCGCCAGTGCGCGCCAGAGATTGCGCGGCAGGTCGAAGGCCTCGACCTCGTCGTAGGTCCTCCGGTTCGACTCACCGCCGATGACGAAGACCTCGCGGCCGAGCACGGCGGAGGCGACGCCGCTGCGTGCTGTCGGCACGGGAGACGCCTCGCTCCAGGCGTCACGCGCCGGATCGTAGATCTGATTGGCCGATAGGTTCTTGCCGGAATCGCCGTCGATCCGGCCTCCGCTGGCGACGATGCGGCCCTCTACCGTCTGAACCGCGAGATGGTCGCGGGGCGTCGGCAGGTCGGCTGCCTTGGTCCAGGTATCGCCGGCCGGGTCGTAGACCTCGTGAGAGCGCACGTTGCCGCGCCCCGATCCGCTGCCGCCGACCACGTGGATCTTGTCCCCGAGCAGAGTCGCCCCGCCCGCGGCCCGCGGGGTCGGCATCGGCGCACGGGGCTCCCAGGCGTTCGTCCTCGGGTCGTAGGCCCACACCTTGTCACTCGCCTCCCAGCCGTTGACGTAGCCGCCGAACACGTAGATCCGCCCGTCCTGCTCCGCCGCCATGGTGTGGTGGACGGGGTAAGGGAAGGGCGTGCCCTCGCTCCAGGTATCGGTGGCGAGATCGTAGATCAGCAGCTCGGTCGCACCGTTGTAGTCGCCGATGACGTAGGCCTTGCCGTCGAGCGCCGCGACCGCCACCTCGGAGCGCTCCGCCGGGGCGGAACTAGCGCCTGCCCAAGCCCCGACCTCGTGGGCGGTGGCGGGTGCGGCGGCGAGCAGGCCGGCGAGGAGGATTCGAGGGAGGGATGGACGTGCCATGCGCGGGCTCCGGCAGATCGCGTTCCCGGAGCAACGCATCAATCGCCCTCAAGGGCCCGCCTTCGTCCGCATTCTCCCCGACGCGCCACTTGCGCAGCGGGACCAGTGCGGCGAAAACCCGGCCCGGGCGGGTGCAGATCATCGGAAGGACTGAAGGGCACGATGCTCATCAAGGCCGCCGCCGCAGCCATGCGGCAGGTATTCTCGCCCGCCCTGCGCGGCATCCTGTTCAAGTCGCTGGCGCTCACGATCGGGCTGCTGGTGGTCATCTGGTTCGGACTGACGCGCCTGATCCAGGCGTTCCAGGCGAGCCACCACATCTCGGCCGACTACCCGTTCTTCGACACCCTCGCCTTTTTCCTGGCCGGCGCCGGGCTGTTCGTGGCGCTGGCCTACATCATGCCCGCGGTGTCGATCCTCGTGGCCGGCTTCTTCCTCGACGACGTCGCGGAGGTGGTCGAGAGTCGCGACTTCCCCGCCGACGCGCCGGGGCGCGCGCTGCCTTGGGGGCAGGCGCTCGGCTCGGCCGTCCGCTTCGCCGGCCTCGCCTTGCTCGTGAACCTCGTCGCGCTGATCCTCGTCTTCGTGCCGGGGGTGAACCTCTTCGCCTTCTTCGGCGCCAACGCTTACCTGCTCGGACGCGAGTATTTCGAACTCGCTGCCGGCCGGTTTCGGCCGCTGCCGGAGGCGCGGGCGATGCGTGAGCATTACGGGTTCACCGTCATCGCTGCCGGCTGCCTGCTCGCCGGCCTGATGATCGTGCCGATCGTCAACCTCGTCACACCGCTCTTCGGCGTCGCGCTGATGGTCCACCTGCACAAGGGCCTGGAGCGCAGGGCTCTGCCCGGTCCGGCGGGGACGGACGCGCGCCTGACGAATCGACGCTGACGCGCTGCCGTCACCGCAAACAAGATCGCCAAGGGCCGCCGAGGCCGGGCTCCCACCCGGCCGAACTGCGTCCGCGGCGCGATGCCGCCGTTTCGCAATATACTGCAACAGCCTGCCGGTAGGCACGATGAGAGGCAAGTCGAGCCCCGGATTTAATCCCTGATGGTGAGTGTGCCGCGGCACGTCATGCCCAAGTTCGATCGTCTATATCAGTAAAACCAGAGGAGAAGAGTGCTCTTCCCACCGGATGTGCCGCATAATCAAGAGTGACCATCAGATGAAGATCCGAATCTCTGCCCTCGTCGCCGCACTCATCATCGGCGTTTCTGCTCCGGTCTCCTCCGCGATGGCGTTCGATTACGAGTACGATCGGCGCGCGCCCTATGATGTCGAGGTCACGGGGTCTCTCGGTGTCCACGACAGCCCGAAGCACACGGCTTGCCCGATGAGCTCGGCGGCCGAGGGCAACGCGAACCAGCAGAACTTCCCCGTCAAGCAGTACGGCCAGACGTCCGGCGGCACGCGCTGCTGACGCAAGGATGAGTAAAGCGAAGCGTGGCAGCGTCGTGATATTGTGCAAATTCCGATATTTTCCGGAATTTTATCGATAAGTCCGGCGGCGTTAGCCTCACATCTTCGCGAGTCGAGATGACATCCTTCGTCTCGACCCGTTTTTCTATCTCACTTGACGGAATGGCCGGGCGTTTCTGTCGTTGATGGAAGTGCCGGGCCATTCTGGCCTCGTTCCTGCCTTTCTCCGTCTCCCGGCTAATGGCCCTCCCGCCGCTTCGGGATCGGCTTGTCCGGGTGGCAGTCACTGACCGCAAGGAGTTGTACCGCGCATGCAGCTGAAGCCCGTGTCCTACGCCATGATCGCCGTGTTCGCCTGCGGCCTCGTCATGACCGTCGTTGGATCGATGAACGTCCTGCTCGGCGGCATGTAAGGCCCGGTCAGGCGCCCGGCCGGCTCGGCTGCCGCCCGGCACCCCGGTCGAGGCGCAGCAGCAAAGCAACGGGGATCAGACCCGTCATCACGATCAGCAGCGCGCTCGCGGCACCGTCCTCATAGGTGCCGCGGGCGGCCTCGCCGTAGAGGTGCGTGCTCAGCGTCTCGACGTTGAGCGGGCGCAGCAGCAACGTCACCGGCAATTCCTTCGCCATATCGACGAAGGCGAGCAGCGCCCCGCTCAGGATCGCAGGCCATGCCAGCGGCACCTGCACCGCGAGCAGGGTGCCGAAGCGCCCGCGTCCCAGCATCCGCGCCGCGTCAGGAAGCGTCGAGGGAATGCGAGCGAGTCCTGCCTCGGTCGCGCCGACAGAGATGGTCAGGAAGCGGAGCGTGTAGGCGACGACCAGCGCCGCGCCCGTGCCGAGGCCGACGGCCGGTGCCCATCCGAGCCCGGCACCGGCCAGGTTGTTCAGACCCGTATCGAGCAGAGCGAGCGGAGCGAGGAGTCCGACGGCCAGAACCGTGCCGGGCATCGCGTAGCCGAGGCCGGCGGCCCGGATCAGCGCCGATCCGCTTCGGCGACCCAGGAGATGCGGGGCGGCGGCCACCAGCACTCCCACAGCGACCGTGACCAGGGTCGCGGCGCCGGCGTAGAGCAGGGTGTTGAGGGTCTGCGCGGCCAGCGTCTCCGGCAGCCCCATCCCTCGCAGCCGCTGCCAGGCGGCCCAGGCGAGATAGCCCGCGGGCAGGCCGAAGCCGAGGAGCACGGGGGTGAGACCGAGGGCGAGAGCGAGACACGCCCGCCAGCCGGAAAGGGCCCGGCGCGCGGTCGGCCGGTCGCGATGGCCCGAGCCGGCATAGCCCCTCTTGCCGCGCGCGAGCCGCTCAAGCGCGACGAGACCGACGACGCCGGCCAGCATCACCAGGGCGATCTGCGCGGCACCGGGCAGGTCCGAGCGGTTCACCCAGGTCGCGTAGACCTGCACCGTGAGGGTCCGGACCCCCAGGAACTCGGCCGCGCCGACATCGTTGAGCGCCTCCATCAACGCGAGGCCGGTGCCGAGGGCGATGGCCGGACGAGCCAGCGGCAGCGCGACCCGGAAGAAAGTCCGCGCCGGTCCGGCACCGAGCATCCGTGCAGCCTCCAGCAAAGTCCCCGCCCGCATCAGGAACAGCGCCCGCGTCGGCAGGTAGACGTAGGGGTAGAGAACGAAGCC
>Ga0268290_100245_pt1 | contig 11764 bp, 11 predicted proteins | sample MetspRMADM_FD_191346 | JGI IMG/M metagenome (GOLD analysis project Ga0268290, IMG submission 191346) | Soil microbial communities from San-Diego area, Southern California, United States - Methylocaldum sp. RMAD-M | ecosystem: Environmental > Terrestrial > Soil > Desert | place: USA: California... | reverse complement strand
ACATCGTCGCTTCGTCCCGATCCTCGAAGTGGAACTGGACCGGGCCGGGCTGCTTGGGGATGCGGCGGAACCACTTTCGTGAAGTGTGGTGCAGGCACCAGTTCTCGGCCTGCGTCCGTCGCTGGTCGTCAATGATGTCGTCGATGTTGATGGTCATGTCGATCCGATAGGGAGCGACGAAGCTGGCAGGGTCGGACGGCTTGTTCATCGCGTGGAGTCCTCTCCACGTTGTCGTCCGAACAGCACCATACGGCCGACGCGCAGGGCGAGCAGCCAACGACCTTCGGCCACCAGCTTACGGAAGACGGCGATCATGGCCCCCTCGGAGAGAGCTTGGGTGGTGGCCAAGTAGGACGACGAGCGGCCTGCCCAGCGGCGGGAGAAGTCCCTCTGGCTCGTGGTCAACCCGCGCTTTTTTAGAGTCGAGTAGATGTCGTTCATGGTGCTCCTGACCGGCTGTGGTCAGGTATTTATCCGGCACGGTCAGGCGGCTGATCGGCGTTGAAAGATATGGCGTTTCGCCCCTTAAATCTGAGATAAATAGCTACACGAACTGGCGTGTTGGTCCGCCGAAAATGACCATCTTGGCAAAGCATACGCTCAGGGGATTTTGCCGGCGGATGCCGGTGCTGTGGCCCCGCAGAACCAGAGCTTTGGGTAGGACGACGAAACACTCGCCCGCAGACCGAAGTGATAAGCCGAGAGCGACGGCTGGGAGGAAAAGAACCGAGTGGAGTGCCCGTGCTGCGGCTGGTCCCACTTGCGGCCCCCTCTGATGGCGAAGCTCCGACTTCGCGAAAGGGCAACAAAGACGATGAGTCTGTCTTAGCTGTGACAGCCATCGGTCGGCCGGGGGTTAACTTCGCTGCCCCGTCACCGACGCTTGGAGATCAAACTCCATAACCGTTTTGTCAAAACGACTAGCCGCCCGGCAACGAAGCGATCAGTTCACTGCACACCTAGCACAACCCGCCTAGCCTACGGGTCCCGCCTCAGGGTTTCCGGCGATGTCGGACAGGAAGGCACGCTCGACGCTGGGTCAAAGGAAACCACCCAGCGGCTCACACACCGTGGACTGGGAGCGCGCGAAGCACCGCGTGTGCAAGCTTTCCCCCTCGTGGTTTCTGTTTCGCAGGACCACGAGGGGGGAAAACTGACTGTTGCGTATGCGAATTGAACGAAGAGACTGCTGATCGGAAGACGACCTCCTGTTCGTTCTTCCTCCTTCTCGCCGATGGCCGCAGAAGCGAGCGTTAGTGAGCGACAGGCCAATCGGCTGCTGGGGCGCGTAGCGCACCGGCCATACATCACTCAGTCTAGTAAGAACGAGCCGCATCGGGATGCGGGTGACGCTTTCTCCTCACTTCAGCGAATGTTTTGCCACGGCGCGTCATTTCAATTTTGCTTTTTTGAGATCGATGCACGTAGGTTGAACTCAGATCGCAATCATTACGCGATCTGAACAACCATTCATTAGATGATTGAAGTGCAAATCATATGAGTAAGAGAAACGAAATCGAGATTGAGTTCTATGCCATGGCCAAGATGGTCGGCATTCAGCAATCGAAGCCTAATAAGTTCACGTTCGAAGGCAAGACCTACACTGTGAATGCGCGCGTGAGTTCGGAGATCGCCGCCACCTTGGGGGGCAAGCGACGCGCCTTCAGACTCCTCCGCCATGCTCACATGATCGAGCACGTCTGCTCGATCCCTGGAAACAACCACCTGTTCGGCACGCTCGCGAAGAGCTTCGGCGAGATCAGCCGCCAATACCCGATGCTGCGCTCCTACTACGAGGCGGCACGGGTCGGTGGACGGAAGCACACCTGGATGAGGTGGGCGGCGTGACTGAGATTGACCTGTTCGAGGCTGCGTGGGCAGCCGTGCCTGCCCCCTTGGGCGCATGGCGCCACGACTACAAGGATGAAGAGTGGAAGGCGTTCGCCAACGCCGTTGATGACGCTGTGGATCACGAGAACGGCCAGAGTCTCCTGCCGCTCGGCCAGGATGTGAACGCGAAGTTCAGGGACGACGTGTTGATCCGCTTCCTCGGAGTCAACATTGGGCCTCAGGGCTGCGCCTACTACGGCTTTCTGTTCGCGGTGCCGGGTAAACTCGAAGTCATGGCCTGGATCGAGGAGAACTCGATCCTTTCGCGGGTCCGCTGGCGAGGTGACAAGGCCACCTTCGAAAGGCTGGCCCTCGACCTGAAGATGTTCCGGGGCGACTGGCTCCCGTAGCTTCCCGAGGCCGCGTAGGCGGCCTCGGATCACTAACGCGCTAGCGGGGAGGCCGCGGACGCCACCGTGCGCACCCCGCCCGCCGCTAAACCAAAATCCGAAATGAAACGATGACCAACACCACTACGATCGACGAGATCGAACGCACCATCGACGCCATGTTCGAGACCTTCGCGGCCCAAGCGCGCTGCGAGAATAAGATCGCCATTCAGGACTGGCGAACCACCTACAAGCCGTTGAGTGTCGAGGGCAGGGCGGAGTTCGATCCGCGTAAGCCCGACGATAGGCGGTTCATCAACACCGTCCATCCTCGGCACATCTGGACTGTCTACGGCAGCCGGCGAACCAATGACTTCCGCATCGTGCCTGGCTCGTTCCGCCGAGGCTCCCCCAAGCTTTGCGTCACGCTCGTTCCCTGGAAACACGACAAGGAGGGCATGATCGTCAGCGACTAGGACCAGGCCGAAGGGCGGAGTCCTACGAGCCAGCGGTTCCGGCGCCCATGACACGTGGCGCCGGCCGCCGGGCCTCCGTTCAAGCGGTCCGCACCAGCTTCGCTTGCCCCGGATCGTAGACATAGCCGGTGATGGTGCCGTCCTTGATACGCTCAACAGCCTCATCGATCACGAACAGCGGAGCCAGGAACCACTCGCGCGGTATCACCGGCTGCCCGAAGCGATCCTTGATCTCGATGTTCAGCCGCGCCGGGGCGAAGACCCGGTGGATGAGGTTCTCAAGCCTGGCCCGGTTGATGTTGTAGAGGTCGTAAGTGGCGATGGTCTCCACCTCGGCCATGAGGAAGGTCGGATCGAGCTTCGCGTTGGCCAGGCGCCGCTGCACGTCGCCACCCGTCACGCCGATCTTGTGGAGGACGTTCCTATTGGCCTCGACGGCGGGATGGTCCGACTTGCTGCGTAGAACGTAGATGGTCCCGCTCTCGACATCGCTGTCCTCGGCTACGCCGCCAAACACCGCTTCTGGCGGGTCCTCAAACCCCTCGTCGAACAGCGGCCCGGCATTGGGGTCCGTCAACCTGCGGCCCGCCTCATCCTTGTAGAGGGCTCGCTGGAGGGACCGGCGCAGCATGTTGCTCTCCGTCCCGTTGCCGAAGATCACCCGGAGGCGTGCATCGGTTTCTCCGTTCGGCGCGCGTATGGTCTCTCCGGTGTGGGCGACGTAGGCCATCTGGCCGCCCAGGATGAAGAACTCGCCGGTAGCAATGCTCGCATCCTGGCCGAACCGCCGCGTTGACCGCACGCCGCTCTTCAGTTCGCTCTCAGCCCGCTCAAACAGCGGCTTGAACTGATCGAAGTCCTCGCAGACCTCGCGATTGGCGATCTCCTCGGCGGCACGCTTCTCCGCGCTCGTGCGAACATGACGAAGCTTGGTGATGTCAGCCGAGCCAGCCGCCCCCTCCAACTCTGCGAGAAGCTCGTCGTCATCCATGGTTTCCACTGGTGCCCCGGCGTCCGAGCCGGCGCCGTCCAGAAGCCCCTGGTGGTCAAGCGGAGCCAGCACGGTGCGGCACTCTTCCAGGGTGCGAATACGGTCCAAGCGGACGGCGTAGAGCCGCTCGAAGATGTCTCGACCTTCCCCATGCATTGGCGCGTGGCCGTGCTGCTCAACGAACCGCTGGATCTCCTCGAAGCCAGCGATGATGCGCTCCTCGCGAGGCGAACGGCCGTTCTTCTTTTCGGGCTGGGCGAACTCGTCGAGTTCGGCCCGCAGGTCGTCCAGGTCGAGGTCAGTCATAGCGGCCCTCGTCCTTGAAGCGGACGAATGCGGCGGCGCCTTCCGCCATCCGCTTCTCCCATGCATCCGTCGAACTGATGGAGGGGAGCCGCCCTCTCTCCTTCTTGAACTTGACCGCCCGCAGAGCGAGATCCTTGGCCTCCTCCGGTGACAAGCTGGTGCGTTTGGCGGCGATGGCTGCGGCCACCTGCTTCAGGCTGTCCTCGCTCATGGTCTTGGCGAGGATCGCATACGCCTCTCCGAACGGATTGATCCGGTCGATCAGGTCGATGTCGAGTTCGCGCACATCCATGGCGAACCGCCGCACGCCGTCGATAAGCGCGGTGTTTCCAGCCGCCTCGCCGCCACCGTTGTTCAGCACAGCCTGTTTCGCCTGCTGCGTCAGGTTGAGCGCAGCGATCGCGTGCTGGCGCACCGCCTCCTGGTCCTCGTCGTCGAGTTCCGGGTATCGGTCCTTGATGATCTTGCCCAGGCGCGCCTGGGTCAGTTCCTCCGGCACGAGCTCCTCGTCGAACAGGCCGCGTTCGATGGTCCCCTTGTCCTGGACGAAGCTGGCGATCACCTCATTCAAGTCTTCCCGACAGATGCGAGCCGCCTCCGGGCTCCTTGGTTCGACCAGGCCCTTGATCTCGATCTGAAAGCGACCCGTCTCTTCGTTGAACCCGACGTTGCACTTCGTCGGATCGTAGCCTCCCTCGCCGTAGTCGAAGCCTGGCGTGGCCTCATTGGTGGGGTTCTTCGGCTTGAACTCAAAGCGCGGCGCCAGCACCTGCTCCATGAGCAAGCTGGCGGCGATAGCCTTCAGCGTGTCGTTCACCGCCTCGGTGACCGCCGCCTCGGCTGCGTCGGGCTCAGCGATCAGATTGGTGAAACGGGCGCGGGTCTTGCCGGGCGCATCCCTCGTAGCGCGACCGATGATCTGCACGATCTCCGTTAGGCTGGAACGATAACCGACGGTCAGCGCGTGCTCGCACCAGATCCAGTCGAACCCTTCCTTCGCCATGCCCAACGCGATGATGATGTCCACATGATCGCGGTTGTTCTTCTGTGCCGGGTCCTTCAGGGCCGCTGACACCCGGTCGCGCTTGCCAGGGTCGTCGTCCACGAGGTCGGCGATCCGCAGGACCCGACCACCCGTCGTCCTAACAAGCTGGAATCCCGTCGTCGGGTCCGTTCCCTGCCACTCGCCCAGGGCGTCGATGATGTGCTCGACCTCCCGGATCTTATCCTTGGTGCTCTCGCGGGAGTTCACGCTTGGGATGTGGACGATGGTCTTCTCGGCCGGATCGAGCACCTTAAGGATGTCGTCGGCGTAGGACCCCGAGTAGAAGAAGTAGCCGATGTCGAGCTGCTTGAGGTGTTCGTAGCCGTTCAGTTGCTCATAGTAGGTGTAGGTGACGGTCTCGAACCGCGCCTCGTCGTGCGGCATGAGAACCGCTTCGGCGTCCCCCCGGAAATAGGAGCCGGTCATCGCCACGATGTGGGTGCGGTCGCGCGCGATGAACTGGCCCAGGTGCAGGCCGAGCTTGTTGTCCGGGTTTGCCGAGACGTGGTGGAACTCATCGACGGCGATTAGTCGGTCGTCGAACGCCTCCACGCCGAACTTGTCCACAGCGAACCGGAACGTCGCGTGGGTGCAGACCAGCACCTGGTCATCGCTCTCAAGGAAGGCGCCGACGGAGTTCACCTTCCCGCCGTTATCGAAGCCCGGCGCGTTGCAGAGGTTCCACTTCGGCTCGACCCGCCAGTCGGCCCAGAAGCCGAACCTGGTCAGCGGCTCGTCATTGAAGCTCGACCCGATGGACTTCTCCGGCACCACGATGATCGCCTGCTTCAGCCCCTGGTTCGCGAGCTTGTCGAGCGCGATGAACATGAGCGCGCGGCTCTTACCCGAGGCGGGCGGCGACTTGATTAGCAGGTATTGTTCGCCCCGCTTCTCGTAGGCACGCTCCTGCATGGGCCGCATACCGAGCGCGTTGGACTTGGTAGAGCTGCCGCTCCGGGCATACGAAACCGACACCGATGGCACAGACTTCATTTCGGTCATCACGCGCTCCCCCCTGCCCGTCGCGTCTTGGCTGCCCCCGCGCCTGCGGTCATCTTGGAGTAAAGCTCAAAGAGCTTTTCCAGCCGCTCAGTGTCGTTGCGGAACCGCCGACCGATATAGATGCGCTCCAGCACCTCGTCGTTGTGCTCATGCGCTTCACGCAGATCTGCGGGCATCTCCGCTGGTTCGTAGAGGTCCGAGATCGACCCGGGGAAGTTCGCCTCACGAGCCAGCAGAATGTTCTCTGCGCTTCGGGTGAGGTCCGCCTTGTTCTTGTCGGTTAAAGGTGGGACGGGGAAAGTATTCCATCCAAGGGTATTGGAATATGAAAATCGCATTTCCAGACGGCCACAGACCGTTCCTATCCATGCGAGGTGTAGTCGTGAAGCGATGATGGCCATGTTCCACAAGGGAGCGTCATAAAGAGCAAACGCCTTATTGTGGACAACTGCGCTTCTATCGACCAGTCCGACTGGAAGATACGGCCTACCCTCAGAGCTAACAATTGGCACAACAAGAAGATCCGACCCGGCCTCGTATTGATCTCGAAAGCGATAGGGCGTTTCCACCAGCTTCTGAGCCTGCAGATCTGACCGTTTTCCGAGACGTGCTGCGCGGACCTTCTCTATGCGCTCATTGATTTCGGGGATGCGCTTAGCTTTTTCTAGGCTAGAAGCCGTAATCCACAAGCACGCCCTCGGAGAGCCGGAGATTAACTCCTTAGAACCATATAGAGGTCGAATGTATTCGGCGGCGCGCGGGCTAGTCGAGGCAAGCTGCCTGGCTTCTTCTGGTCGAAGCATCAGTTCGTTTGCATAGTAAGGATGGTTTCCAAACTGCATAGGCGCGCGATCGTCTGGCACCTTAGTTCGCGGCAGGACAAATACGTTATCGCCGGGCACAAGATAGGCGTTGATGTTGGGCGTCTCCCGAGCCTTGATCTCCCCGTTTGCTTCGAGGGAGAATATCTTTCGTGGGCCGCCCTGCCTTTTGCTGAGTCCAATAACAGCAACTGTTACGCCAGCGTTATGGCTGGCCAGGTTAGCCCACTTGAATGGCTGGTAAGCAAAGGAAATTGAAACTCCCTGACTAAATATGACAGGCCAGAGAGAAGGGACCTGTATTCCCTGACATATGGAGTTTGTTGACACGAAGGCGGCGTCAGATGTTGTCTCTGACATGAAGTCGGCCGCCTTCATGAACCAGCCTGAAACATAATCTAAAGAAAGAATGTCTTTGCATCTGCCCGAAAACACCGCCCTCAGGTCGGCTTTCTGAACATCGGATTGATATTTTCTCCCGACATACGGGGGGTTTCCGCAGATGTATGTTTCACCGCCCTCGTTCTCGAAATCGATCTGAGGCTGCTCGAGGGGCGTCTGAAAGAGGTCGTCGCCTACGAGCGTCACACCCGTCCCGGTCGGCGGACAGATGCTCAGCCAATCGACGCGAAGGGCATTCGCGCAGGTTATCCAGTTCTCTGAGTCGAGCGGCAGGAACTCCGCTAAAGCCAGCTTCTTCCCGCGATACATCACGTCGCACTGGAACTCGGCGATTATGAGGGCCAACCTGGCGATCTCAGCGGGGAAGTCACGTAGTTCTATCCCACGAAAATTGGTCAGCGGAATATCGGACGCTCGACCGGCCTCGCCACGCCGCCTGTTAATCTCAGCCTCGATTTCTCGCATCTGCTTGTAGGCGATGACGAGGAAGTTCCCACTTCCGCACGCGGGATCGAAGACTCGGATCTTCGCCATGCGGTTGCGGAGGTTGAGAAGTTTGCGCGGATTATCGGCAGCCTCATCCAGACGCTCGCGCAACTCATCAAGGAAGAGGGGGTTCAGCACCTTTAGGATGTTGGGAACGCTCGTGTAGTGCATTCCCAGGGTGCCGCGCTCCTCGTCGTCGGCGACAGCCTGGATCATCGATCCGAAAATGTCGGGGTTGATCTTCGTCCAATCGAGGCTGCCGATGTGGAGGAGGTAAGAGCGCGCGATGCGGCTGAAGCGTGGGACTTCGAGGCTGCCGGAGAAGAGGCCGCCATTCACGTAGGGAAAGCCATCCGCCCAGCGAGGGAGGCGCGCGTTGACCCTGTCAGCGATCTTCGTGTTCATGGCGCGGAAAATCTCGCCGATCACCTCGTGGGTGTTGGACGAATCCCGCGTGCTCATCTGCTCGACCGTGGCGGTGAACAGCCGGGTCCCGTTGAAGATGTCGGTGTCCTCGGCGAAGAAGCAGAAGATCAGCCTGGCCATGAAATGGTTCATGTCGGGCCGCCGCTCGGCCGTCCCCCAGTCCGGGTTGTCCTTGAGCAGCTCGACGTAGAGCCTGTTCAGGCGGCTCGTGGCCCGGATGTCGAAGGAGCTTTCCCGGACCTGGCGGACAGTGGTGATGCCAGCGAGCGGCAGGAAGAACCCGAAGTGGTCCGGGAAGTCGCGATAAGCGCACGCGACGGTCTCACCGGTCTCGAGATCCTCGGCCTCGAACGTGTCGCCGTCTGTGGCGAGCACGAACTTGGCCTTTGCCCTCGCCGTTGCGGGACTGGCCTTCAGCGTTGCGAGCGTAGCCGTAACCTGACCGCTCGGGGCCACCGCCAGGTGAATGTGATTGGTCTGCAAGACTCCACCCGCATCGGACTTGTTCGACGCGCCGGAGCGCAGCCGCCGGATCGTGGTCTCCTTGTTCCCGAACGCTTCCAGGAACGAAAAGGAAAACTCGTTGGGGTTAAATGGCTGCTCCGCAAGGGCGGAGACTGCCTCTTCGATTTCAACCGCGTTCATTCCCGCACCGAATCTAACCCGCACCTGGACGGTGAGCCGTCCCAACCGCTGATGAGCCGGGCACCCGCACCAATCATGGAGCAGCGGTCCGGCCGCGTGACATGCAGGTGCGACTTCGAGGCCCCGCCCGACGACCTCCCCCACTTCTTACCGAACGATGCCGCGAGTGCACAGGCGCCCAGGCGCGGCTATCCACCGCCATGACGAGGGAACGACGCCGGCGCCGAAACTCGCGCTCGATGGAAGTCGCGCGGGCATGTCATGCGAGGAGATTGAGGGCGTCGCGGTGCCGGATCACGCGCCGCACGCTACGCCAATCTCCTGCATCAGGTGATGCGATATGCGGTATGCCGGACACCGCGCACTTCTCTTCGACCGCTGCGCGCAGTTGGCTCGGTGCAAGTCCGTTGCGATGTGCGTGCACATCCACGAGCAGCCAGCCTTTTCCTCCCGACAGCGGCCGAAACTCGCACACTGCCTTACCCGCCGTGCCGACGAACTCGGCGAACGCCACTCGGCCGACGAGGGCCTCGCCGATCATAGAAGCGAGACAGTTGCGATACTCCCGGCCCGCCCGGATCAAGGCGCGCGCACTCGCGAGCGGCCGAAGCTCGTGATCGCCAGCTACGGGTTGGGGAGGGAAGCGATCAGCCCGCCGCACGAACCGATCGACCAATCGGGGTAGCCCATCGGCAGACCTCATCTGCGCGATGGCGGCCGAGATCGCCTCGTCAGTTGCGGTCGAGCAGACCCCTTGAATGAAGCGAACTGCGCGATTGAAGTCCTGTGCCTGCGGAACAGAGCCCAGCCTCCCCAAGGTCGCCGGCTGCACGAGGAGCGGGTCGAGTGCATCGAGGATGCGGATGGTGCGGGCGGTGATCTCCGGCACTTCCCGCAGCGCAGCCGCCTTGCGCTGGTCCGCATCGGTAAAGATCGCCCACAGCCGGGAATAGCTCTGCGGCAGGTTCATCGGTGCGGGGCCGATCCGCTCCAAAGCAGCCAGGAGGCCATCGGGGACTATGCCGAACTGGTGAGCGAGGATCTCCTTAGCCCACGCGCTGCGGAGCACCTCAGCCATGCTCTCGGCCACGTCGGGGCCAGGCGCATCCGGGCCGGTCGTTGGGAAGCCCTCCCATTCAGCGAGCGTGAGGAAGATGGCCTGGCGCACCATGGGTGCGGAGACCATCAACCGCCGGATCAGGCCCGGTGCAAGACCGTCGAACGCGACAAGAAGATGGGTTGTCCAGCCAAGCGGTTCGCCGTCGCGCACATGCCCTCCACTAAATGGAGAAGGCTCTCATGGAAGCTGAGATCGTCAACCAAAGCGCACCGGTGACCTGGTGGGACATCATCGGGTTCATGAGATCAGGCGTCGGTTAGTCCCCGCATAACGGATGGCTGCGATCTTCGTGGTCAGCGATGGGAGATGGCAATGCCGGTGGCGCGCGATGGCTATGAATGGATTGAGGTGGAGAGCTTCATCCCTGGCAAGACGGGTGCCGCGCACATCCGCCCCGTGCCTGGCGGCCCCTACCCGGCCCACCTACGAGTCGAGTGCTCAAAGGCACTGAGCCGCAACTACCCGGTTGGGACCCGTTTTCGGATCAGAGCCAAGCTGACCGACATGCAGGCCACGCCGTTCCTCTACTCGTCCTGGCAGTGGAAGTATGAAGTGGTCGCTCTGCCTCGCTAGTCAGCCTACGGCGACGATGGGCACTCCTTGGCCGATGAGATCCAGAGCCCTCCGCAAGGTAGCAAGGCGGTCTGCGAATGGAAGCGCGTCATAGCCTACCCTGAAGCGGTGGCCCCGGCAGCGGTCGAACAACCCTCGCTGCGCGAAGCAGTGATCGCGATAAAGCGTGAGCGGCGCCGAGGCGGCGAAGCCTAGTTCCTCATAGGCGACGACGCAGGCGAGCAGCAGCGTCTCGGCCTCCTCAAGTTCGATGTCGCCCGCGAGCGTTTCGGATTCGCCTCCTCGCTTCTCGTCCGCGTGCTTGAGGAAGTTGAACTTCGCCCTGAAGGCGGCCCAAAACGCCTTCGCAGAGGGATAACTGAAGTGAACCTGTAAAGAAGCGACATCCAGCATGGCGTCGCTGTAGCGTTCCTTGGCAGGACGGCGGGCCGTGGCCTCGATCAGGTCGTCCACACGGCCTTCCTTGAGCAGGCGGTCCCGTTCTTCCCCGATCACCAGATAGCGTGCGTCGGAGATGTCCTTCAGGATGGCGAACGGGCCGCTGGTCAAGGCGTAGATCGGTAGGGGATCGGATCCCTCCGCGTAAAGGTTGACCGCAGCGACCAACTGGCGGCGAACGGCATCATCCTTCGTAATCATCGAACGTATGTATCTGCCGCGCGGCTTGGCGTCTCGTTTTCGCCCAGCCGAACTGTTCGGACGCTGAAGCGGGTGAGCCAAAAGAAGGGCAGCGAAACCGCCGCGCCGCTGAGACGGCTTCGCTCCCTTCGGTTCAGCGACCTCGGATCAGGTCGATCACGACGCGGAGAACCAGCGGATTGAACTCCCGGTAGAGGGTGCCCCCGCGCATGAAGTCCGCCTTATCGTTCAGCTTCCCGATCAGCCGGTTCTGGCCGCCTCCAGCCTCTCCGGTGAAGGCCCAATCAACGGCGACGCCGAAGCCCAAGTCAGGGTCCTGCCGAATGGTGTTGTCGGTCACCACGCCAGCAGCCTTGACCATGAGGCCGACTGATGGAGCGGCCGACTTCAGGAAGACGAGATCCCCGATCTCGATCTGCCTCAGCATCGCATGAAGGAAGGGGGCGTCGTGAGGGTCCCACCCAATGAAGGCGGAGCCCGAGTTGACGAAGGCGCGAGTCTTGTCGTCCGTGCCGCCATAGGCGGCACCAAATGCATATGTGGCCATAAGCACATCCTAAGCAGGAGATCAGCGCGGCGAGCGAAACATCGGATGTGCAGCGGCCCAGGTCAA
>Ga0268290_100244_pt1 | contig 11794 bp, 10 predicted proteins | sample MetspRMADM_FD_191346 | JGI IMG/M metagenome (GOLD analysis project Ga0268290, IMG submission 191346) | Soil microbial communities from San-Diego area, Southern California, United States - Methylocaldum sp. RMAD-M | ecosystem: Environmental > Terrestrial > Soil > Desert | place: USA: California... | reverse complement strand
ATCTCCGCAGCAGACTTCGGCTGAGGCCTGACCATAGGTTTCAGTTGCGCCGACAGTTGGCCGACGGTCAGGCGGCCGCCTGACGGTTCAAGCGCGCGGCGAGCTGATCAGCGAACTTGGTGGCCGCGACCGGCAGCAGGCGCCCGCGCAACTGCGCCAGCACGACGCTCATCGGTTCGAGGTCGCGGGTATCGATCGGGCGGCTGTGCAGGTGCGGGTCGTTGGGGATCCCGCTCGGAACCTGGAAGCTGATGACATCCTCCCGCAGGACGACGTTGCGCAGGAATTCCAGCGATCCGGATTCCACGGTCGCCCGGATCTCGACGCCGCGGCGGGCGAGCGCCTGCTCGATGTGGTGGCGGATGGCGAGCGAGCGGTCGGGCATCGCCAGCGCGTGGGCGAGGCAGTCGCGCAGCCGGATCGGCCCGTCCTCGGTGGCCAGAGGATGGCTTGCGCGCATCAGCACGCACAGGGGCTGGCGGCCGGCATAGAGCGCGTGCAGCTCCGCCGAGGGCGGCGGCTGAAGGACGAGCGCGAGGTCGGCCTCGAAGGAGACGAGGGCAGCCACCGCCTGGACATGGTCGCGCACCTGCACGGTGAAGGCGACTTGGGGAAACTGCGCCCGATAGGTCTCGACTTCCTCCGGGATCATACGGGTGACGAAGGCTTGACTGCAGGCAAGCGCCACGTGACCCCGTCGCACGCCGGAGAGGTCGGCGATCTGCGAGCGGACCCGATCAAGGTCCGCTGCCTGGTCGCGGATGTGCCGCGCCAACAATTCCCCCGCCGCATTGAGGCGCATCCCCTGCGTCAGGCGCTCGAAGATCGGGGTTCCGAGCTCGTACTCGATGTCCTGGATTTGCCTGGTGAGGGCCGAGGGCGTGATGTTGAGGCGCTCGGCCGCCCGCCGGATCGAGCCGCAGCGGGCGACCTCGGCCACAGCGGTGAGGCTGCGCAGATGCTTCATCACCATACTCCCGCGGCAGGTGTTGCCTGAATCGCAACAGGGTCGTCAAGAAATAGCACTCGTCTGCAACACGCGCGCTTCATACGCTCAAGACGTTGCAACATGCAGGAGCCGTCCGATGATCGACCGCCGCAGCCTACTCGCCGGTCTCGGAACCGGCCTCGTCGTGAGTTCCCTTCCCGGTCGCGCCGCCCGGGCGCAGGCCGCCCCCACGGTCATCCGGATGGGCTCGCTCAAGCTCATCCACTCGATTGCGCCGCACTTCTACGAGCGCTTCACGCCCGAAGGCGTGCGGGTCGAGGTCATTCCGTTCGAGAGCCCGACCGAGGGCAAGAACGCCGTCGTTACTAAGTCGGTCGATTTCGGCACCTTCGGCCTCGCGGCGGCGACTTTGGGGGCTGCGGCCGGCGAGCCGATCGTGGTGATCGCTTCCACCTGCAACCGCGGCATGGGGGTGATCGCCCGCAAGGATTCCGACATCAGGGCGATCAAGGACCTGCGCGGCAAGCGCGTGGCAATCTGGCCCGGCAGCACGCAGGAGGTGTTCGCCCTGGAGCGGATGCGCATGGAAGGACTGTCCGTGAAGGACATCACCCCAGTGCGCGTCTCCTTCTCGGAGATGCACCTCGCGCTCGCCCGCGGCGACGTCGACGCCTATGTCGGCGCCGAGCCCGCCCCCGGCGTCAGCCTCGCCTCGGGAGTCGGTCAACTCGTCGAGTATCCCTACGGCACCGAGATGGGGTCGCTCAACATGGTGTTCGGCGCCCACCGGGACACGCTTGCCGAGCGGCCCGCCCTGGTGCGCACCATGCTGGAGATTCACCGCAAGGCTACCGAGTTCGCCGCCAAGGATCGGGACGCGATGATCGCCATGGCCGTGAGCAAGCTCGGCCAGAAGCGTGAGGCCTTGGTGCTCTCGGCCCCGAACGTGGAACTCACCTGGAAGCTCGGGCCGGACGAGGTGCGTCAAGCCAAGGTCTACGCCGAGCGCATGCTGGCGCTCAAGCAGATCAAGCGGCTCCCCGACGCCGGCTTCATCGACACACGCTTCGTCGACGCGATGAGGGACGCATGAGCGCCGCGATCGAGGGAGCCGCCGTCCCAGCCACCTTGGCGACCGCCCTGCCGGCTCAGAGCCAGAGCCCGATGCCGGCCGCCGCCCCGCTCCGTGTCCTCCTCAAGCGCCTGCGCGGCCCTGCCCTTGCCCTGGTAGTGCCGCTGGCGACGCTCGCGATCTGGCACTTCGCCATCGCGGACCGGCCCTACAGCCTTGTCCCGCCCCCCGCCGAGGTCTGGCTGGCGTTGCGCGACATGGCGTTCGGCGGCATCAACGACGACGCGTTCAGCGCCACCCTGTGGACTCACCTCTGGGCTTCGCTGTCGCGGGTCTATGGCGGCTTCGCGCTGGCCGCTGCGGCGGCACTGCCGCTCGGCCTGATGATCGGGCGCGTGCCCGTGGTTCGCGCATTGCTCGATCCCGTGCTGCAGATCCTGCGGCCGATCCCGGTCACCGCGTGGCTGCCGCTGGCCATGATCCTGTTCGGGCTTGGAGCCAGCTCGGCGTTCTTCCTCGTGTTCCTGGGCGCCTTCTACCCGATCCTCGTCAACACCGTGTTCGGCGTGCGCTCGGTGGAGCCGCGCCTGTTCGAGGCAGCAGCGATGCTGGGCTGCACGGGTCCCGCCCAGTTTCTCCGCGTGGTGCTGCCTGCCGCCCTCCCGTCGATCTTCACCGGTCTGCGGCTCGGCCTCGGCTTCGCCTGGGTGGTGATCGTGGTGGGCGAGATGACCGGCGTCCAGACCGGTCTTGGGGCCGTCATCATGGAGGCGCGCCAGCTCTCCCGCACCGAGATCGTGATCTGCGGCATGGGCGTGATCGGCGTCGCCGGCTTCGTCTCGGACTGGGTCGTCATGCGCATCGGCCGCCGCCTCCTCTCCTGGAGCCCCTCCCATGGCTGAGCCCACCGTTCCCATCCTGACGATCCGGGACGTCTCGAAGACCTACATCGCGCGGGGAGGCCGGACCGAGGCCCTGCGAGGCGCGGGCCTCACCGTCCAGCGGGGAGAGTTCGTCTGCCTGCTCGGCGCCTCCGGCTGCGGAAAGTCGACCCTCCTGCGCATCGCCGCCGGCTTCGAGGCACCGAGCGCGGGCCAGGCCCTGATGTGGGACAAGCCGATCGCCGGTCCGGCGCCGAGCCGCGGCATGGTCTTCCAGGATTACGGCCTGTTCCCGTGGCTCTCAGTGCGCGACAACATCGGCTTCGGACCGAAATCGCGGGGCCGGCCGGCGGCGGAGGTCCGCGACACCGCCCGCCGCTACATCGATCTGGTCGGGCTCGGCCGCTTCGCCGACGCCTATCCGCACCAGCTCTCGGGCGGCATGAAGCAGCGCGTGGCCATCGCCCGGGTGCTCGCCAACGAGGCCGAGATGGTCCTCATGGACGAGCCGTTCGGGGCGCTCGACGCCATGACCCGCGAGCGCCTTCAGGATGAGCTCCTCGATCTGTGGGCGCGGACCGGCCTCACCGTGCTGTTCGTCACCCACGCCATCGAGGAGGCGATCTTCCTCGCCGACCGGATCGTCATGATGTCGCCAGGTCCGGGACGGATCGAGACCGTGCACACCGTCGACTTGCCGCGGCGCCGGGATGTGTCGAGTCCCGCCTTCAACGACCTCCGCCGAATGCTGTCGGCCCAGCTTCACAGCCATCATGCGCCGAAGGCTGCCTGATGGCGGCGCTCGATACCGTGGACTGGCGCGGCCTCGATCGGGCAGCGCTAACCCGAGCCTACGACAATTCGGGGGCGGTCCGGGATAGCGCCGACCTCCTGGCGGGCTGGCGCGCCCGCAGCGCCGCCTTCCGGGAAAGCGAGGCGGGGAGCACCCTCGCCTACGGACCTGCCCAACGGCAGGCCGTTGATCTCTACCGCTGCGGCACGGCGGGGGCGCCCTGTCTCGCCTTCGTCCACGGCGGCTACTGGCAGCGCAATGCCCGCGAGGATTTCAGCTGCATGGCCGAGGGGCCGCTAGCCCTCGGCCTCGATGTGGCTCTGGTTGGCTACACCCTCGCGCCGGAGGCGAGCCTCACCCGGATCGCCGAGGAGATCGCGACCGGGCTGCGCCTTCTACGCCGGGAGACCGGAACGCGCGGCCTCGTCGTCGCGGGCTGGTCGGCCGGTGGCCATCTCGCGTCGCTCATGACGACGCTTGCGGCCGACACAGTCGACGCCGCTCTGGCGGTGAGCGGGATCTTCGATCTCGAACCGATCGCTGGGACCGTGCTCGACGACGCGTTGCGCCTCTCCGAGGCGGAGGTGGCCGAGTTCTCGCCGATCCGCCGCCTCGCGCCGGGTGGGCCGCCCGTCTCTGTGATCTACGGCGGGGCCGAGCTGCCCGAGCTGTGCCGTCAGTCCAAGGATTACCACGCCGCGCGCCGGGCGCTGGGCCTCGCCGGCGACCTCCACGCCGTGCCCGGGGCCGACCACTTCCGGGTGCTCGATGCTCTGATCGCGCCGGACGGGCGCATCGCCCGAGAAGCCGCCCGCCTCGCGGGCCTGTGACACGCACACACGAGGACGGACCGTGCCTCCCTTCCCGACGATCTCCGCCCTGCACGCGGCCTACGCGACCGGACTTTCCCCGAGCGCGGTCCTGGCCGAGACCTACCGGCGTCTTGCCGCGATCGACGATCCCGGCATCTTCCTCACCCTGCTGCCCGAGACCGAGACCGTCGCCGCGGCCGAGGCGCTCGGCCCCTTCGACCCTGTGGCGCAACCGCTCTGGGGCGTGCCCTTCGCGGTGAAGGACAATCTCGACGTGGCCGGCCTGCCCACCACCGCGGCCTGCCCGGACTTCGCGTATCTCGCGTCCGAGACCGCGCCGTCCGTCGCGCACCTCCTTGCCGCGGGCGCGATCCTGATCGGCAAGACCAATCTCGACCAGTTCGCCACCGGGCTCGTCGGCCTGCGCACGCCGCATCCGGCCCCGCGCAATGCCCTGAACGCGGACATCGTGCCCGGCGGGTCGAGCAGCGGCTCAGCAGTGGCGGTGGCGCATGGTCTCGTCGCCTTCGCGCTCGGGACCGATACGGCGGGCTCCGGGCGGGTGCCGGCGGGTCTCAACAATGTGGTTGGGCTGAAGCCCTCGCTCGGGTCCGTGTCGGGCCGGGGCCTGCTGCCGGCCTGCCGCACGCTCGACACCGTCTCGGTCTTTGCCGGCACGGTCGCGGACGCCGATCGGGTCTTTCGGATCATGGCTGGCTACGATGCCGCCGACCCCTATTCCCGCGACCTGCCGATCCCGGCCCAGCCACCCGGGCTGCCGCCCGGATTACGCGTCGGCGTGCCGGATGCCGCAAGCCGCCGCTTCGGCGGCGACCCGCTGTCGGAAGCGGCCTTCGCAGCGGGGCTCGCTGACCTCGCTACCGTCGCAGGCTCGGCCCAGGCGGTCGATCTCGCGCCGCTGTTCGCCGCCGCCGCGCTCCTCTACGACGGCCCCTGGGTCGCCGAGCGCTATCAGGCGATCCGTCCGCTCATCGAGACTCAGCCCGAGGCGCTGCACCCGACGACCCGCGCGGTGATCGGCCGGGCCGCCGGCTTCAGTGCCGCCGACGCTTTCGCGGGCCTCTACCGGCTGGCCGAGCTGCGCCGGGCCGCGGACGTCCTGTGGGAGCGCATCGACGTGCTGGTGGTGCCGACCTACCCTAGGCCCGTCACTTGCGCCGAACTCGAAGCCGATCCGATCGGACCCAACAGCGAACTCGGGACCTACACGAACTTCGTCAACCTGCTCGACCTGTGCGCGCTGGCGGTGCCGGGCCGCTTCCGGGCCGACGGCCTGCCGGCTGGTCTCACTCTGATTGCCCCGCGGGGCCGCGACGGACTTCTCGCGGCGCTCGGCGCCCGTCTCCATGCGGCTTCCGGCGTCCCGATCGGCACGAGCGTGGAGCCGGTGCCGGCGCCGGAGGCCGGGCCGGCGAGTGCGGGACCGGACGAGATCGAGCTCGCGGTGATCGGCGCGCATCTCTCGGGACTGCCGCTCAACGGCGAGTTGACCGGCCTCGGGGCGCGCTTCCTCCGGGCGGGTGAGACGCGGCCGGAGTATCGGCTCTACGCGCTGCCCGGCGGTCCGCCCCGGCGACCGGGCTTGCTGCGGGTCGCGGCCGGTGCCGGCGCGACCATCGCCGCCGAAGTCTGGGCCCTGTCGCCAGCCGCCTTCGGCCGCTTCGTGGCCGCCATCCCGGCCCCGCTCGGCATCGGCACCCTTCACCTCGCCGATGGTACCAACCCCAAGGGGTTTCTGGTCGAGGCCGAGGGGATCGGCTCGGGCACGGACATCACCGGATACGGCGGCTGGCGGCGTTACCTCACCGCGCAGTCCCTCCACGTCGCATAGCGTCCGTCGGCTCCGCCCGAGCCGGTGCGCCTGCGCTGGCACTCGTTGAAATGGCGAGGCAATCTACTCAAAACGCAAAAGTTTCGCACCCGCCCGCGAACCGCAGAGGAACCGCTTTCGCGCCTCATCCGAACCGAAAGCGGCAGCGGCTCAAACCTCTGGCCGGGGTGGGAAGCTCGGATTAACGAGAACAGGCTGAAGGTCCGGGGTGGGTCGAGGGCCGCGGTACAGGCGCTGTGAGCCCAGTGCTGCCGCCCCCACGCGGTGGTCCAGGTTCCAAGTTAGTGCAAGGTCGGCCTCTGCTCCACGGGTAGCTTGGCCGGCGAAGCCGGTTGGGCACGTGCAGCCGGCCAAGCGGTCAGGGGTGGCACGAACACCTCCGGAGCTGGTGGCTTGTAGCCGAGCGCGCCATGCGGGCGGATCGTGTTGTAGTGCCGGCGCCAGCTCTCGATGATGATCTGCGCCTCCTTCAGTGTGTAGAAGATCTTGCCGTTCAGAAGCTCGTCCCGCAGTCGTGCGTTGAAGCTCTCGACATAGCCGTTCGCCCACGGCGAACCCGGTGCGATGTAAGCCGTCTGACTGCCGACTGCCGCTATCCAGGACTGCACCGACCGGGCGATGAACTCGGACCCGTTGTCCGACCGAACGTGCCCCGGCACGCCACGCAGGATGAACAGGTCGGAGATCACGTCGATCACGTCAGCAGCCTTCAGCTTGCGAGACACGCGGATCGCCAAGCACTCCCGCGTGAACTCGTCGACCACGTTCAGCATCCGGAACTTGCGGCCCTCGTGCGTGCGGGCTTCGACGAAGTCGTAGGACCAGACGTGATCACGCCGTTCAGGTTTGAGCCGGATGCAGGACCCATCCCGGTCCCACAACCGGCCCTTCTTCGGCTGGCGCGTGGGCACCTTCAGCCCCTCGCGCCGCAAGATCCGCTCGACCCGCTTGTCGTTGACGAACCAGCCCGCCGCCTTCAGCAGTGCACCGATCTTCCGGTAGCCGTAATGCCCGTACCGGCGAGCCAATTCCACGAGGTCGGCTGTCAGCGCGGCCTCATCCTCTCTTCCCCACGGCACCTTGCGGCTCTCGTCGAGCGATGCTGCCCGAGCGCCCGACAGGCGCGGCGCTCGGAGACGTCTAGGACGTCCATGACATGCGCGATGCAGGCGCGTCGGCGCGCGGAGCTGGTCAGTTTCCCCGAGCGGCCTCCTGCAGGATCAGCTTGTCGAGGGTGAGATCCGCAATCGCCTTGCGAAGCCGCTGGTTCTCAACCTCCAAGTCCTTCATCCGCCGAACCTGATCGCTCATCAGGCCGCCGTACTCCTTGCGCCAGGGGTAGTAGGTCACTTCCGTCACGCCGAGGGCTCGGATCGCCTCCGCCACGCTCTGGCCCTGCGAGACCAGAACATCCACCTGCCGCAGCTTGGCGACCACGTCCTCCGGCTTGTGCCGCTTCGTTCCTATCTGTCCGTCCTCATCCTGGCTCGAAAGCCATACCTCAGGGCGGACCACTTCACTGGGGGCGGATCAGGGCGGATCAGGAAGAGCTGCCGGTTGCATATGTCGGATGGGTCGACTTTCGGCTCGAACCTGGGCCTTCGGCACGGGCATCCCTATCGCTTAATCCCCTCCAGGCAGAAGTTTCTGTCGGAGTGGCATTTTAGCAGCAGGCAGATCAGCCGGCATCGTCTCTAAGCAGACGTGCTGAAGCACTGCCTATTGAGGCCCTCGCAGGATCATGACCGGAAACAATAAGCCGATGCGACGCATGTTGGCAGCGGCAGGCATACCGCTCGCCCTCACCGTTCTGCCGTCTGCTCAGGCTGAACCAAGTGGCACGCCTCAGACGGAACAGAATGGTTCGCCTGGAGGCAGCAAAGACAAGGATCAGAAGGCAGAGAAGTCCAACAAGAAGAACGACAATAAGGAGGTCGATACCGAGCACCTGTTCGGCTTCACGGAGGGCGCTGATGCCGGAGAGAAGGGTGAGCAGGAAGTCGTGATCGATACCGTCACACGCATCAGCAAGCGCAGAGACGGTCCTGGCTTATCGACTTATCGTGTGCTCGATACGCGGTTCGCCTACCAGTTCAACCCCATCGACAAGCTGAGCATCGAATTTAGCGCTTTCGGCACGCTGCGGCGGCAACGCAATATCGTGGATCTGGACGATAAGTCCTACGGCACCTTCGACGGTGTCTCCATGGAGGTGAAGTACCAGTTCCTGAAAGGCACGAAGGAGCAGCCGCTTGGGCTTGCCCTGGAGGTGCGCCCTCGATTTACGCGCATCCTGCCAGTTGAAGGCAACGGCGCCAACATCTTCGACATCGAGAGCCTGCTCCAGCTCGACGCTCAGGTGGTGCCGGATAGGCTCTGGTACGGAAGCAACATCAGTTTTGAGCCCGCCGCTGGCCGCCAGCGGGGTGGTGGTCCTGGCTACCGCTCCTCGACATTTTTATGGTCGAACGTCCTCGTCGGACGGATCGGAGAGAGCACGTATTTCGGACCGGAAGTGCGCTATCTACGCGGCTACGAAGGGATCTTCCTGAACCATATGGAGAGCGAAGCGCTCACTGTAGGCCCTGCCCTGCATCATAGATTTACAGAGAAGATCTGGCTGACAGCGGCGTATGCAGGGCAGGTTTGGGGCCGCGACACCGATCCGGCACTGGCCGGTCGCGCCTTCGGGCTGAACCAGTTCGAGCGGCACCACGTCCGAGTCAAATTCGGCATGGAGTTTTAACGCGCAACTGCCGCGGGATTGGCGGACGCCGGGAGCGCTTTCCTGTGAGTTGCCGCAACCATCCCGGAAACCGGTCCTCATTTTTTGGGGAGTTCCGATGCCGACCGGTGCCATCTGCGCGTGAGGAGCGGCGCTTGAGGTTGGCGCCTGGGACGGCTGAGGTTGCGATCGACGACGTCGATGAAGTGGATGGAACCTTGCTCTGACCGGCGCGGGCGACGGAGCCATCCATCTAGCTGTAGAAGGCAGGCGCGTCGCTGCCGTTACGGCAGCCGACAACAATCCGTGCGTGCTCACCTACAAGGCCCAGCATGCAACGCCGAAATCGATCATTCGGGTACGCGAAAGGCCATTTGTCCGACTGCCTCAGCTCCGGAATCTTTGGGTGGAACGAAACATTCGAGCTTCGGGTTGAGCGCCCCGGTGATCAGGAGCGTTCTGTGAGATTGTCTATCCTTGCCTTCCTTGGGCTGATGCTCATGTCCAGCGCGCACGGCGTTCTGGCACAGGCCGCGATAGAGCAAGTCCCGGCCACGGACGTTGGGGAGATCCGGCCCGGGCCGCCTCCGCCGCTTCCGGACCTGACAGATCCGAATGCCCGCGGAGGCGAAGCCCTGAATGAGCCCGGCCAACAATCCGGTATCCCGAAGGCGCTGCGCGCGTCGGGGAGCAAGGCAGGAGGACCGGCTAACGATCTCAATCCGGGAGGCCGTATCGAAGCTCCGGCACCGCCGCGGGGCGATCTCGGTAACGTCATAGCGGGCAAGGAGCTGTTCCACGGGAACTATTGCGGGAAGGGGCAGCGGGGTGAAGGACTAGCGCCGACTGATACCCTCGACGCCGCGTGCATGCGGCACGACGCCTGCTACGATACAGCCGGCTACAGTTCCTGCGCCTGCGACGCGGCACTCAGGGAGGAGGCCACGATCATCTCCGACAAGCCGGAGACTCCACTTGAAGTCCGACGCCGAGCGCTGAGCGTCATCGAAGCGACCGCCGCGATGGAGTGCCGTTCGCCCTAACGGTACGCAACAGGGACAATAGTGGAAGTCGAGCGGAGGCCAGCGGACCGACACTGCAGCTCGTCAATCCGCTTAGAATACGATGTTCTAGGTGTGGTGATATAGGTCGTGAACGACGTGAACCTGATCCGACATTCCGATTAAACCTACCGCGTGATGTGTCCCTGTGTCCTCAGGCCTGGGCGGGAGAGCTGGCGGGATCGGTTCTTGTTGGCTATCGGTGTGAAACACAAGGTTGCCATCCGCGTCGATCGCCGCTGGTGGAGGGCTCGGCCGGCCGGACGCCGTCGGGATATGACCGGACGCGCCACTGGACACCACCGCTGAGCCTGGTTGACCGAGGGGCGAGTGACCATCCGTCTGATCGGCTGCACCCTTATCGGACGACGGAGGAGGCTGGTTGACCGTGACCGGATAAGTCGGACTGTCGGCGCGGCCGTTGATCGGAGCGCCGTCGTCGACCTGTCCGCGATCGAGATCGGTCGGTGTGTTCTCAGCCTGCGGTGGCGAGGCAGCCTGCGAAGCCGCCGTGAGGCTCGGACTGCGAGACGGCACGGACAGGCCACTATCGTCCAGTCTGTGAGCGGCTGCTTGCGAGTGCACCGCAGGTGTCGCACCGACGTCGGCCTTGCCGTCACCGTCGTAGGACAAGGCAGGAGTTTCTTGGACGTGCTCACTCCCCGGTGAAGCATTTGGAGACCCCGCAGCGGGTGGGGTGCCACGTCCGAAGTGGTTCTCCGCCTCTGCGGAGCCGCTCGCTCGATCTTGTCCCCTCATGTCTAGGAGTGGGTCATGGTCCGCGGTAGCGGGAGCGACAGGCTGCGCGTCGGGCGTTTGCTCCTGCAGCGGCGTCCCTTCTCGAGGATGCGCCGCTTGAGATCCAGCGCCTTCGGCATGGACGTTGGATGACGATGCCGCAGCGGCGTTGCTCGGCGTGAGTCCGTGCTCCTTCGACCCGTACAAGTCTCCGTTCGGCTGTGCAGAGAGATTCGACGGCATCGCGTCGTGGCTGGAGTCATGTTCGGACGGGTCGCCCCGCACCTGTTCCGGGAACGGTCTTACACCCTGAGCACGCCCGTTCGCCGAAGCGGATACGTGATCCGCCGTGGCGTCATGCCCTGAAGCTCCTCGGTCGGTCGGATCGTGCTCGCCGCTCGGCACCTGGGCCGCGGTAAGCTGATTCGAAGCGTCGGTGACGGGCTCCCGATCAATCGACGCATGTGCCTGCGTAGCTGGTGCGGCGTCCCATCGCGCTTCGCCGGAGCTTCCGGGCTTACCTTGGCCTGGAGCCGTGTCGATCTCACCGGAACCATGTACATCTGGCCCGCGATGGTCGCTCGTCTCGGCAGGGGCTGAACCGTGACCGTTGGCGCGATTGGCCTGTCGGTCATTCCCGGAATGAGGTTCGGTCTCGGCCTGCACGGCGGCCCCAAGATCGACGTTACTGCTCGGGCTCCGGCCGTGGCCCGTGGCGGACGTGTCTGAACCCGTCTCACGCTGCGCGACAGCCTCAGCCTGCGAGTGGCTGCCATGGCTTTGGCCGTTGCCGCCGGCCGCCTGCACGATCGGTAGACCGTTTCCTGCGGCCGCGTCATTCTGCGGGCGGGAACTGAGATTGTTGGCATTCTCCTGACCCTTGGCGCGCCCTGCCTGATCGATCTCGGATC
>Ga0268290_100243_pt1 | contig 11852 bp, 10 predicted proteins | sample MetspRMADM_FD_191346 | JGI IMG/M metagenome (GOLD analysis project Ga0268290, IMG submission 191346) | Soil microbial communities from San-Diego area, Southern California, United States - Methylocaldum sp. RMAD-M | ecosystem: Environmental > Terrestrial > Soil > Desert | place: USA: California... | reverse complement strand
CGATCCGAGCGGCGGCGGCGGCTACCGCCCCTTATTTCCACCTGCTCGGCACCTCGGGCACCGTGACGACGCTCGCCGCCATGCACCTGCGGCTCGCCCGCTACGAGCGGCGCCGGGTCGACGGTCTCTGGATGAACGACGGTGAGGTCGGCGACGCGATCGAGGACCTGCTCGACACCCGACTCGAACAGCGCGCCGACAATCCCTGCATCGGCCGCGACCGGGCCGATCTCGTGCTCGCCGGCTGCGCCATCCTGGAGGCGATCCGCCGGGTCTTCCCTTCGGACCGCCTGCGTATCGCCGATCGCGGCCTGCGCGAGGGCCTGCTCATGAACATGATGCGCGAGGACGGCGTCTGGCGCCGCGGGCGGTATCGCTAAAGCATCGTCCCGAAAGGTGGCCACCGGCTTTCGGAAAAGGACGATGCGGAAACAAAAGTCCTGTGCACTTCACGGGCCGGACGGACCACGTTAGGGACGGGCTCGTGAAGGGATCGAGATCATGAGCGACCGGCGAGGCGGAACGAGCGGTCTGCGCGGCGACCTGAAGCAGCGGGTGAAGACCGGCCGCGGGCGCACCCTCTCCCAGAAGCGCTGGCTGGAGCGCCAGCTCAACGACCCCTATGTCGCCCGCGCCAAGCGCGAGGGCTATCGCTCCCGCGCAGCGTTCAAGCTGATAGAGATCGACGAGCGCTTCAAGCTCCTGAAGTCCGGCCAGCGGATCGTCGATCTCGGCGCGGCGCCCGGCGGCTGGTCGCAGGTGGCGGCGAAGATCGTCGGCGAGAGCGGGCGCATCGTCGGCATCGATCTGCTCGACGTCGAGCCGATGGCGGGCGCCACCTTCATCACCCTCGACTTCCTCGACGCGAGTGCGCCCGAGCGCCTGACCGAGCTGCTGGGCGGAAAGGCCGACCTCGTCCTATCCGACATGGCCGCCAACACCACCGGCCACAAGAAGACGGACCACCTGCGCACCATCGGGCTCGCCGAATCCGCAGCCGCCTTCGCCGCCGAGATCCTCGCACCGGGCGGCGCCTTCCTGGCCAAGGTGTTCCAGGGCGGCACCGAGGTCAGCCTGCTGGCCGACCTGAAGCGCGACTTCGCCACCGTACGCCACGTCAAGCCAGCGGCGAGCCGGGCGGATTCGAGCGAGCTCTACGTGCTGGCCGCCGGATTTCGAGGGCAGCCTGTCGGCGCCGAGGCGGACGACGAGGACTGACGCGTCACGGGCGGCTGCACTCCGCCCCCATTTCGTGGCACGATGCCTGCGCGTTCCGTCCGAGAGCCCGCGCAAGCCGGAAGGCCCCGATGACCGCCAAACCCCTCAACCGCTTCGCCGTTGCCCCGCTGGCGCAGATGACGCGGCGCCTCGCCGAGGTTGCCGCGGGTCGCGCCGAGCCCGATTTCGTCATCACCGGCGCGCGGGTGCTCTCGACCTATTCCGAGCGCATCCTGCCCGACCGGGAGATCTGGATCGCGGGCGGGCGCATCGCCGCGGTGAAGCCGGCGGGCCACCATCGCGGCAACGCCCCGCGCTTCGATGCGCGCGGCGGCCTGATCGCGCCGGGGCTGGTCGATCCGCATCTGCATATCGAGAGCAGCATGGTGACGGCCTGCGCCTACGCGGAGGCCGCGCTGATCAACGGCACCACCACGATTGTCTGCGACAGCCACGAGATCGGCAACGTGCTCGACGTGGACGGCGTCGCATGGATGCTGGAGGACGCGCGCGCGGCGCCGCTCAACATCTTCCTCACCGTGCCGAGCACGGTGCCCGCCACCACGCCGGAGCTCGAGACCGCGGGCGGTGACCTGACGGCGGAAAAGATCGCCGGGCTGTTCGATGCGTGGCCCGAGGCGATCGGGCTCGGCGAGAAGATGGATTTCGTTGCGGTTGCCGCCGGGGACGAGCGGGCGCATGCCATCATCCGCGCCGCCCTTGAGCGCGGCCGTCCGGTCTCGGGCCACGTCTACGGCCGGGATTTCGTGGCGCCCTACGCCGCGAGCGGCGTCACCGACACCCACGAGGCGGTGGACGCCGACATCGCCGACGACCTCTTGGAGGCCGGTCTCTGGATTTTTCTGCGCGGCGGACCGCCGACGACCCCGTGGCACTCGTTGCCGAAGGCGATCGGCGCCGTGACCGATTACGGGGCTGCCTGGAAGCGGGTCTGCGCCTGCACCGACGACCGCGACGCCGACGACCTCCTCGCCTTCGGCCTCGATTGGGTGGTGCGCGAGGCGGTGGCCCGCGGCATCCCCAAACCTGCGGCCTGGGCCATGGGCTCGCTGCACGGGGCAACCCGCTACGGCCTCGACGGCGAGATCGGCGGCCTCGGCGGCGGGCGCCGGGCCGACCTCGTGCTCCTGAACGACGATCTCGTGCCGCAGGCGACGTGGTACGGCGGCGAACGGGTGGTGGAGGACCGTAAACCGACGCCGCGTCTCGAAGAAGCGCTCGCCCGGCCCTACCGCTACCCGGCGCCGGCCTACGCGACGGTTCACCTGCCCGATCCCCTGCCCGCGCTGATCCCGCCGCTGCCCGCCGGGCCCTGCACGGTCAACGCGATCCGCACGACGCTGCCGGGCATCGAACTGAGCCATGAGCGCGTCGCGCTCATCCCCGGCGCCGATTGGCCGGGGACGCTCGCCGCGCACGATCTCTGCCATGTCGCGGTGATCGAGCGGCACGGCCGCTCCGGCGGCATTGCCCACGGGCTGCTCTCCGCCTTCGGCCTGAAGCGCGGCGCGGTGGCGAGCAGTGTCGGCCACGATTCGCACAACGTCATCGTCGCGGGACTGAACGAGGCCGACATGCGGGTGGCCCTCGACGCCATCGCCGTCCATCAGGGCGGGGTCTGCGTCGTGGAGGACGGGGCCGTCACCGCGATGGTGCCGCTGCCGGTGGCGGGGCTCCTCTCCGACAAGCGCGTCGGCGCGGTGGCCGACGAGGTGAGGGCCATGAAGCGGGCCTGGGAGAGGGCCGGCTGCAGCATCCCCTATATGGGCTTCAACCTGATCCCGCTCTCGGTGATCCCCCAGATCCGCATCACCGACAAGGGGTTGGTGCTGGTGCCGGAGATGCGCCAGGTGCCGTTGTTCGAGGCGGCTTGAGCGCCTTTCGGCAATGCGAGACGGAGCCGAAGCAATCCGGGGCGCTGTCTCTTTCGAAGAGGCCGCGCCGCGGGATCGCTTCGCTCACGCTCGCGATGACGGGATGTGGAGGAGGCGATCGAGCGGCGGCTCAGCGCGCCGCGGACACGCCCGGTCCCTTGTCGGTCCATTCCGGCGGCAGGCCGATCATGTCGCCGATGATGCCGTCCACGCCCGGGGCCCGGCCGAAGGCTTCGCAGTCGGGATCGAGGGGCGCCTCGCCCAGCGTGGTGATGCGGACGCGGTCGTAGGTCGGGAGTTGCAACTCACCCTTGAACGGGTCCTTGCCCGTGGCGAGGTAGGAGCCGAAATCCTGGCCGAACTCGCCGGCGAGGTCGTAGGCATCGCCGGCCGCGGAGAAGCGGGCCTGGTTGGTGAAGGAATTGGCCGCGCCGGCCCAGATCATCGCCGCGCGCTGGCGGTTGCGGGCGTCGAGCGCCTCGGCTTCGATGGTCAAGCTGCCGAGCCCGATCGGCACCCGCGGCACCGGGATCTTGCCGACCAAGTCGGCGAAGCCGATGCCGACCTGAGCGGCCACCGTGATCGCCGCAGAGGCGGCAATGGTGGCGCCGGACGCCGGAACGTTGGTGAGATCGACCCGAGTCACCACCGAGCGCACCGTCAGGTCGGCTTTTCCAGAGGACACGATGTTGTAGCGCAGCGAGAGGTCGTAGCAGAGCGCTCGGTCGGCGGCGTTGGCGATCACGCGCCGCTCGATCGGCGTCAGGCCGGGACCGGACACGGCCTCGGTGAAGGCCGTCGGCACGATCCGCACGGTGCGCACCGTCTGCGGCAGGGTCGGGTCGATGAACAGCTTGGATTCGGAGGCGACCGCGTCGCTGGTGACGAACTGGTCGCGGCGCGAGAGGGAGCCGCCGTCGGTGAGCACGACGTCGCCGCAGCCGGCGAGGCCGGCGAGCAGGGACGCGGCGAGCGCGAGGCGGGACAAGCCGGAACGATGATTCGACCGCAGGGGCATCAGGCTCTTTCGCGGGATGTGGGTCCGGCGCCTTGGGACGCTCGGGGATGCGCGCCCGGCCGAGGCCGGACAGCACCGCTTTTCGGGCGGAAGCCTAGCCTTAAGGCGGCGGCCCCGGAAGGATCCGACGGGCGACGGCGCGCGTATCCCGTGGGCCTGTGACCGTTCCGCCACGTTGTTTCATCCGCCCGCTCCGGCGCGAGATTTCAGCGTTGCGTCTCTGCGACTCCTCCGCAACTCCCCCTCAGCCTCTCCGCCCTCCTGCGCAACCCATCGGCCCGTCGTGCGCTTCTCTCTGCCGATGCGTCCTGCCCAGATCGTCCCCCTCGTCGTCGCCACCGCCCTGTTCATGGAGAACACCGATTCGACGGTGATCGCCACGGCGCTGCCGGCGATCGCGGCGAGCCTCGGCGTGGACCCGATCGCCCTCAAGCTCGCGCTGACTGCCTACCTCGTCAGCCTCGCGATCTTCATCCCCGTCTCGGGCTGGGCTGCCGACCGCTACGGCGCCCGCAACGTCTTCCGCGTCGCGCTCTGCGTGTTCATGGCCGGCTCGCTCGCCTGTGCCGCCGCGAACTCGCTCACCGGCTTCGTCGCCGCCCGCTTCGTGCAGGGGATCGGCGGGGCGATGATGGTGCCGGTCGGCCGCCTCGTGATCCTGCGCTCGGTGCCGAAATCCGAACTCGTCGGAGCGCTGGCCTACCTCACCATCCCCGCGCTGATCGGTCCGATCCTCGGGCCGCCGCTCGGCGGCTTCATCACCACCTACGCCGACTGGCGCTGGATCTTCTTCATCAACATCCCGATCGGGCTGGCCGGCATCGTGCTGGCGACCCTGTATTTCGGCGATATCCGTGAAGAGACGCGTCCGCCGCTGGATGTCGCCGGCTTCCTGCTCTCGGGTGGCGGGCTCGCCCTGCTGATGCTCGGCTTCGCCTCGACCGGGCGCCACCTTCTGCCGGATGGCGTGTCCTGGGCCTGCATGGCAGGCGGTATCGTCCTCGTCGGGTTCTACCTGCGCCATGCCAAGCGGACCGAGCACCCGCTCATCCGCCTCGATCTGCTCAAGCACGACACCTTCCGTGCGGCGGTGACGGGAGGAAGCCTGTTCCGGATCGGGACGGGCGCGATCCCCTTCCTGCTGCCGCTGATGCTGCAGATCGGCTTCGGGCTCGATCCGCTGCATTCCGGCCTCATCACCTTCGCCGCGGCCGCGGGCGCACTGCTCATCAAGATCATCGGACCGCGCATCCTGCGCGCCCACGGCTTCCGCCGGGTGATGGTGGCGAACGCGCTGGTCGCCTCCGCCTTTCTCGCCGCCAACGGGCTGTTCACGGCGCAGACGCCGCACTGGATCATCGTCAGCGTGCTGCTGCTCGGCGGCTGCGTCCGATCGCTGCAATTCACCTGCGTCAACGCCATCGCCTATGCCGATCTCGAATCGCGCGAGATGAGCGCGGCAACGAGCCTGGCCAGCGTCGCGCAGCAGCTCTCGCTGAGCCTCGGCGTCTCCATCGGTGCCTTGGCTCTGGAGGGTGCCGCCGCGTGGCACGGCCATGGGGGAATCGAGGCGGGAGATTTTCCCCTCGCCTTCCTCGGAGTGGCCGTCGTCTCGTCGGGCTCGTTCTTCGTGTTCCGGCGGCTGGCGCCGGATGCGGGGGCGGAGGTCTCGGGACAACGACGGGTCGCGGAGGCCGTACCGAAACCTGCGGATGGCTCGCCTCAGAGCCTCGCCGCGATCACGCCGCGGCCCGCGCCGGAGCCCGCCCGCCCGCCCGTTTGACGCCGGTAGATTTGGCGCGCGCCGGAGCCTTGGACGCGACCTTGGCCGCGACTTTGGCCGGTGCCGGCGCGTCGCCCGCGCGGAAAAAGCCCTGCCAGCCCCAGGCGCCTGGGCCGGTCATCGCATACATCAGGAAGGCGCCGGCAAGGCCGAGATCGGCGAGGAGGAAGCTGCGCTCGGTCACCGCGGCGGCTCCGGCATGGAGCCAGAACGGGTGGAGCAGGGCCGCCATGCCGGCCACGAAGCCGGCCATGGCGAGTCCGGCGAGCCGCGGCATCACGCCGAGGATCACCGCGAGCGGCCCGAACACCTGCACGATCACCGCCGCCGTCGCGACCGCGTTCGGGGCGGGGCAGCCGGCGCCCGCCAGCGTCACGGCGAAACCGGAAACGTTGAGCGCCCGCGCGATGCCGGTCGGCAGCAGGGCCGAGGCCATGAGGAGACGGGCGGCGAGAAGCACGCCGTTCTGGGCTGAACCGAACACGGGCCGAGGACTCCGGGAGAGAGGAATATCGGGAAGCCTCGGGTGCCAGCGTGAATCGCCGGTTAAGCGGACCGGGTGAAACGACGGATGCCTGGGGATCGTCCCTGAACCACGGACCCACCATGGACTTGCCCTTGCGTTGGGCTTAAGTCCGCAACCCGAGACCAGCGCAGGACGGTTCGAGGGGTCGAGTAGCCGTGGTTCAGTCGATGGCCGACGTGCGGGAGGCGATCTTCGCCTTCATCGCGGCCCGCAACCCGGGCCTTCCCTCCGGCGCCGTCACCGGGGAGACCTCCCTCGTGACCAGCGATGCGCTCGATTCGATCGGCATCCTCGACCTGATGATGCATCTCGGCGACCGCTTCGGCGTCGAGATCGACGAGGACAGCTTCGACCTCGCCAACTTCGCCAGCGTCGATACGCTGGCCCATTTCATCGACGACCGGCGTTCCGACGTCTGACCCCCGCCTGATCCGTCCCATGGCCCCGACGCTGCTGCACCACCTGCTCGAAGGAGCCGGCGCGGACGATCACCCGGCCGTCGTCGAGGAGGCCGAGACCCTCACATACGGCGCCTTCCGGACCCGCGTCGCCGCTCTGGCGCAGCGTCTGCGCGGCCTCGGGCTCGCGCCGGGCGACCGGGTCGCGATCCTCCTGCCGAAGTCGCTCCGCGAATGCGTCGCGATCTTCGCGGTCAGCGCCGCCGGCGGCGTGTTCGTGCCGATCCATCCGTCGTTGCGCCCGCGCCAGGTCCACCACATCGTCGCCGACAGCGGCGCGCGGGCGCTGCTGACCGACCCGGCCCACGCCGCCGGGCTGGAGGGGGCGCTCGACGACCTTTCGGGATTGCGCGTCCTGATCGAAGAGATAGGGGAGGACGGTGCTGCCCTCCTGCCCGGCGAGCCGGCCCCCGCCGGACTGGCGGCGATCCTCTATACCTCGGGCTCGACCGGCCTGCCCAAGGGCGTGATGCTCTCCCACGCCAACCTGATCGCCGGCACCCGCATCGTGCGGACCTATCTCGGGATCGGACCCGGCGACCGGATCCTCTCGGTGCTGCCGTTCTCGTTCGATTACGGCCTCAACCAGCTCCTCACGAGCGTGGAGCAGGGCGCGCAAATCGTTCTCCTGACGCCGCGGCTCGGCGACGACGTGGTGCGGGCGCTGGAAGTCCATCGCATCACCCTGCTCGCGGGCGTGCCAACGCTGTGGACGCTGCTGACGCGCGCCGCACCGCATCTGGCCAAGGCCGACCTTTCGGCGCTGCGCGCGATCACCAATTCCGGCGGCAGCCTCGCCCTGCCGACCATCGCGCGCCTGCGTGCCCGGCTACCACACACGGCCGTCGTGCTGATGTACGGCCTCACGGAAGCCTTCCGCTCGACCTACCTGCCGCCCGACGAGATCGACCGGCGCCCCGACTCGATCGGCCGCGCCATCCCCGAGACCGAGATTTTCGCGCTCGCCCCCGACGGGCGCCGGGCGCGACCGGGCGTGCCCGGTATCCTGCACCACCGCGGCCCTACCGTCTCGATGGGGTACTGGAAACGGCCGGAGGACACCGCCCGCGTGCTGGTGCCGGATCCTTTCCCACGGCCGGGCACTGAGCCGGGTCTCGTTTGCCGATCCGGCGACCTCGTGGTGGAGGATGCGGACGGCTTCTTCCGGTTCATCGGTCGAGAGGACACGATGATCAAGACGCAAGGGTTTCGCGTGAGCCCGACCGAGGTCGAGGCGGCACTGATGGAGACCGGCGCGTTCCGCGCGGCGGCCGTGATCGGCCTGCCCGATCCGAGCCTCGGTCAGCGTATTCACGCGGTCACCGTCCCCGCCGAGGGCGCACCGGGCACGGCAAGCGTGCTGCAGGCCTTGCGCACGGCGTTGGCGCCCCATCTCGTGCCCCGCACGATCGAGGCGGTGGCCGCCCTTCCGACCACGCCCAACGGCAAGGTCGATTACAAGCGCCTGACCGCCGAGCGCGCGGCGGCGGAAATCTAGGGCCGATGGCTGACGCTCCCGATCTCGCCGCAGCACTGATCGCCGAGAATTTCTCGCGCGATTCGGGCGGCGTCCTACATGTCGGCGGCCTGCCGCTGACCGAGCTGGCAAAAAAGTTCGGCACGCCGCTCTTCGTCTACGATTCCGGGACGATGCGACGGACCTACCGGGCGCTGCACGAGGCGGTGGCCAGCTTCGCGGAGGTCGATTTTTCCGTGAAGGCGAATCCGAGCCCGGCCGTGATCCGCGTCTTCCATGAGGAGGGTGCGGGGGCTGAGATCGCCTCCGGCGCCGAGTTCGCGGCAGCAGTTGAGGCCGGTGTCCCGCCCGAAAAGATCCTGTTCGCGGGACCGGGCAAGGGCGCGGCCGACCTCGACCGGGTGATCGCCGGCGGCATCGGCGAGATCCACCTCGAAAACCGCGAAGAGTTGGCTCGGGTGGCCGCCTCCGCCGAGCGCCACGGGGTGACGGTGCGGGTGGCCCTGCGGATCAACCCCGGCGCCACCGCCCAGGGCGGGGCGATGCGGATGGGCGGCAAGCCCTCGCCCTTCGGCTTCGACGAGGAGGAGATGGACGCCGCCATCGACGCGGTGGAGGCGCAAGCCTCGCTTCGCCTCATCGGGCTTCACCTCTTCGCGGGCACGCAGGGGCTGAAGGCGGAGACCCTGCTCGGACAGTGGGCCTACGGCCTCGGCCTCGCCGCGCGGATCGTGCGCAGGACCGGCCGCCCGCTGGAGACGATCGACCTCGGCGGTGGCCTCGGCATCCCGTACTTTTCCGGTGACGCCGCCCTCGACCTCGGCACGCTCCGCGCCGGGTTGCCCGACCTGATCGCCACGCTGCGCGCCGACCCTGGGCTGGCCTCGGCCCGGGTGGTTCTGGAGCCCGGCCGCTACCTGGCCGGGCCGGCGGGCGTCTACGTGGCGCGGGTGCTGGCGGTCAAGGAATCCCGCTGTACCCGCTTCGTCATCACCGACGGCGGCATGCATCACCATCTCGCCGCGAGCGGTAATCTCGGCCAGATCGTCAAACGCGACTTTCCCTTGGCGGCGGTCGTGGACGGCGGGGGCGTGGAGCCCAGCGCCACGGCCGTCGTCGGCCCGCTCTGCACGCCGCTCGACATGCTGGCGCGGGCCGCGCCGCTGCCGCCGCTCGCCGAGGGCGACCTCGTCGCCGTGCTGCAATCGGGCGCCTACGGACTGACCGCGAGCCCGACGGGCTTTCTGAGCCATCCGATGCCGGCCGAGGTGCTGGTGGAGGGCGGCCGTGCGATCCCGATCCGGCTTCAAGGCTGATCACGCCGTCCGGTCCTCACCGCGTCGGCGGACGGAGCGGAGCCCCGCCCGCGACGTTCGGATGAGCGCCGCTGCAGGCCGATGAAGTCGATGAAAGCTCGGAGCGGCGCGGGAAGGTAGCGGCGGCCGGGATAGTACAAAAACGGGCCGGAGAAGCGCGGCCACCACGGCTCCAGAACGGGTTCCAGGGCACCGCTGTCGAGATGCGGCTGCAGCCAGTCCTCGAACAGGGTGAGGACGCCGACACCGGCGATCGCCGCGTCGACGGCGAGGTCGGTGGCCGTACCGACGCGCACGGTGAGCGGCCCGCTTGGATCGATGCGCACGGTCTCCCCGTCCCGCTCGAACTCCCATTCCGTCTTCCTGCCGCTCGCGAAGCGGCCGCCGATGCAGGCATGGTTCAGAAGCTCGCGCGGGTGCTCCGGGCGACCGTGCCGATCGAGATAGGCCGGCGCGGCGGCCGTGGCGAATCGCTGCTCCCGCGGGCCGATCGGGACGGCGATCATGTCCTGCTCAAGCCGCTCGTCGTAGCGGATTCCGGCATCGCAGCCAGAGGCCAGAACGTCGACGAAGCTGTCCTCGGCGATCACGTCGAGGCGGATGTCCGGATAGGCGGCGAGGAAAGGCGGCACGATCTTGGGCAGGACCAGCCGCGCCGCGCTGACCGGCACGTTGAGCCGGAGCGTGCCGGCCGGCCGTTCGCGAAAACCGTTGACGACGTCGAGTGCCGCCTCGACCGCGCCAAGGGCCGGCGTCAGACGCTCCAAGAGACGCATTCCGGCCTCGGTCGGGGCGACGCTGCGCGTCGTGCGGTTGAGAAGACGGACGCCCAGCCGCTGCTCCAGACGGCGGACGGCCTCGCTCAACCCGGACGCGCTCATGCCGCTGGCCCGCGCGCCGTCGCGAAAGCCGCCCGCCTCCGCGACGGCGACGAAGGCGGCGAGGTCTCCGAGATCCCCCGGCATTGTTCGCTTCCTCGCACAACCTGTGCTGATTGAGCTGTATTATCGCGCGGTTCGGCACCGTCTAGATCCATGGGCGTCAAACAGGAGAGACCCCGATGAACGATCTCGGCCGAGCCGGCACCTACACCCTGGGTGATCGTACGGTGAACCGCCTGGGCTACGGTGCGATGCAACTCGCCGGGCCGCACGTGTTCGGCCCGCCGAAGGATCGGGACGGCGCCATCGCCGTCCTGCGCGAGGCCGTGGCTTCCGGCGTGAACCACATCGACACGAGCGACTTCTACGGCCCGCACGTGACCAATCAGCTCATCCGGGAGGCGCTCCATCCCTATCCGGACAATCTCGTCATCGTCACCAAGATCGGTGCGAAGCGGGGGGCGGACGCTTCGTGGAACCCGGCCTTCTCGGCCGAGGATCTCACCCGCGCTGTTCACGACAACCTGCGCAATCTCGGCCTGGACGCGCTCGATGTCGTCAACCTGCGCATCATGTTCGACGTGACGGGGCCGGCAGAGGGCTCCATCGAAGCGCCGCTCACGGTTCTGGCGGATCTTCAGCGCCAGGGTCTGGTGCGCCGGATCGGGCTCAGCAACGTGACGGCTCGGCAGGTTGCCGAGGGGCGGAGGATCGCCGACATCGTCTGCGTCCAGAACGCGTACAACCTCGCGCATCGGGCGGACGACGCGCTCGTCGACGACCTCGCGGCGGCCGGGATCGCCTACGTACCGTTCTTCCCGCTCGGGGGCTTCAGCCCGCTGCAATCGACGACGCTGTCTCAGGTCGCCGCGCGGCTCGGCGCGACGCCGATGCAGGTCGCGCTCGCCTGGCTCCTGCGCCGCGCGCCCAACATCCTGCTGATTCCCGGCACGTCCTCGGTCGCGCATTTGCGGGAGAACCTGGCCGCCGCCAACCTGGCGCTGCCGGACGCGGAGATGACGGAGCTCGGCCGGATCGCGACCTCGTCCGAGGGAGGCTGAGCCTCTGGCACACCGGGCGCAGCACTCAAATGCTAGGTCGGGTGCTCGAGCATCGTCCCGAAAGAGAGCCACCGGCTTTCGGAAAGAAGTCGATGCCGAAACAAGAGGCGAGAACATCGTCCCGGATCCGAAACCAGGACGATGCTCTAGGGATGAGGCACGGTGGAATGTCTGTCGGAGGGCTGAAGCTCTTCCGCCAGGTATGACACGAAGGCCGAC
>Ga0268290_100242_pt1 | contig 11948 bp, 11 predicted proteins | sample MetspRMADM_FD_191346 | JGI IMG/M metagenome (GOLD analysis project Ga0268290, IMG submission 191346) | Soil microbial communities from San-Diego area, Southern California, United States - Methylocaldum sp. RMAD-M | ecosystem: Environmental > Terrestrial > Soil > Desert | place: USA: California... | reverse complement strand
CTGCGGCTGATCGAGGCGCCGGACCTCGCGCCTCTGTTCTCGGCGCAGGCGCGGGCCGAGGTGGCTTTGTCGGGGCGGATCATCGTCGACGGTGTCGAGCGCGACGTCACCGGCCGGATCGACCGCTTCGTCGTGGAAGACGGCCGGGTGATCCTCTGCGACTTCAAGACCGGCCGCCCGCCTGCCGACAATGCGGCCTTGCCGGAGCGAGAGGCGGCGCAGGTCGCGCTCTACGCGCGGCTGGCCGCCGCGATCTGGCCCGACCACGCGATCACCGCCCTTCTGGTGTGGACCTCGGGACCTGTGGTGCGACGGGTGGAAGGAGCGGGCTGACCCATCCCGTCATCGCGAGCGGATGCGAAGCGATCCAGCGGCGCGACCCTCCCGGACAGGTCGCGAGCTGGATTGGTCCGGCTTCGCCTCGCAAGGACGGACGACCCGCCTCAACTGCTCTTCTTCGGCGTCAGCTTGACGATCTGCCCGTCATCCTCGGTCACCGCGTAGACGGCGCCGTCGGGGCCGACCCGCACGTCGCGGACGCGATGCTCCAGCGGAATGCGCTCCTCGGTCACCACCTTGTCGCCGTCGAGCTTGAGCGCGACGATCCCGGTGCTGACGAGTCCGCCGATGAGGAACTGGTTCTTCCAGGCCGGGAACGCGTCCTTGTCGTAGAGCGCCATGCCCGAGGGGCCGATCACCGGGTCCCAGTAATAGACCGGCTGCACCGTGCCGCCGGCCTGGGTCTGGCCATCGCCGATCTTCTCGCCGGAATACTCGATGCCGTAGGTGACCACCGGCCAGCCGTAGTTCAGGCCGGGGCGCGGACGGTTCAGCTCGTCGCCGCCGCGGGGGCCGTGCTCCACGGTCCAGAGCCGGCCCTGACCGTCCAGGGCCGCGGCCTGGACGTTGCGGTGGCCGTAGGACCAGATCTCGGGCTTGGCCTTCTCGCCGCCGGTGAAGGGGTTGTCCTTCGGGGCGTTGCCGTCGGTGTCGATACGGAAGACCTTGCCGAGCCCGCTCGTCAGATCCTGTGCCTGCCCCCGAGTCTGCTTGTCGGAACGTTCGCCCACGGTGACGAACAGCTTGCCGTCCGGCGCGAAGACGAGGCGCGAGCCGAAATGCTTGTCGCCGTCATAGGTCGGCATCTGGCGGAAGATGACCTTGACGTCGTCGAGCCGCGCCTTGCCGTCGCTCTCGACCAGCTTGGCCTTGGCCACCGTCGTGCCGTTGCCCTTGTCCCGCGGCTCGCTGTAGCTGAAGTAGATCGTGCGATCCGCGGCGAAGCCCGGGCTCAGCGCGATGTCGAGCAGACCGCCCTGCCCCTTCGGATCGACCTTCGGCACCCCCGCCACCGGCTGACCCACCGTGCCGTCCTTGGCGATCAGGCGGATCTTGCCGGCCTTCTCGGTCACGATCATGCGCCCGTCGGGCAGGAACTCCATCGCCCAGGGGCTTTCCAATCCCTTTGCCACGACCGCGGTCTCGACCTCGGTCTTCTGCGCGGGCTCGGGCGCCCGGGTCTGGTTGGGCAGGAGCGGCTTGTACTCGGTGTTCGGCGGATCCTTCTCGGCGATGGACGTCCCGGCGCTCGGCGCGGCCGGTGCCTGGAACGATTCGCCCTGGATGCGCGGCGCGCGCGTGTCCTCGCTGGTGCCCTGGCTGCCGCCCTGGCCGGAGGGTTGCTGCGCGAAGGCAGAGGCATCGAGGCCGAGGGCCGCGACGGTGGCGAGCAGAAGGGAAAGGGTGCGCGTCACGTCGATTGATCCTTGTGCGGGTCGCCGATCCTGCTCGCCAAATGGGGCGCTGGCTGCATACGGCGAGGGTCGCGCCGCCGCAGGCGTCCGAGGCAAGGGGATTTGTCGGCGGCTGAGAGAGGATTGTGGGGACGAGCGACCCATACCTATGTGGGTTCGGCGCCTCAGCCCCGCGGCCGGAGCGGGACGCCTTGACCGGGGCGGATGGCGTCGCCAATTCTCGCCTCACCGTGAGGCGCCGAACCCGCTCCCCGGTGCCCTCCATGCCGGGGCCTCCAATGCACCCGCATGGGACCGCGTGTCGAAAGGACGTACGATGGCGACCGTGAAAGTGACCGATGCGAGCTTCGAGCAGGACGTTCTGCAGTCCGCCGAGCCCGTCGTGGTGGATTTCTGGGCGGAGTGGTGCGGCCCCTGCCGGCAGATCGGCCCGGCGTTGGAGGAGATCTCCGTCGATCTCCAGGGCAAGGTGAAGATCGTCAAGGTCAACGTCGATGAGAACCCCGGCATCGCCTCGACCTACGGCATCCGCTCGATCCCGACGCTGATGATCTTCAAGGACGGCAAGCTCGCCAGCCAGAAGGTTGGCGCTGCTCCCAAGGGCGACCTGTCCCGCTGGATCCAGGCGAGCGCCTGACGCGCTTCCGTAGCCCAACGGGGCCCAACCCGAGACAGCCCGGCCGAGAGGCCGGGCTTTTTCGTGGCTGAATGGCGAGCGCCGCCTGCTTCAGGTTTCCAAATGCAAGAAGCCCGGCCTTGCGGCCGGGCTTCCTGGTTTCGAGACCCTTTATCGAAGGTTCGGCTTAGTAGCTGCCGAACTTGTAGTTCAGGCCGGCGCGGACGACGGCGAAGTCGTTGTCGCGGCGGACGGTGTTGTTGAAGATGGTCGAGGTCGAGGTGGCGACGCCGTTCACGATCGGAGTCGCGCTGATGATGGTGCCGCCGGCGTTGGCGTAGCCGTAGCGGCTGTTGTTGCCATCGAAGTTCACGTACAGACCTTCGACCTTGAGCGTCACCGCCGAGGAGCGGAAGAAGTTCAGGAACGAGTCGGTCGGGAGCGCGTACTCGACGCCGCCACCAGCGGTGTAGCCGGTCTTGAAGTCGTCGGCGTCGACGGCCTGGCCGCCACCGAAGCTGCCGTAGGCGAAGCCGCCGGTGCCGTAGAACAGGACGCGGTCGAAGGCGTAACCGATGCGGCCGCGAACGGTGCCGAAGAAGTCGAGGCCCTGGAGACCGGTCGGGTTGAACAGGGTCACGCCCGGCAGCGGAGCGGCGCCGGCGCAGGCGATGCCGCGCGAACCGCAGACGCCGTTACGGCCGAAGCGGCCACCGAGGTCGGCGTACTGGGCGTCCGCCTCGATACCGACGACGACGCCGGAGCCCGGGGTGAACTGATAGTTGTAGCCGATCTGGCCACCGCCGACGAAGCCGTCGTTCCGGCTGCCGTTGCCGAAGGCGAACAGGCCGACATTGCCGCCCGCGCCACCGACGACGCGCGGGTCGTTGGTGCCGACGAGGGTCGAGCCGATGGAGTCCTCGACGCCGAAGCCGTAACCGGCGTTGAGACCGGCGTAGAAGCCGGTCCAGGTGAACACCGGGATGGGCGTGAAGACCGGCGGCGGAGCAGCGCGGCGCGGCAGGTCGGCGGCGGAGGCCGCAGCGGTCAGCGCCGTGAAGGCGGCAAGAGAGGTCAGAAGCTTTTTCATTTTTTGATCCCCAGCAGAAACCCGATCGCCCAAAAGCTAGACCATTTCCTTGGCCCGAGATGTAGCGAGCAGGACACACCCGCCGCGCGACAATCAGGCTGACGAGCGGTTGCAATCCGTTTGCGGCGATGCCGAAACCAGATTTCGGGCCGAGGCGGACGACTTTGATGGGCCGTGAACAGAGCTGAGGGCCCGGGTGACTTGTCGAGCGACCGCGTCGAACGGGTTCCGGCCGGATGATCCAGCTTCAGGACGAGCCTTCGCCGGGCGGTGACCCGATGCGGGCACACCGTCATGAGATCCGGGCAAGTCGATCCCGGCTTTCGCCATCCGCGCGCGGCCGCCTTGCGGCGCGGATGTCCTGTCTCTGGTTCCGCGGCGGGATGCGTTCGTCTGCCGAGTGCCCGCTCTTGGCGAGCCAATAGCCTGTCAGACCGGTATCGTGCCGTTGGCCTCGAGCACGGCGCCTGCCAGGTAGAGCGAGCCGCAGATCAGGACGCGCGGCGGACGCTCGAAGATCGTGTCCGACAGACCTGCCAGCGCCGCCTCGACACTCGGGGCAACCTCCGCTGGAAGGCCGACCGAACGGGCAATTGCCGCCACTTCCTCGGCGGGCCGCGCCGCCATCTGCCCGGTGATCGGCACCGCGACGAGCGAGCGGGCGAGGCCGGCGAAATTCTTCAGGAAGCCTTCTGCGTCCTTGGTGCCGAGCAGCCCGACGATCAGGACCAGCGGCGCGTCGCTGCGCTCGCCGAGATCGGCCATTGCGGCGGCGAGGATGCGACCGCCATCGGCATTGTGGCCGCCGTCGAGCCACAGCTCGGCGTCCCTGGGCATCCGATCGGCCAGCGCGCCGCGTACGAGGCGCTGGAGCCGGCCCGGCCAGTCGACGTTGCGCAGGCCCGCCTCGAGCGCCGCCGTGCCGATGTCGCCGAAGCCCGCCGCGCGAAGGGCCGTGATGGCGGTACCGGCATTGGTGAGCTGGTGGCGCCCGGCGAGCCGAGGACGGGGCAGGTCGAACAGGTCGGTTTCGTCCTGGTAGACGAGCCGCCCGTTCTCCTCGTGGACGGAAAAATCCTGGTTGCCGACGCGTACCGGGACCGCGCCGATTCGCTCGGCCTGGCCGCAGAGCACGGCATCGGCCCCAGCGTAGTCCTGGGCGGCGATCACCGCCGGGCAGCCGCGCTTGAAGATGCCGGCCTTCTCCATCGCCACCGCCTCGACGGTGTCGCCGAGATACTCGGCGTGGTCCCGCCCGATCGGCGTGACCACGGCGCAGGCCGGACGGTCGATGACGTTGGTGGCATCGACCCGTCCGCCGAGACCGACTTCGAGGAGCAGCACGTCGGCGGGGCTTTCCGAGAACAGCAGCAGGGCCGCCGCCGTGGTGATCTCGAACACGGTGATCGGATCACCCTTATTGGCCGCCTCGCAGCGGGCGAAGGCGTCGGCGAGCCTGTCCTCGGCGACGTAGTGGCCGCCGCCGATGCCCCCTAAGCGGATGCGCTCGTGGAAGCGCACGAGGTGGGGCGAGGTGTAGACGTGGGCGGCCAGCCCCCCCGCCTCCAGGATCGCCCGCATGAAGGCGATGGTCGAGCCCTTGCCGTTGGTGCCGGCGACGTGGATCACCGGCGGCAGGCGCCTCTCGGGATGGTTGAGGGCTGCGAGCAGACGCTCGATGCGCCCGAGCGACAGGTCGATCGTGCGCGGATGCAGGGCGAGGAAGCGCGCCATCAGCGCGTCTGAGGATTCCATCTCGCGCGAAGACCTTCTGTCGCGGATTGATCTCAGGCCGCGTCCGGCAGCGGCTCAGGCGCGGCCGGCACTGGCGGCGTTCCGGCAGGGGCCTGCCGCACGTCCATCAGCAGGCCGCAGAGCCGGCTGATCGTCTCTTTGAGCTGATGCCGGTGCACGACCTGATCGACCATGCCGTGCTCGCGCAGATACTCGGCCCGCTGGAAGCCGTCGGGCAGCTTCTCGCGTATCGTCTGCTCGATGACGCGGGGGCCGGCAAAGCAGATCAGCGCACCGGGCTCGGCCAGATGCACGTCGCCGAGCATGGCATAGGAAGCGGTCACGCCCCCCGTGGTCGGATTCGTCAGCACTACGATGTAGGGCAGCCGCGCAGCCCGCAGCCGGCGCACCGCGACCGTGGTGCGCGGCATCTGCATCAGGGAGAGGATGCCCTCCTGCATCCGCGCGCCGCCGGAGGCCGCGAACAGCACGTAGGGAGTGCGCTTTTCCAGGGCCGTCTCGGCGCCGCGGACGAAGGCCTCGCCGCCGGCCATGCCGAGCGAACCGGCCATGAAGCTGAATTCCTGCGCCGCGACAGTCATCGGAAGACCGCCGACGCGGCCGAAGCCGATCTTGAAGGCGTCCGCCATGCCGGTCTTGGCCCGCGCCTCCTTGAGGCGGTCGGCGTAGCGCTTCTCGTCGCGGAACTTCAGCGGGTCGGCCGGAACCTCGGGCAGCGGCACGTCGATCCAGGTGCCCTCGTCGAACATCATCTTCAGGCGCGCCGTCGCGCTCATCTTGAGATGGTGCTCGGAGCCGGGAATGACCCAGTGGTTCTGCTCGACTTCCTTATGGAAGACCATCTGGCCGGTGTCGGGGCACTTGATCCAGAGGTTCTCCGGCGTCTCGCGCTTGAACAGCGTCTTGATCCGGGGCCGCACGACCTCCGAGATCCAGTTCATCGGCTCGACCATGGCGTCGGACTCCCTGTCTGACCGCGTACTCTTGCCGCGTTCTCTTGCCACGCTGATATCGGATCGCCGCCCCCTCGATGCCAAGGGACTCTTCGAAGGGACTCTTCGAAAGGTCGTCCTGCAACGAGGATGGCGGAGTGAGGAGCGCTCAGACCTCAGTCGGCGCCTTCGTGGTGCTGCGCACACCCTCTGCCAGTTCGCGCACCAGGGCGGCGACCGCCTCCACCGTGCCGCTGCCCGCGCGGTCCCCCGGTTCGAGGCTGCGGGCCAGCGCATCGACCAGGGCCGAACCGACCACGACGCCGTCGGCGCCGCGGGCGATCGCGGCGGCGTGCGCGCCGGTCTTCACCCCGAAGCCGACCACGACGGGCAGGTCGGTATGCGCCGTGATCCGTCCGACGGCCTGCGACACCTTACCGAAATCGGGGGTCGCGGTGCCGGTCACGCCGGTGATCGACACGTAGTAGACGAAGCCCGCCGTGTTCGCGAGCACGGCGGGCAGGCGCTTATCGTCGGTCGTCGGGGTCGCGAGCCGGATGAAGGCGAGGCCCTTCTCCAGGGCCGGCAGGCAGAGCTCCTCGTCCTCCTCCGGCGGCAGGTCGACGACGATCAGACCGTCGATGCCGGCGGCCAGCGCATCGTCCAGGAAGTCGGGCACGCCGTAGGTGTAGATCGGATTGTAGTAGCCCATCAGCACCACGGGCGTCCGATCGTCGCCCTCGCGGAAGCGACGGACCAGGGCGAGGGTGCCGCGCAGATCCTGACCCGCCTTCAGCGCCCGCAGACCCGCCGCCTGGATCGCCGGCCCGTCGGCCATGGGATCGGTGAAGGGTAGGCCGAACTCGACGATGTCGGCCCCGGACTTCGGCAGGGCTTCGAGCACCTTGAGCGAGGTTTCCGGATCGGGATCGCCCGCCATGACGTAGGTGACGAGGGCGGCACGTCCTTCCGCGCGGCAGCGGGCGAAAGCGGCATCGATGCGGGCGGTCATGGTTCTCGCTCCCGGCGGCACGTCCGGCCTTTAAGGCCCGGGGGATGGTGTCCCCGGGACCGGGCCGCCGCGCAGGGCTCGGCTTCCCCGGCCCATTCCCCGGCCAAGTGGGGGCGCCTACACCATCCGCTCGCGTCCGTGAAGCGGGAGCGCGTCAGGCTTACGCTTCACGGGCACGGCGCTGACGCAACGACACCGTCCACCCAGTCGCGCAGCAGCAGGTGGGCGATGGCGGTGGCCGGCGGCACGGTCAGGCCCTCCGGGTGGTTGCCCGCGATCATCCGCATCACCTCGGAGCGCGTGAACCAGCGCGCATCCTCCAGCTCGTCCGGATCGATCCGGACCGCGTCCGTGAGCCCCTCCGCCACGCAGCCGATCATCAGCGAGGCCGGAAAGGGCCAGGGCTGAGAGGCGTGATAGGCAACCGCGCCGACCGCGACGCCGGTCTCCTCACAGGTCTCGCGGCGCACCGCGTCCTCGACCGTCTCACCAGGCTCGATGAAACCGGCGAGGCAGGAATACATCCCCGGCTTGAAATGCGGGCCGCGCCCGAGCAGGCAGGCGTCGCCCCGCCGTACCAGCATGATCGCCACCGGATCGGTGCGCGGGAAGTGGTGCAGCCCGCAACTCGCGCATTCCCGTCGAAAGCCCCCGGCGGTGATGGCGGTCGGGCTGCCGCAATTGGCACAGAAGCCGTGACGCGCGTGCCACGCCAGCAGCGACTTGGCGGTGGCGATCAGCCCCTGCTCCTCTCGGGCGACGGCGCCCTCGGCGGCGAGCGCCCGCAGGTCGAGGGCCCGGTAGTCGGGCGCCGGGAACAGGGAGGCGGCCTCCTCCGAAACCGTGCCGGCAAAGACCGGCCGCCCCTCGGCCCGGCCGAGGAAGATCTCGACGGCGGGCTCGCCCGCCCGCTTCGCTTCGTCCGGTCCGAGCAGGGCCGTCCCGGCCTCCGCAGGGGCAGTGCGCAGGATCACCACCTCGCCCGCCATCAGCACGAGGCGAGCATCAGGTCCGGCCCCAGCAAGGGAGGGCGCCGGGCCGGACTCGGCGGAGTGGCGCACGAGGCGGCTCGCGGCGTAGGCGAGCGCATCCCGGCCGGTGATGTCGGGCGAGCCGGTCATGGCAGGCGCCTCACGCGGCCACGAACAGGGCGGCGGCCCGTTCGAGCAGGGCGGCACGGGCGTGCGGCGGATAGGGCTTTTTCTCGCCGACGCCCCAGACCGGTCCGGGCCAGGCGGGGTCGGAGCGGAAGCGGGCCACGACGTGGATGTGAAGCTGCGGCACCACGTTGCCGAGAGCCGCGACGTTCACCTTGTCCGGTCGGGCGAGCGCCTGCACGACCCCCACCGTCAGGCGGATTTCCTCGAAGGCGATCGCCGCATCCTCCGATGTGAGGTCGGTGAGTTCGCTAAGGGCCGGCCGCCGCGGTACGAGGATCAGCCAGGGAAAGCGCGCATCGTCCATCAGCAGGACGGAGCAGAGGGCGAGATCGCCCACGGGGTGGGTGTCGGCGGCGAGCCGCGGATCGAGGGAGAAGGCGTCGGTCATGCCGGGGATCTAGAGCACCGGTCCGAAAAGTGGTGGCCGGCTTGCGGCTTGCAGGGCGGACACGACCGCTCGAAGATCGGTCGTATGAATTCAAGATCGGTTAACCATGTTCAGGCACGCAAGGGGCAGCGATCGAGAGTCGGCGGGCGGTGGGCCGCGTCGGGATCGCCGTGGATGACGCGATGACGGGCGGCGCGGAAGGAAGCGGAAACGCGGTCGTCGCCATCGTGGCGGCGCGAACTCCGGCCCCGCTCGTTCTTGCCCTGCGTGGCCAGTCCTTCAGCGCCTGCATCGTCGCCCTCTCGGGGCGCGTCGTCGAGGATCTCGTCGCCGAGGCGCCTGCCGTCATCGTGGTCGAAGCCGAGCCGGAGCGCTTCGACGCCCCGGCCCTGATCCGCGCCCTGCGGGAGCAGGACAGCCTCGCCCGCACGCCGGTCCTGCTGGTGGCCGGCGGCGATGCGGGGACCCTGCGCCGGATCGGTCGGGAGGCCGGCGCCACCGACATGCTGTCCAAGCCCGTCGACGCTGTGGAATTGCAGGACCGGGTGGGTGTGCTGATCGAACTCGCCCTGGCGCGCCGGGAGAACGATGATCGGGCACAGGCGATGCGGCGCGACGCGGCGCGGGCGGCGGCCGACGCCACGGCCCAGGAGCGCGAGATCATCCGTCGCCTGATGCTGGCCGCCGAGTTCCGCGACGACCGGGCCGGCGACCATCTCACCCGCGTGGCCGGCTGCGTCATCGCCGTGGCCGAGGGGCTCGGCCTGTCCTCCGCGGAGGCCGATGACGTGGCGCTCGCCTCGACCATGCACGACATCGGCAAGATCGGGGTTCCCGATCACATCCTGATGAAGGCCGGCCCTCTCACTCCCGAGGAGTGGGAGGAGATGCGCCAGCACGCGCTGCGCGGCTACCATATGCTGCATGACAGCTCCTCGCGCCTGCTTCAGATCGCCGCCGAGATCGCGTTGACCCACCACGAGCGCTGGGACGGCACCGGCTATCCCCGGGGGCTCAAGGGCGAAGAAATCCCGTGCTCCGGCCGGATCGTCGCGGTTGCCGACGTGTTCGACGCGCTGATCTCCGCGCGCAGCTACAAGCCGGCCTGGTCGCTGGAACGGGCGCGCGCGCACCTGGAGGCGGAGGCCGGTCGGCATTTCGATCCGGCCTGCGTCGCTGCCTTCCTCTCGCGCTGGGAGGACATCGTCGCCCTGGTGGAGGAGCGGGCGGCGTAGGACCGATCGTTCAGCGGAGCCTGAAACCGGGCGCGGATCCGTTCCGGGCCGCCCTCAGCCCCGAATTGCGCGCCATGTCCGCCACGTCGAGAGGTCGAGTCCCGACATCGCTTCGAACGCGACGAGATCGTCCCTGAAGATCTCGGCGAGATATCGGACATCGTCGCGATCCGGCCCCTCGTCTTCAGGATCGCCGCCGAGGTTCTCGATGAGCCGTTCCGTCGTGAAGCGATTCGGATCGATGTCGAGGAATTCGGCAACGCGCCCCAGCAGGGCGCCGGGATCGTTTCTGATGTCGTCGAAGTTCAGAAGCAGAAACTGCTCGGCTGGAAAGTAGCGCTGGAAATGGCGCAGTTGCTCGGCGTAAAGGCCGCGCTCCACGTAGGCCCACCAGCGGTTGAGGCCGGGAACCTCGACATGCTCGGCCATCCGGCCTCGGCCGTCCCGTATGGCCACCCGGAACGGCAGCGTCTCCACGGCCTGCCCGCCCACTGTGACGCCCGCGTCCGAAAAGCGCCGGACCATGCGCCAGTTGGAATAGGCGCGATCGATCGGATCCCGGAACAGCAGGATGATCTTGAGACGGGGATTGTAATTCCGAAGCCTCTCATGCGCCGGCCGCCAGTAAAGCGTGACCGGTGTGGCTTCGCCAGAGATCGTCGCGCCGGGCGGGACGAGGGCATGAAGGCGCGCATAGTCAGGCCGCGACCAATCGATGGTCTCCGTATCGAAGAAATGCGTTTCCTTCGGCGTCGCCATGCTGACGCTGGGATGCCTGTCGAGGTAGGCATACAGTGTCGTCGTCCCGCATTTCTGCGCTCCGGCAACGATGAAATCGAGCGAGCGGCTCTCGCCCGAACGAATGGTCGCCGTCGTCATCCCGGTCTCCCTTCGGTCCTGCGTCGCAGCCTAACGATCCCGCCGGTTGTCTCCGCACAGCCAATGAGCGGCACCCGAACCGGGAATAGGATTGCAGCCAACGCAGCCTTCGTTAGAGACGTATCTGCCCAAGAAATGTGTCTTTCGCTCGGGTACCCTGCCCCCAATTGGCGCAGCACTATAAAGACCCCATAGGCGCGGCCCGGACATCGACGGGCGATCGAATCGAGAGGACTTCAGTCTCCCGGATGATATTGTTCAATCGTGAACTGCTCTTCGTCCACAATCCGAAGACGGCCGGAACCTCGATTCTCCGCTACCTGAAGTCGGTGCTACCGGAGGCGCAAACCGCCGACGTCGGGATGCTGGACAGCAATCATCCCTCCCTTTCGGCCTCCCTCGGCTACGCCTGCGGAGTCTTGGCGCAGCCGCCCTCCGCATTCAAACGCGTGTTGGTGATGACGCGCAATCCGTTCGACCGGGAGGTCTCCGTCTACGAGCACTACCGGCAGAATCTCCAGTACGCTTCGGTCGAACAGGATCTGAACAGTCCGGTGCTGCTGGAAGCTGTCCGCCAAGCAGCCGGCATGTCCTTCGACGCCTATCTGCACTGGGTCTGGGAGACGCACGGCACCTGCGACCTGTGGAATACCGAGAGCTACCACCGAATCGAGGAAACTTTCGCTCTGCCGCAACTTACCATCGTCAAGGTAGAGGACATCAAAACCGGATTGGCTGCGGCTCTGCAGAACGTCACCCTGCAGGACGGGGTGGCGCTACCGCACATCAATACCACGGCACGTCGCATCGCTGCCGCCTACTACGACGACGCGACCCTCGACATCGTGCGCAAATCCTACGCCTGGATGTTCCGCCGGGGGTTCTACGACGAAAACGATGTGCCGGCCGTCCGATCGGCCGAAGCCTCGACTCTGCCGGACGATAGCGGACCCGGTGAGGAACGACCGCGCATCCCGTGAGAGGGCCCCCCGCCCCCGCGCAACGCCCCCGCGCGGCCGGCGTAGTGGTCGGCGCGCCCGAATAGGGTTAGAAGCGGCGTCCGATTCCGATCCGGCCGATCACCGCCGGTCCGAATTCGCCGACCTCTAAGGCGCATCTCCCTTGCC
>Ga0268290_100241_pt1 | contig 12119 bp, 13 predicted proteins | sample MetspRMADM_FD_191346 | JGI IMG/M metagenome (GOLD analysis project Ga0268290, IMG submission 191346) | Soil microbial communities from San-Diego area, Southern California, United States - Methylocaldum sp. RMAD-M | ecosystem: Environmental > Terrestrial > Soil > Desert | place: USA: California... | reverse complement strand
CGAGGCGCCCGCCTGCCGGAGGCTGGAGGCGAGCCGCTCGGCATTGTCGGCGGGCACGATCGGGTCGAGGGCGCCCGAGAGCAGCAGTACCGGGCGGCCGGCGAGATCGGCCGGCGGACTCTCGGCGAGCGGCACCATCGCCCGCAGCAGCACCGCACCCGCGAGCACCTCCGGATGCAACAGGAGTGTCGCGGCTGCGATGTTGGCTCCGTTCGAGAATCCGACCGCCACCGGCGCCGTAAGACCGTAGGCCGCCCGCGCCTGCGCGACGAAGGCTGCGAGGTCGCCGGCCCGGCGACGGACATCCGCCTCGTCGAACACGCCCTCCGCGAGACGGCGGAAGAAGCGTGGCATGCCGTTCTCCAGAACCGGCCCGCGGGGCGAGAGCAGCGCGGAGCCGGGCGACAGGGTGCGGCCGAGAGGAAGCAGGTCGGTCTCGTCGCCACCCGTACCGTGCAGCAGCAGGAGCGGCGGCGCGCTCCCGCCGGTGCCGGGCTCGAAGCGGTGGACAAAGTCGAAGGTGACGCCGTTCGTCATGGCTGTCTCCGTTCATTACTGAGGGTGATGCGACCGCCCGGAAATGATCCGGGCGGTCGCGGGAGCGTGCGGCGGGGTCAGGCGACCTTCGGCAGCACCGCCTCGATCTGCCCGCGATGCGGCTCGAGGAAGGGCGGCAGCTTCAGCCCGGTCCCGAGTTCCGCCGCCGGCTCATCGACGGAGAAACCGGGCGCGTCGGTGGCGATCTCGAACAGCACGCCGCCGGGCTCGCGGAAGTAGACCGAGCGGAAGTACTGCCGATCGCGCTGCTCGGTCACGGATAGGCCGTGCCGATCGCTCAGCCGCTCCGTCATCGCCGCCTGCGCCGCGTCGTCGGCGGCGCGGAAGGCGATGTGGTGGACCGAGCCCGCCCCCTGCCGCCCGGGCAGGAAGTCGCCGACCGCCCGGAGCGTCACGAACCCACCGAGCCCCGCCCCACTCGTCAGCCGGATCTGGCTGCCCTCGCGGGCGGCCTCCTCGAAGCCGAGCACGTCGGTGAGGATCGCGGCGGTGGCCTCCGCCCCTCGCAGCAGCAGGGTGACACCGTGGAAGCCGCGGATCGCGGCCTCCGGCGCGATGTCACCGGGGACCCAGGCCGGCTCGGCTTCCGCCCCCTCGACCCCAACGAGCGCCAGCGGCATCCCGTCGGGATCGCGGAAGCGCAGCACCGTCTCGCCGAAGACCGTCACCGGCGCCTCATGAGAGACGTTCAGCGAGACGAAGCGGTGCGTCCAGGTGCCGATCGCGGCGCGCGGCACGCGGAAGGCAGTCTCCGAGACCTGCCCGATGCCGACCCGGCCGGGGGCGGCCTGTGCGATGGGGAAGAAGGTCAGGATCGTGCCGGGCGCGCCCACCTCGTCGCCGAAATAGAGGTGGTAGGTGCCCGGATCGTCGAAGTTGACGGTCTTCTTCACCAGCCGCAGGCCGAGCACGCGCGTGTAGAAGTCGATGGTGCGGGCCGTATCGCTCGCAAATGCCGTGACGTGGTGGATGCCGTGCGTGCTCATGGTGCGGATCTCCTGTCGGTAGTAATCGCCGCGGGGATCCGTGTTCGGTCCGGGCTGCGATCGGTGTGAGCCCAATCTGGCCCTTGCCTAAGCCCGTGAAAATGGAAACGATTGAAACGTATCGTTTCTGGATTTGATCAATGGCGAAGCTCCCCGATTTCGAGGCCTGGGCCGTGTTCGCGGTGGTAGCCGACGGCCTCTCCTTCGCCCGCGCGGCGGAGGAACTGGGGCTGTCGAAGGCGACGGTCTCGAAGGCGGTGGCGCGGCTGGAGACCCGGCTCGGCGCGCGGCTGTTCCACCGCACCTCCCGCCGCCTCGCCCTGACGGAGGCCGGGCGCGCGGCTCGGGAAGACGCGGCGGGGTTGCTCGCCGCCGGAGAGGCGGCGGAGGCCCGCGCCCTTGACGCCAACGGCGTGCCGCGGGGCCGGGTGCGGCTCGCGGCACCGATGTCCTTCGGCGTCGCCCATCTCGCGCCGGTGCTGCCGGAATTTCTGGCTTCGCACCGCGAGGTCTCGGTCGACCTGCACCTGTCCGACGCGCTGGTCGATCTCGTCGGCGGCGGCTTCGATCTCGGCCTGCGGATCGCGGCGCTGCCCGATTCCTCGCTGCGGGTGCGGCGGCTCTGCGGCGTGCGTCGCTCGCTCGTGGCCACGCCCGCCTATCTCGAACGGCACGGACCGCCACAGCATCCGGAGGATCTGAAGGCCCGCGCCTGCCTCGGCTACGCCTACCTGCCGACGCCGGACCGATGGCCCTTCACCAACGCCGCGGGTGAGACGGTCACCATCGTTCCCGAAGGCCCCTTACGGGCCAACAACGCCGACGCCCTGGCGCCAGCCCTGCGCGCCGGGCTCGGGCTGGCGGTGCAGCCGGATTTCACGATCTGGGAGGATCTGAAGTCAGGTCGCCTCGAACGAGTCATGCCGGACTGGCAGCCGCCGCCGATCGCCCTCAACCTCGTGATGCCACCGGGCCTTCCGCGGCCGGCGCGGGTCACGGCGCTGATCGCCTTCCTGGAGCGGGCTTTCTCCACCGCGCCCTGGGCGCAGGAAGAGGCTTCGCCTCAGATCGGTTTGCGTTGATCCCGCCGCTCGGTCGGGATCAACGCGCCCGGCGGACGAAAGCCGCCACGCATTCGCGTGGGCGAACGGCGATGAGACGGGCTCATCGCCGTTCGGTCTCAGGCGCCCCTCCCCTCCCCGGCGGAGGCCCAGGCGCGAACCTGATCCATCCAAGCATCCGGCGAGAGCACGGTGATGCCCGGCATCACCATCAGCGGTGTCACCCGCTCAGCCCGGTCGCGCTCGCCCAGCCGCAGGGCGCCCTTGCGGGCGAATAGGCGCAGGATCTCGATCAGGCGTGCCTCGTCGGGCGGTTCTGTCCGCGCGGCAGAGCGGATCGCGTCGGCGATGTCGTCGGTGGTGCATTCCACCGTGCCGTCGGTGGAGACGCGGTGGTCGCGCAGGCCCTCCTCGTAGGCGAGCCGGAGCGCCAGCAGCACCAGCGTCTCGTCCTTGCGCAGGCGCTCACCCTGGGCGTCGTGGCGCACGCCGTCCGGCGGCAGGGCGAGGAACACCATCTGGTCGCGATGGGCGACCTCGAAACGGTAGCCGAGACAGGCGAAGTAATCGCGGAAGAACGGCGCGTAGTGCCGGGCGAGCTCATAGGACCGGCCGATGCCGGTGGTCGCGGCGTAGATGCACTGGCTCTTCAGCATCACCTGAAGCGCGCGGATCAGTTCCTCCTCGCTCGGAGCGGAACTGCCGGGTGGGGGCATTTCCTCGCCGTCGAGGATGGCGCGGAAGGGTTCGAGCATCGTCTTGTCCGTTCAGCCTGCTTTGCCGGCTCCGCGCCGGGCGGCGGGGGGCGGTACGCGCTCGATCATGAAGTCCGGGCAGTCGAGCCAGCCGTTAGAGACGCGGCCCTCGATCCGGGCGACGCGGTAGCGGCTGCGCAGCATGCCGTCGAACAGCACGTCGATCTCGCGCAGGCGCTGGAACACGACGAAGGCATCGACGTCATCCACTTGGATGTCGGAGCCGCGCAGCGCCTTCATCTGCGCGAGCCGGGCATCGAGATAGGCGACGATGCGCTCCGGCGTCACCGTGATGCGGCGGCGGAATTCGTCCTTGGCGGCGATGAACGCCTCGATCGCCGGATCGACGTCGATCTCGGGCAGCGGCTCGTACTCGATGATCCGGCGCGGCATGCGCGGGTTGGTGAGCTGCGGCGGTCCGATCGGCGGACGCAGCAGCGACACCTGGGGTAAGGGCAACCCGGCAAGGTCGTCCTCGCCCGCTCCGATCGCGCGAAGCGCCGCTGCCGCCCGCTCGATCCGGGCGGAATCGCGCGGATCGCGGTAGCGGAGCGCGGCCGAGATGCGCCGCTCCAGTCGCGCCACCACCTCGGCCACGGCGTCGAGATGCGGGTCGAGCCCCTCGAAGATCGAGAGGATCTCGACGAGGTCGGTGCGCACCATGCGTTCGGCCGCGGTGATGTCGGCGGCGCGGCCCTCCCGCAGATTACCCTCCGCCAGCGCCCTGAGCGTCAATGGATCGCGCAGGGCGCGGCTCGCCTCGCGTACGATGCCGGAGCGGAAGCGGAATGGGTTGAAGCGGGTGTGCAGCGTCCGGTAATCGGAGACGAGGTGGCGCTCGACGAACTCCTCGAAGTAGAGGCGGAAGGCCGCGCCGAGATCCGGCTCGCGCAGGATTCGCTCTTCGAGCTTGCGCATGGCGCCGGCCAGCCCGCGCAGGTGGCCGAGGAAGGTGCGCGAGGCCTTGGCCGCGTTGCGCAGCGCCTCCGAGCGGTCGGCGGGGCTGGCGATGGCGCTTTCCAGCGCGCTCAGGACTTCAAGCACGGCGCCGCCGTAGGAGCGGGTCTCGCCGCGCTCGATCCGAGCCAGCTCCTCGATCAAGAGCCGTGCGTCGGGGTCGAAGTCGACCACCGGCACGTAGCGCTCGCGCCGCTCCACCAGCCAGCCCGCCTCGATCAGCCGCCGGAAGACCGCCGAGCGCCGCTCGATCGGATCGACGGGCGTGGCCTCGTCGTCGGCGATCTCGGCCTGACTCCAGCCGGCGGAAAAGTCGCCGATCGCGGCCAGCAGCTCGCTCTTGCGCAGAGGCTCGGCGGCGTCGCCGAATACGCGCGCATGCAGGTGCAGCAGCAGGGCCGCGTTGAAGGCGCGGCTCGGCGAGGCGAGCGGGCGGAAGAGGTCGTCGGCGAGGTGAGTGAACAGCATGATGGGACGATCACGACCACAACCTGCTCCGCCACCGCCGGTCAATGCTCGTGCCGCTCCATCCCCTTATGCATCGAGCGGGACATGCACCCGTTGTCCCTGCTGCCGGCACCCGATGGAGTTGTCATAACATGCGCATCGAAACCGTGTTCTTGTTCGATCTCGACGGCACGCTGGTCGACAGCGTCTACCAGCACGTGCTCGCCTGGAAGGAGGCACTTGATGAGGAGGGGATTCCGCTCTCGGTCTGGCGCATCCACCGCAAAATCGGGATGAGCGGCGGGCTGTTCACCAACCAGCTCCTGCGCGAGACCGGGCTCGACATCGACCCGGAGCGGATCGATCGGCTGCGGCGCTTGCATGCGGAGGCTTATGGCCGCCTCTCCAAGGGCGTCGTCCCACTGCCCGGCGCCAAGGCGCTGCTCGCGACGCTCACCGACAATCGCATTCCCTGGGCGATCGCCACCAGCGGGCGGATGGAGACGGCCGGCCACAACCTCGTGGCTCTCGGAGTCGATCCCGCTCAGGTGCCGGTGGTGACTCGAGACCTCGTGAAATACGCCAAGCCCGATCCCGACCTGTTCCTCGCAGCCGCCGAGCGGCTGAACGCGCCGATCGAGCATGCGGTGATCGTCGGCGATTCGATCTGGGACATGTTGGCGGCCCGCCGCTGCCGCGGACTCGGGGTCGGCCTGCTCTCGGGCGGGTACGGCACGGAGGAGCTGGAACGCTCCGGCGCCGTCAGGGTCTACGACGATCCCGCCATGCTTCTGGAACATCTCGACGAGGTCGGCGGCCGGCGCTGAACGCGACGGAGGCGATGCGGCCAAGTTGAGCCCGGCGGCCACGCTGCCTAACGCGGTCTGTCAGCCCATGAAGCAATCCTGACAACTGGATGAACGGCTGCTTGCACCTTCGTTCATGCGACAGGATGCAACGTGAGCTCCGGCACATTGAGAGTGAACCGAAACCATGACGCGCTCGTTGGGGTGCCAATGGATCGGCGATCCACCTCTTTCGGAGAGACTTGATGAAAAAGCTTGCGATTCTGTCCGCGGTGGCCGTCCTCGGCGTGGGCGCCCTGTCCTCGACCGATGCCGAGGCCCGTTGGCGCGGCCGTGGCGGCGGTGGCGCTATCGCGGCCGGTGTGATCGGCGGCCTTGCGGCCGGCGCGCTCGTGGGTGCGGCCGCTTCGAACGCCTACGGCTACGGCGGTTACGGCTACGGCGGTGGTTACGGGTACGATTACGGCTATGCCCGCCCAGTCGCCAACTATGGGTACGGCTACGCCCGTCCCGCCTATGGCTACCGCAGCGTCGGCTACTACGACGGCGGCTACTACGCCCCGCGCCGCGCCTATGGCGGCTATTCCTGGGGTGGTCCGGCCTACGATTACGGCTACGGCTGGTAAGTCTCTCCGCCGTCATCGGCACTTATGACGACGCGGCCGCGCCCCATCCGGGCGCGGCCGTTTTCGCAATTCAGGCCGCGGCATCGCGGGCAGCGATAGTCTCGGACCAGACCACGGCGCGGCGCGCCATGCCGATATGCTGGCGCTCGTACATGCGGCCCTCGACCTTGATCGCCGCGCGCTTGGCGTTCTCCGGAAGGTTGAAAGCCTCGATCACGAGGCGGGCGCGGCGCACCTCCTCCTCCGTCGGGGCGAACGAGGTGTTGGCGGGCTCGATCTGGTTGGGATGGATCAGCGTCTTGCCATCGAAGCCGAGGTCGCGCGCCTGCCGGCACTCCTCGCGGCAGCCCTCCGGATCGGCGATGTCGTTCCACACGCCGTCGAGGATGATCAGCCCTTCGGCGCGGGCGGCAGCCAGGGTCAGCATCATCCACGGCAGCATCGGCACGCGTCCGCGCACTAGTTGCGCCCAGGTGTCCTTGGCCAGATCGTTGGTGCCGAGCACGAATCCGGTCAGCCGGTTGCGGCGGTCGCGGCGCGCCTTGGCGATCTCGTGGATGTTGAGGATCGCCGCCGGGGTTTCGATCATCGCCCAGACAGCGATGGAATCGGGTGCCTCAAGCGCTTCCAGCGCGTCGGCCACGCTCTCCAGCACAGCCGGCGACGAAACCTTGGGCATCAGGATGACGTCCGGCTTGGCCTGAATCGCGGCGCGCAAGTCGCCGTCCCCCCAGGGTGTCTGCGGCGCGTTCACCCGGATCACGAGTTCGCGATGACCGTAGCCTCCACTCTTTACCGCGGCGCAGACCTGCTCGCGGGCCAGCTCCTTTTCTTCCATGGAGACGGCGTCCTCGAGATCGAGGATCAGCGAGTCGGCGGGCAGCGTCTTCGCTTTCTCAAGCGCGCGCTGGTTCGATCCCGGCATGTAGAGAACGCTGCGGCGCAACCGCAAATCGGACATGTCTCGTCTCCTCCTGGGAGCCGGTGAGTGGCGCCGCGCGCCGCCTCCCACCCTCATTTGAATGCATAATACGGATGATCCCGATCGGTTGGAAGCGGCCGGAAGCGAGGCTACTTAAACGCGGGTGCCCGGCAACCGCCAGAGGGCGCGTTCCCCGCGGTGTTTTGGAGAGTGTCCGATGCCCTTGATGCGTTTCGACCTGATCGAGGGCCGCAGCGACGCGGAGTTGAAGGCTCTGCTCGACGCCGCGCACGAGGCTATGCTCGAAGCCTTCCAGGTGCCACCGGGCGACCGCTACCAGATCGTGACCGAGCACAAGCCGTCACGGATGATCGTCGAGGATACCGGCCTCGACATCCCCCGCACACGGGACGTGGTGGTGGTGCAGATGATCACCCGGCCGCGCGGACGCGAGAAGAAGGAGCTATTCTACCGACTGCTGACCGAGAAGCTGCAGGCGGCCTGCGGCATCGCTCCCGCCGACGTGATGGTCTCGACGGTGGAGAACACCGACGAGGATTGGTCGTTCGGGCACGGCCGGGCGCAGTTCCTCACCGGAGAATTGTAAGCTCCGGCCGCCTGCCCTCCGCCACCAGCCAGTCGATGAGGGCGGTGAGCGCGGGCGACTTGTCGACGTCGAAGGGAGTCAGGGCGAAGTAGGCGGCCCGCTCGACGTAGATCTCCGGGAACGGCGCCACGAGCCGGTTCGCGGCAACCATCCTGTCGAGGGTTGGGAACGGCCCGATGCCGAGGCCGGCGCCGTCCTCCAGCGCCTGCAGGGTTACGAAGAAGTGGTCGAACACCCGGCGGCGCACGCCGCCGGGAAGCACGAGGCCGGCTGCTGCGAGCCAGTCGATCCAATCGCCCGGCCGGGTCTCGGTGCCGAGGAGGACGTGGCTCTCGAGATCGCGCAAGGTCGCGAGCGGCTTGCTCCGCAACAGGGCGGGGCTTGCCACCAGGGTATCCGCTTCTGTCAGGAAGAGCACCGCGCGGTGCTGCGGCCACGGCTCGGGACCGCGACGGACCGCGAGGTCGAACCCGCCGCGCAGCGCGTCCTGCGGGGTCGTCGTGGTCGTGACCCTGACTTCCGTGCCGGGACGGGCCGCGTGGAAGTCGTCGAGGCGTGGGATCAGCCAGCGCATGGCGAAGGTCGCGGGCGCACTGACCCGCAGGACCCGCGGCGCCTGGGGCCGCCCGCAGGCATCCGCCGCTGCCGTGAGCCGGTCGAATGACAGGCTGATTTCCTCGGCGAAGACGCGGGCCGCCGGCGTCGCCACCATCCGCCGCCCGACCCGCACGAACAGCCGCTGCCCGAGCCACGCCTCCAGGGCGGCGATCTGCCGGCTCACCGCCCCGTGCGTCAGACCGAGTTCGAGACCGGCCTGAGCGTAGCTGCCAGCCCTGGCCGCGACCTCGAACACTTGCAGTGCGTGGAGCGGCGGCAGCCGGCGCATCTCCCCCACCCTTCTATCCGTGAGAAAACCGCACAGAACCCGTGCGGAGAGAGGCTCTCATCCAGCCAAACTCACGAGTCTAAGTTCCCCGCGCAAGCGTCAGCGAGGACCTTTCGTGTGAACCAAGCCGTCCGACTCGATGGATCGATGCACGGCGATCGCGCGCGCCTCGATCTCAAGCGACGCAGCCTCGGCGGGGCGTGCCTCGCCCACGCCCTGCACGACGGCTACACCGATCTGCTCTACGTGATGCTGCCGGTCTGGCAGGCGGAATTCGGCCTCGGTTATGCCGGGCTCGCCGTTCTTCGCAGCCTCTACTACGCGACCATGGGCGGGCTGCAGGTGCCTGCCGACCGGCTGGCGGCGCGATGGCCGATCCGCGCTGGCCTCGCCGTCTCGACCCTGGTTGCCGCCGCGGGCTTCTGCGTGATGGCGCTGAGCGCTAGCCTGGCCGGGCTCTGCGCCGGGTTGGTGCTCGCCGGGGTCGGCGCGAGCATCCAGCATCCGCGCGCCTCGCACCTCGTCGCGCAGGCCTATGGCGGCTCGGCGCGAGGACCCCTCGGGATCTACAATTTTGCCGGCGATCTCGGGAAAGCCCTGTTTCCGGTCGCCGTCGCGCTGCTGCTCGGTATTCTCGCCTGGCGGCCGGTCGCCGGGCTGATGGCAGGGGTCGGCCTTGCCGCAGCTTTGGCGCTCGTCCTCGTCCTGCCGCGGGGATCGCTCGACGCGGCACCGGCGCGGGCCCATCGAATCGGCGGCGAGGGCCGGGGCTTCTCCCTCCTGATGACGGTCGGCGCCCTCGACACGGCCACGCGGATGGGCACCCTGTTGTTCCTGCCCTTCCTTCTGGAAGCGAAGGGCGGCACGGGCACGACCACCGGGCTCGCCCTGGCCCTGGTCTTTTCCGGCGGTGCCTTCGGCAAGGCGGTATGCGGCTGGCTCGGCGAGCGCCTGGGTGTCGTGACCTGCGTCCTCGCGACGGAGACCGCCACCGCCCTGCTGGTCGCCGCGCTACTGCTGCTGCCGCTCGGGCCGACCCTGGTCGTGCTGCCCCTCGTCGGACTGGTCCTCAACGGCACCTCCTCGGTGCTCTACGGCACGGTGCCGGACCTCGCGCCGCGCGGCGACGTCGGCCGGGCCTTCGCTCTGTTCTATACCGCCGTGATCGGATCGGGCGGGCTCGCGCCGATCGCCTACGGGGCGCTGGGCGATCGAATGGGATCGGGAGTCGGTCTCTTGGCGGCCGCTGCCACGGCGCTCACCATTGTTCCGCTCGTGCTTTGCTTGCGCCGGCCACTCGCCCGGATCGAGCGCGAGGCTGAACAAGAACAAGCGCGACTTTAGGGCCGGATTTTCTTTGTACGGCCAAGTCACGCCACCGAATCAGGTCAACCTTTCGTCAAGATCGAAGGCCAAGGGCGTCCCCGAATTGCTTTTCGAAGGGACGAACCGGATGCGAAACACCTGCCTTGGCGCCTGCGCCGGCCTCGCGTTGCTCGCGGGATTGTCCGCGCCGGCGCAGGCCGAGAATCGGACCGCGATGGGCGTCGGCGCCGGTGCCGTGGCCGGCGCGCTCGTGGCCGGGCCGGTCGGTGCCGTGGTGGGTGCGGTGGCCGGCGGTGTCATCGGCTCGAACAGCGGCGCGCGTCCCCGCTCCGCCCGCAAACGCCGCGCCGCCCTGCGCCGGTCGGTCCGTGCCCCCCGCCGCGCGGCGATGGCCGAGCCGGCCGCCATCCGTTCCGAGGCGCCCCGCGCCATGACCACGGGCGGCACAGGCAGCGCAGCGCCGCTTCGCTCGGGCTGGCAGGACCCGCGCTGAGCCCGGATCGGGCTGGCCGCTGGGACTGTCGCTTTCACGCCACAGCCAGGGAAATGCGCAAGCGTGACCGGTCCGGTGCCATTTTCATGACGCGATGCGGCGCGCAGGATCAGCCTCGTGCAATCGTCCGAGAGCGAGGAAGCGATGGCTGATCCGAGCGCCGACCCGAACCGAACGGACCGACTGCAGACGGTGCCCCGCCTCGAGCGGCCCGCCGTCAGCCGGGTGACCAAGGGTGTCGCCTCCGCCATCGGCAAGCGCCTCTCCGTCGACAAGGACAGCGCCCTGCCCGATCGCCTCGCCTTCCTCGTGGATCGTCTCCAGGCCGGACCTCTCGGCCGCACCTCCCTCAAGCATCGTCGAGTTGCCTGAATGTCCAAGTTCGATCGCGCCCTCAGCGACGCCACCGTAGTCCCCTTCCCCGCCGCCGCCACCGAGGCGGTCGCCGACGAGAACGTCGCCTCGATCATCGAGGTGCTTCAGGACCAGCTCAAGCTCGCCCGCGAGGGCAAGCTACGCTCGGTCGCGGTGGTGTCGGTCTCGAACGACGGCAGTGCCATCGGCACGCAGTGGTCCTGCGCCCACGGCGATGTGGCGAGCCTGATCGGCAAGCTCACGGTGCTCTCCCACGACATGATGGCCGCGCGGAACTGATTCTTCTCAGTTCAATCAAACAGAAAGGGCCGGCGGTACATCCGCCGGCCCTTTCTCGTTCCGTGCCCTCATCCCTGAAGGGAATGCCGGAGCCCCAATCCGCAGTGTAGCGCTGCCGGGTTGCTACGGCTCCGCGTCGCGATGACAGGAGATAAAATCTCACTGTCATCGCGAGCGTCAGCGAAACGATCCAGGCACCGCGACGGCACCCGAATCGGGCGAAAACCTCAGGCGAGCCCGAGCTTTTGCGCCAGTCCGATGCGCTGGAGCTTGCCGGTGGCGCCCTTGGGGATCTCGTCGAGGATCAGGATCTTGGCCGGCACCTTGAAGGCGGCGAGCCGCTCCGAGGCGAAGCCGCGGATCTCCTTCTCCACCGCCTCGACGCCCTCGCGCAGCACGATCGCGGCGGCGACATCCTCGCCGAGCTTGTCGTGCGGCACCGCGAAGGTGACGCATTGCGACACAGCCGGATGGTCCATCAGAACCTCGTCGACCTCGCGCGGCGAGATCTTCTCGCCGCCACGGTTGATGATCTCCTTCAGGCGCCCGGTGATCGAGAGGTAGCCCTCGGGAGAGAGCACGCCCTGGTCACCGGTGCGGAACCAGCCCTGCTTGGTGAAGGCCTCGGCATTGGCCTTCTCGTTGTTCTCGTAGCCCTTCATCACGTTGTCGCCGCGGATGACGATCTCGCCGGTCTCGCCCGCGGGCAGCGGCTCGCCGTCGATATCGACCACCGCGATCTCGGGGCCGGCCGCGATGCCGACCGAGCCCGCGTAATGGGGCTTCGGCGGCAGCGGGTTCGAGGCCATCTGGTGAGCGGCCTCGGTCATGCCGTAGGCCTCGATCACCGGTGCGCCGAAGGTCTCCTCCAGCTCCTTCATCACCTGCGGCGGCAGGGACGAGGACGAAGAGCGGATGAAGCGCAGCGGGTTCCGCGCGATGATTTCCTGGTTACGTGCGGCCCGGCCCAGGATCGCCTGATGCATGGTCGGCACGCCGGTGTACCAAGTGGGGTTCACCTCATCCATCCAGCCG
>Ga0268290_100240_pt1 | contig 12171 bp, 12 predicted proteins | sample MetspRMADM_FD_191346 | JGI IMG/M metagenome (GOLD analysis project Ga0268290, IMG submission 191346) | Soil microbial communities from San-Diego area, Southern California, United States - Methylocaldum sp. RMAD-M | ecosystem: Environmental > Terrestrial > Soil > Desert | place: USA: California... | reverse complement strand
ATCCGCTTCTCGGCGAGAACGTGGATGGCCTCGTCGATGGTGCGGTGCGGTGCAACCGTGACCACCGTGCCGCCTTTCTCTGCAAGGATTCGCGCAACGGTCATTTTATATTTCCCCTCCCTGGGAAGTGCACCGTCAGCCCGCGGCGCCGAGAAGCCTCTCGGCCGGGTTGGCCCCGGCTCTGTAACACGATTGTGTGGCGTCCTGGCCGCGCTGGCAAGCGCGTGAATCACAACCACCAACAGGCAGCCTGCACAAAAATGCATTCAGCCCGCCCAGGGAAACCGCCGGCGGCGCGTTCCGTTCGGAGTCGAAGCGGGACTTTTCCGGAGCGATCGATTGCTGCGGGTCCCGTGCGAATCGGCCGGGCTGGCGCTCACTTGGCACAGGCTCGCGCCAGGGAGGCCACGGAACGCCGAAGTGGCCGCCCGGAGGCAATATCGCTTCGCAGGATCAGGCGATCATCTGCCCGTGCAAATCTTCAGATGAGTTCAACCTCGCCATTGGCAATTTTGTAGAAGCCGCCGACAACCTTTACCTGTCCACGGGCAACATAGTCTGAGATGATCGGCCCTGCCTGCTCCAGACGTCGCACGTTGTACCGGACGTTTTGGGCGATGGCCTCGGCGAGCGGATCGGAGGCCTGCGCCTTTTCGGCCAGATCGATCGCGGGCCGGATCGCATCGATCAGAATCGGGAGATGCCCCGGGAGCGCGATGTTCTTCTTCAGGACATCGATCGTCGCTTTGACCGCGCCGCAATTCGAATGGCCGAGCACGATGATCAGTCGGGCGCCCAGCACCTTCACGCCGTATTCGAGGCTGGCGAGGCTGTCGGTGTTGACGAAATTCCCCGCGACTCGAACGATGAAGAGATCGCCGGGGCCCTGGTCGAAGACGAGTTCCGGAGCGACGCGCGCATCGGCACAGCCGACCACACAGGCAATCGGGTATTGCGCAGCGGCCCGAGCGGCTCGGCCGGCGGAGAAATCCCGGTTCGCCGGTGTGTTGGCAGCGTAGCGCCTGTTCCCTTCGATCAACCGGGAAAGGGCCTCGTCCGGGGAAATGGCATTCGGGAGCGGCGTATCGACGGCGGCTTCGGCCGCTGCGGCGAGGGCAGGCGCAGAGGCGAACGGGCTGACCGCGGCAGCGGCCAGCAGGCTGCGACGCGAGAACTGAGATGCATGCTGATCACACACGGCTGCCGCTCCCGAAAAGTCTCGTCCATCTCGGGTTCGGCACCGGTACCTGGCCGTCATCACGCGCCGGTTGTCTCGTATGAGTCGGCGCCGACCCGAGCGGCTTGACTCGTACCCTTCGAGGTTGCAACCGCCGAGTCCAAACTTTGCAGGTAGCTCCGGATGCGCCCCACGCTCGGTGCGAGCCATCCACATCATCCGATCCGAGTCACGGTGGATGCACGGATGTTGGACGACGATTTCTTCGCGCGGATCGCAGCGCTGCGGCGAAGATCCGGTTTCCGTCCGGCACTCGCCTTGTATTGCCGCACCATGACCGAGCCGGCTCAGATCGTGTGGCCGACCCACAAGATGCTCAACCAGTTCGGTCGCTATGTCGTCTCGTTCATGCTGATCCACAACGATTATGCCTGGCGTCATCATCGGGGACCGCGCCCGACGCTGACCGCTCTCCAGGCCATGGTCGTATCCAGCGGCCGGCAGACGGCCGCTTTCGTGTCGACGCTGAAGGCCGCGCGCTTCATCACCGTCGAAGCGGATCGGGAGGACGCCCGCATCAAGCTGCTGAAGGCGGCTCCCGCATTGGTCACCGAGATCGGCCGATCCGGGCGCTTGTTCGTGGCGGCCATGGATATGATCGAGAGCAGGCAGCCGGGGGTTGCCGAGCGCCTGGACTGCACGGACCACTTGGGAGAACTCATCCGCCGCTCGGCCGCGCATGTCCTGCGACACGGCATGCTCATCGAGCCCTTCCCGCGCGTGCTGCGCTTTGCGATGCGCGATTGCGGCTATCCTCTGCTGACGGCCGTGATCGGCGCCCATTACGCCGCCACGATCCCCGATGCTCCCGCCGCGCCGCCGCTCAGCCTGCGCATGATGGCGGAGCGGTTGCGGGTGTCGCGCGCCCATATCGGCAATCTCGTCAAGGAAGCCGAGGAGGCGGGATGGTTTCAGATCACGAATCGCCGCCTGACGATGTTCGACCCGTCGCTTCAGGAGGAGTTCGAACACTGGGCCGCCGGTCAGATGATCTTTTACGACGACCTCGCCGTTGCGGTCTGCGAGGGCGCGTCGGATCGCGATCGCCGCGTGGTGTGAGGAACGGGCTCGGCGATGATAAGGCTCCTTCGCGAACGGGCCAGCCGACGGCCCGGTGCGCCGTCCCGGAGACCGAATCCGGAACGGCGCGGGCATTGAGATTCGGACGGATCGGTCCCGCTCAGCGGCCCTCGGCCTGGCGGCGGGTGATCAAGGTGCGGTTCGGTTGAGCCTCGCCCTTATCTTGGAGGAACGGGACGACGACTCGCAGCCAACCGCGGGTTTCCTTGCCGCCGTAATTGCGCTCGGCAACGTCACGGGTGACGTAGGCCTGCACGTTCATGAAGCCGAAGTTGTAGCCGACGAGGCCGCCCACCGCGATCTGGCCCTGCTGCCGGTAGCCGACGACGTTGGTCTTGAGGTCGGTCGAGCCAAACGCCACCGGGCCGACCTGCCACTTGCCGAACTTCTTCGTGAGGGTGACGTCGAGGTTGAGGTAATCGGGATAGAGCACCCCGTTCGGCGAGCGCGTCTCCAGCATATGGCCGTAGAGCAGGTTGGCGGTGATCGCCCAGTCGTTGGCGGCATAGGTGATCGCGAAGCGGTGGCTCAGCGAGGCCGACTGGGTCAGGAAACGGGTCTCCCAGGGGAGATAACCGCCGAGAAGGTAGCTGACGCCGACGCCGTCGCCGAGATCCCAGGCGAGCTGGCCCGCGAGCAGGGGCTGACCCCAGCCGCTGTTATAGGGCGCGCCGCGCACGCTGGAGGCGGCGATCGGCGCCACGAAGACGAACTGCACCTGTCCGCCGAGAACGGAGAAGGGCGTCGCCCAGAGCAGGGTTGGCAGGTTGACGTTGCTCTCTGAGTCGAGTGGCGCGGTCTCGCGCACGCCGAAGCTCGACAGGTTCACGGCGTAGAAGCCCTTGGGGAACGGCGCACCGAAGGGCACACCCACCGTCTGGCCGGGCTGGGCGGCGGACGCGGCATAGGCGGCGGTGCCGCCGAGGCCGCAGACGCCGGATAGGGCGAGCCCGAGACGGGCGATGACGGCTGCACGATGTTTCACCGGGATCCACTCTCCATCAGGAACGGAGCGATTACGTGCGGCTTTGATCTTCGCTCGCTCTCGTTCTTCTTACCGACGGCCGAGTGGCTCCATTTATTGCCGCCGCAATTTCAGAAAATCTCGACGTGGCATCGAAGTCACAACGCCCCCTGATCGAGCCTCCCAGCAAATGACAACGATCTGACCTTTCGGGCCACCTGTCTCTGCCACCCGAGCGGCGGAGCGAGTGGCTAACCTCGCCCTTTGGCGCTGCCTCGCTCCATCAGCGGCAGGAGGAAGAAGCCCGCGGCGAACCCGCCAAGATGGGCGTCCCAGGCGATCGGCCCTTCACTGCCCCCGAGCGGCAAGGCCAGGACACCGAACAGCAGGTTGGTGACGAACCAGACCGCGAGGAACAGCACCGCCGGGCGATTGCGCAGCAGTTCGGGGATGGTCTGGAGCCGCGGCCGCGGCGGGATCTGCCAGGGCGCTCCGGCCACGAAATGCGGCGGAGGCTGGAAGACGAAGCGGGCCGCTGCCGCCATCAGGGCCGAGATTCCGGCCGAGGCGCCGACGAGCGGCATCAGGCTGTAGGGATCGACCAGGAGATGAACGGCGGCACCTGCCACGATCCCGGCGAGCGCCAGTAGCCCGTAGCGCAGGACGCCGTAGCGGCGCGCGACCGGAGTGCCGAAGACGGCGAGCCACACCGCGTTGAAGATGAGGTGCACCCAGGAGCCATGCAGCAGGGCATAGGTCGCTCCGGTCCAGGGCAGCGCCGACGGATCGGCAACGAGGTAGCGGGCGAATTCCTGGCGTGCCGAGGCCATCTCGGGCCCGCCTGCCCCCTCCCCTGCGGCCCGGATGATCTCGGCCGCCGATGACGGATCGAATGCGGCCGTCCAACGGGCCGGGATGAAGGCGAGATTGAGCAGCACCGAGAGGTCGACCTCGTCCGGCAGAACGCTGCGGAGGACGTGGATCCCGGCCAGCACCGCAATCGAGACGGTGACGATTCCCGGCAGGTTGAAGACGGGCACGCGGCCCTGGCGTGGCAGGTCGGGGGAGGCATCCATGCTGCACCATGTCGGGGAGAAGTGCAGCGCCGCAAGGTCCAATCGGCGCGGGACCGGCGCAAGATCCCTCAATTGCGAGCGAATCCGTCCATCGGCCGTTAAGGTTAAGGATGAGTTGCGCGAGCGTGACCGAACGGGACGGCATAGGGTGTGCGGAGGATGACCACGAACGGCGCGAAGGGACGCTTTTCGTGCCGTACCGATCAAAAACAGAGCCCATCCGGACCCGGGCCGTACCGATGCGGAACATCATGAAGCATCCGACCAGCCGTCAGCTTCACGCCTATTGGGACCGGCTGCGCGGAGAGCGGGCCGCGCCGGAGCGCGGCGAGATCGAGCCCGGCGAGATCCGCAACCTGCTTGCCGACAGCTTCATTCTGGAGACCGATCCGGCGCGGCGGACGAGCGCGGTGCGCCTCGCCGGCACCCGCCTGTGCGCCCTGTTCGGGCGCGAATTGCGGGGCAGCGCCTTCGTCGACCTGTGGGGCGAGCGGCCCCAGCCCTTCGCCGATCCCTGGCAGCTCATCGAAACGGTCGCCTGCGATACCGTCGGCGTGGTGGCGGGACTGACCGGCGTGACGGTTCGTGACGAGACCCTCGATCTCGAATTGCTGCTCCTGCCCCTGCGCCACCGGGGCAAGACCCAGGCGCGCATTCTCGGCGCCTTGAGTCCGCATTGCATCCCGTCATGGCTCGGCAGCCGCCCGATTCTGCGAGTCGAAACCGTGTCCCTGCGGGTGCTCGAGGCGGTCGGGCACGAGCCGGCGGCGAGGCGAACCTTCATCGACACCTTGCCCGAGCCTGCCAACGATGCCCGTCCGGTCCGGTTCGGTCATTTGCTGGTCCACGAAGGCGGACGCGGCAACGCGTGACCTTCCGCGGCCGGAGCCGCAGTATCGAGTCGCGCCATGATAGTTTGAAAGGTTTCCTGCACAAGACGAAGCGGGATCGGACAAGGAAAACAAAGGGTTCGATGCCCTCCCGTTCGATGTTCAGGACGCTCTGACCCGTCATGGACGCGATCCGGCCGTGCGCACTGAGAGCCCGATAGTTTCCGGTTTTCGGTTCTGTTGGACCGGATCGTTTCGCGCGAAGCGGGCCATCTTCGTCGCCCGCCCATCCCATTCCGTCTTCGTGACCGTCGGCGGATCATCTTCCGCGTGCAAGCAAGCCTTTTGTAACCGTGGCGCGGTTAGTGATTCGGTTGGGACATCGAGACCGCCGAGCTGACATGACCGAGCTTTCCCGATCCGGGACGGCCCCCGCTCTGCCGGATTACGCCGCCGAACAGCGTCGGCACCAGCGGGTGCGCGCGACTCTGCTCGGCCGCTACATGCTGGCCGACCGGCGGGAATATCCTTGCCAGACCGTGGACATGTCCCCGGGCGGCGTCCGCCTGACCTGCGCCGTGATCGGTGCGCTCGGCGAGCGCGTGGTGCTGTATCTCGAACAGATCGGCCGACTGGAAGGCGTGATCGTGCGCCACCCGCCGCGGGGTTTCGCGATGCGGATCAACGCGACGCCGCGCAAGCGGGACAAGATCGCGTCCCAGTTGATGTGGCTCGCCAACCGGGAGAGCCTCGGCCTGCCGGAGGGCCGGACCAACGAGCGTCTCGTTCCGAACCAGCCCGGCGTGACCCTGCGCCTGGAGAGCGGCCGGTTCATCGCCGCCCGGATCATCGACATCTCGATGTCCGGCGTGGCGCTCGCGACGTCCTCGTCCCCGCCGATCGGCACGCACATCATGGTCGGCTCCACGCCCGGGCGTGTGGTGCGCTATTTCGAAGGCGGCATCGGCGCCCAGTTCATGCTGCCGATCTCTCCCGACCGCTTCCACGAGGGCATCACGCTTTGAGGTCCCGACGCGGCCGGCGCCGCGTTGCAGGGTCCGTGGGACGCGGCAAGAGACAGGACTTAAGACAGGACTTGGCGGAAACCCGCTCGGTGTCTCTCACGAAACTTGCGCCGCGCCTTCGTCGCCAGAGCGAGACCGATCCGTACGCGGGAGCTTTGTGAGGCGCTCTTAGCCAGCCTATCCGAGACGAGTCGTGCGAGCGCGCAGAAATGGCGCGGCCGGCGCGATGAGCCTACATGCAGGCCGCGCCTCGCCATCCTCAGTCGAATCGTCTCCGTCTTACCGAGCTGGTCCCCTACCGCGCGGCGGCTCCGCGTGGTCCGAGGAGCGACTCGGAGTGTCGGAAGCCGAGGGCCCGCAACAGGCCGCCCCGCAGGATCGCCGGAGATATCCCGACGATGACGGGCCGATCCTGCTCGACCGGATCGACACCACCGTCCGGCTTTCTCAGAACACGCCCTGTCCGCGGCGGAATTGTGTAGCCGCGACCGATCCGTGCCCTTCGTCGCCCGTCCGGCGTCCCTCACGGTTTCCCAGTCCCTAACACGATCTCCCGCATTTGCCGCAGATCCGTGAGCCGCAATTCGCCCTTGCGCACGGGCGGATCGTTGCCAAGGCGAATCGATAAAATTGCGCGGATCGGCTTCAGCGCGGCGGAGGGGGTGCGGCGACATCCTGGCCTCGTTGAAGGAAACGCCGCGATGCGCACCACCGGGACGGGTCATCTCAAGACGGGGCTCCAAATGGGGCTTCTGGCGATGCTGACCCTCTGCGTCAGCCTCCTCGGCGAGGGCGCCCAAGCTCAGACGGCTCCTCAGACGATGGCCGCGCTGCCCACGGCGAATGCGGGCCTCACTACCGGAGCCGAAGCCCGGCCGATCCTGGCCTGGACCGAGTTCTGCCAATCCTATCCGGCGGAATGCGCCTTCGACCGGGCCGAGCCCGCCCGGATCGCGCTGACTCCCGCCATCTGGTCGAGCATCGTCTCGATCAACCGCCGGGTGAATCGGACGATCGACCCCGTCACCGATCAGGAGCATTGGGGCCGGCCCGACCGCTGGGACCTCGCCGAGGACGGCCGGGGCGACTGCGAGGACTTCCAGCTCCTCAAGCGCCGGATGCTGGCCGCGACGGGCCTGCCGCGCCGGGCGATGCGGATGACCGTCGTGATCGACGAGAAGGGCGAGGGACATGCCGTCCTCACCCTCATCACCGACCGTGGCGACTACATCCTCGACAACAAGACCAGCGCGGTGCTGCCCTGGGCCCAGACCGGCTACGTCTTCATCAAGCGCGAGGGCCAGGACGCGCTGGCATGGGTTTCGCTCGGCGGGGCCAGCTCGCCCGTCACCACGGCGAACCGCTGAGCGCGACCCGCTTCGTGGATCGATCCCGCACGGCCGGAAGGGACTCGGGCAGAACAGGCGACCGGTGTGGCCGGATTGCCAGCCCGAGCGAGGTTGTCTCAACCCGGCACGGGGAAGCAGCGATCCGCCTTCATCCTTCCTTCACTTTCGTATTGAGCCGGGCGCCGGGCCGTGCAAGCTTCGCCGGGAAACAAGGGGCTGCAGGACGGTCGGCCATGCGGTACGCGGTGCTTAGGGGCGTCGGCACTGGATCGGCGTTCCTCCGCGGGGACGTGAGACGGCGCCTCGGCCGAGTGGCCCATCTGTCCCTCGTCGGCGCCACCCTGCTGCTCGGTGGTGCCGCGGCGCCGGTCCAGCCGAGCCAAGCGCGCACCGCCGGCCTACCCGAGGCGGGCACCGCAGCCGATCCGGGCGCCCCCGCCCGGCCCGTCGCCGCCTGGAACGATTTCTGCGCCCGCTACCCGTCCGAGTGCACGGTCGATCCCGGTGAGCCGGCGCTCGTCACCCTGACGCCCGCGACGTGGCACACGCTCACGACCGTGAACCGTCGGGTCAACGCCCGCATCAAGCCGATCACCGACATGGCCCACTGGGGTGTCGTCGATCGCTGGGATTTCCCCGACGACGGCTTCGGCGACTGCGAGGACATCCAACTCCTCAAGCGCCGGATGCTCGTGGAGCGTCGCCTGCCCCGCCGGGCGCTGCGCATGACCGTCGTGATCGACGAAATCGGTGAAGGCCACGCGGTGCTGATGGTGCGCACCGACCGGGGCGACCTGATCCTCGACAACAAGACCAATGCGGTGCTGCCCTGGCAGCGCACCGGCTATAGCTTCGTCAAGCGCGAGGGGCAGGACGGCAGGGCTTGGGTGAGTCTCAATAGCGACACTTCGCCCGTCACCACTGCCAACCGCTGATCCGGATCGTCGTTCGGGCGTTGAAGGGCATGCTTCTGCCGCGCTCCGAAATCCTCACCCATGCTCGCCGCCTCGATGGGCGTTCTCGCGTTCGGTCGGCGCCTCCTTCCATGACGGCGGCGCCCCATGTCCCGCACTGACGCCGTGCGCGCTCGACCGCCGAACGGGGGACCCGAGGCCGACCTTCTCGTCCTGCTCCCGCTCCCCGCGCTCATCCTGGATGAAGCCGAGGCCGGGCCGACGATCGCCAGTGCCAACCCTGCCCTGCTGGCGCTGACCGGCCGCGGCGAGGCCGAGCTTGTCGGACAACCGATCGAGGCGCTCGCCTGTCGTCATGGCGATCATGCGGGCTGGGCTCCCTTGCGCGAGGCACTGGCCCGCGGCGAGACCGGACGCTTCGAGTTGCTGTTGGCCCGCGGCGACGGCGCCTCGTTCTGGGGCGAGATCCACCTCGCAGCCCTGCCCGGCGCCGACGAGGCTCCGCGCTTCCTCAGCCAGATCGTCGACGTGACGCGGCGGAGGGATGCGGAGGACGCCCTCGCGCTGTCGCGGCAGCGGGAGGCGCTCGGGCTCCTCACGAACAGCGTCGCGCACGAGTTCAACAACTTCCTGCAGATCCTGATCGGCTACATCGACGGGCTGAAGCGGCGTCTCGGCGACCGGCCCGAGCCCTTCATCCAGCGGGCGATCACGCGCTCCACCGAAGCCTCCGAGCGGGCCGCCGTGCTGACCCGGCAGCTCCTTGCCCATTCCCGGCGGATCGCGCCCGACCTGCGACCGGTCGATCTCGGCGCGGCAGTGCAGGCCGGCCTCGACCGGCTGCGCCCGAGCCTGCCGTCGGGAATCGATCTCGACCTGTCGATCCCCGACGGTCTGCCGCCGGCCCTGTGCAACCCGATCCAGCTCGAATTGGCGCTCGGCCACATCCTCACCAATGCCTGTGAGGCCATGGCTGGGCGGGGGCGTATCCGCGTAGCACTGTTCGCGGTCGAGCCCGGCGACCGCTCGCTGCAGCGTCCGGAGGCGGGAGCCGTCGGTTTGACAGTCTCGGATAACGGGCACGGGCTCTCGCCCGAGATGCTGTCGCGGGCGCTCGCCCCCTTTGCCACGACGCGCGAATCCGGCCGGGGTGCGGGGCTTGCCATCGTCCACGGCTTGATGAAGCGCCAGAACGGCACGATCTCAATCGAGAGCCGGCCCGGCGAGGGCGCAACCGTGCGGCTCGTCTTCCCCGCCGCGCGCTGATCTCGTTCGGGTGCTCCGCGCCGCGGGCCAACCCCATCGGACGGAAAAATTCGCCGCACGGCCGAAAAAGTCGAGCTTGGACGGGACTAAAAACGCGCACCGGACGTCACCATCTAAAGAAGGGGCATTTCGCCCTTTTGGTGACCGAGGTTCTTTCGATGGCTTCCTCCCCCGCGCGCCGTCGGCGCGTCGTGACCCTCCTCGCGCTCGCGGCTTCGCTCGCCCTGGCGGCGCCCGCCGTTGATGCACGGCCGGGCGGCGGCGGCGGTATGGGCTCGCGCGGCTCGAAGACCTTCAGCGCGCCGCCCTCCACCGCGACCTCGCCGGGCGCGATGGGCCCGATTCAGCGCTCGCAGACGAGCCCGAGCCCCGGCTTCAACAATCCCGGCATGGCGGCGCAGAGCCAGGGACGGCGCTTCGGCGGCGGCTTTCTCGGCGGCATGCTCGGCGCGGGCCTGATCGGTGCCCTCCTCGGTGCTGGCCTGTCCGGCGGCCTCGGCGGCATCGGCTCCTTCATCGGCCTGATCTTCCAGATCGGCCTGATCGCGCTGCTCGTGATGTTCGTCGTGCGCTTCTTCCGCCGCCGCCAGGAGGGCAACCAGCCCGCCATGGCCGGCAATGCGCCCCATGCCCGCTCCGGATTGCCGCCACAGGGCGGCATGCCCGGTGGTGTGAACGCCGGCATGAACACTGGCATGAACGGTGGGATGAATCCGATGGGCGGCAGCTACAGCGGCGGTGCCCGCCCGCAGCCGGTGCAGGTCCAGCCGGAAGACTTCCAGGCCTTCGAGCGCTCGCTCAACGAGATCCAGGGCGCCTATGGCCGTGAGGACGTCGCCGCCCTTCGCCGTCTCGCGACGCCGGAGATGGTCGGCTACTTCGAGGAAGATCTGCGCGCCAACGCCGCCCGCGGCGTGGTGAACCGGATCTCGGACGTGAAGCTCCTTCAGGGCGACCTGTCCGAGGCGTGGCGCGAGGGTCCGGTCGAGTTCGCCACCGTCGCCATGCGCTTCTCGTTGCGCGATGAGGTGTTCGAGCGCAGCACCAACCGCCACGTCGAGAACGGCCCGCAGGAGGCCAAGGAGTTCTGGACCTTCGTGCGCGAGCCCGGTGGCCCTTGGCGGCTCTCGGCGATCCAGCAGGGCCGCTGAGCGGTCTCACCCTCTCAACAGAAAGGGCGTCCGGCGAGAGCCGGGCGCCCTTTTTTCACGTCCGGATGATGCTGACGCGCCGCCCTCACTCCGTCAGCGAGCGCGCCTCTTCCGGCAGCATGATCGGGATGCCGTCGCGGATCGGATAGGCGAGCTTCGCGGAGCGGCTGATGAGTTCTTCGCGCGCCGCGTCGTATTCCAGCGGCTCCTTGGTCAGCGGGCAGACGAGGAGTTCGAGCAGGCGGGGATCGACCCGGGTCGCTTCGACGGGCGGGGCAGAGGAGTCGGCCATGGTTCCTGTCACTTCCGGTGGGCTAGAGCGTCGTTCCGGATCCGGTATCCAGAGCGGTGCTCTAGGTCTCTGATGTTGCATCGTCACTTCCCGAAAGACGGCAACCACCTTTCAGGACGATGCTCTAGCCCGCGGTCGGCACGGCTGACCGCGGGACGTGTCAAATCATTGCAGCGTCGGTTCCGCCCCGCTGGCACGCACCAGTTCCATCTCGGTCACGGCGATCAGCACCTCGGCCCGCGTCTTGAGATCGGGCGCCTCCAGCATCGCCTGCTTCTCGCGCACGCCGAACGGGCTCATCATGCAGAGCGCGTTGACCAACGCCTCGTTCGGCGCTTCCTCGATGCCGGCCCAGTCGACCTGAAGCTCATTGGCCTCGATGAAGTTGCGCAGGGTCAGCAGCACGGCCTCACGATCGACCGCCTCCTCGCCAGCCCGCGCCTCGAAGTCCTGAGCGAAACTGTCGTAGGAGACCTGACAACGGCGGTAGGCGGTGGTGACGGCGAGCTCGCTCTCGATCCGGAAGCGGCTGACACCGGTGAGCGAGATCAGGTAGCGCCCATCGCCGGTTTCGGCGAACTGGCTGATCCGCCCGGCACAGCCGACCCGGTAGAGCCGGGGGCTGAGCGGCGAGCCGCCGCCCTCCGGATCGGGCTGGATCATGCCGATGATCCGCTCGGAGCGCAGCGCGTCGTCCACCATGGCGAGATAGCGCGGCTCGAAGATGTTGAGCGGCATCTGCCCCCGCGGCAGCAGCAGCGCGCCGGGCAGCGGGAAGACCGGGATGATGGCGGGACAATCCACCGGCGACTTGCAGCTCGGCTGCGGGCTCATGCGCGGCTTTCCTGCTGAGGGAGGGGGCATGGGACGCCCCGTCCGTTGGCTTCGGTCGCCGTAACGCTCTCGCGGAGACTTTGCCTCACGAGAACAGCAGCGTCGAGAGCTGGCGGCGCCCGCGGATCGCGGCCGGATCCATCAGGCCCCAAG
>Ga0268290_100239_pt1 | contig 12317 bp, 10 predicted proteins | sample MetspRMADM_FD_191346 | JGI IMG/M metagenome (GOLD analysis project Ga0268290, IMG submission 191346) | Soil microbial communities from San-Diego area, Southern California, United States - Methylocaldum sp. RMAD-M | ecosystem: Environmental > Terrestrial > Soil > Desert | place: USA: California... | reverse complement strand
GGGGTGTCGTGCGCCCGGCCAGCATCGCTCGACACGGCGCAAGGTGCCGCAGGGCAGAGACGACGAAGCGGCACTCACCGCCGATCTCGGGACCTCGACCGAAAGGTCGGGTCGTTATGGCTATCGGAAGATCAGTGCCTTGCTGAAGGCGGCAGGCTGGCTGGTCAACGAGAAGCGGGTCGAGCGGATCTGGCGGCGTGAAGGTCTGAAGGTGCCAGCGTGGCATCTGAAGAAGGGCGGACGGTGGAAGGGGGACCGCTCGTGCCCGCGGCTGCGGGCGGGGCACCGCAATCATGTCTGGTCCTATGACTTCGTCGAAGCCCGAATGCCTGAGGGACGCAAGTTCAGAATGGTTAGCGTGGTTGAGTTCACGGGCGAGTGCCTGGCGATCCGGGTCGCGCGCAAGCTCAAGGCCATAGATGTCATCGACGTGCTCTCCGACCTGTTCACTTGCGCGGCATGCCTGGCCATATCCGCTCGGACAACGAACCGGAGTTCATCGCCAAGTCGGTCCAGGCCTCGTTCACCGGCGTCGTTGCCAGAACAGCCTACATCGCTGCAGGTTCGCCGTGGGAGAACAGCTAAATCGAGAGCTTCAACCCAAGGCTACGGGACGAGCTATCGAACGGCGAGACCTTCTCCAAGCTCAAGTTTCGAAGTTTGTAAGCACTAAACTTATAAAGAGCGGTTAGCGACATTCTACCGAAGTGCCTGATTTGGTCGGGTGACTCGTCAGCAAAATTATTATATCGCCATGTGTAAAGGCCACAACGGCCACCACGTTTCGAGTAATTCTGCGCCAATCAGCTCTTGATTGCTGCTCGTGTATGAGAAAAATATTCAGATCTATTTCTGATTTTTTAATCGGCTCTTTGTGATAATTTCATAATTTAGCGCTAAATATACGTCTGTGGCGAGTATCTTGTGAATTAGATGCCTTCTATGCCGACGATTTTGTCAATTCAGTTCGGATAGCTGAGCATTTGTTGTCTGTATTCTGGTGCTCGCTGGTGAGGGCTCGCGCCGACTCCAACTCGGCCATTCTCTCGTCGATCGCTTCTCGGCAGGAGGCGTGTTCATGGGAACCCGTGACATGCCAGTGCGCCTCTGAAACTGCGCAGAGCGTCAAGCCCTCCGGGTTGATGGTCATGCGCCAACTCCGAACGGATCTATCTCGAGCGGACATCGCGGCCACGCACCGGTCGAGGAAGTCGAGACGGGATGCATCCTCACTGGAGGCCGTCCTCAGAGCCGCACAGATCAAATCGGTTTCCTCGCGAGTGAGCCAGACGGTAGATGTGCCGAACCCCTGTCGCTCGGCCTCCGTCATCTCCCGGGATAGGCGCGTCGCCAGCGCCGTGCGGAACGACTCGGACGCAGTTGCGGGCGGTCGTCCATGCATCTAGCTCGCCCTTTCTCCTGCTGCCTGCCGCGGCGTGCCGATGGCCGCGACTACAAGCGGATGTTGGCTCATCACGTTCTCACCGGCATCCGCACGTTAACGCAAGCGGATCGTCCGAGATGCCATATCCGCGACAATCTGGTCAGTTCCGGCTCGTGCTTCATCATTTCACCTCTGGCTACCATCGATCTCATGGAACGGCGGTCGGTCGTGGCCACTCACAGGGTGTAGCACTGAGACGTCGTGTGATCGGAGCGTCTCAAAAGCTCCTATTTCCGCCTGCAACGGGTGCAACTCATGTGCACTCCTCGGGGCCGGACTTCGTGCCGTTCTCGACGCCAACAAAACGTTGCTCATGATGTTACCGATCGAGGCGGCGGCTGAGCTCTGCCCCGCGACCGCCGCAGAGGCGCCATCGATTCCGATACCATGCACCCGGTTCGTCTCGCTCCAGCGCACAGCGCCCAACTGGTGACATCCTCGGCTCCGGCTCGGCCGGTGACGCATCGGCCATGCGTGTTGCACCATCGGCCGGCGGAGCCATGCGCGTGCTGAAGGATCTGCTCTCGAACGAGATCTATGCTGTGAATTTCGGCGTCGTGGCCGATGACGGCATCGATGATGGTCCCGCTCTGCGAAAAGCTCTGCGGTTCGCGCAGATTCGCGGTGCTCGTCTTCGATTGCCGCCCGGCGTCATCACGGTCTGTCCGGATCCCGACGAAGCGGAAGCCCTTCTTCGCGTCACCAGCCTCGTGGAGATCGCCGGAGCGTCACGTGGATCCCGCATCGAGCCATGCGCAGCAGCCGGCAATCGTGCTGTCATCCTGATCAAACCTTTAGCCGATTCCGGCGGGATTCGTGGCGCGGTCCAGTGAGACTTCTCTATCGGCAAGCTCGGTTCGAAACGGTTCGGTGGCGACGGCATCCACATCGACACCACGACCCGGAATGGCTTCGTCGCTAAGCTGCTCGCTGAGAACGTCAGTATCGCAGATACCGGACCCGGCAAGTGGTCCGTAGTGCACGTAACCGGCTCTTCTATCGTCAAGATTCCCTTTCCGATCCTGACTAATTTGTGATCTCTCGCCGTCCGGATCGCTCCCGCAACGCCACCATCTACTCCGGCTTAGCCGATGGAGAGTTCGTCTCATCCAGGACCGGTTCCATCCCCTGCCGGTGACGCTCGCCCTGGTTGTTCGCATCGGGCTCGCCTCAACCGATTTCTCAAATCCGATGGATCACGTGCACGGGCTGGCAAGCAGGGCTCCGTAGAACGAGGCTATGAGACTGCCTGACTCCGAATTCCGCCTGATCGGTGTGGCCGCCGCTCTGTGCGGCTTGTTGGTGATGATGTTCGCCAATCCGCCCTCAGTTGCATCGCTGAGTTGGGGATGCCTGGGGCTCGTCCTCTTCGGAGTTTCCAGGTTGACGCCGCACCCGCGCCGCAAGCATGAGCCGAATCTCAGATTGGGTGTGGTAGCGTCCGCGGAGGCCGGGAGTGCAGCCGAAGGCAACGAGCCTGATGCACCGCTCGCCGCGAGACCCGCCAATGTCCACGCCGTGCTCCAACGCCAGGTGCGCGTGCATCGTTCTTCCAACCCGATGATCGTATCCTCGGTCCTTCCTCCATCCCGTGCTTCGCGATCGCCCTCGACACCTTGAGAGCACGGCCGCGTTCGCTCCTCGTCCGGAACCGGTCGCGTTCGGCTGAAGGCCTCGCCTCGGGGCGGGTCGATGGGATCGCGGCCCTCTCGCGTTTTGGACCTCTGGCTTATCCGGGATCTCGGGTCGGAGCCGTGTTCCGGTTCGGGTCGCGGCCGAGCCGTAGAACCGAGAATCCGGCGAGGATCAAGACGACGGCGACCGCGGCCAATCCGTCGTCGAAGCGCCCGGTCGTGTCGCGGATCCAGCCCATGAGTGCCGGTCCGGCGAAGCCGCCGAGACTGCCGAGCGCATTGATCAGCGCGATACCGCCCGCGGCTGCGGTTCCGGTGAGCAGCCGCGTAGGCAGGGTCCAGAAGGTCGGCAGTGCCGCAAACACGCCCAGCGCAGCTGCGCTCAGCGCGACGATGGTGAGGGGCAGCGTGCCAACTTGGCTCGCGGCGAAGAGCGCGAGGCCGGCGGCCACGGTCGGAATCGCGACGTGACGGACGCGCTCTCCCGTGCGATCGGAGCGCCGCGTCCAGGCGACCATCCCCGCCGCCGAAACGATGTACGGGACGGCGGTCACGAATCCCGTCGCCGTCGTCGTGAAGCCGAAGCTGCTCACGATCTGCGGCAACCACAGGCCAACCGCGTAGAGGCCCGTGCTGAGCCCGAAATAGACGAGTCCGAGGCCGAGCACCCGCGGATCGAGGAGAGCGCTGCCGAGATGCGCTGTCCGGTCCGGCCGTAGACGATGATCGTCGGCCATCCGAGCAACCAGGCTCGCCCGTTCCTGGTCGGTCAGCCAGGTGGCGCACTCGGGACGGTCGGTCAGCACGAACAGGGTTGCGAGACCGAGAGCCAAGCAGGGCGCGGCCTCGAGGAGGTAGAGCCACTGCCATCCTGCGAGGCCGAGCCAACCGTCGGTGACGCTCATGACGAGGGCGGATAGCGGCGCGCCGATGGCAGCCGAGAGCGGCACCGCCATCATGAAGGTGCCGACGATGCCCGCGCGCTGCGCGGCCGGAAACCAGTAGGTCAGATAGAGGATGATGCCGGGGAAGAAGCCGGCCTCGGCAAGCCCAAGGAGGACGCGGACGAGGTAGAACGACCATTCGCCCGTCACGAAGGCGGTCGAGGCGGAGATCAGCGACCATGTCACCATGATCCGTGCGATCCAGATCCGCGCTCCGACCCGTTCCAGAATGAGGTTGCTCGGAACTTCGAAGGCGACGTAGCCGAGGAAGAACAGACCCGCTCCGAACCCGTAGGCCGTAGCCGACAGGCCGATATCCCTGTTCATGGTGAGAGCGGCGAAGCCGACATTCACCCGGTCGAGATAGGCGAAGAAGTAGCACAGCATCAGGAAGGGCAGCAGGCGCCGCGCCACCTTGCGCGTGAGCGCATCCGCCATTCCGTGGTCCCGCCCCATTGCCTCGCCCGGCCTTCGTGGCCCTTTCGGCACGGTTCTCCATGCCTCATCAGGTCCTTGCCGGGCGCCATGCGCCCGGCTCTCGTAACGGAGTTGCCGGCAGTCGGATAGAAGGTCCTTCACCGCGAGAGGCGCCGGGCTGAACATCATCCGCTCGATGGTGAGCGTCGCGACATCCAATACAATCGAGTGCTTGAAAAGGTGAGGCGAGGTTTCGAGGACGCGCTCGGCGTCACGGTCGGTCACGCGGAACCGGCACCGTGCGGCCCGGCTTCTCTTGTCATGGGCGCTGTTCTCGTACAGCGCCAGAACCGTGACAGGAGGATGCCATGGGTCTGTTCACGAAGGACATCAAGTCGTTGGACGACCTCTTCGTGCACACGTTGCAGGACGTCTATTACGCCGAGAACCAGATCACCAAGGCTCTACCGACGATGATCGGGAAAGCGACGAACGCGCTGCTGCGCCAGGGCTTCGAGACGCATCTGCGTGAGACGGAAGGGCAGATCAAGCGCCTGGAGCAGGTGTTTGAGATGCATGGTCACAAGCCGAAAGCGGTCAATTGTCCGGCCATCGACGGCATCATCAAGGAGGCCAACGAGACGGCAGGCGAAGTCGCCGATAAGGAGGTGCTCGATGCGGCTCTGCTCGCGGCGGCGCAGGCCCTCGAGCATTACGAGATCGCCCGCTACGGCACCCTTGTCGCTTGGGCCAAACGACTTGGCCGGGACGACTGCGCCGCCCTGCTCCAGCAGACGCTCGACGAGGAAAAGGCGACCGACCAGAAGCTCACGGCGCTGGCCGAGAGCCGGGTGAACCAGAAGGCGGCTTGATCATGGTCGAAAGGGAGCGTCCGATTTCCGAAGATCGCCCCAAGCCCCCTGCGCAAGGCCCGATCCCCGGGATTGAGCGGCTGCGATCCGATCCTCAGCCCGGCCCGCATTCCCCGTCTCCGCCGACCGAGGATGGGGTGCGGCCCTCGAACAAGGCAGGGAGCGGCTGAGCCCCCGTCCCGGCGTTTCAGGTCGGCCGACACGATTTCCGAAGAACCGATGCCGGCTGACCGAAAAGTCCAGGCTCTTCCCTCTTGGACGAAGCCCTCATCGATCGTGTACCTGTCCGGTATTCCGGACGGAACGCCGTCGGTAAGATCCGCATCGCCTCCGTCGGACTGACGAACTGGGGCGGCCCATGCTTCTTCCCTCAGCCTCTTGAAGGCAGGCGTTTCCGCCAGCCCGGTCGTGCCGGATGCATTTGCGGCGCTCGCGTCTCCATGGGGACGCCGCGAAACGACGGGCGTGGACCTTGCACCCGTCCCCACGGTTCCCTCTGAACTGTTTCGAGTCCTTCCGCGCCGGTACCGCCCATGACTGCCCTCTTTCCTTTCGACAACAGCTACGCGCGCCTGCCCGGCCGTTTCTTTGCGAAGGTTGCGCCTACGCCGGTCGAGGCGCCGAGACTGGTGCGGCTGAACCGTGCGCTCGCCGTCGAACTGGGCCTTGATCCCGAACGGCTCGAGACCCCCGAAGGTATCGGAGCCCTGGCCGGGCAGCGCGTTCCGGAGGGAGCGGAGCCGCTCGCTGCTGCCTATGCCGGGCACCAGTTCGGACAGTTCGTACCGCAGCTCGGTGACGGGCGGGCTATCCTGCTCGGCGAAGTCGTCGATCGCCACGGGCTCCGCCGCGATGTCCAACTCAAAGGGTCGGGTCCAACGCCGTTTTCCCGGCGTGGCGACGGACGCGCCGCCCTCGGGCCGGTGCTGCGCGAGTACCTCGTCAGCGAGGCCATGCACGCCCTCGGCATCCCGACCACCCGCGCGCTCGCCGCCGTCACAACGGGGGAGCAGGTCATCCGCGAGACGGTGCTGCCCGGCGCCGTCCTGACCCGGGTCGCATCGAGCCATATCCGGGTGGGCTCGTTCCAGTTCTTCGCCGCCCGCGGTGACGTCGAGGGCCTGCGTGCGCTCGCGGACCACGCCATCGCGCGCCACGATCCGGCGGCGGCCGAGGCCGAAAACCCCTACCGTGCCCTGCTCGAAGGCGTGATCCGCCGCCAAGCCGAACTGGTCGCCCGCTGGCTCACCGTCGGCTTCATCCACGGGGTGATGAACACCGACAACATGTCGATTGCCGGCGAGACCATTGATTACGGTCCCTGCGCCTTCCTCGACACCTACGATCCGGCGACTGCCTTCAGCTCCATCGACCGGCATGGACGCTACGCCTACGGCAACCAGCCGCGCATCGCCCTGTGGAACCTCACCCGGCTCGCGGAAGCCCTGTTGCCGCTCCTGTCGGACGACGAGACGCGGGCCGTCGGTGAAGCCGAGGGTGCACTGTCAGGGTTCGCCGGACTGTTCGAGGCCGCCTATCACGGCGGACTCAGCCGCAAGCTCGGGCTCGCCACGAAGCGGGACGGCGATACCGCTCTCGCCGGGGACCTCCTGAAGGCCATGTCCGAAAACGAGGCCGACTTCACCCTCACCTTCCGGCGCCTCGGTGAGACCGTGCCGGTGGACGGAAACGATCCCGAGCCGGCGGCCGTCGAGGCCGTGCGGAGCCTCTTCATCGATCCGACCGCCTATGACCGCTGGGCCGAGCGCTGGCATCGGAGGCTTGCCGAAGAGCCGGGCGACGCCGCGGCACGGCGGCAGTTGATGCGGACGGCCAACCCCGCCTTCATTCCGCGCAACCATCAGGTTGAGGCGATGATCGAGGCCGCGGTCGAGCGACAGGATTTCGCGCCGTTCGAAACGCTGCTGACCGTCCTCGCCCGCCCCTACGACGCCCAGCCCGGCTTCGCGCGGTTCGCGGAGGCTCCGGAAGGCGGCGGACGCGGCTATCGTACCTTCTGCGGAACCTGAGAAGAGAATTTTTTCCTTGCATTATCCCGTCGTCGGCAAGACGCGAGGAATATATATTCATTAGCGTATGTTCATTTTGTACTGTGAGGCGGCACCGGCGCCGTGACCTCGACCATCGCCGGTGCGGCGCGGGCATCCGAAGAGACCGGGGCAGCTGCCCAGGTGCTCGCCTCGGCCTCCGTGCTGTCGCGGCAATCGGAGCATCTCAGCGCCGAGGTGGCCCGCTTCCTGGGCACGGTGCGGGTGGCATGATGCCAGAGCGCGGCGGATCCAGGTTCAAAAGCGAGCTTCGCCGCCGCAAATACGGGTGACGCGGATTGACGGAAGGGTGCGCATCGCTTAATCCGCGCCCCTTACTTGCTGAGAGTCACTCGCCCAAGGGCGGCGAGGAAGCGGCGAACGGATCGACGATGCGCACGGTTCTTATCGTAGTGGAAGCGCCACGGACGGGGCGGGCTTGAGATCAAGCCCGACAGGCCCGGTCGGTGGCGCATGCAGGGTCCCTCGGGGCCCTTTTTTATTGCGCGAAATCCAGCGGGCCGGCATGCGGATCGGAACACGAAGAACGGATTGATGGAGGAGTCGATGAGCGGCGAGGTCATGACCGGGGCCCAAATGGTCATCCGGGCGTTCCAGGATCAGGGCGTGGATACCCTGTTCGGCTATCCAGGCGGCGCCGTGCTGCCGATCTACGACGCGCTATTCGACGAGACCACGATCAAGCACGTGCTCGTGCGACATGAGCAGGGTGCGGTCCACGCCGCGGAAGGATATGCCCGCTCCTCCGGCAAGGTCGGCGTCGTCCTCGTCACCTCAGGCCCGGGCGCGACCAACATCGTCACCGGCCTGACCGACGCGATGCTGGATTCGATCCCGCTCGTCGCTGTCACGGGCCAGGTCCCAACGCATCTGATCGGCTCCGACGCGTTCCAGGAATGCGATACGGTCGGCATCACTCGGCACTGCACGAAGCACAACTACCTCGTGAAATCGATCGAGGATCTGCCGCGCATCCTGCACGAGGCGTTCTACGTCGCGAGCCATGGCCGCCCCGGCCCGGTCGTCATCGACCTGCCGAAGGACATCCAGTTCGCGACCGGCGTCTACAACCGTCCGACGCACAACGGGCACAAGACCTACAACCCGCCGGTCAAGGGCGACTCGGATAAGATCCGGGCGGCCGTCGAACTGATGGCGGGCGCGCGTCGGCCGATCTTCTACACGGGCGGCGGCGTCATCAATTCCGGGCCGGAAGCGTCCCGCCTGCTGCGCGAGCTGGTCGCCGAGACGGGCTTCCCCGTCACTTCGACGCTGATGGGTCTCGGTGCCTTCCCGGCTTCCGACGACAAGTTCCTCGGGATGCTGGGCATGCACGGCACCTACGAGGCCAACCTCGCGATGCACGACTGCGACGTGATGATCAACATCGGTGCGCGCTTCGACGACCGCATCACCGGTCGCCTCGATGCCTTCTCGCCGTACTCCAAGAAGATCCACGTCGATGTCGACGCCTCTTCGATCAACAAGGTCGTGAAGGTCGATGTCGGCATCCTCGGCGATTGCGCCGCGGTGCTGGAGGAGATGCTCGCCCAGTGGCGCGCCCTGCCGAAGCAGCCCGACAAGGCGCGGATGGAGGACTGGTTCAACAAGATCAGCCGCTGGAAGTCGCGCGACTGCCTCGCCTACTGGCCCTCGGGCACGATCATCAAGCCGCAATACGCCGTGCAGCGGCTCTACGAGGCGTGCAAGGACCGTAAGACCTTCGTCACCACGGAGGTCGGCCAGCATCAGATGTGGGCGGCGCAGTACTTCAAGTTCGATGAGCCGAACCGCTGGATGACCTCGGGCGGCCTCGGCACCATGGGCTACGGCTTGCCGGCGGCGATCGGCACGCAGCTCGCCAACCCGGACGGGCTCGTCATCGACATCGCGGGCGAAGCCTCGATCCTGATGAACATGCAGGAGCTCTCGACGGCGGTTCAGTACCGGCTGCCGGTCAAGATCTTCATCCTGAACAACGAGTACATGGGCATGGTGCGCCAGTGGCAGGAGCTGCTGCACGGCTCGCGCTACTCGCAGAGCTACTCGGAGAGCCTGCCCGACTTCGTGAAGCTGGCCGAGGCCTACGGCGCCAAGGGCATCCGCTGCGAGAAGCCGGGCGAGCTCGACGCGGCGATCCAGGAGATGCTGGCCTATGACGGGCCGGTGATCTTCGATTGCGTCGTCGACAAGACCGAGAACTGCTTCCCGATGATCCCGTCGGGCAAGGCGCACAACGAGATGCTGCTGTCCGACTACCTCGGCGAGACCGGGGTGGAGCTCGGCGACGTCATCTCGGCCGAGGGCAAGATGCTGGTCTGATCGGACCGGCATCCTGTCTCGCGGCACGGAGCCATGGAGCGGACGCTTCGATCGGCGGTGTCGGGCCTTCCCTTACCGGAAGGCCCGGTGCCAGCGCCGCGGAAGTCGCAGGCCGATCCGCTGCGGCCATGTCGGCCGTGGCAGCGCGTCGTGGCGGCTCGGATCGAGGCGCGGCACGGTCGCGGCACGTTCCGCCGCCGCTCGGTCGGTGCATTTGCGAAGGAGTACGAAGAACTCGCTCTCCCGCGGGCGGGTCGGCTCCAGGGCCGCGCATTCGAAAGGCAGCAGGTCGAGGCCGATCAGCTCCGCGAGGATCCGGGCGAAGCTGCAGGGCGTGAACACCGCGCAGTGCACATCGACCGAGGCACCCGTCTCGGCGATGCCGGCAGCGATGGACAGGGCTTCGGTCGGACCGCCGCTGATCGGCTTGCACGTCACGGAGCTGCCCTTCCAAATCGCACCAGCGTCGACCGGGCTCGTGCGGGCGAAGTGCTCGTAGACTGTGGCGAGCGGCGGCTTGCGCAGGTCGGCGAGATGGGCGGCGACCAGCGCGCCGGCCGTCGTCGGTGTGCGGAAGTGGTCGAAGGTGAAGCGCTTGTCGGGCACGATGAGGCAGAACACGCCACCCTCGCGCAGGGCGTCACCCGCCTCGCGCAGCCAGCCGACGGGATTGGGGACGTGCTCGACGACGTGCGAGGCCACGATGTAATCGACCGGCCCGCGCGGACCGAGCGCGTCCGACAGGCCGCCCTCCCCCAGGACGATATCGACGGGATGGATGCCGTCGGTACCGGCCGGGCCGAGCGTCGGATGGCCGTTGTACTGGCGGCGCAGCTCGTCCGTCGGCAGGTGGTCGGCGTAGAGCACGTCGCCGTCCTCCTTGAGGATGAGAGGGTTCGTAAGGGGGCCGATCTCGACGCCGGTTCGGCCCTGCGGCAGGACGAGATTCAAGACACGCTGGCGCCGATCCATGGCGCGGCCGGTATCACGCCACCGGCAGGCGGGTCCAGCATTGCGGTGCTGACCTGAGGTGGCGAAAGCAGAATCACGCAGGGTTCAAGTTGAGGAACGCCAGACGATGAACGCGATGAACAGCCACTACTCCGAGCCAACGCGGATCGAGACCGTCAACCGCCACACCCTGGCGGTGATCGTGGACAACGAGCCCGGCGCGCTCGCCCGCATCGCCGGCCTGTTCTCCGGCCGCGGCTACAACATCGAGAGCCTGACGGTCTCCGAGACGGAAGAGGCACGTCACCTCTCGCGCATCACCATCGTCACCACCGGCACCAACGCCGTGATCGACCAGATCAAGGCGCAACTCGACCGCCTCGTCCCGGTCCACCGCGTCGTCGACCTGACGCTCCAGGGGCAGGCGCTTGAGCGCGAACTCTGCCTCGTGAAGGTGGCCGGCACCGGCGAGCACCGGAGCGAGGCCCTGCGCCTCGCCGCCGCCTTCGGCGCCCGCACCCTCGACGCCACGCTGAACTCCTTCGTGTTCGAGCTGACCGGTTCGACCGAGGAGATCGACCGCTTCATTCGCCTGCTTTCGGTGATCGGCCTCGTGGAGATCTCCCGCACCGGCATCGCCGCGATGGGGCGTGGCGCGGAGCCGCTGTAGCTGGGCATTGTCGCGGGCGGCGCTATTCTACGGAAGGCGTCGTCCGCAGCGATCAAGAAGGCCCATGACCACCCGCACCCTCTACTACGCGCCCGGCGCCTGCTCGCTCGCCTCCCACATCGTCCTGGAGGAGATCGGCGCGCCCTATGAGACGATCCGCCTCGACCTCGCCAAGGGCGATCAGCGGGCACCGGAATACCTCGCCGTCAATGAGCGTGGGCGCGTGCCGGCGCTCAACGAGGATGGCTGGGTGCTGACCGAGAACGCGGCGATCCTGCGTCACCTCGCCCGCTCGCATCCGGAGGCCGGATTGCTGCCCAAGGATCCGCGAGGGCAGGCGATCGCCGATGAATGGATGGCATGGCTCTCGACCGGGCACCACATTGCCTTCGCCCATGTCCGCCGGCCCGAGCGCTACAGCGCCGACGAAGCGGCCTTCCCCGAGATCCGGGCGAAGGGCGCCGACACCTTCGGCGATCTCTGCACCATGACCGAGGTGCGGCTCTCGAATGGAGGCTGGGCGCTTGGCGAGCGCTACAGCGTCGTCGATCCCTACCTGATGGTGTTCTGGATCTGGGCCCGCGGCCCCTCCATCGGCTTCGACATGCCGGCCCGCTTCCCGGCCTGGACGGCGCACGCCCGCCAGATGGCCGAGCGCCCTGCCGTCCGGGCGGTCTTCGCCCGCGAGGGGCTGACGTTGCCGGCCTGAGGCGTCGGCGCCGATCCACTCGACGATAGCTCGAAAATCGTTAGGCCAGAGCGAGCCGAGCGGCGCTGCCGTGCGGCATCGAACGAAGCTGAGGGTTTTGCGGGTGGAAGGGAACGCATCGGGCGCCGCCCGGTTCTGACGCTCAAGTTTGGGCACCCGGGACGAGACGAGGACGGCCGGCGGCGATGTGCGGGATCTGCGGAGAGATCAATTTCGGCGGTGCGGCCGATCCGAACGCCGTGCGGGCGATGATGGAGGTTCTGCGCTCCCGCGGCCCTGACGCCG
>Ga0268290_100237_pt1 | contig 12478 bp, 11 predicted proteins | sample MetspRMADM_FD_191346 | JGI IMG/M metagenome (GOLD analysis project Ga0268290, IMG submission 191346) | Soil microbial communities from San-Diego area, Southern California, United States - Methylocaldum sp. RMAD-M | ecosystem: Environmental > Terrestrial > Soil > Desert | place: USA: California... | reverse complement strand
GCAGTGAAGCGGTTGGCTTCGCGGTCGGTCTCGGCCATGGCCTCGGATCAATTTCTGTCGGGACTCGACCGGAGATAGGCACCGCTCGGTGCCGCGCCCAGGGCTCTGGGACGGCGCGCCGCGGCCGACACTACGCCTTCGGCCAGTTGTCGCGAATCCAGCGGGTCAGGCCAGCCTCGTCGATCTCGCCAGCAGCGAGGCCGAGAATGATGGTCGTTGCCTCTGCCTGATCGGGCCGGAACGGAACGCCGTTCAGGCGTAGGAACGTGATCATCGCGACAAATGCGATGCGCTTGTTGCCATCGACGAAGGCATGATTGCGAGCGAGGCCGAAGGCATAGGCTGCTGCGAGTTCAGCGAGATCGGACTCCTCGTAGCGCCAGCGGTTGACCGGCCGAGCGAGTGCCGATTCGAGAGCGTTCTCATCGCGAAGCCCGGCAGGCCCACCGAAACGGGAGAGTTGCTTCTCGTGAGCGGTCCTGACCTCCTCCGTAGATAGCCAGCGAGGCTCGCTCATTTCGCAAGCGCCCGCAGGGTATCTCGATACTCGTCCATGACTTCATCGACGACCGCCATCGCGCGATCGAATTCCGGATCGTAAGGCGTCAGCCGTACGCCGCCGTCCGGCAACTCGGACACGTGAAGCCATTGCCCTTGTTGGAGGTTCAGGCGGCTGAGGAGATCCTTCGGGAGGATTATGCCCGTCGAGTTTCCGATCTTTTTGACTTCGAGCTTCATCGTGGCGCTCCATGTTGTACAAAACGTATAACATGGAGCCGGTGTGTGGGCTATCCCTCCATCGCCTCCAGTTCCGCTATCATCCCCTCGATCATCCCTAGCCCGATCTGCCAGAATCCCGGATCGCTGGCGTCGAGGCCGAACGGCTTGAGCAATTCGCCGTAGGGCTTTGAGCCGCCGGCCGAGAGCAGGGCGAAATAGCGCTCGACGAAGCCGGGCTCGGCGCGGGCATAGACGCCGTAGAGGGAATTCACGAGGCAGTCGCCGAAGGCGTAGGCGTAGACGTAGAACGGCGAGTGGATGAAGTGCGGGATATAGGCCCAGAACGGCTCGTAGCCCTTGTCGAGGGTGATCGCCGGACCGAGACTCTCCGACTGCACCGACATCCAGAGTTCGTTGATCTGCTCGGCCGTCAGCTCGCCCTTGGCGCGAGCGAGGTGGACCTTCCGTTCGAACGAGTAGAAGGCGATCTGGCGCACCACCGTGTTGATCATGTCCTCGACCTTGGCCGCCAGCATCGCCCGGCGCTGCGTCGGGTTGGTGGTCTGGCCCAGCAGGCGGCGGAAGGTCAGCATCTCGCCGAAGACGCTCGCGGTCTCGGCGAGGGTCAACGGCGTCGGTGCCATCAGAGCGCCGTTGGGTGCCGCGAGCACCTGATGCACGCCGTGGCCGAGTTCGTGCGCGAGGGTCATCACGTCCCGCGGCTTTCCCTGATAGTTCACCAGCACATAGGGATGGGCCGAGGGCACGGTCGGGTGCGCGAAGGCGCCGGGGGCCTTGCCGGGCCGTGTCGGCGCATCGATCCAGCCGCCGTCGAAGAATTTCTTGGCGATGCCCGCCATGTCCGGCGAGAAGGCATTGTAGGCCTCCAGCACCGTGTCGCGGGCCTGCGCCCAGGGGATCGTGCGCTGCTCGACCTTCGGCAGCGGCGCATTGCGGTCCCAGTAGGGCAGCGCATCGACACCGAACCACTTGGCCTTGAGCCGGTAGTAGCGATGCGACAGGCGCGGATAGGCCGCGCGCACGGCCTCGACCATCGCCGCGACAACCTCCGGCTCGACGCGGTTCGAGAGGTGGCGGGCATCCGCAACATCCTTGAAGCCGCGCCAGCGGTCGGAGATCTCCTTGTCCTTGGCCAGGGTGTTGGTGATCAGCGTGAAGACGCGCAGGTTTGCCCGCAGCGTCTCACCGAGCGCCAGCGCCGCCTCCTGGCGCACGGCGCCGTCCGGGTCCTGAAGCTTGTTGAGGGCCGGCTCCAGCGTCAGGCGCTCGCCCTGAACGGGAAAGCGGAGCGAAGCGATCGTCTCGTTGAACAGCCGGTCCCAGGCGGCGCTCGACGTCACCGACTTGTCGAGGAACAGTTTTTCCGTGCGGTCGTCGAGCTGGTAGGGCTTCTCGCGGCGCAGATCCTCGATCCAGGGCCGGTAGCGAGCCAGCGGTCCGTCAGCCATCGCCGCGTCGAGCAGGCCGTCCTCGACGCGGTTCAGCTCCAGGCCGAAGAACAGCAGATCGCCCGACGCCGTGGTCAACCGTTCGCGGGTGTCGCCGTAGAACTTGGCGCGGGTCTCGTCCGTGGTGTCACCGGAATAGACGAGCCCGGCATAGGACATCAGCCGCCCCATCAGATCCTCGATCCGCTCGTAGGTCTGCACCGCCTCGCCGAGGGCGGAAGAGGCGTCCGGCCCGGCGGCGATCTCGGCAATCCGGCCGGCGTAGCGCTCGGCGAAAGCCCGGCTCTCGGCCTCCGCCCGGTCGAGGTCGTCCCGGAAGGCGGAAGCATCCATGCCGGGATAGAGGTCGGTGAGGTCCCACTCGGGCAGCACGCCGAGATCGACCGCCTGCAGCGCGCCGCGCACGGCCGAAAGCTCCTCGACTTCCCTCGGCAACTCCGCGGACAGGGCAGCGAAAACGGCTCGGCTCGACATGATGTGCTGTTTCCTCGACGCGTTGGGCCGCGGGTTCGACTTCGGGAGAGCCCACGTGGCCGGGGTCAGATATCGAGCGCAAGGCCCTCACGATCAACCGCGCCCCGCAATCCCCGGCGTCGCGGGGCCTAGGGATCGCGCGCAATGTCGTCTGGACGGGCGGACGGGCAAAATTCGAGCGTCGTTAAGCGGGGCTTTACGCTCTTAGGCGACCCTGTGCCTCGAAACGAAACAGCCGCCGCCATGCGCCGCCGGTCTCTCCTTGGAGGCCACGTCGGCCTGCGACCGGCTCGAACGGAAAGCGAGGCGCCCCGCATGTCGACCACCGTTCTCATCATCGACGACGATCCCGTCCAACGCCGCCTCGCCGAGGCGATGGTACGCCGCCTCGGTTTCGAGCCTCGGATCGCGGAGAACGGCCATGACGGGCTCGCTCTCCTGCGGAGCGGAGACAGCGTCGATGTCGTGCTGCTCGATCTGGTCATGCCCGGCGGCATGGACGGGCTAAGTGTGCTCGCCGAGATGCGGAAGAGCGGAATCGATACGCCGGTCATCGTGCAGACTTCGAACGGGTCGATCGACGCGGTGGTGAACGCCATGCGCGCGGGTGCCGTCGATTTCGTGGTCAAACCGGCCGGCGCCGAGCGGCTCCAGGTCTCGATCAAGAACGCCCTGCGAGTCGATCAGCTCGAGGAGGAGGTGCGCCGCATGCGCCGCCGCGCCTCCGGAGCGCTGGGCTTCAAGGATCTCGCCTCGAAGAGCCCGGACATGGAACGGGTGATCCGGCTCGCCGAGCGAGCGGCGAAGTCGAACATCCCCGTCCTGATCGAGGGCGAGTCGGGCGTCGGCAAGGAGGTGCTGGCCCGGGCGATTCAGGGATCGGGCGACCGCCGCGGCAAGCCCTTCGTCACCGTGAATTGCGGCGCGATTCCCGAAAACCTCGTCGAATCCACTCTGTTCGGCCACGAGAAGGGCGCCTTCACCGGTGCCACCGAGCGGCATGTCGGCAAGTTCGTCGAAGCGTCCGGCGGCACGTTGTTCCTCGACGAGATCGGCGAGCTGCCGCTCGACGCGCAGGTGAAGCTTCTGCGGGCGCTGCAAGAGGGCGAGGTCGATCCGGTCGGCGGCAAGCGCGCCGTGCGCGTCGATATCCGCCTGATCTCGGCGACCAACCGCTCCCTGCTCGACCTCGTGAAACAGGGCAAGTTCCGCGAAGATCTCTACTATCGTCTCAACGTCTTCCCCATGACGCTGCCGCCGCTGCGGGCGCGGCGCGAGGACATCCCGGATCTGGTGCGCTCGTTCTGCGCGCGGTTCGCGGCGGAGGAAGGCAAGCGCCTGCGCGGCATTACGGCGGAGGCGATGGCGCTGCTCTCCCGCTATCCCTGGCCCGGCAACGTGCGCCAGCTGGAGAACGCGCTGTTTCGCGCGGTCGTGCTCGCTGACGGAGACGAGCTGACGGTGGCGGAATTTCCGCAGATCGCCGCGCAGGTCGATGGTTTCGACGTGCGTATCCCGCCACTGCCGATGCAGGCAGCCCTGCCCGCGGGCGGCCTCGAGCCGGTGCGGGAGATCGTTCGCATCGAGGTGCGCGACCCCCACGCCATGTCGCTCGTCGTCGAGGACACAGGCGACATGAAGACGATGGAAACGATCGAGGCGGAGGTGATCCGCTTCGCCCTGCAATTCTACCGTGGCCGAATGTCGGAAGTGTCCCGCCGCCTCGGAATCGGCCGATCCACCCTCTATCGCAAGCTCAAGGAACTCGGCCTCGACGAAGAGGAGCGTTCCGAGGACGCCGCCTGAGGTTGGAACAGTCGAGCGTGCTCGGCTGTTCGCCTTCAGGATCAGGCTTGGCCGTGCCCCTTGGCCGTGCCCCTCGGCTGTGACCCGTGGCCGTGTGGTTGCGCACGGCCATGCTTCGGTATGATCTTTAAGCAGAGCTGCGGCATTCTCGGCCGTATCCAGGGAGTTGCCGACATGCGCGCTGCATCGGGAGCCGGTACGGGTGTCGCGCGGACCCTGTCCGTCGCCTTGGCTGCCCTCCTCGCCTTCGGCCACGCTCCGGCCCGCGCCGAAGAGCCCGCCGCCGAGAGCGGGATCGTCATCCGCAAGGCCGCGGTCGATCCCGCGGACGGTCCTGCCCTCTCCCCGGAAACGAGCGAAGACACGCCGCCGGCCGCCGAAGCCCCTGCGGCGCCCAAAGAGCCCACTCCCTCCCCGACCGCCGTGGGACCGCCCGCTCCGGTTACACCCAGCGAGCCACTTCCGGGGGCCGTGTATGCGCGCCTCAACGATAATGCACCGCTGCTGCAGCGACTGACCGGCAAGGATCGCGAGGCGATCCAGGCCTTCTACGCGCTCGGCAACTTCAAGCCGATCTGGATCGAGAACGGGGCCTTCAACGCCGCAGCCAACGCGGCGATCGCGCGCCTGCGTGCGGCCGGCGAGGACGGGCTCGATCCGAACGCCTACCCGGTGCCGGCGGTGGGCAAGCTCAGCCGCCCGGACACGGATGCCGAGATCGCCGAGGCCGACCTCAAGCTCTCGGCCGCGCTCGCCCTCTATGCCCGCGACGCCCGCGGCGGGCGGGTAAATCCGGCCACGATCTCGAAGCTGATCACGCCTACCCTCGATCTGCCGCCGGCCGATACGGTGCTCACCCGCCTCGCTGCGGCGGGCGCGCAGGCCGGAGACGTGCTGCAATCCTACAATCCGCGTCAGCCGGGCTACCTGGCCCTGAAGGAGCGGCTCGCCGGCCTAAGGGTCGGACGGACGCAAGGGGCGCCGAGCGTCAAGCTTCCCGACGGACCCGTCCTCAAGCTCGGGATGAGCGATCCGCGCGTGCCGCTGCTGCGCAGCCGGTTCGGCCTTGAAACGCGCTCCGCCGGCACTCTCGACTCCGCGCCCGGTCAGTCTGACGCCTACGACCGCTCCGTCGCCGACGCCGTGAAGGACTTCCAGCGCAGTCGCGGCCTCCCGGCGAGCGGCACGCTCACCCGCGCCACCGTCGCGGCGCTCGCCAATCCGAACGTGCCGAAGACGAGCGCGAATGAAGCCGACATCCTCGTCAACATGGAGCGCTGGCGCTGGCTGCCATCCGAACTCGGTCCGGACTACGTCTTCGTCAATGTGCCGGAGTTCAAGCTGAAGGTGTTCCGCGGCGGCACGCAGCGGGATGAGACGCGGGTCATCGTCGGCAAGCCGACGAGCCCGACCCCGATCTTCTCGGGAATGATGGAGTATGCCGTCGTCAACCCTTCCTGGTACGTGCCGCCGTCTATCCTCAAGCAGATGCTCGCCTCCGGCCGCACCGCCGGGTTCGAGGTCGTGCGGAGAGGCAACACGATCTCCCTGCGTCAGCCGCCGGGCGAGCGGAACGCGCTTGGCTTTGTCAAATTCATGTTCCCCAATCAGCACGCGGTGTACCTGCACGACACGCCGAACCGCTCGCTGTTCTCAGCCTCGACCCGCGCTTTCAGCCACGGCTGCGTGCGCGTGGATGATCCGTTCCGTTTTGCCGACGCGGTGCTGCCTAACTGGACGGAGGAGCGCCTGAAGAAGCTGATCGGCAAGGGCGAGCGGACCCTGCGCCTGCCCGAGAAGCTGCCGGTGCATCTGGCCTACTTCACGGCGGAGGTGGACGATCTCGGCTCCTACAGGACCCTGACCGATCTCTACGGCTATGACGGACCGATGAAGGTGGCGTTGGGTCTCGCCGCCCGCTCGGACGCAGTGGCGAAGGGGCCCGCAGCCACGAAGGCGAAGGCCGCGGACGCCCGCGCGGTGCCGCGTCAGGCCGCGACGCGCGAGGCGGTACGGAGCGAGCGCCGCGCGGGAACGCGCCGGACGCCCGACATGTTCGGAGATCCGTGGGCTGGCCAGACTTACGAAGCCCCGCAGCGCAGCTTCTGGTAGTCGCACGCTCCTGTCTTTTCCCGCACAGATCGGCAGTTGCGTCGTCTTGGGCGGGACAGCGCGCGGCGAAGCTCTTGCGAGGCACTTTTTTGCCACGGTTCGCCCGTAGCCGTCATTGAAGACGGCGAGCAGCACGGGCCCCGACGACCCGCCTTTCCGGTCCTCGGCCATCCTTGCGCCCCCGCGACATCGCCGATGTCGCGACCGTCCCGCGAGGTGAGGACCATGCTGCGCACGATCCGGAACCGCCGGCCCTCGAACCGGACTTCGCCTTCCCCGCGCCTGAAGCGTCTCGCTTCCGCCGCCGGCGCCATGGCCGCCCTTCTGGTGGCCGGCACTGCCGAAACCCAGGATGCGGTCGCGAACGGCGACACCCGTACCCTCTCCATGGTGCAGGAGCACACTGGCGAGACGCTGACGGTCACCTTCAAGCGCGACGGGCGCTACGATCGCGCCGCCCTCGACCAGCTTAACTGGCTCCTCCGCGACTGGCGCGAGAATGAATCGGTCAAGATGGACCCGCGCCTGTTCGACGTCGTGTGGGAGGCGCAGCGCTCCATCGGCTCAACCGCGCCCTTGCGCATCGTCTGCGGCTATCGCAGCCCGAAGACCAACGGCATGCTGCGGCAGCGCTCTTCGGGCGTTGCCGAGACCAGCCAGCACATGCTCGGCAAGGCCATGGACTTCTTCATGACCGACGCCTCGATCGACCAGATCCGAGCCGTGGGGATGCGGATGCAGCGCGGCGGCGTCGGCTGGTATCCTCGGTCCGGCTCGCCTTTCGTCCATCTCGATGTGGGCTCGGTGCGCTCCTGGCCACGCATGAGCCAAGACCAGCTCGCCCGGCTGTTCCCGGACGGCAAGACCGTCCACCTGCCCGCCGACGGCAAGCCGATGGCCCGCTACGAGGAGGCGCGCGCCGAGATTCTGGCCCGCGGCGGGACGGTGCTGGGCTACACGGCGGTCGCCAGCGCCGACGAGATCGACGATGGGCCGGGCCTGAAGGGCTTCTTCGCCTCCCTGTTCGGGGGCAGCAGCGGGACGGATGCGCCGCCGGCCGCTCTCGCCAACGGCCCTGCGCCGTCGAAGGCGCGGGCGAAGCCGAGCATCGTCGTCGCGAGCGCCGACCCGACCGACGGGGCCATGGCCTATGCCGCGCCGAATGCCTCCGAGGCTCTGCGCGCGACGAGCCTGCGCCGGGACGGTGCCTCGGCGAAGGAGTTGCTGACGGGTGAGAGGGACCAGGCGGTCCTCGCGCCGCTGCCGCCGCGGCGGCCCTCCGAGTTCGCCGTGGTCGCCACAGCTCTCACCATTCCTCTTCCGCCCCAGCGTCCGGTCCAACTGGCCTCCCTCAACGGCGAAGGCCTCGGCGGCATGGTGCATGTGGCAGAAGCCGGGACCGCCGCCGCATCGTCGGAGCCGGACGGAGCGGAGGCGCGCCTCGTACCGGCGGATGCCGACCCGCGCGAGCAGGTGCGCGGCCTGCTCTTCGCCGCGATTCAGGGCATGTCGGAGCCCGCAGCTCCTACGGCGCCGGTCCGCGTGGCGTTGGCGCGTCCGCGCCCCGACGAGGCTTTGCCCGCGGAGGCGCTGCACATTCCGTTGAAGTCTATCGCGAGTCGGTTCTCGACGGAGCCGTTGACGTTCTCCGCTGCCCGTTTCACCGGCTCCGTCACGAACGGACCCGCCATCGCCCGTTGACGCTCCAGGCGGTCGCGCCACCCCGGGGCCCGTCCGCCGAGGTCCTGGATGCCGCTGCAGAGAGGACGGCCACCGCCTCGCACCGCTACACGACGGGCGAGCGGCGCCGAGAAGATCGCGACCACCGGCTCGAATGGATGATCAAGTCCGGCGGGATCGCAGCGGTGCCGGCGGGTTTGCGCGACGGCAAATCCCGCTCCCCCTGGCCGGATGCCTGACGCAAGGACTTTTCCATTCATACCCCTCATCCTGAGGTGCCCGCTGCGCGGCATCCCAGGATGAGGTCTGGCTCAGATTCCCCACGTAAGGTCGTGAGGTCCTACGCCATCCCGAGCGCCTGAAGGTACAATTCGAGGATCGCCTCCTCCTCCTGGCGCTCGTCGTGGTCGCGCTTGCGCAGGGAGATGATCTTGCGCAGCACCTTCACGTCGAAGCCGTTGGCCTTGGCTTCGGCGTAGACGTCCTTGATGTCGCCCGCGATGCCGGCCTTCTCCTCTTCGAGGCGCTCGATGCGCTCGATGATGCTCTTGAGCTGGTCGGCAGCGACCGAGGACGGATCGACGGCGGGGGCAGGCGAGGCGGCCATGGCGGCGCTCCTTCACGCGAGGGATGGCGTGCGCCCGAGGACCCACGCCGGATGCCCCGGGATTACGGCATCAACCTTACCCGCTCGTTGATGCCGGGACCGCTCGTCAGTGACCGCCGGCCTCACCGGAGGAGAAGCGCGCCTGCTGCTCGGGGCTCGCCTCGGTCTGGTGCTTCCGCTTCCACTCTTCGTAGGGCATGCCGTAGACGTGCTCGCGGCTCTGATCCTTCGAGACGTCGAGGCCGCGCTCGTCGGCCGCGTCCTTGAGCCAGTTCGACAGGCAGTTGCGGCAGAAGCCCGCGAGATTCATCAGGTCGATGTTCTGCACGTCGGTGCGGTTGCGTAGATGCGAGACGAGGCGGCGGAAGACGGCCGCCTCCAGCTCGGTCTGCGTCGCGGGGTCGATTCGGCTCAGGGGTTCGGTCATGGGGTGCCTCTCGCAGCGTCGATGGGATGCCGCAGAGGTCGTCCCACGCTCTTCTCTCGTCAAGCCGGCGGACGCAGCATCGGCCCCAGGATGCGGGCGAAGCGCTGCGCCCACTCCTCCTGGCCCTCGGGCCCGCCGATCAGATCCTGGCGGATCTCGATCAGGGAATTGGGTAGCCCACGGGCGGTGGCATGCCGGTCGATCGTGTCGCCGGGCAGGCCGCCGCCGTAAGGCTGGTTGTCGCCCACGCACAGGCCCGCCGGATCGGCCCTCAGCGCCTCGATGAGCAGACGGCTCAATCCGGCATCCCGGTCGTAGAGCACGCCGACCTGCCAGGGCCGGGCGATGGTGCGCCAGAACGGTGTGAAGCTGTGCATGGTCACGAACATCGGTCGCACGCCGGCCGTCTCGGCACCAGCGACGGCCTCGTCCACGGCCCGGTCGAAGGGCACGTAGAACCGCCGGATCCGCTCGGCGATGCCGGCGGCGTCGATGCGGGCATTGCCGGGCACGATCGCACCGTCGGAAAGGCGCATCACCAAGGTAGGGTCGACCCGCCCCCGGTTCGGGTCGATGATCAGTCGCGAGAACTGTGTCAGGACGGCCGGCACGCCGAGCCGGGCGGCCAGCCGGCGGGTGACCTCGGCCGCGCCGATGTCGTAGGCGATGTGGCGGGAGAATTCCCGCTCCGGAAGGCCGAGCCGCTCAAGATCCTCCGGCACCGCGTTCGAGGCGTGTTCGCACACGAGCAGGAGACCGCGGGACGGATCGCCCTCGATGCGTTCCACAGGATGTTCGGGGAGCGTTTGGGTCTCGGGTTCAATGGACAGCATGGGCGCTTATCTGGGCCGGCACGGCAGGATCGGAAGGGGCACACCCGGTATGGCTGGCCCGCGGAAGGCCTGGATCGCGCCGCGGTCAAAAAGAATGCTCCGCAGCACGAAAGTTTTGTGAAACCGCGGAGGCTTGCCGGCACGGCAGCGCTCGGGCAAGCAAACGCTCAAACAAGAACCGTGCGAGGACGCTCATGACCGCCCCTGCCCCGACCGATCCGGCCCACGCGGAGCGACGCGCCCTCCTCTCGACGATCCTCGACGAGGCGATCGCCGCCGCCCACCCGCGCAAGTGCCTCGTCGGGCACCTGCCGGCGCCGACGCCGGGACGGCTCATCATTCTCGGTGCGGGCAAGGCCGGCGGCAGCATGGCCGCGGTGGCGAGCCGGTTCTACCGCCAGGAGCACGGCGTACCGGAGGACCGGATCGTCGGATTGGCGGTCGCCCGCCACGGCTATGGCGAGGATGCGCCCGGCATCCGCATGGTCGAGGCGGGCCATCCGGTCCCCGACGCGGCGGGCATCGAAGCGACGAAGGAAGCACTCGCCATCGCTGCGAGCGCCGGCCCGGAAGACGAGGTTCTGGTGCTGCTCTCCGGCGGCGGCTCCGCGAACTGGATCGCTCCGGCCGGCAATCTGACGCTCGCGGAGAAGCAGGCGATCACCAAGGCGCTTCTGCGCTCGGGCGCACCGATCAACGAGATCAACGCCGTACGCAAGCACCTCTCGCGCATCAAGGGTGGTCGCCTCGCGGTCGCTGCGCGGAACGCGAAGTCGATCCTGACGCTGGCGATCTCGGACGTGCCGCATGACGATCCCTCGGTGATCGCCTCCGGCCCGACCGTGCCGGACCCCTCGACGCTGGCCGACGCGCGGTCGATCTGCGAGCGCCGCGGCATCACCCTACCCGATTCGGCACTGGCGCTGCTGAACGATCCGGCCAACGAGACGCCGAAGGCGGGCGATCCGGCCTTCGCCCGCGCCGAGTACCGCATCATCGCCCGTCCGATCGACGCCCTCGAGGCCGCGGCCGAGGCAGCGCGCCGCGCCGGCTACGAGCCGGTGATGCTGGGCCCCGACCTTGAGGGCGAGGCCCGCGAGGTGGCTGCCGAGCATGCCCGGCTCGCGCTGGATGCGAAGCAGGCAGGACGACGCGTGGCGCTGATCTCGGGCGGCGAACTCACCGTCACCATCCGCGGTGAGGGTGACGGTGGGCCGAACCAGGAATACGCGTTGGCGCTCGCTCTCGCGCTCGACGGCGCCGAGGGCATTGCCGGCATCGCCGCCGATACCGACGGCACCGATGGCGGGCGCGGCGCGGCGACCGATCCGGCCGGCGGTCTCGTCGACGAGACGACCCTGGCGCGGGCGCGGGCCGCCGGACTCGATCCGCAGGCCATGCTGACGGACAACGATTCGACGCGATTCTTCGCGACAATCGGTGATCTTGTTCAGCCGGGTCCCACCCGAACCAATGTCAACGATTGCCGCGTCATCCTTGTGGGCTGAAACCCGATCGAAAGTCCGCCGCGCTCGGCACCGGGCTCTTCTGGGCCTGAGCCTCGCGGCGGGACTCGCCGCCCTTCCCCTCCCCGCTCTCGCCGACCTGCGCCTGTGCAACCAGACCGCCAGCAAGGTTGGCGTGACGCTGGGTTACCGCGATGCGCAGGGTTGGGTGACGGAAGGCTGGTGGGAACTGAAACCGCGCAACTGCGAGACCCTGCTTCGGGGATCGCTGGCGGCACAGTTCTACTACATCTACGCCGTCGACTATACGCGCGGCGGCGAGTGGAGCGGCCGCGCGATGATGTGCACCCGCGATACCGCCTTCACGATCCGCGGCGTTGAGGACTGTCTGGCCCGCGGCTTCGACCGCAACGGCTTTATCGAGGTCGATACCGGCCAGCAGCGGAACTGGACGATCCAGCTCTCCGATCCCGGACAACCGCTGGCGGGTGGGCCGTGAGGCGGGCGTCCTCGGGCGTGATCGGAGCTGCTCCGGTGTCGCCATACCGCTCATGAGGCGAAACCACCCGTAGAAGGCCGATCGACGCCGCCGTGCGGGATCATCTCGGCTGACGGAGCGAACGCCGTATCGGTCATCCGGCCCGTCACAGGGGCGGGCGAAGCAACATCAATCGTGCGGAAACTGAGCCGCGGTTGCGCGCGATCGCGCGACATCTGTGGACGAGCTTGCTCGAAAACGCGCTGTAGCGATCTCCGATCGTACCGCACGAACGAAAGCGGGCGCCCTCAAGGGACGCCCGCCGGATCCGATCAACGATCGGTGTAAGACTTAGAGACCACCGAACTTGTAGTTAAAGCCGGCGCGGATCAGGCTGCCCTCGGTG